>Ga0310690_10002143_pt1 | contig 32892 bp, 57 predicted proteins | sample AusTroGonzalo_MG_2_FD_207661 | JGI IMG/M metagenome (GOLD analysis project Ga0310690, IMG submission 207661) | Bovine rumen microbial communities from tropical cattle in Woodstock, Queensland, Australia - Gonzalo_04 (v2) (version 2) | ecosystem: Host-associated > Mammals > Digestive system >...
TTATTACCTTTTTCAGGTTTACTCTTCCTTATCATCTTCTTCACCTGCTTCAATAATTTCTATATCTTCACCATCATCAACATTATCTTGTTCAATACCTTGATCTAAATCTTCTTCTTCATCAACTTCAAATATTTCTTTTTTTAATTCTTCATTAATCATAATTATTTACCTTCTTTCTTTGCATAATAATTATCACTAGATATTTTTAAACAAGTACCTAGAAATGTTGCTATTAATGTTATAGTTCCAACTATTAAATCAGTTTCAAATCCATATAATGCACCTAAACCTACAATTAATGTAACTATTGCAGGAACTACAACTAATAAAGCATACTTCATAATGTCATAAACTTTATTACTCATATAAATCTCTCCTTCCCAACAAAAAAAGAACTATTTCTAGTTCTTCTTAATGCTTTAATAAGCACCACTTAATGATGTGCGACTTTAAAGATTTTTGGGTGAATATATGAAAAGAACACTATTATTACTAGGATTTTTATTTGCACACATCACTAGGTGCTGCCTATTAGCAGCACATATAACTATAAGAGGTTGTAACAATATTTACTTAATATTATCACAATATTATTATCTCACTAATTTTCTATCATTTTCTATCAAGTTTTAATTCATTTCTAAAATAACTCTTTTTTCTAATACATCACGATAAGCAAACATTATATCTAATTGATTAATCATTAACTCTTGTTTTTCTTTATCATTAGTATTATTACCATTTAGGTAATCATCTAATTTGGTAATCTTTTTTGTTAATTCTAATAATTCATTAAGTAATCTTTCTTTATATTCCATTCCACTCACCTCACTTTCTTAATTTTCTAACACACCACATTCTGATGCAATTATCTTTTGTTTTATGTATAAGTACATTATTAATTTCATTTAAATAATGTGTAATTTAATTTTCAGTTTCTTCTTTTTCTTTTAGTTTTTCAATTTCTTCATTAAACTTAACAACTTTTTCATTATATTCTTTTATTTGTTTAACAACTTCTTCTTTTAATTGTGTATAGCATTTTTCTATATCTCCAAATACAATTTTACTTATAATTGAACCACTACTAAACCTAATAGTTACTGCCTCATCTAATCCTGTAAATGTTTGTTCATAAATTGTTATTTTTGCTTGTTCTTTCATATCTTGATAATTTGTTTTAATATAGTAAGTAAAATCAGTATCAACTTCACCATTTGGTGTATTTAATTTACCCATAAATGTTAATGTAGCATTTATTTTTATATAAGATAATCTCCATGAATTATTACCTATTTTATCTGCATATTTTAATTCTTTTCTTAACTCATCAAAATTGTTTACATCATTTTCTATATTTACTTCAATATTTTCTAATTTAAACCATTGTTTTTTATTTTCCATAATTTCCTCCTATTTTATACTTCTTCTAATCTTCTTTAATTCTCTATATACTGTTGCATCTCCACAAGGAATTAATAAGGCAATATTTTTAATCTTCTTCCTATCTAGATACCTATATGTATAAATCCTATCTTGGATGTTCCTAGAATGTCTTAATTCATCTTCTTTTAGTTCTAATAATATCTTTCTATCATCAAGTATAGATTTTATTTCAATTAATCTTTGATCTATGTTCTTCTTTTCTTTCTTTATAAGATATTCATCAAATGTATTTACTGGATTACCACCATTAACTCTTTCTTTATCAAACTTAACTGCTTGTGGTTGAGTAATAGAAAATAATTCTTCTTTTTCATTAAGAATTGCATTGTATTGCATTTGAGTTTCAGAATATCTATTTTTATATTCTTCATAAGTTTTATATATCATATTAAACTCCTTAATTATTTTCTTTTTGAAACCTTTTTGGCAGCATCTCTTTCTTTTTGTGTCATTCCTAGATATTTTCTATCAATAGGAATATGAATGTATTTATGTATTACTTTTTTTAATACTGTTTTAGGTGGATCATCCAATAATCCTAATAATCTTGCATCATCTTCTGTAAACTTTTTTTCACTCATTACTACCTCCTATTCTCTATGCAACATTACCTATACATTATATTGCAACTCGTAAAATCTACTTTAACCCTTTATTTATAAGGTTTTAAGCATTGTTTTTTATGTAGAATACTTTTTATTAAAATCTACCCTATTTTTTATATATACTTCCATTTTATTTAATATTATTTTTAATGCTTCTCTTTCATCAACAAATGGATTATTTAAAGCATATTCTATATATTCTTTTAGATCATTAAATATTTTTTCTAATTCATTTAATTTTGCAAGTTTTTCTACTGTTTCCATTGATAAATATTCTTCATTCATCTATATCACCAATTTCTAATAATTTCATATATTCTAATAAGTCAAGATATATAATACTTTCATTTACTTCTTTATCAGGATCAGTATCTTCATAACAATTCTTTAAAAACTTCTTTAATGTACTCCATAAGTTTTTATAATCATTTACTTCCATCTTTACCCTCAAATATATTACTCATTTCTTCTATTATTGTATAACTCTTAATATACCACTCACTATTTTTTAATTTATTTATATACTCTATTGCTTTTTTATTCATCTTCTACCTCTTATTTTTCTTTAATATTTCTCTTATAGTATCACTTTCAAAATATATGAGTAATATAACAGCACCACCCATACCAATAATAACACCTGATACTATTAAATAGGCCAATATTACATCCATAACTATTTACCTCTTAACTATTTTATATGGTATATTGTATGCTTTTAATAATATTTCTAATTGTTTACCTATAAACCATAATTTTATTTTTTTGCCATCAGGTATTTCTATTTCATATGTTTTTTCTTCACCTTTTACTATTCTCATTTTTACCTCCTAAATAATAGTTAATATATAACAAGCAATGGTAATACCAAGACATATTGTAATTGTTGTTATACCTAAACCTAGTATTATATATTTAATTGTTTCTTTACTCATACTTTATTTTTGTTTCCTCTTTTCTTGGTTTTCTTTTATTCTGATAGCATCACAAGTTAAGTAATACCAAATGAGATTATTATTGATCGTAGTTATTATATGTTCTCTCATTTGTTGTAAATCTTCTAAACTCATATCAACATATAAATCTTCATCATTAAGATATTCCTCTCTTATTGTTCTACCTATAATATAATCATAATCAGTTGGATTAAATAAATTATTCATTAATACCACCCTTTCTTTTGAAAGTTCTTCCAAGCATTACATGGACTACCATATCTATAATTTACATAGTTTATTCCCCATCTTATTTGTGCTTTCCAATCATTTGATCCTTGTTGTTTTTTAATCTTGCTGCATGGTAATGCCTGAGGAATACCACATGCACCAGAACTTCTATTCTTGGCATTTGGGTTCCATCCACTTTCTCTATTCCATAAATTAATTAAGCAGTTCATTTGTGTACTATCATAACCACCATAACTTTGAGCATATTGTTGATATGTACTATAACTAGCAGTTGCTACTTTTGTAGTTTTATATTTAACTACTTTTTTCTTGCTCTTTTTTGCTTTTTTCTTTTTAGTCTTTTTCTTTTTTGCTTTTTTCTTTTTCATATATTGAGTTGATCCATTAAAATATGTATTTTTAAACTCAGTTCTTGACATTTGTATATTTTTATAAATTACATTTGTAAATATTAATATTATGATTATTATTAGTCCTATTATTAAATGTTTCAGTTTCATATTAACCTCTTTCTTTTTCTTTTAATACTCCAAACATTCTTTGTTGTATTTCTTTTAGCATTTTAATTGTTTGTTCTTCTTGATATTCTTGTATATCTTTCATAACAAGTTCAATAGTTTTATCTTTTACACCTATTTCTTTTAATTCTTTTTTAAACTTTAATACATTCTTATCTAATTCTTTAATTTCTTTCTTCTTCATTATCTTCACCATCCTCTACATTTCCAGTTAATTCATACAACAACCAAACAACACCTACTGCAAGTGCAAATGTTAGTAATACTAATAAAATTGAATAAAAAACAATATCTATTGCATCATTACCTGTTGATACAGGTTGAAATGTAATTATCATTAATACCACCTCCTATTTTTAAAATGGTTCCAAGCACTGCAAGGGTTTTTATATCTATTATTGATATATTTTATTCCCCATCTTATTTGTGCTTTCCAATCATTTGATCCTTCACTTTGTACTATCTTCTTACAAGGGTATGCCTGAGGAATACCACATGCACCACTTGATTTATTTACATCATTAGGGTTCCAATTACTTTCATGTGTCCATAAATAATCTAAACATTGTAATTGTGTATCATTTAAGTTTCCATATTCTTTTGCATAATTCATATATTCTTGTTTTGTACTTGTCTTTTCTTTTGTAGTTGTTTTTATAGTAATTTTATGTGTAGTTTTTGTTGTTGTTGATGTTGTAGAAATTGTGGTATGTTCAGTAGTTGTACTCTCAATAAAATCTTCAATCATCTTATCATCAATTAATTTTATTCTTCTTATTAAAAAACTTGTTACTATTGTTGTTAAAATTATTATCAACCAAAACACTATTGTGCTTCTATTTTTCATTTAAACCTCTCTATTTCTTCTGCAATGATCTCTTGCTTGTTTTCTCTTTTTCTTTATAAAATTACTTACTTCATGTCTATTTCCTTCATTAAGACTTCTACCATAAGTTTTTATTTGATAATTAACTATTCTTCTATATAATCTTGAATAGTCTATATCTAATCCTTGATATTTCCTCCTTAAATAATTGCTATTTTTCATTTCACAATCTTTTAATTCATGAAATATTTGTTCTTCCATTATGTTTTTTCTAAAATCTTCTTTGCTCATTTATAATCCTCTTTAATTCATTCTCACATTCTTTTTTAGTACCTTCATACATTCCAAAGAAGTTAAATGAATAATCTCCTTCTATATTTTTATAAACAACCCATAGTCCCCTGATATTGTTATACTCAATTGTATAAAATATCTTCATAAATACCTCAAATAATTTCTTTATGAAACCTTTTCTATAATAATCTTTCCATCTTTTGCATACACTCTAACTTGTGTATCTTCTTCAAATCCAGCAGCAGCAACTATTGTTTTTGCTACTGAAACCATATAAGAATTGATTTTTCTTTCACCAGTTCTAGTGTAATACTTATTTTTGATTAACTTTGCCATTGATCCACCTTCTTTCTAATACTCTTTACATAATCTTTTATAATCTCTTATGTTATTAATAATTACTTTCTTATTTAATTCTTTATCAATAAACTCAACTTGTATCTTACTAACCATACTTTCTAGTTGAACTAAAATAACTCCAATACTATCACTTTCAAGATGGTTATTTAAAAATGATATTCTATATCTCATGTAATACCTCCTTTATATTACAATTTTATTATACTACCATAATATTACAAATTACAATACTTTTTTGTTAATTTTTACAAGTTTACACATAAAAAAAGTTAGGTACATCCCTAACTTTCTACAAGAATATTCATATCTTTTATTTTTGAATATGTATCTAATACTTTCTTTGATAGTTCTTCAATAGTATATAGATCATGTTCAAAACATATTTCTAATTCCTTTTTCCACTTATCAAATCCTGCTGCTTTTGTATCATACACATAACCTAGATTAGTATGATAACCTCTTATAATCTTTTTAAGTTCAATACTTAAAATATTATTATAGTATTCAACTTTATATACTACCTCATCCTTCTTGAACTTATAACTCATTATAATTTTCCCCTTTGTTCTTTTCTCTTTGAAACATTATTGGCCTAATCTTTTCTTTAATTCTTCTACTCTATCAGTTAAATCAGGATTAAATGCTTCTTTAAATGATTTATCTAATGCTTCTTGTTCTTCTGCACTCAATTGTTCTAATTGAGGCTTTTTATTCATCCAAGAAGGAATTAATTCTTTTCTCTTTGATCCACTATAATCTTTTTTTAAAGGGAATACACTTGCCCAATTATTTATGATAGAATTATCAAGTATTTGTATTTGTTCTTTTGTATTGGTTGATAGGGTATTAAGTTTACTAATCAATTGTCTTAATGCTCTATCAGTCAATGGTTTTTTAATTAACTTCCTCATTTTGATAAACTCATATATTCCTTCTTTAACATCTTCATCATTTATTAATTCATCAATGATAACATCATAATTAGATTTCTTTTCTTTCTTGCTTTCTTTATTATCATTTATATTATTATTTATATTATCTAATTCTATATTATTAGTACAACTTTGTTGCATACTACCTATACAACTTTGTTGCATACCCTGTACAACTGAGTTGCATACCTCATTAAACTTTGTTACATAGTATTCACAAAACTTAACACCATTAATAAACTTATCATCCTTTTTAATAAATCCTTTATCTACTAATGATTTTAAGTTCTTTTGTACTCCCTGTTTGCTTGAATTAGTCCAATCAGCAAGATATTGAAGTGATCCACTAAAAACTTGATTATCAGTTTGAGAAAAACCATAAATAGTAGCATAAACTAATAATTCATTACCTTTTAAGTTTAATTCATTAATCATCCATCCTTGAATAGTAATATAATTTTCATTCTTAACCTTGCTCATATTAACCTCCTATATCATACATAAGTTATTATAAATCAATAACTTATTTTACACAATAACTATTTGATAAATAGTTTTCATTTTGAAACATATTATAGATAATCAAACAAATTAAATTGTCCTTCTCTTAACTTATATACTGCAACTGATTTACCAGTATAAACACATCTCTTTTTGCCAATTGGTTCAACTACTCCTGTTTGTGATAATTCAGTTAGTCTAGGTGCTGCATAATTTCTTTCAGTGGTAGGTATAAAACCTCTTTTGCACATTTCAACTGCAATTTCTTTGGCAGTTAATTTGTTTCCACCTTTTAATATTTCAATAATTTGTTTATATCTAGTTACTTTATCAACTTCTTCATTTGCTTCACCTCTTGTTTCAAAAGTAACTATTGTTCCTGGTCTATTTTCTTCAATCATTGTTACTACCTCCTATTTCTATTTAAAACTTAATTTTTCTAATTTACTTTTCTTTTGAGCATTTGATGTTCTTGTATATAATCTAGTTGTTTCTAATGAGTTATGGCCTAATATATCAGCAAGTTCAGTTATGTTATTGTTATATTCATCAAGGAACACTTGTGCAAACAAATGCCTAAATGAATGAGCATGTACTTTATTCTTATTAACTCTTGCTGCACCTGATACTTTTTTCATTTGCCTCCATATAGTAGATGCAGAAGGCATTTTACCCTTTTTATCACCTCTAAATATATAACCCTCTTTAATATGATTATCTTTACAATACCTTCTTAATTCTCTTGCTAGATCTTGTCTAACTATGATGTTTCTTTCTTTACCTTTATTAAAAGCAATAATGTAATTGGATTTAAGATTTTCTACTGTAAAATATTTTAGTTCTGATATTCTAATACCAGTCATAGCAAGAACTTTCATAATGTAATGTAATTGTATTAAACCCATGCTTTTAGAAAATCTTAATAATCTCTTATAATCACTAATACTTAATACTTCCTCAGTGCTTGATTTAACTTGTTGTTTTATCTTTTTAATAGTTAGATCATTTAAGTTTAACCATTTGAGGAACTTATTTAATTCAACGATCCAAGTATTAATACTACTTGTTTTTGGTTTAGGTTCTAATGAATATAAATATTCTTTATATTTTATTGTTATTTCTTTACTTAAAATTACATCTTCATCTAACCAATCAATAAACTTTAATACATTTGCCCTATATTGCTTTAATGTATTGATAGAATATTCTTGATATTTTTGTTCATTGATCCATTCATCTAACTTTGGAATTAAATCTTCTTTTTTCATAAAATCACCTTCTCCCAATATGCAACATTACCAAAATGTTATATTGCACTCTTGTTCTTAAAGATAACCCTTATAAAATAAGGGCATTTTTAATGTTTTCTATTTATAATACTTTTTACAAATATCTACCTTTTATTTTTATTGATTAATGATAATACAATTATTGTTCCACATATTATTAAAGTTATGATTATTCCATTACTCATTACTAACCTCCTATTCTATTATTAATTGAGTTTATCTATTTTACCTTCTAATTCATCTTCTGATAAAAGCCCTGTTTCAACTGCAAGTAATATTTCAGTTTTACTTAATCCATTGTTTGATAGATTATGCACTAAATTAGCAAGTAACATCATTACATCTATTTTTGAACCATGTACTCCTGTTGCATACATTGATGCTACTATTACTGGTTTATTTGTTTTGATAACTTTATTAAACATCTCTTCTAGTTCTTTACTCATAGGTTATTCCTCCTATTGAAACATTTATTTTATTATATTTTCATTTTGAAACATTACTGCTATAAGTATTACATAAAAAACTTTTATTCTTTTTTATTTCCCTTGGAAACATCATTTACATACTTTTCAATATATTCTACTTTTAACTTTAACTTTTCAATTTCCTTTTCTCTCATTTCTAGTTGAGTATCTTTCCACTGGTTATCATTTTTAAGTTCAAGTAACATTTCTCCTAGTACACTTACTGCTTCTAGATATTTATTTTGCATGTTTACTCTCCTTTTTTGAATAATTCCCATACATCATCATACTCAAAAATGATAGAAAACCTTTCTAATAGTTCATAAGATGGATCATATATGCCATGTTCAATATTTACATAATGGCTTTTTGAAATACCAAGTTTTGCTGCCATTTCTTCTTGATTTAAACCTTGCTTTTCTCTAAACATTTTTAAACTATATCTTTTCATATATTCACCTACCTTTCTGTATCATAAACTTAGTATAATACTATTTTTTTCAAATTGTCAATAAATTGTGATTAATTTACAATAATATTTTCGTTTTGAAACATATTGTGATACAATACTTATGAAAAGATAGTAGGAGGTATGGGTAATGCTGAATAAGCATAAAATTGGTAAACAATTGAAAGAATTAAGATTAAGTAGAGGATGGAGGCAAAGTGAAGTTGCTGATAAAACTGGTTTATCTAGACCTGCAATTTCTAATATTGAAGCAGGAAAAAGAGCATTAACTTTAACTACTCTTCAAAAGTTTTGTGAAGTTTATCAAGTAGATATATCTTATTTTGGAATTGAAACTAATAATTATGATGAAGCATTAGATTTAACAAGTAGAATTGAAGCAATATTTAAAAGTGAATTAGATGAAGAAAAGAAAGATGAATTATATAGAGAAATTATGAGGATCTATTTAGAAAGTAAAAAATAATAACAGTGCGTTATTATTTATGCACTGTTATTTTGTTTATTAATTTTAATTTTATAAAAGATTATTTTCTTTTTGAAACTTCATACTTAATTTTAATATTTTCTTGTTTAGAGTAAAGATTAAATAGTAGATCATATAATTTTTTTACATCCATACTATCATCACCTCTTTTATGTATTTATTGTTTCATTATGAAACAAATATTCAGAATAATCAACTAGGAGGAAATTAAAATGAAAAAAGTATTAAGAATTGGTGGTTATTGTAGAGTTTCACATGATGAACAAAAAAAATATGGTTATTCAGTTCAAGCACAAATGGAAAAAATAAAGAAATGGTGTGAAGAAGAAGAATGTAAGTTAATTGATCTATTTGTAGATGAAGGTTTTACGGCTGGAAATATGAAAAGACCTAGATTATTAGATATGTTAGATAATCTTAAAGATTTAGATGCTATTGTATTTACTAGATTAGATAGATTTTCTAGGAATGTTCTTGAAGCAAATAAGATGTTAGAATTACTTCAAAAACACAATGTAGCATTAATTTCTATTGAAGAAGATGATATAGATACATCAACTGCTGATGGTATGTTTATGTTTCAACTTAAAGTTTCACTTGCCGAACGAGAGTTAAAAAAAGGTTCAGAACGAATTAAAGATGTTTTTGAATATAAAATTAAACAAGGCCAAGCAATATTTGGTACTCAACCTTTTGGTTATAAGGTAATTAAAAGAGATGGTGGTAAATATGTAGGATTGGATGAAGAAGTAAAACCAATTATAGAAGATATTTTTGAACATTTTAATACTTATCATTCAGTTAGAAAAACAATGTATTTTATAAATGAAAAATATGAACTTAATAAGCAATATAAGGTGTATTATAATTTGCTTAAAAATCCTTACTATGCTGGTTTATATAAAGGAAATGATAATTATTGTCCTCCTTATATTACTATGGAACAATTTGAAAGAAATCAATTTATTATTGAGAATAATATAAGAGAAAGAAAAAACAAACATGTTTATATTTTTTCAGGATTAATTAAATGTGATGAATGTGGTTCTGCATTTGTTGGGCAATCAACAACAAGTGGGAAAAATAAACAAAATAGATGCTATTTATATCGTTGTAATGGTGCATATTCAAATCTTGCAAAAAAATGCACTTTCAAAAGAATTAAAAGTGAAAGAAAGTTTGAAAAATATTTACTTGAAAATATTGAAACTGTTGCATCTGAATATGTAGTTAAAATAACTGATATTAAACCTATTCAAAAGAATGATCCACAAAAAAGAATTAAAGAAATATTAGGTGAACTAGATAGATTAACTTACTCTTATCATAAAAATAGAATATCTACTGAACAATATGATAAAGATTATGAAAAACTTGAAAAGGAATTAAAAAAGTTAAGTATGCAAAAAGCAGTAGATGTAACACACATAAAAGACTTTCTTAATAGTGATTGGAAAAATATTTATAATGATTTAACAAAAGAAAATAAAAGAGCATTATGGAGAAACTTAATTAAAGAAATAAGAATTGATAAAGAACAAAATATATCAATTACTTTTTTATGATTTATTGTTTACTAACTAACCATTCCCTGTTGGTTAAGTATAGTTAGAACATACTTTTAGACTAGGTTTTTATATCTAGTCTTTTATATTACATTAAATATACCTGCTTAACTTTCATATTTCAATTCTAACAAGAGTTTTTAATTACCTAGCATTATTTATCATGTTTAATAAAAAGTACCTTAAAATTGATTTTAAAGCATAAAAAAAGAGGTAGGTTTTTTACCTACCATTTTTATGAGTTAATTCCTCTTGATAATTTCTATCTATTTTATTATCAATAACTACAAGATTATTAGAAATAATATCTAATGACTTTGCAATATTGTTATTACTTTCAGTTAATGTTTCATTACTTTTAGTTAATAATTTAAGCATTGAATTATTTTCTTCTTGTAGTTTTTCCATTTTTGTTCTATCTTGCATAAATACATATATAAATAATGCTGCCATTATTATAGTTCCACCATATCTAAATATATTATCTATTAATTCACCAAATGTCATTTTCTCTACCTCCTTCTACTCATTTTCATCTTCATCATATATAGTTTTACTTCTTATTGTTCCATCATCAGGATCAACATAATATAGTGCAACTGGATGCCAATTATTAGCACTTACTTTCACTAGATATTCAATGCTAGTTGCTGCTTCACTACCATTATCAGTAAAGTTAAAACTATATGATCCTTCTTCTATTTGTTGCATAACATCTATTCCTAGTTCATTTGATAAATCAGGAATAGTTATAAGCAAAGCACTATATACATACATACCATTTGCTTCCAAGTTTACTTTTGTTGATAAATCATAAGAACCAACCTCTTCAAGATTAGTTGTTGATTTAACTAAATAACCTTGCACAGTGATATTAAAAACTTCAAGTAATTTAGCAGCAGCATTATTAACTTTTAAATTACATCCTTTTTGTGCATTACTTTCATAATTAAATGTATCTTCAAGTACAATTTCACTTTCTTTAAATATTCTTGTGGAAATGATATTTCTATAAGATGTTTGTGAATATGTATATTGATAATTAGATGAAATGTTGTTTAAAAGTATATTTACTTTATTATTTCCACCTGTTCTTATTTGAGCAGTTATTCTATATGCTCTTGTATAATCACTAGGAATATTTACACCTTCAAATAAGCCATCTAATAAAGAATAATTGTATGCACCTAATAAAGAAGTAGTTCCACTTGATGAAGTGGTAAAATAATCATATAAAACTTGACTACCTATAAACTTAACATTATCTATTGGTAAATCAGAACTTGATACACTATATTGTTCTTTTGGAAAACAATTAAAACTTATTGAATTATTTAATCTATCAAAAAATGCAATTGGCATTCCTTTTGGTACTGTTAAATAATACTCAGTTACTCCAAAAGCATCTCTTAATTCTACATTAACAATCCATTCATAATTGTTATCAATTGTAAATGTACTTGTTATACCATCTTGTAAAGTACCACCACCAGTCCAACCCTCAGGTTCATCAACTTTTCTATAAGAATATGTGATAGTAATTGTATTCTTACCATTGATACTTGCATAATCAGCATCAACATTAATATCAGTTGCACTATAAAAGTTGTTTTGTCTTTGGCAAGTAATAATTGCACTTGGTAAAGTCCAATCTTCCATAGTAACATTAATATTCTTTGTAGCAGTTAAACCTCTACTATCAGTTATTGTAAATACACCAGTTAAATTAGTTGCACTATCAATTACTATATTATTAACAGTAGCACTATTTCCACTTATAGTCATTGAATAAGTATTGTTATTAATTGATAAAGAACATGAACTAACAGTTGCACTATTTAAAGAAGTTAGACCACTTGCAGTAAATTGTACTTTACTTTGATTTCTAACTATTAATTGATTATTGGTAGTAACACTAACTGATGCACTATTTGTATCTTGATATGAACCACTTGTTATTGATGGAGTACATTCACTTTTATTTACCGAATATGTACCTCCATTAACAGTCTTAACTATGCTTCCATAAGTTACTTTAACCTGATATTGTCCACTTTGAGAATTAGGTATTGAAGCATACAACCTATTTTGTATAGTTGCATTATTATAACCAGTAATTGAAGTACCTGAGGTTGTATCATTTGATATTTGTGAACCATCAGCACCTAAAATATTTACTGTTATACTTCTTCCTAATGGATTATAAATGCCTAATGTTAATTTGTTTCCTATTGTAAAATTAGGTGTTGAATTAGCATAAGGGTAATTATAAGTTGCTACACTTAATGTAGAACTATCAGTTGTTAATTGACTATCTTTTCTTCTAACTCTTGTTTTTATGTTATATGTAGTATTTGCAGTTAAATTGCTTATAGTATATGATCCACTTGTGCCATCAGTAACATTAATACCAGTCCAAGATGAACCATTATTAGTTGAATACCATATATAATCAACTATACTATCAGAACTCCAATTCATTGAAATACTTGTTTCAGTTTTACTTGATAAACTTTGATTTGAAGTTGCATATCTTGGTATTTTATCTAGGGTAACAGTAGCACTTCCATTACCATACATTACATTACCACCAACATTTGCACTAATTGTTATGTTCTTTGTACCATCACTATTATGTGCAACTGTCCATGTTTTTGATAATAAGGTAATACTTGATCCAGGTTTTAATGTAAATGAACCACTATTACTTTGTGAAGAACCATCAACACTAACTGTTGTACTTTGATTTCCCCAAGTATTAGAAGTAGAACCTGAACCTTTTGATGCAACTATATTTACTGTTACTGTTGAAGAGTTAGCAGCAGAGCCATTACTTGTTGAACTCCAATTACATCTAAATGTTATATAAGAACTTGTTGAACCAGTTCTTGTTAAATTAAATGAACCACTTGCCATATTTATTCACCTCCAACTTTAAAGACTGGTTATTGTAGTTCCACTTGTTGTATTTGCAACTGAAACTAAACCAATACCATCATTTAGCATTGTTGTACCATCTTCATCATATATTGTGATTGGAATAAATCTCATTTTTCCACATAGTGTTATTTCTTCTTCAACTACACTCTTTTTCATGTGAAACTCATCTTTATCTACCCAATATATCTTATTATCATTTCTATCATAACCAGCAAAACCAACTTGATTATTAATTAAAATGTATGATCCATCTACACCATACATTTTAAAACCATCTTTATTCATTTCTCCAATTAAATTATTTGCTTCATCATAAAGTTCAACAATTCCACTTTCATTTAAGTTAGAACCTAATTTTAAAGTACCACCCTTAATCATATTGGCAGTAAAATTAATAACATTGATTGCTTGTGCATTAAATGTTCCATCTATTGTCCAAGCAGTAACAAAATTGCCATTAATACCAGTTGATGAAAAAGCAATACCTCCACTATTAATCATAATTACATTAGTAGCAGTTTCTTTTGGTAAACTATCTACAACTAAAATCTTATCACCTTCATAAATTACATAAGAACTACCCAGTGCATTCCATATTTTATCTTGTGCTTGTTGTAGTTCATCACCTAATATGATTTGTAAATTATCAGTAGCATCTTGAACTATTTGATTTGCACCACTTGTTATAGAACTAACTAATCCTGATAACTTTTGCTTGAAGTTACCAAACTCAATTTCAGTATATTTACCTAAAATGCAATCATAATCATAAGCAATTACATTTGTTGTTAAATTAATACCTAATCTTTCATCAATAACTTCAACTACATCACCAATATCAGTGATTTTTTCAAGATTTGCTTTTAAAGTGTAATTTATTTGAGGTACACTATTAATTTCTACATAATTTTGTGCTTGTTGTTGTAAATCTTGTAATAATGCAGTTGTATAAGCAGTTTCATCAAGATTTCCTTCACTATCTTGATAATCTTCTTCACTAATATTATCTTGACTAAAAGAAACTGTTTTTGTATATGGAATAGGGTATGTAATTTCACTATAAACATATAAATCAGCAGTATCATCTAGTGCATTTAATAATAATCCATCTTTCCCAACTGGCATTAATTTAGTAACTACATTGTTCCAATTTTCTTCACAAGAAATATCTTTAATATTCTTTTTATATCTAACAGTTACACCATTATCTTGGCCTATTGTATCTCTAATACCAATATTAAAGTTATCTCTTACTAAATGACCTCCCCATCTTTCAAGTATTGTTTCAATTGCTTCATATAATGAGTTCCTAACACATCTATAAGATGCAACTGTTGTAACATCTGATATTGTTGTAAATGGAGAAGTATCACTTGTAGCACTATTTAAATGATCTAGTGCATCATTACAATTCTTATCAACAACATAACTATCTTCAATTAAGTAATTTTTAGTATCATAAAACACATGGTAACATTTTGTAGTTAATTTGCTTTTAGTCTTTTGAACATTACCAACTCTAAATGCTTGTTCTCCTTGTGGAGTAGGTGCAACAACAATATTTCCTTCAACTAAATCATCTACATAAGATAAATCAGTTTCTAAATCCAAATAAAAAGAACCATTGTCCTCTTTGTGAACTTTGGTTCTTAAAGGTATTATTGTTTTATCACCATTACTTGAAAAAGAAGTATCAGATATACTAAATAATTTAATCATCCTATACCTCCTTATTTATAACCTATTATTTGATAAGGAATACAAGCATTATTATAAGTTTCTGTTCCTGTTGCGGTCATTTTAGAACCACCACCAATTGTTATTGTATTTGTACCTATTGCTTCTATTAATCTTCTATAAGCACATAAAACACCACCAGAAGTTGAAACAATTTGTAAAAAAGCATATTTATTTATATCTATTTTTCCTGTTGATAATTCATAATTAGTTTCACTTGTTGCAAAAACATATTTTATTTCATAATATTTATAATTAGTTATATCATCATTTAATGTTATTTGTTGATTTGCAAATGTACTTGATAAACTTGGGTTAGTCCATAATACAACAGGTTTAGAATAGATTTCTTCTCCATCTATATTTATTGATGGTATTATATAATCTTCATAAGTTGTTGCAGTTGAACCTTCTTCTATTTGTAAACTATCAATAACTTGTTGATATGTTAATGTTGTTTCATTAGTTCTATAAAAGAATACTACTAAATATTTTGCATCATTTCCTGTTGTTATAGTTAATGAACCTGCACTATTATTAGCAACATTTCCATAAGTCATTATATTAATATTAGGAATTATTGTTGTATATGCTACTACAAAACGATTTGTGTCCCCATCATTTCGTTTTTGTATTGTATAAGTTGTATTAGGTTTACAAGGTATATATGTTGTCCTATTCATATCTGCTTGTCCAATAGCACTTGAATTGCTTGGTACAGTAGCATTTAATACAGGAAAATCATTTTTATTAAATAAATTATGTGTATATAATATATTAGTTCTATAATTACCATCAACACTTGTTCCTACATTAACTATATGTGGTTGTAAATCAGTAGTTTTAGTATAATTTGTTAAATTATTAACACTATTTGTTATATACCCACTATCGTTTGTTATATCACTTGTTTTACTAGGTATAGTAGGTTTATTAGTTAAATCATTATAATTTCCACTAAAATCACTCTTATTATTCCAAGTAGTTTTTTCAGTATCAGAAACTAATCTATGAGTAGTATCATCACTTAAATCACTTAAACTATCAGGAATATCACTTGTATTTGCTTTACTATCTAGTACATTTTTTAAATCAGTTTGATTTGATAATGTACCTTCAATATCTCCCCATGAAACATCAGTTCCTGAACCAGGATCACCCTTTTCACCTTTTAGCATTAATATTTTTACATTATTTTTATTAGTGGTATCTTCAACAAAATATTCATCCTGAATTAATTTAACTTTAAATGTTTCCATATTAATCACCTGTTATTTCTCTCTCAATTTTTAGTACACCTCTTAAAACTGTATAAACATCATCATTAACACCTATTTGTAAATCATAATAATAATTACCCACATCAACATTTTTTGTATCAGAAGGTGCTACTCTTATTCTATATACATTAGTTTCAACTTTTTCAATTCCATCTTCTAATGATTTTTGAAATACATAATCATTATCAGTAGGATCTTTTTTACAACTAAAATAACAAGTATCTAAATCTTGATTAAGATTTTCAATTTCAATACCAAATGCAAAGGTATCACCTCTAACAGTTCTCATATTTTTGTCCATACTATCACCTTCCTTTTAAATCCATCTTGAATAGTTTTGTATATCAATTTGATTTACATCACCAGTCCAACTAATTGTATTTGTGCCTACATTTAAAGCAAAATTATCATAGTTACCAGTAACTAACCTATTTTTTAATATGTCATTGTTATATGCTTCCATTAAAGAGGTATCTAATGTAATACTTCCTTCATTTCCTAGATTAATAACAAACACTTGAAAATCATTTAAACTTATATTAATTGTTCCTGTTCCATATATAGTCAATATTGGTTTAGAAATATAATTACCATTGTTTATTATTGAAATACTTGTTTCATTATCTAATTGATTATAGGTTTTTGTACCTTCAATATTTGAATATTTGAATGGTTGAACATGTAATGTAACCTTTGCAGTCTTATATCTAACTAATCTATCAAAATCAATTTGATCTAGTATTTGATAATTGTAATATTTATCTTCTTCATTTGAAAAAGTAATTGTTCCTTCACTATTAAAAAAGGAAATAACATCATCAATATCATAATTACCATATAAACCAATTGAAATTGTTTTATCATAAGCACTAAAACCTAATTTAGTTACTATATCACCATCTCTACCATCAATTTCATCTATTTGAGTTCTTATTTTTGGTTTAGAAATAGGAGGTAGTTCTTGAATTAGTAAACCTTCTATTTCATTTGAATTAATTCCATTTAAAATTATGTAGTTTCTCATATCTACCACCTCCTATGTTAATAAGTTTCTCCATGAACTCCATGTATAATTGTTTTGAACCCTAACTTTAAGGTTTCCTGAGGTAACATCTCCAATTATTTGCATACAATAACCTTCTAGGTAATACCCTATAACTATTAAAACTGCATAATTATATGGTGCATTTTTGCAAGTCATTGCATTATAAAAACCACTTGTTGTAATGGTGTTTAAGTCTTTACTCCATAACTCCATAGAACCAGTGGTTTCATTTAAATATTGATTTGCAATTGTACTATATAACTTATTGTTTATATTATTTATCTTTGCATTTATTTTAGAGTTGTAATATTGTAACCCTGTCTTATCTAGGTATTCCATAGTAACTCCTATGCAGCAACAATACTATCTATCTCACTATTTGTTATTGCAGTTAAATCATTAAATTGAACATAATTAGATAAATCTATATCAGTTGATCCTATTTTCTCAAAAGAATTATTAACATAAATGTATTCATCATAAATATTAGCACCTCCACTAACTGGAACTAAATAAATTACACCATGTTCACCAGTAGAAGGTAAACTTTGTACTATTTGAAAATCAATACCTGTTACATCACCTACTGCTTCATTAATTAAGGCTTGTATTTGTGCCTTTGTTTGATATGTACTATCATTATTTAATTGGCTTGTTGAAGTTGGTACTGATATATTTGCAACTCCTGATGTTGCAACACTTGTTCCATTTACATTAACACCTGTAATAGTACCAACATTTGAAGTAAATCCACTATCATTTGTTAATTCACTTACTTTTGTAGGAATATCATTTTGAACATTTTGTAATGCACTCTTAATTTTACTCCATAAATATATTAATCCATTCTCATCTAAATAATTCATATTATCTCCTCCTTTATACTATTGAATTAATTAAACTTTCTATTTCCATATTTGTTAAAGATTTAGCACCTAAATCACAAAATGATTTATTATTTACTAATGTAACATTATTTATTTGTGGTTTATCATCTAATTTATCATAACTTGTTATACCTGCTTGATTACCTTCTAAATTACCATTTAAAGAAGCATTTGAAGAGATTGAACCATTTAAAGAGGAACTACTTGAAATAGTTCCTTTTAAAGTATTATTGTCCATTTGAAACCTCAGGGTATATTGTTAAATATTTTGCCCCATTTTCATCATAACCAATTATTGTTTGATCTTCATTTATTGAAACATCATAAACATATTGAAGTGGTAAATTAGATAATTGGCCTAATGTAGTATCACTACTTGTTAGAATAAATGTAGCAGTTGTTGTAGGTTCTGCAAATGTTAAAATCTTTCTTAAAACTGGTTGAGTATCATTATATGTCTTTTTAACTGTAAAATATAAAATATCAGTTGTTTGAAACTCATAATTTCCTTCATCTAATGGAATACAAATATCAATACTTGCTTTATCTCCCCTAGTTATAAAAATATTATTATTTTCATCTATTTTAAGCATTCTCACCACCTCTTTCTAACTATAAATTGCCCTAGCAACTGTATTTTCTACAAACTTACCAGCAACTTCATCATCTAGTTCAATCTTCATTTCACTTAATGCTTCTTTAAAAGCATCTACCATATTATCATAAGTATTTGTTACTGATGCACTTGATCCACTATTAGCAATGATGTTAGTATCAAAACTTGTTGGTATAGCATTTGCCATATCTTGTGCAACTGTATTCATTTCATCCTCAAAACCTACTCCAATACCCTCAGCAAGATATTTACCTACTTGTTCTTTCATAACTCTTGATGGTGAATGAATACCAAATACATTTTTAAACTTATTAACTATACCTTCACCAAAGTTTTTAACTTTATCTTTTAAACCTTCCCATTTTTCTTTAATACCATTCCATAAACCATTCATAAAATCTTTACCTGCATCTTTAATCTTTGATAAACCTTCAAGAAGTTTATCTTTTATTTTTCCAGGGATTTCTTTTACTTTATTTAATAGGGTAGATAAATTATTTATAATACCATCTTTTAATTTGATTAATAAATCTTTACCACTTTCCCATAACTTACTATAATAATTTGCAATTCCTTTAACTAGGGATGAAATTATTTGAGGTATTTTAGAAACTAATTGAGGTATTGCTTTTATTAATCCCTCAGCAAGTTTGATTATTAAAATAATACCTGCTTCAATTAATTTTGGTAGGTTATCAGTAATTGCCATAACTACTTTATCTATTATTTCAGGTATATAATCAATAAGTTCAGGTAATGCTTCAATTAATCCATCAACTAATGCAAAAATCAATTCAATACCTGCATCAATTATTAAACCTAAATTATCTAATATAGTATTACATATATCTTTTATTATTTGAGGTAACATCTTTATTAAATCAGGTAATGCCTCAGTTATACCTTTTATTAAAGATAAAAGTATTTGAATACCTGCTTGAATGATTTGAGGTAACATACTCATAAGCATTGATACTATTTGAGGTATTAATGGTGCAATTGCATCAACTATTGTAGGTAAAACTGCAATAATACTTTGAATTGCTTGTTGAACTGCATCAATAATAATTGGTAGATTTTGTTGTATCAAAGGAACAACTTGTTGAATTAATTGAGGTAACATAGTTGTTATAGTATCACTTAAACCAGTAATAACTTGTGTAATTCTTGGTATAAGGTTTTGTGCTACTGTTACCACACTTTCAACAAAATTACTTGCAAGTTGTCCAAAATCAGCATTTTCATTTGCCATACCTGTTAACATGTTTTGCCATGCAGATTTCATTGCAGCAGTTGAACCTTGAATTGTTTGAGATGCTTCAGCAGCAGTTGTTCCTGTTATTCCCATCTCTTGTTGAACAACATGAATTGCTTCATAAACATCACTTAAACTAGAAATATCATATTTAACTCCACTAAACTTTTCAGCATCAGCAAGTAATCTTTCCATTTCACTTTTTGTACCACCATAGCCTAATTTAAGGTTATCTAGCATTGTATAGTTTTGTTTTGCAAAACCTTGATAAGCATTTTGTATCATTTCCATTGATGTTCCCATCTTATTAGCATTATCACTCATATCAGTAATTGCCATATCACCAACTTTTGCTGCTTTTTCAGTATCTCCTCCTAGTGATTGTAATAATGATGCACTAAATGAAGTAACTGTTTCCATGTATTGATTAGCACTCATACCTGCTGTTTTATAAGCATTATCAGCATACTTTTCAACTATACCTGCACTATCTTTAAATAGAGTTTCTACACCTCCAACTAATTGTTCATAATCAGCATAACTATTAACTGCTTGTTTACCTACATTAACAATTGAACCACCTAGATTTTTTAAACCATTGATAGCACTCATTATTGCTTGTGATCCTAAATTAGCAAGAATACCTTTAAAGACTGTAAAACCTTCACCACCTTTTTTGGCCTTTTCTCCACTCTCTTCTGCTTCATTTCCTAGTTCATCTAATTCCTTTTTAGCAGCATTAATAGTTTTATTAGAGTTATTGATTTCACTCTTTAAAGATGCCATTGCACTTTTATTTTCTTCAAGTTTCATTGCACTATTAGTTAATTTATCACCTAGTTCAGAAACTACTTGTGCTTGTTTCTTATATTCGGCACTATTTTCTCCACTAGATTTCTTAATTCTATCTAGTTCAAGAACTGCATTTTTATATTCTTTATTTAATTGATTATGTAGAGTAGTTTGTTTTTGCATTTCAGTTGAATAACCTGCAAGTGTACTCTTTGCATTATTAACTGCTTGTTGTTGTTTATTGATAGCATCATTTAGTTCTTTTTGTTTTGCTACTGAACTTGATAATGATTTATCACTTGCACTAAAATTAGTTGCTTGTGTTTTTAAAGCACTAGACATATTTTGTAAATCTTGGGTACATCTTTGAATTGCTTGTCTATACTCACTTTCACCAGTTAATTTAACTGAACCACCAAATGCCATAATTTCACCTTCTTTCATATAAGAATATTTATTTATTACTTATTTTCTATTTGAAACACTAAAACCATTTATCACTCTCTTGTGATTTATTATATATCTCTTCATAAGTCATATTTGCATTCTTTAATTTTATTTCTAAATCAAAATTATCTTTGTAATGTTTATATAACTTGTTGAATAGTCTTAATGTTAATCTTCCTGTTTCTTTTATTGTTAAGTTTAATTTAGTTTTCCCAATGAAGAGAAACCATGTAAAATCAATTGTTCTATCTTCATCTTCAACTTCATCAGGAATTATGCGTTTTTTTCATCACTCTTTGTACTTTCAATAACTGTTTCATTTAAACTTGCAGTTGCTTTATCTAATCCTATATCAGTTATCATTCTACCTACTTGTTTTAATGTAAATGGTTTAATATCAGTTCCATTTTCTTCATTTTCAATTTCAATACCTTCATTTAACATAGCAGTAAAACCAAATATAATTGCCTTTGCATTTGGTTCTCCACTTTTACCATCAGTTAATGCTGCCCATTTATCTAATGTTTCATATTCATTTTGAACTAATTCCATAACATTTAAATTAAAGACTAATTTATATACTTTTTCTTTATATTCTATCTCTCCATTAAAATCTTTCATTTCATTTCCTCCTAATTCTTCATTTAAAGCACTATTTAGCACTTTTTTATTATTTCTAGTATATTTATCTATATTATGTATAAACTCTTCTAATTTTATATAAAAAAATAGGGTGGATTATTTCCCACCCTTTTTCTTATAAACTTACTGGTGAAGCACCAAATAATCCTTCAAGATAAGAAATAGCATCACTTTGATCAGTAAATGTTTTTTCTATTCTCCATACTCCATTTGCAGGAACAACTACATTTCCTTCTAATTCATATGTAGAGAACTCAATACTTTCACCTCTTGTAGTATCAGATTGTGAAGGTTCACTAAACTTTACTTGTGATAAGAATGTAACTCTAAAAGATTGAACTCCATCAATTAAAAGTCTTGTTACTCTTCCTAATCCGACATAAGGTGCTACATCATTAGATGAAGATATAATTTCACCATCATCATTAGTATGTCCTAGTAATGCTGCCATTGTAGTATCATCAAATCTATCAATACCAATAGTGCAAGTTCCACCAGTTACTTGACTATCACTTTCAGCAAGACTATCATCAGCATATAATTTTGCATCACTTTTAGTTGGTTCAAAACTAAATGAAACTGCCTTACCTGGTTTTTGTGCTGCACCATAAGTTATTGATCCATCAGAACCAATAGTAGCAATACCATATCTAAAATTATTTAAACCTATCTTTGCCATTATATTTCCTCCTTCTCAATAGCAAAACATAAAGTTTTATGAAAATAACCTGTATCATCTTCATACATATCTCCTGAACTTCTACTAGGTTCAAACATAAAACCATTTTGTTTCATTAAACTCTTTACACTCTCAATAATATTTAAATAGTTCCCTTTGCTATAAATATCAAAATCATAATATTCTACATAACCAAGTAATTCATTATCTCCACTAAAAGAATTGTCCATATCTTGTAGTTGATATGTTATATAAGTAGTAGATTTACCTTCATATCTTAAAAATGCAACTGGAATAGAAACACCATCAACTTGAAAATTAGTGAATATTGTCTTTATTAAACTATTCATCTAATATTCCTCCACTTGCTTTCTTTTGTGCATCTAACATTGCTTTTTCTATTTGATTTTTCCTAAATGCTTTACGAAAAAAAGGTTTTTTAGGGAATGGCCTATTTGATCTACCATATTCAAAAACTTGTGCAAGAAAATCAACAGGAATACCTGCACTTGTTGTATAAACTTTTCCACCTGCTCTATTTCTTCTAACAAAAGTCTTTCTATTACCTGAAAAAGGTAAATAACCTGAAAAATAAACTTTTGTATTTATTCCCCCATCACTCGGAGTTTTATATGTTTTAGTCAATTTAACATGACTAGCCATTGAAGAAATAGGTACACTGGATTTTACATTGTTTTTAACAACTTCTGCACCTGCTTTTGTCATTTCACCAAATATCTTTTCACTATCTTTATAAATCTTCTTAAAATCTTTCATAACATCATCAGGTAAAACCATATTCATTTTAGCCATTATTTCATCACTTCTTTGCATTGCATTTCAAGTTCAATACATGCTTCATCCACATTATTAAGATATTGAACTTCATAAATCTTATTTCTAAAACTAACTAACATATCTCTATTTGATTTAGCACTACTATAATAAGCATCTTCAACTGTTTGAGAATATCTTATTGTAAAATTAGTAAATGCCTTTTCAAAATCACTATTATTTTTTATTAATGTAAATCCTTTTGTAGTTTTGATATTGGCATAAGGTTGAAGAATGATTTCCTCAGTATCAACTGGGAAACCATCTTCATCCTCACCTTGAACTACTTTGAATATTGTTATCTTATGATTATATTTACCTGCATTTATCATAATAAGTTCACACTATGCAATTGTAATATGCTATCAACAACATTATTTAAATTAGAATTATCTACATATAAAGTCCTGTTGTCATACATATCTTGGCATAACACTAATACCACAATTATTAAATCTTGATGTTCATCTAATTGTGCTTGTGTTAGTCCTGTGTACCCCATTATGTATGCAATAGAAATATTTATTAAATTATTAAGAGTATTTTGATCTTCTTGTGAAACTTCACTTAATCTAATGTAATTTGCAACATCTTGATAAGTGATTTCACTTACTTTATCTATATTATTCATGGTTACTCCTTTCTTTTATTTGGAGTTTTGCCTAAACAACAAATAATATTTATTCTTTATCTTTTATAGGTTTCCCTGTTAAATCAATTTTTTCAGGGATTTCAATTTTTACAATGTACCCTGCATCTACTAAATCATTAGCAACTGTTTCATCTTTAATTTCTTTTATTTCATCTTTGTGCATAGAAACTTTTCCACTGAAACTTCTTAATGCTTTGTACATCATAATTTTCACCTCATTAGTTTTCTATTTGAAACTTAAATTATAAACTTGGTTTAGTTCCAGCCATCTTGATAGTAACAATCTTTTGAGCATTTTCTACTTTACTATCAAACTCTAACCAACCTACAACACCAACTGCATGTTGAGTTGCATATTTTTCTCTTAATACTTGGATGTTCATATCTTCACTAAACTTTGTAGCAAGTCCAGTCATATCACCATAGTAAATAGCATTTTCACCTGCTGCCATATCAGGCATATTATCAGAAACATAAACTGGTTTTCCTAATAATACTTTACCAAATGGTGCAGTAATATCATCATTTAATAAATATCTACCTACATTGTCCTTTAATAATCTTAAAGCATCTCTTGTAGCAGTTGACATAATCCAAATTGCATTTCCTTGATATACATCTTTAACTTGGCCTTGTGCTTCAATTAATTCATCAGCAGTTAAAGTTGTAGATGCAGCAGCATTTTTAACATTTGTTAATGTTGATAATCCTGTTACACTTCCTGAACCATTTAATAATGTATTTTCAATAAATCTATGAATTGAATATGCCATTTCATCAACAACAAATCCTACAATATCAAATTGTGAATTGTTAATTAATGATCTAGATACTAATGATAATGCACCTGCTAAATAACCAGTTAATGAGATGCTATCAAACTTACCAACATTACTTTCTAATTCTTGGAACTCAGTTGCCCAACCAACATTAATTGTTTGAGTTTCAACATCATAGTATGGTAATTCTAGATTTCCTTTAACATTGTATTTTGATGATCTTTCAAGTATTGGTGAAATATCATATACTTTCTTAATAATTCTATTAGCAATAGTTGTAGGAATAACAGCACCATTATCAGTTAATGTCATGTTTGCTGCTCTTTCATTAGTAACAACACCACGAATATAATCTTCAAATGCTTTTTCCTCTTCTAATGCTCTTGTTTCTTCTTCTTGTTTTACTTCATTTTTAGGTAATCCTTCTTTTTCCAAAGCATTTCCTTCCATTTTATCAAACTCTCCTTTTATTTCTAATGTTTTCATAATTCTTCTTACATTATCTCTAATTTCTGCTAACTCTTGTGCTTCTGCATCAGTTAGTTCTCTCTTTTCCTCTTTTGCTGAATTTAATACTTCTTCTGCACGAGTAATTAAATCATTTTTCTTTTCCATTAATTCTTTTTCCATGTTATACTTCCTCCTTCATTTCTTTTATCATGGTTTCATATTCTGAATAATCAATTACTTGATTATCATTATTTTCAACAACAATATCTTGTTGTTTAGGCACTTCCTCAATTGGTTCTTCTTGAACCTCATCTTTTTGAGATTGTTCTTCAATCTCTTCTTGATGTTCAGTTTCTATTGAAACATCATCTATAAAATCTTCACCTCTAAAATGTACTTCTCCATTTTCTTCTCTTGCCATTATCAAAGTACCATCATAAGCAGGTGTTTTACTTCTATCTAGAATTGATACTTCTTCAAGGTTTAAATCTTTAACTGCTCTTGCTGGTAAACCTCTTTCAATAGTAGTTTCTACATCTCTATCAGTAAAACCAAAAGACCAACCAACTAACTCACCATTCCTTGCTTTTTTAATTACATCAGGATCAGTTATAGTTGCTCTTGCTCTTAAACCTATGTTATCTTCTTCTAGTTCAAGATTTCCTTCTTTTGTAGAACCTAGAACTCTTTTAGGATTATGATTAAGTAATATCTTTACATCATCATTTCTTTTTAATGCCTTTTTAAAAGCACCTTTACATATTCTTTCAATGAATTGTCCCATTCTACTCCATAAAGGTTTTGAGTTTCTTTCAACTGCATTTACATAACCTTCAATTTCAACATGATCTTCTCTAACTCTAATTTCCATTTACTCACCTCCTTTAAGCATCACTTGAATTACCACTTTCTTCAAAAGCAGTATCTAATTCTTTATCTAATAACACTTTTTGAATTGCTTCATCAGTAGGATTTTCTTCAATTGGTTCACCATTTTCATCTACTGGTGTATCTTCATTCATATCACCAACAGTATCAGTATTAGGAGTGTAATATTTATGTGTATTAGTATCATAAAGAACTGCACCTAATCCAACATTAACAGTGTCCATACCTTCAATGTAATTCATATTTTCCATTCTTCTTATTTCATTAAATGTCATCCATCCAGTTTCTTTTGCAATCTTGTATGCTTGATACCTCTCTTGAACATTTGCTTTAATGATTTCTTTTACATCAAAATCAAAGAACATTTTTCCTTTTTCTTTTTCTAGTAATAAATCTCTATTTAAAGCAGTTGAGAATGCTTTAACAATTGGGTAAATAGCACACTTAAATGTTAAGTAGAAATCATTTGGATGAATATGAAATATAGTATTAATTTCATCTTGTAGAGTTTTCTTACTCTCATTTAATTGAGTTTCTACTGCATTATTAGATGCTTCTTGAAACTCTAAACCATTATTTAAAACAACTACATTTTCTTGATTATTTCCATAAAGGTTCTTCCATGCTTGTTTTAATATATTTATTTCATCTTGGCCTAGTTTTCTACTTGCTTTTAAGAAACCTTTTTTATTACCACCACTTGTTACCATATTTAATTGATATAAAAGTGTATTGTATGCAGTTTCTAATGCTTTACCTACTTCATTTGTTAAACCTGTACCTGTTGCACCATCTTTTGTATTTCTTAATAGTTTGATGAAGTCATATTTACTATATTCTTCACCCATAACTAATACATAATAATCTTTATAGATTGGTTTATAGTTATATATTGCATCTATGTATATATCTTTAACATAAAATAATCCAGTTACTTCATTTCTATTCATTCTTTTATAGCAATAACCACCCTTACCTAATAGGTAATCTTCAACCATTGCTTTCTTCATTTGAAAAGCATCTAATGTATCACCAGTATCTCCATTAAGTAATTTTACTCTTGGATCATCTTCTTTTTCTTCAACTTTTCCATCTTTATATTTGTAAAGTTTAACTGGCATTGAAGCAATCATATTTGAAATAAAATCAACTGCACCACTAACAGCAGGTAATGTTAATGCTTGTTCTCTTGTTATTGGTTCACTATTTAATAATGCCTTTAATAACACATCACTAACTACTGGTGTTGATGCTTCTTGTTGATTTGTTGTTGGTGTTGTAGTTCCATCATCTCTTTTTCTTATAAAATCAAAAAATCCCATAAACTCACCTCCTTTATTTTATTTTTAATCTATTATTTCTTTTTAGTCTTTTTTGTTGGTTTAGGTTCTTCTTTTATTTCATCAATACCCACTAGCATTACTGCATTTTTACTTTTAAGATATTCATATCTTTCTTTTGTACAATTCCAAACACTAACATTAGCAGTTCTTGGTGTATCTGCACCTGTTTCAGTTTTTTCTTCTACATCATTAAAATCAATTAATGCTTTAACTACATAATTCTTCATCATTTACCTCCTTTATGTAATAACCATATTTATCATCTTTATATATATTTTTTAAATATGGGTATCTTTCTTTCATTATTTTATTGGTTAAATCATCTTGTTTATGTATTTCATATATATTATTTTCTTCAATTCCTTGTTTACTTAAATAAGGAACTGCAACTATCATTTCTTTACACCTGTTATAAGCATATTCTAATACTTTTTTAGCATCATTTACTTCCAAGTGTTCTATTACATCACCAAATATGATTATGTCATAATATTCATATTTAAAATCAATTATATTGATGTTATATACTTTGTTATATCTTTCTTCTAAATTAAAATTATCTATATTAGGTTTAAATACTTCTACTGCTTCAACATTTATAAAATGATCTTGCAAAAATGGTAAATAAGTTCCTTCACCTGCACCAACATCTAATATCTTTGCATCTTTATCAAACTTACCTTTTAGGTAATCAGTTATCTCTTTTTTATATGTTGCATAAGAGGTAGCCATTATATTTGTTGATACCTCCTTAATGAAAGTTCCTTCCATTGTGTATTAAACTTACCTTGAACATATTTTTTATATCTTTCATTCTTAGTAGTTGCAATGAAATAATACATTTCACCTAAATGTTTATATATGCTCATTTCCCACATTGCTTCTCTTTTAGTAGTAACACTCGTTGCATTTGCTCTATTCCAAACATGTGTAGATTTATTCAAACATGTAAAACTGTTTGCCTTATCACATATTCTATAATGATGAACTCTATCTTCTGCAAGTGTACTTTCAGGGAATAATGTATCTTTTAATAACTCAGTTTTAACAACCTTTGTCCATATTGCACATACATCATTAATAAAAGCATCATACATTGTTAAATAATTTGGCCTAAATGGAAATAAACCTTCTTCTTTTCCATTGAATAAATCAAAACCTAAAAACATAACATCTTCATCTTCTAAATTATCATTTATTTCTTGAAGTGTAGTATTTGATTTTAACCAATCATCACTATCAATACATAAAATATAATCTCCTGTTGCTTCTAAAATACCAATGTTTCTAGTTCCACCATTGTATTTTTTATAAGGAACTTTTAAAACTTTATGATCCTTTAACATTCTATTTGCTATTTCAAGTGAATTATCTTCACTCATATCATCAATAAATATTATTTCATAGTTTTTGTATGTTTGATTTAAAACACTGCTCAAACATTTCTCTAACCACTTTGCATTATTATAATTTGGGATGATTATACTAAACTTATAATCCTTCTTTTCTACTGGTTCTATTAGTTTTAACCACTCTTTCCCATAATCAGGGTAACTATATTTGAAACCTTTTTTTAATTTTTCAATTTTACCTAAATCTAAATTAGATAAGTCTTTATTTAAAATAAAACCTCTTCCATTAGTTAATTCTTTTATTGCAGTTGGGAAATCAGTGCATATACAAGGAGTTCCTATAATTAAACTCTCATACATAACCATACATTGACTTTCATAATCACTTAATTGCCATAAACTATCAGCCCATGCCATATATTTATATGGATTATCTTGTTTTCCTTCCCAAATTACATTGTAACCTTCTAAATCTTTTTTTAATTTTTCACTATATTGAGGGTATAAGTAGCAACTACCAACTACTACAAATTGATAATCATCACCATACTTCTTTACACACTCATTCAGAATTGGTTTTAATCTAGGAAATCCTTTTTGTTGATCTATTCTACTTACAATTAAGAAATTATGTTTTTTCTTTTGTATATCAACTTTTTCTTTTGATAACTCAATTATTTCTTTTTCATCAATCATATTAGGAATAACAAAACATTCCTTACCTTTTCTTTCTTTAAATTGTTTTTGTGCTTCCTCACTAACTGCAACATATTTTTTAAAAGGTATTATTTCCTCATAAAACTCATTACTATCAATTAGATTTCCATTTATAACTTGTATATAGTTATTCTTTCTTACTTTTACTTTTTGTAGATTATAAACTGCATCATATATGCAATAATCAAATACTTCTTCTTTGCATATATCAATATGTTTTACATTTCCTATGGTTGCCCACTTTTCAAGCATATCTAATGGACTATCATCACTTGCATAAATGAAAGTAATATCATGCCCATGCTCTTTTAGATATTTTCCCCTAGAAAACATTGTTTTCTCTATACCACCAGTTTCAAATGGTCTAGTGTAATACATAGCAATTTTCATATTTCACCACCTTTATAATACCTGTATTGTAAAGTCTGCTTGATTTAAGAAATAATCTTGTTGCAATAAATAAACTGCATTGATTAAACTAACAACCATATCAACTTTACCTGTTGATTTCTTTTTATTAACATATTGATTTTTATTTGTGTCATATACACATCTAGCATTTTGAAAATTAATTTCCAACAACCTATTACTTTCATATTGAAACTCTTTACTTAAAATCTTTTCTTTAAGTAACTTTGTAGGTGGATGTAACACACTAGAATGCTGCCTTACTTCTACCAGGTTATAACCTGCCTTTTCAAGTTTTTGTGCAGTTGATAGTGCATTCCATCTATCATAACCAATTGCTTGTATTTGAACACCAAGATTATTTTCTAGGTTCAATATAAAGTTCTCAACAACTGCGTAATCAATTACTTTATCACCACAAGCAATAACTTTACCACTATTTAATAGTTCTCTATAATTAACTTTTTCACTTGCTTGTTTTTCTTCAATTCTTCCATCAGGAATAAAAGCATAACTATCAGCAAGTATATTATTATCATCATCTACACTTACAATTGATACACTTGTGTTATCATTTGTTTCTGATAAATCTAATCCAACATAAACAACTCTTCCAGCCCAATCTATTTTTGAAACTTTACATTCTTGAACATCTTTTGTATCAATATAGGTTTCAGTACCAACACCTTGATATATGATATTGCAATGTTTAGTGATAAAGTTCTCTCTTGCACTTTCAACTGCAATTGCATATGCTCTTTTCTTTAATAAATCTTCCCATATCTCAGGTATCTCTAATGCAACGGGATTTGATTGCTGCAATATTAGATCATCATTTTCCCATCCTTTTGTTTTATCAGGTTCATATAATAAACTAAATCTTGTTTCATCCTTTTCTAATCCTTCCAAAACTCTTTTTGAATATTTAACTTCATCTTCAAAAGGATTATCTATTGTTGGGTATTTAGTTGAGATTATAAAACCTAATTTATTCAGAATGTTTAATTGTCCTGATCTCATTGCTTCAATTGGGTAACTTATTGGTAAAGCACCAACTTCATCAGCACAAAACACATTAGGTAATTTACCATCCATTCTAGAAGTAGAATAACTTAATGGTGTATATATTATTTGTGTTGGATTAAACTTGATATAATCTCTTAATATCTTAAATCTCTTTTTATCTTTGAACTCATAAACAATTGGTGAACTTCTAATTGTTTCACTTATTGCTTCTCTTATTTCTCTTGATAATGATCCATCAGGTGCAACTGAATAAAACTTACTAAATTGTGGTTCAGTCAAGAATAAAAGAATAAATAATGCTGCTATTGTATAAGTCTTGAAGTTTTTTCTACATATCTCTAATACTCCTGTTTCATATCTTCTCTTATTAGGATTATTTCTATATACAACACATAGAATTGCAATATAAAATAACCATTGATAACCACAAGAACATTCATAAAGAGTTTTACCTGCTTTTAATCCTTTTGGCATTATCAATAGTTTTAATATATTTTCTAATTGCTTAACTTTCTTCTCACTAACAATATATTTTTTATCTTTACCATCACATATTTTTATGAACTCCTTCATTTGAAGTTTTACATATTTAGGTGTAGTTTTTTTATTTACATTCTTCTTACAATATTCATATGCTTTATTATTCTTCATCTCCATCACCATTAATCATAGTTAATAATGGATCTTTATCATTTTCTTCATCTTCCACACTGAATGATTTTATAATTTTAATCAAAGTAGCAACTGTTCTATTTGCTAAATCAGTTGTAGAATTGAAGTTTTTAACTGCTGGGGATGAATATAGATTTTTTCTACCTTTTACATATTCCTTCTTAACTGTTAAACCTTCTTCATCCATTGATTTTTTAAACTCATCTAACATATCTAGTAAAACTAAATATCTATCAAATGTAGTTGTAAAGAAGAAGTTATTTTTAACACCATTTTCTTCTGCAAGTTTTAAAATCTTCTTTGCTTGTGCATCCAGTTTCTTTTTTTCCATATTATCACCTCATTTTCTTTTATTTCATTATTTAAATATGTGTATTCACACACCTCTCTCAACTTTTATTTTCTTTTTGAAACTTTTTAGTGGTTTTTGTTGATAAATAAAGGGTTTTCAACAACTTTTCCAAAAAAAACTTATGTTTTTCATTGTTTTTGTGTTTGAAAG
>Ga0310690_10002144_pt1 | contig 32887 bp, 48 predicted proteins | sample AusTroGonzalo_MG_2_FD_207661 | JGI IMG/M metagenome (GOLD analysis project Ga0310690, IMG submission 207661) | Bovine rumen microbial communities from tropical cattle in Woodstock, Queensland, Australia - Gonzalo_04 (v2) (version 2) | ecosystem: Host-associated > Mammals > Digestive system >...
CCCGCCACACCGGGCCACGCTGCCACCTCATCCGCGCAGTAAAACATTGGATTGTAGCCGTCTGATTTTTTGCTGGTGAACGCCAGTTTCCTGATGATTGTGTTCGTCTCTTTGATCACCAGGCCCCTGTATTTCGTGCTTTGTGTGATCGCATCCAGCTCAGGCTCCGCGTGTACGTTAAACTCCAGTGCGGAATATGCCAGATCGGCCTGTTCCAATTTGGGCGCAAGATAATAAACTTCACTCCCGAATTCTCCGGCCGCGTATCCCATATATGTTCCAATGCCGCCGGCAATCAGCGTTTTACCCTGTTTTCTTCCGACCGGCCAGAACACCTGTGAAAACTGCCGTTTCCCGTCATCGTCAACAATTCCGAATATGCTGCTGATCCCTGCGCGTTCCCACAGATCCAGCCTGATCCTCCGCGGCGCCAGCTGTCCTTTGTAGTGATGACAGAACCGTTCTATGAATCCGATCGCGTTCCATGCGAGTCGTTCGTCATAATACCAGCGTTTTTCACTGGTTCCCTGCATCAGCAGGTCGTACACCATTCGGATCCATTTCCCGACGACCACCCCGCCTGTCTGGATTTCTTTCCAGTAAGCCTCTATCGCGTTCTCTTGCTTTACCCCATTCCGGCCACCTCAATGAAGCCGGAACGCGTCCAGATCCCGCGCCGCTTTTTCCACTCTGGCGCCCCGTTCGCCGATCATGTTCCCGATCGTCGCCAGGCATTTGTTCGCGCTCTCCACATGGCGCGGCAGCTCGCTCAGCAGCGGATGCGCCACATCGACGGATCCTGTTTTGTACGTCTTTTCCACCGTCAGGCCGTCCTCCGCGATCCGGTCGCGCATCTGATCGATCAGACCGGCCTCCTCCGCGTAGATCCTCGCCGCCTCAATGAAATCCTGTTCCTTTTCGACCTGGTAAGCTTTCCCGAAAGCGATCATCTTCCGGTAAAGCGCCGCCGGCGTCAGTTTTTCGCTTCCGCTGCGGGCCTTCGCCCGTGTTTTTGTCTTCTTTTTCGCCGTCTTCGTCTTGACCGCCCTGGCTTCTGCCGGAAGCTGATCCGTAACTTTCACGACGGCGTTCACATCTGCTTCCTTCATCCGTGAATCCTCCGCCCATCTCCGCGGAAACCCCATCAAAAAAAGGCGCTTTTTTTGCACCTTTTCGGCCCTCCGCGGACCGGTTTTTTCATTGTCGCGCGCCCGTGGACGCGCGTCCCGCCCGACTTGGGCGCGCTTTTTTTACCTCACCCGCAGCCCTGCGGCCACCGGCTCGATCGCTTTTGACCAGGGGGGCCTTCAGAGGATCACCCGACCGTCCTCCGCGATCCGCCAGCGTTTGGATTTTCTTTCTTTCTCCGCGTCGTGGCACTTTTTGCAAAGCAGCTCCAGGTTGTTCCAGTTCAGTGTTACATTCGGATTGTGAATGTTCTCCGGTGTTAGCGGAACCTTGTGATGTACTTCCAGCGGTTGATCTTTGTTCCCCGGCTGGATCACTCCACGGCTCAGGCACCGCTCGCAAAGATTGTTTTTTGATTCCGCGAACGCTTTCCTGCACTTTCTCCAGGTCCAAGTTGTATAAAAGTTTTCTACTTCCTTCGATCTGTTCAATGGCTCATCAGCTCCCGCCTCTGCTACACAAAGGATGAACCGCCCGCGCTACGGAAGGAAGCGAACCGCCGCGCCCTCCAATTCTGAACATGGAAACGGCGGCATCTGATTCCGTGCCGCCTGCGTTTGATAATGCTATTACACATTATCCGACGATAACACAATAACACGAAATCATTCCCCTTTGAGTATGAAAATCAATTCGTTTTTCTTTTGTCCAGCATATCAAAAAACTCCCTGCGTTTGCGAAAGTATGCGTTTTTGTCGCTGGTTGGCATCAGCGCGCGATCCATCTGTTCATATGACCTACCGATACAAACGTTTTGAATGATGGACGCATACCAGGCACCGCCGTCAATGGCCAGCGCGCACTCGTCCACGATCGCAATTTTCTCCATCAGTTTCTCACGCTTTTCGGCAGCAGCTGCCACCGGATCAGATTTGCCGTTTCCATGCGGCTGTCCGTCCGCCTTGATCGCCCTGATCCCCAGCAGGCTGTTCGCCTCTGTTTTCCACTCCGGATACTGCCGGCAGAAATGCAGCAGCTCTCTGTATCTGTCCTGGCTGATTCCGATCTGTTTCCAGCATGGCAGATATCTCATTTTCGTCTCCTCCTCAGTACACACCGAATATAAACGCCATCCACGATGTCGCTGTATCTCACCTGACAATCCTGCAATGAATAACCCGGATAAAGCCGTTCCATCACTTCACGCGCCTCGTTCCGGAAATCCCGTGCGATTCGCTTCACGCGGTTGTTCGGTATCCGCGCGTCCCGGCTTCTCCTGATCGGCTGTTTCAGGTTTCTGCTTGCTCTCCATTTCCTGACGCCCGGTTTTTCCGGTCTGTCCTGTTTCTGTCGCGTGAAATACACCGCAATGCCTCCCAGTCCCTCATCCCGCGGCTGCAGCCTGTCGCAGTTCGCCCGCCCGTTGTTCCAGATCTTCTCCAGCTCATCCCGGTCGATTCCTCCGTTCATAATCATATGAACGTGCGGCCGCTTTCCGCTGTATCCCGCTCCCGGCATTTCATCCCCGCCGATGGCGTATATGTATCTCAGTTCATCCAGCCCGGCCTTTTTTCTCGCCCGCTTAACCCGCGCGATGAAATTCCTCACATCCTTGTCCACCCGGTCCACCGTCGGCGCCTGTCCGGCATAGTCCAGGCCGATCGCCACATCTTTCTCCGTGAAGTTCGTCTCCACCAGCTGGATCAGGTGGATCCGGCTCCGTTCATCGTTCGCCCGCTGCTGTGCCTCCCGCGTGATCTGGCTTTTTGCTCTCCTCAGCTCCCCCCGCTGGTTCCTGCCGAACACCGGGAACACCTCCGCGTCGATCCTCGGACCGCTGACGGTTGTCCTCCGCCTGTATCCCATCCTTCCCACCGGAATGAACGACGGTTCATCAAGGAAACCCCCGTCACCCGTTATCCGGTTGTTGAACAGGTCCGCATACTCCCAGCCCATCAGATCGTCCTCCAAATCGGGAAGGCGCTTGCGCCCTTCCCGTACCCTTCCCGCTCTCACCATCATCTTTTCGATGGATGATGTGCGATAAGTTAATACTCATTACAAGCCTTATAAAGCGGAACCCGTCCCGCGCTTCACAGGTCCTTATTTATTGTTGCCTTTAAATGTTTTAACTTGCCGGTAACTTGCCGGTAACTTTCGGTCTTTAAGTTACAACCGACCTGTTATCTTCTTCCCACACATTGGGCAATATTTCAGCGGATATCCACATCCTCTAAAACCATAATCTGTTATCCTTCCGCATTTCCCATACGGTCCTAATGTTCTGTCTACAATGGCAACGGTATATTTCTTCTTGAACAACTGCTTTTCTAATTCGTCTCGTCTTGCATTCAGTTCTTTCTTAAATTCAAGTGATTTACAAAAACGGCAATCGTCCATTCCTTCACCTCCGTTTCTGATTTAAAGCGTCATTTAAAATAAGTTGCGCGGGGCCGGAGTCGAACCGGCCGGCAGTGTCGGCACATCCTCATCCGTGTATTTTGAATTTGGATTTATGCCCCTCCTGGCCGCGCATGGATCCGGATGGCCGCTCACTGGCTGGCCTTAATCCGGTTAATCTTTCAGATCTCATCATCCACAATCCGCTTGATCTGCTTCATGTAACACAGCATTTTCATCAGCTGCATGAACTCCACGCAGTCAATTTCGATCGTTTGGTTCCTGGTTTCATGCAGTTCCGTCAGCTTTTCTTTCATGTATTTATATAGATCTTCCATGTTTTCGCTCCCTTATTCATATCCGTCGGCCTTTTACATTTTCATCAATGCCTGGCCGTAGTGTTTGCAAAAGTGATCCGTGTTCCCGATTGATCCGTTGCATTCCGGACAGACAAACCACCAGATGGATCCTCCGCCTTCCATTTCTATCTTTTTCGGTTCCATTCTTTTCAGGTATGTGATCGCCGCGTCCAGTATTTCTTTTTCTTCCTTATTATTCATCCGTTCCGTCCTCATGGCTGCCATGCCTTTGATCGTTTCGCCGATCTTCATGTTCCGATCACCTTCCTGTTATTCGTGATCGGATTAAAACGCACCATAACGCCCCCGACAATCCGCGCCAGCCTCCTGGCCTTTTCTTCATCTCTTGTTTTCCATGCGTCGTATGCGCTCCACGACCATTTGAGACCGTTTGTCTCCATGTTTTTCCCCTGCAGATAATGGCCATGTTTCCTGATGATGATGCAGCTCATCGCCCTGTAATCCATCATTCTCTCCTTATGCATCTGATGATCTGCATGAGTGTGTCGTTCAGCTTATCCAGCGCCAGGATGATCCTCTCTGCATTCGCGGCTTCCGTTCTTTCCAGCAGATCGAACCGTCCCGCCAGAAAACGGATCATTTTCGTTTGTTCGTTCAGATCCGCCGGCTTTTCCGCCTGTTTCAGATCCATCTCCATCTGGCCCTCCAGCTGTTGTACCAGTTCCACTTCCGTTTGTTCCGCTTTCCTTTTTTCTTCTTTTGCTTTCCTTTCGATTCTGTTCCGCGTATAGGTTTCAAAGTCAAACCCCGCCGCCTCTATGCGGCTCACGGTGCTTGGACTGATTCCAAGCAGTTCAGCCACCTGTAACTGGCTTGCTCCGCCGCGCCTCATCAGCTGCGCCTGTTTGCATACCGCCGTCGTGACCTGCGTTTTTTCCTTCGCTTCCTTCATTTTTTTCGCTTCCTTTCTTTATTTCATGCCGTTCCCGGCATCATTCACTCCATCCGCCGCTGTGGAAACTCTGCTGCCATGTGATCTTTGCGTTCGCCATCGGATGACATGCGTCCCATGTATGCCGCTCGTCCAGTTTGATCTCACCGATCACCAGCGCCGCGATCACCGCCGCCATCACGCTGATAAAAATCACGAATCTTTTTCCATTCACTTTTCTTTCTCCTTTGTTCGCTTATTCTGTCCATCAGCCCCGTCAGGATCGCCGCCGTCAAAATGCCGATTATTTCACCCACAACGATCCCATAAAAGAACAGTTCCACTTTTTTCTCCTTTTCCGGCCTTCCATTTCTGAAAAGCCTGCTCATTTTCCGGATCCTGGTAGAACGCCCGGCACCGTTCAAGCAGCTCCGCCGCCGTCTTTTTGAAATCCGGTTTCTTTCCGCTCTCTCTCACCGTCACCGTGTTGATCCCTGTCATGCCGTCGTCCTCCTTTCTGTTTGCATATGTGATCCTCCCTGATGATGAATCCGTACATAATGCAGAAAATACCATCCTCTGAGATCTTCCTGGCCTCCGCGCACTCTTTGCAGGTCATTCGTTCACCCCGCATGTTTTCCGGTGCGGCCTGTACGCCCATTCCGCTTCGGACTGTATCAATCCCGGATCCGCTTCACGTCCGCGCACCTTGCTTCCGTCCACCCGTACGAAAACCTCGCCGTATTCATCCGCAATGATCTCCACAGCTTCCGCGTCCACCAGCACTTTCCGGTAAATCCCGCATGTGATCACGCTCACCGGCTTGCCGCATTTGCGGCACAGATCCACGCCGCCGTTTTTCATGTCTTGTTCCTCCTCCGCCGCTGCGGCTTGTTCACATATCCCTGTTTCCACTTTCTGATGATCTTGATGTTCTCCAGGATCACCGGCGCCGGCTGATCTGCATAGAGCTGATAGATCGCCGTGCTTCCGTCGCTGAAGCTCACCCGCATCCTCTCCGGGATCCTGCTGTTCTCGTTTGCGTACATCGGCAGCGGTTTCGGCAGGATTTCCGGCCGTGGATTCCCCGCCAGGATCATGTCGATATCGTCAAGCATCTTCCGATCTGTTTCCGCTTTCATACTGCCACCTCCGTCTGAAATACCGGATGCGTCCCGGCCATCATCTGGATCTCCTCCGTACTCATTTCGTATCCGAATTCCGTCAGCCATTCGTAGCACAGTTCCATCGGCACGTTCTTTTTGAATGTCGGAAACTGATAATTCCGTGATCCGTCCCCGAATCTCGGCGGTTTCTGCTTCTGGCCTTTCCAGTCCCCTTCAAACATCATCAGGATCAGCCCCGGCCACCGGCTCTGCGGCAGTTCCATGATCTTCTTTTTCAGGTCCGCCATGATATCCTGCGTGTATACTCCCTCCGGTTTCAGTTCCGCTTTCACCGTCCACAACGGCGTCGAGTAGTTGCCCATCGCCGTGAACGCCGCCACCAGCGCCCACTGCAGCATCCGCATCGCGTTCTTCGGGCCTACGGTCATTTCCTTGGCGAACGCCTCCCGCAGCTCCGCGGATGTCTCCGCGCACCGGTCCACCGTTTTCCATGCCAGGTCCCGCTTCCGGGCCTCTTCCAGTTCCTCCGCGCTCTTTCTGACCGGCTCCGCCTTTTGTTTCTTCTTTTTCAGGTAGAAGGAGATGTCCGTTTCATCCTCGGTGTAGTACAGTTCCCCGTCCGCCTTCGGGATGAAATTCCTTTTCCCGTCCCATTTGTCCAGCTCGCAGGTCTGCTGGTACAGTTTTTCGTATCCTCCGCCGTACAGTGCATATTTATCTTTCTCCGGAACTTTCTTCACGCCCGCGTCCTGGAGCATCTTGTGCGCTTTCGCCCGGACCTTCCCGGCCTTCTGCACCTTGATCGCCCGGTTCAGCTTCCAGTCGAAATTGTTTTCCCCGTATTCCGCCAGCAGTTCGTTCCGCTGCTTCACGCTGTCCAGCTGTCCCAGCCTGTCCAGGTCGTCCATCGTGATCTGCTTTCCGACCGCCTTTTTTAATTTTTCTTTGTCCAGCTCCGCCATCTTCAGCCGCCGGCTCACCGTCGTCTCGCTGAATCCGGTTTTCTCGCTGATCTCCTTCGGCGTGAATCCCAGGTCCATCATCATCTGGAATCCCTGCGCCTGTTCGTATACCGTCAGATCCGCCCTCTGCATGTTTTCTTCCAGCATGGTCGCGATCTGCGTCCTGTGATCCATGTCGCTGATCACGCACGGCAGTTCCTTCAGTCCTGCGATCTTTGCCGCTTCCAGGCGCCTGTTCCCGATCACTACCAGGTACCGGCCTGTATCAATCCTTCCGTCCATCTTATCCGGCACAACCGTAAGATTTTGCATGATCCCGTTCTTTCTGATGGATTCCGCCAGTTCCGTCAGGTCGCCCAGGTCCTTCCGCGGATTCTCCGGGTGATGTATCAGTCTGTGGATGCCGATCATGTTAATGATGTTCATCCGTGCACACCTCCCAGATCTTCCAGCAGCGGCATGTTGTCGTTGATCCCCTCCGCGATCCCGGCCATGATGTCCCGTACAAGTTCATCAGCCAGGTATTCCGTCAGCTGCTCCTCGATGATTTGCATGATCAGTCCAATCTGTTTGTCGTTCATTTTTTTGCTTCCTTTCTGTGCGTCCTGTCTGTTTAGTCGGCTAAACAGATTTTACAAAAAAAAGATTGTCAATGGTCGTCTGCAAAGCAGCGGCCAGTGCCAGCAACGTACCGACTTTTACCTCTCCGGCCTTTACTTTGTCGTTTTCAATGGCCGAAATAGTCTGTCTGCTTACACCGCTGATCCGTTCCAGCTCCTCCTGAGTCATGTTTCGCTCTTCGCGGATCTCCTTAACCCTGTAGCCCATATTCAATTGTACCTCCTTTGTTAAATCGGCTTTACATCTAAAAAATACTCCCTTTTTCTTCTCTTGTCAAGCATGCTTTACAATTTTTCTTTTTTCATGTAAAATGCTGTTTACAAGGAGGCGCTTAAGATGAAACTTTGCGTACTGATCCGCAATTACCGCACCCAGGAAAAAATATCCCAGCGTGAATTCGCCCGTAAGTGCGGCCTCAGCAACACATATATTTCCTTTCTGGAAAATGAAATGAATCCGAAAACAGGCCGTCCGATGGTTCCTACTCTTGAGCAATACAAAAAGATTGCCGACGGAATGGAAATCACGCTGCAGCGTCTTTTTGAACTGCTGGATGAGGATGCTCCTGTTGATATGCGTACCATGACCTATTATCACGACCATCCCCCGGTTTTCATTCCGGATTCCGCCGGCTTTCGTATTCTTACAAAATATATGTCCTATGATGATTATGTTACCGTCTGCAAAATATATGAGAAAGCCTATCAAAGCGCAAAGGAGGCAGGAGAAAACATATGATCCGATACCGGCCGAACGTGAACCCTATCAGCTTATCCGTCCGCAGTGAACTGTGTTTTGATTCTTATGAAGATCTTTTGTCCTATCTGTTTGTCAGCTGGAGCCGCGTATTGACCTATATGGGATCCTCCCGTCCGCTCCGTCCGGATGAGATCCAGATCAGCGACTTCCATGGATACGATCCGGCCGGATATAAAAATGCCCGGCTCGTCTGCATATCCCGCATGACAGACCGGACTTATAAAGCTCCGCAGTGCATCGGCTTTTGCGGTGAATAAAATGTGATACGATGAAGAATAGGAGGGTTTTATGAAACGTCTTTTATGTTTTCTCTGCGTTTTTGTGTTTTTGCCTGTGTTGTCTTTTGCAGACAGTTATACCCCTGTTTTAGGGATGTCTATTGATACCTTTATTCAGAAATATAATTCGATCGGTGCTTCGCTTACTTCTTCACTGCTTGGATTGTCATCTCCCAAAGGCTGGATGAAATCAGGAGATTACAATGCCGCCTGTTTTGCAGCTGACAGCAAAGCCAATGTGTATATTCTTCTTCAAACCCTTGACAATAAAGACGCCAAAGGCACAGCTTCCGGCCTTGATTCTGTTCAGATTGTAGCATACAGCAGCGCGGATTTTATGTCTCTTATTACTGTAGCCGAAAAATGTACCAGGATTTTTTCTCCAAGTCTTTTAGGCACATCATGGTCGCCAAAGTATATCACTGATCTGATAATTTACTATTATGAAAACATCAATGATAATTATTCTTACGCTTATAACGTTATAGACTCGGATAATAATTTTATTCTTTATTTCTTTGGATCCGATAACGGATATATATTTGAATTAACCGGGAGCAAAGAATGAAAAAACAGTCTTTACCCTCCTGTCCTCCGCGTACCGCCGTCGCTTACGCCCGTTATTCCTCCGCCGGCCAGCGCGATGTCTCCATCGAGCAGCAGCTGGCGGACATCCGCGCGTTTGCGAAACGGGAAGGATATACGTTGGTGCATGAATACGCGGATCACGCTCGCAGCGGATTCAAAAACGCATCCGCCCGCACCGCGTTCCAGTCCATGATGGCCGCAGCTGATTCAGGCTCTTATGATACCGTTATCTGCTGGAAGGTTGACCGTTTCGGACGAAACCGGGAGGAGTCCGCGCTTTTTAAAGGACGTCTCCGCCGGCGCGGTGTCCGTGTTCTTTACGCAATGGAACCGATCCCGGAAGGATCCGCCGGCGTACTTCTGGAGGGAATGCTGGAAGCCACCGCTGAATGGTATTCCCGCCAGCTGTCTGAAAACGTCACCCGCGGCATGACAGACAACGCTCAGCGCTGCCTGTATAACGGAACAAAAACCCTCGGATATGTACGCGGATCTGACGGCCGTTACGCTCTCCAGCCGGATGAAGCTGCCGTTATCCGGTATATATTCGATTTGTACTGTTCCGGATATTCCGCCGCGCAGATCTGTAAGCGCCTGAACGACCGCGGTGTTAGAACCTCACGCGGCTGTCTCTGGAAACCTGAGTCTCTTCTTCGCGTCATCAGCAACGAACGATATACCGGCGTTTATATCTGGGGAGACGTCCGCGTCCCCGGCGGGATGCCTGCCATCATCGATCAGTCTGTTTTTGAGGAGGCCCAGCGCATGAAAAAGAAAACCTCCCGCCATGTCGAGCAGGGAGCTGTTGATTATCTTCTGACTGGAAAAGCGTTTTGCGGCCTCTGCTGTGCCGCCATGATCGGAGACTCCGGCACATCAAAAGACGGCACCAGGCACCATTATTATACCTGCCAGGCCCGAAAGGCACGGAAAGGATGTAAAAAAAGATCACTGAAAAAGGATTATCTTGAGACGCTTGTGATCGAATACGTTTTGAATGTTGTGCTGTCAGAGGAAAATATCGCCGAAAACGTCCGCGTCATCATGGCCCAGCAGCAGGAAGAACTGAAAACTTCCCCCCTCCCTGCAATGGAAGCGGAATACGACGAAACACAGAAAAAGATACGGAACATAAACAACGCGATCGCCGCCGGCATCTGGAACGCTTCAACCTCCGCCGTCCTGAAAGAACTGGAGGATACCGCCGAAAACCTCCGCGTTTCCATCGAGATGTTCCGTTATTCACAGGCTCAGCTGATGGATCCTGACCGCGTCGCTTTCTTTCTTCATCAGTTCGTCAAAGGCGACCGCGCGGATCCTCTTTTCCGCCGTCATGTGATTGAAACGTTTATCAATGCCATTTATGTTTTTGAGGATCATATTGATATCGTGACAAATAACTGCGAAGGAAACCAGCGATTCCCCCTTGCTGATTTACAGGATGATGATTATGATCCCGGCTCTTTGTGTTCGGATACGCTTGTGTCTGGTGTACTAATGATAACACATCCGAACACACAGGTGTCAATACATCGGATTGCCATCTGACCGGATGAAAAAAGACCGCTGGAAAGCGGCCTTTTTCTTTTTCTGAAATGAAAAAACCCGCCCTTTCGGGCGGGAGGCTTTCGCCTTTTTTACCGCTGGCCGATCCGATCCATCAGCTTTTTGATGTCCATGCGTGTCGCTTCATCCGGTGCCTCATCCATCATTCGGCGCAGTTGATCGTTCCAGTCTCCGGTCCTGCTGTAGCGGCCATCGTCCCGGCTATACCTGCCAAAGTTTCCGCTGTTAGTCCGTTCCTGGTATCTCCGCGTCCCTCCGCCGTAATAATAAGGATAATCCCCGCTGTAGCCGCCCTGGTCAGCTTCCAGCATTGCGCAGGTTGTGACCAGGCTTTTCATGGCGTGTGTCAGTTTGTCGATCATGTCGATGTCGCCCGTGTTCAGGTCGCCGCCGGCTTTCTTGATCTCCTTGTTCGCCTCCGTGATCTCGTTGGCGATTGTGTCTTTCAGCTCTCGCAGTTCTCTCAGCATGTCCATTTCTCACCACTCCCCCAGTCAGGCCGCCGGCGTCGTAGGGTTTGCCACGGTATAGGCCGGAATAGGATACGGTGCGACGCGGTTAACGATGTACTGCGTCTGTGCTGTGTTGTCTGCCACCAGCTGCGCTGTCTGCGCTGTCTGTGAAGCGGCCAGCGCCTGCATATTCACCTGGTTCTGCAGGCTTACGATCTGGCCTTTCAGGCTGTCGATTTCCTGCTGGCAGAGATGGTCAAGGATCTTCTGCGTGTTCGCCGTATTGGAAGCGATCACTTGCTGGAGCGCTTCGGTCACAGCGGACCTGTCCGCGCAGGCTTCTGTCGCGACGGTATATTTCAGATCCGCAGTCGCGGCCCGGTTATCACAGCAGCACTGTGCCAACTGAGCCTGCAGGCCGGTCATTCCGGCCGTCATGGCCGTTTGGGAAGCAAAGCTCCGCTCCAGGTCTGCCATCTGGTTGTTGCACAGCTGTGTGCTGATGCCGTTCAGGCTGTTCTGGATGCCTGTGATGTTGTCGTTCAGCATCTGGTTCTGGAAACCGCTGCTGATCTGGTTGTTCTGATTCATCCATGGATAGAAGTCTCCACCAATCCCTCCGAAACCTCCGCCGAAATTGCCGCCCCAGCCGCCCATCAGGATGAACAGGAGCAGGATCCACCATCCGGATCCCATGTCGCCGAATCCGCTGTTGCCGCCGAATCCGGACGGCTGAACCAGCATAGTCGTGCCGGTTCCTTCATCAGTGAGTGCCATTGTCTTTGATTCCTTTCGATTTTTTTATCCTTAATCGGCTATGCGCACTCACCGAAAAGAACCAATTTCAAAATATGTATTTTGTTATTTCAGAAAATCGTCATTTTCTAAAATAATAATCATTTAATCCCCATCATCCGCTGCAGCTGGTTCGCCATCTGCACCGCCTGGTTATACTGCTGTTGGCTCACCCGGCCGCTGTTCAGCATCTGCTGGACCTGCTGCTGCGGATCTCCCCGGAACATCTGCCGGAACTGATGAAACCGCTGCATGAGTCCGTTCATCGGTGCCTGGTTCTGCATCATGTTATATAATGGATTACTCATTTTCTTCGTCCTCCTTCACAGGTTTCGCCGTCCGTTTCCGTCCGGCCAGCTCGCTTTTCAGTTCCCTGATCTTTTCTTCTAGCGCTTCCAGGTCTTCTTTTGTCGCGTATTCCGCCGGCTTTTGCTCCGGCTTTTCGCCCCTGATCGTATAGTCCAGGATCTTCATGCTCGGAAGCCCGCTGGCGTCCGCGCTCTTGAGATAGATCACCCGTTCCTCGCTGTCCCACAGCTGCACTGTGCATCCCGGCGCAACCAGGTAGGCTTTCGCGCCTGCTTCTCCCTGCACCCAGTTAATCCCCTGCTGCGCCTGCTGCGGCTGCTGCGGCTGGAATACCTGCGGCTGGTAAACCGCCGGCTGATAGGTTGCCGGGAATCCGTTGTAATATGCCATCTGCTCCCCTCCTTATTTGATCCTCCAGAAATAGGTCGGCGTCTCGCTTCCGCTGTCCCAGCTGTCATAATAATTTCCGTCGATCACCGCCACCGCGTGGCTGCCGGTGCCGATCACGTACACTCCTTCCGGATACCTGTCACAGAAGGCCCTCACCGTGATGCAGCTCGGACAGCTTTCCGGCAGCAGGAACTGTTTCGCGCCTTCCTCCCGCAGAAACGTCCCCCAAACATTGTTGCTGTTCGGCATGTCTGCCTGAATCTCGCCGATCCTGCACAGTTCCCGGTATGTCTCCCGCCAGCTCCTGTCCGTCGCGATTGCGATCGCCCGCACCACGCAGTCCCCGATGACCTTCCCCAAAGGGTTCGGATTGCACCTGATCCACATCCGCCTGTCCTCCGCCTCTTTCTGATAAAATAATAAAAAAAAAGAGGACCGCATGAAAGTTCTCATGCAGTCCTCTTTCGATGTATGTTCGGCTCATTTTCGGCTCCTTTTCGGATCCGATTCCGGCAGGTACCTGTATATATAGCTGTTTCGGTTGATGATTCGTTTCACCGTGGAAACGTCAACCTCGCATTCTTCCGCGATCCTTTCCAGTGATCCCGGATGGTTTGTAAGGTATATCGTCATGATTTCCCTGTCTTTCCTTCTGTGGACGTATTCGTCCAGGACCTCAAGGATCCGCGTTTTGCTGTCCATTGTCCACCTCCGCCGCGGTGGTCTGGTTAACGATGCTTTTTATGGTTTCCTGCCACATCTGTTCCCGTTTTGTCTGGTTTGTCGTGAAAATAAAAACGATGATTACAGCCATAATGCAAACCGCTATCAGCTGTATCATGCTCCGCCGGTTTACCCAGTTATAATGCATCATCGTATTTTGATGATCAAAAAAAGGGATGCACCGTTCCTGCTCGCTGCAGTTTTTGCATTCCTCCTGGCACTTTTTTTCCTCCATGATTGTCCACTTCCTTTTTTCTTTTTATTCTTCCTGTTTTTCTTCCGGTTCCTCCGCCTGCTTTTCCTCTTTTGTTGCTTCTTCCGGAACGTCTGCATGTTCCTTCATGATCTCCAGCAGCTTCATCAGCACCCGCGGCACCGGGATGCCGATCATTGCCACGTTCTCCAGAATTGAAAAACCTTCCGACGCGATGAACCACAGACAGGTCGCTCCCATCACCGCGTCAAACGTTATCCCCGCTCCGGTCGCCACCGCTTTGTCCAGCAGCGCGGCCAGCAGCACCACCAGCAGGATCAGCGCCTTTTTCATCAGGCCGATGAACGCCGTTGAACTGCTGATATATCCGTTTTCCGTTTTGAGGCTTTTTCCCATCGCCCCGCAGATCAGCCCCGTTATAAAATCAATGGTCATCACGCAGATCAGGATCCACACCAGCGGCGGCATCTGCACGAAAAACGAAGCAATCGCACCGGCTGCCGCCGCCAGAAATTCAGTCACTCTTTTCATCTTTTTTCTCCTCTTTTTCCTTTTCTTTTCTCCGGATCCACCGTTCGTGATTCGGGCAGTATATGCACACCTGTCTGTATTTCCTCCCGCTGGCTCCGCGGCATTCATCCCTGTCCTGGTTCATTTCGTATGTGAAGCAGTTTTCATGTTCCGATCTTCGCCATTGCATCATCCAGCGCTCCCCACGTTTTCGCCCCGACGATTCCGTCCACCTTCAGCTGCTTTCCGTCCCTGTCTTTATGGCTTCTTTGAAACGCTTTAACGCCGCTTTCCGTATTCTTTCCGAAAATGCCGTCCGCGCCTGTTTTGCCGACATCGTACCCCAGGCGGATCAGATCTTCCTGGCACAGTTTCACATATGGCCCACGATTCCCTTTCCGGATGGTCGGTTTTTTCTCCGTTATCGGCGTCGGTTCAGGTTCCGGCTCCGGATCCGGTTCCGGCGGCACCGGTGCTGGAATATCCTGATCCACACAGGCCGGAATCCCCCAAACCTCCCATTTCGGTTCCAGCGTCTTCTTATGCTGCACTCCGCTGGAGCATTCGCAGGTTTCTCCGTTGAAATAGAATCCGGTATGCGCCAGCGTCTTTGTTCTTTTTCCTTTTTTATCCTTCTGATAATAGAACAGGCACACAATGACGTTCTGCGGGATCCCGTCGGCCACTTCGCCTTTGGCTTTCCAGTTGCTTTCCGTGTTCCACTGGCTGGTGCATCCGCTTCCCTGCAGCGTCCACCCGTATACCAGCTGGAGAATCTTCCGCGTGAATCCCCTGCAGTCAAACATCAGGACCGGCAGATCCCACTTGCATCCGGTGCAGTTTCCTGTTACCTTCGCCGTGTTTGTCTCCCCGTCCCATGTGATCGCTTTGCACTTTGTGACGATGGTTTCATGGCCTTTCAGATAAAATTTCGTCGCGTACTGTGATCTTTTTTTCGGCCTGCATTCCTCCCCTACCGCGCCGTAAACATACGGCCAGCCGTTGCAGGCACAGGCTGCCTGCCAGGCCACATCGGAAAGCGGCACTCCATTCGCTTTCAGCTGCGTAATCAGGTCTTTCATCTGCTGTTCGCTTTTCATTTTTCTTCCCTCCTTTCTTTATCTTTGTTTCTTTTGAAAGTTCGTTAAATGGTAAGCTGTCATCAGTATTGTTTACTATTAAGTATCTTTGATGTAGAAAATACGCATAGCAATTTTTGTGTTAGTTGCCGATAATGCTGTAAGAGCATAATATCCTACATAATATGCAGAAGTTGAAACTGTCCCATTTAACACAAGACTTCCACCAACAGTGCCAACATTTGCAGGGACAAGGTCAACAATCCACGGTGTATATCCTGCTTCTACAGGTGGTGTCCCTGTCAGATAACCGGAAGCTCCAGCTGCTAAAGCGCCGGGTTCGAGTACGATTTCCTTGCGTTTTACAAGGTTTGCAATCTTGCCATTTAACGCATTAAGCGCACCGCCGGATACGGCCGTCACGTTGGAGCTGCTCAGCGTCGCGTTCGCCGCTATTGCGCTGTTTGCCGTATACAGGCCCTCCGCCAGGGAATTGTGGCCGCGTACATAGACATATTGACCGGCAGCGATTGCACCGTGTGTGTCTCCGATGGAAACAATCGCGATGGCTTCTGATCCTTTCTCGACGGCTGCGTCTATTTTGTCCATGTTGTCGTTAATGTCCGCGATCAGCGCGTCATCATCCAACGACGGTTTTTTCAGGTTCAGATACGTTGTGTTTGCCATTTTCTTTCACTCCTTATTCAAAATTCACAATGCCGTCCAGCGCTTCGATTTCTTCCATCGTGATCTGTGGGATCTCTCCCGTTCCGATCACGATCGGATCGATCTCGCACTCCATTTCCCCCAGCTTCCGCTGTTCCATCTGGAACGCGGTCCTCATTTCTTTGTCTCCGAACAGGATCCGTCCGTCTTCGGTGATCTTTCCGCCGTACTGTTCCACCAGCTTCACTTCTTCCTCGCCCTGGAACTCGACGATCTCCTTCATCTGCTTTTTGAGCCTGAAGAGCGCAAAGGCGGTTTTTCCCGTTACTTTGCGCCCCATCTGGTTCAGAACCGCATACGCGTCAACGACTTTCCTTTGTGTTGTTTTCATAGTTCATGCCTCCTTTTTTATTTAGCCTTTCGGCTTTTTAGCTCCATACAACCCATGCGGATCCTGTGAGATATGTATCCCTCGCGAGAACGTACACATTGCCGTCTATGACCCTTGAGGCTCCCCAGTGAATCGCGAACGAGTTATCAGTTGATGCCGTGTAGGACGATGCAGAAACGCCGCCGGATGATGTCGGGATCTGGCAGGATACCGTGTTGCCGTTGCGCCGTGAATACGATACGCTCGCGGCTTCCGCGTATCCTTCACTGTGTGCCGCAGCGGCACTCTTAAAATTTAGAACCGTTCCCCCGCTTAGTGTCAGGCTTGATACATAACTGCCGTCCAATGAATAGGTTTTGATTGTGCTGTAGTTCAGTTTCCACAGGCCGGCTGTCCGCAGGTTAACCTCCGATTCTACCCCGCTTTCATTCAGCACAAGTAATTTTGTGACCGTGACCTCGCCGTTTTTCTTCACCTTGAAATTCGCGTTCGCCGAATTCGCCGCGCCGGCCCACATGCAAACCCCGGCCTGGCTTGTGTCGATGCCGAAATCCCCCGTCAGCGCGCTCAGGTATCCGCCTGACGCGATCTTCACATACTGGCTGCCGGATACGTCCACTCCGGCGCTTGTGATGGCTATACCGCTTATTTTTCCATAGGCGTTGTTGCCCACATATGCGGCAATCTGTGACGCTGTTTGCGATGTTGTTGAATAATCCGTCAGTTTTCCGTTCGTATAGGTTTCCGCCGCCGTCACAATGGCGTCCGCTGTCTGGTAAGCGCTTGTTTTTGCGATGAACGCGCCGGTCGCGTAGCTTGAACTTTGCCGGACCGCTTCCGTCACGATGGCGTCCGCTGTCTGGTAAGCGCTTGTTTTTGCGATGAATGTACCGGAGGCGACGCTGGTGCTTTGCCGGACCGCTTCCGTCACGATGGCCTCCGCGGTCTGGTAGGATGTCGTTTTCGCCAGATACAGGGAAGCGGCGGCGGACGCCGCCTGGCTGACCGCCGCGGAATAGATTTCATCGGCTGTCTGGTACTGTTCCGTTTTCGCGATCTTCCCGGCCTCCGCGCTGGTAGCGCGTTCCACCTCCTGCGTGATCCTGTCCGTCTGCACGATGATGTCCGCCGTGTTCCGGATCACCTGGTTCCCGATGACCACCTGTTCCTCTGACATGATCGAAACCTGGCTGTCCAGGATCTCCACCTCGGACTGCACGGTTTTCTGTACGGCGCTGTCCGTTGTCAGGACCCATTCTTCACCGTTCCACGCGTAAACCTTCGACCCGCCGATGTCTCCCCAGGTGAATTCGCTCAGCTGGCGCCATGTGAATTCCTTTACAGCGTTCCACGTGCCGTTTCCCAGCGTTTTCGTCCATGTATCGCCGATGTGGACTTCATAATCTTCCGTTGGATCCGTTGCCTGGACGAAATTGGAAACCTTCGCGTTCACTGTTTCGACCGCGGCGGATATCGTCCGGCTCTGGACTTCCAGCTCCCCGGCGAACTCCGTCACTTGGCCGCTCAGCAGGTTGACTTCCGTTTCGTCCGCTTTCAGCGTGATCGCGTAGGCGTTCTGATTGATCTGAGTCTGCAGGTTCGCGCTGATCCGGCTGTCATACAGCAGTTTCCAGCGCTGGCCTGTCCAGCAGTACATTTCATATTTGCCCAGGACCTCGTCCCATGTCATTTCCGCCAGGTCGCCCCATGTGTAATTGTTGGCGATGTCTCCCCAGCTGTTCGCGTCCTCCGGCTTAATCCACACATCCCCGGCCACCAGTCCCTCATGGCTCGGTTCTACTTCTGAATAGTAGAATGTTCCGTAACCTAAACTGGTTATCCGCGTGTTGATGGCGTTGATCGTCTGCGTGATCGTGGATCCGCTGACCCAGTCGCCCACAACACTTCTGATGTATGTGTTGCTGCTCAGGTCCATCGCGTTGATCTTCGCGATCGTCGCTTCCCTTGCAAACAGTTTGTCAACGTTCAGCAGGTTCGCCGTGATCTCGTCCATCAGCGCGTGGCTGGCGTAAATGTTCATCGTGTTCAGGTCTTCCGCCACGATGTCCGTTCCCATGTAGATCGTCCGCCCGTCCGATGTGTGTCCGTCTTCAATTTCCTCCGCGGTCGGCGAGATCTGCGTGGCTGTCACGTTTCCGCTCAGGTCCACGTCCAGTTTATAGAAGTTATCGTTCGTCGCCTGGATCACCAGATCGCTGATTGTCGCGTTCACAATCTGCGCGTAATTCGCCGCCAGGCGCGGGATATACAGTTTGTTCGCGAGTCCTTCCTGGATGACCGCCTGCCCGAAGTAAGCGCTTTGCGCGTTCAGGTCCTTCACCTGCGCGAAATCAATATCCGCCAGCGCGATCCGTGCGTCCGCGATGTCCGCCGTTCCCAGTGTCGCGTTGATCGCAGCCAGGTCCGTCGTGTCGATCTTTCCCGCGTTGATGGCGCCGGACGCGATCTTGTCCGCCTCAACCGCGCCGGCAGCGATCTTTTCCGCTGTCACAGCAAGCGCCGCGATCTTCGCCGCCTCCACGGCTCCCGCCGCGATCTTTGCCGCCGTTACGGAATCCGCCGCCAGATGCACCGTTTCAATTGCCTGCGCGGCGATGGCCCCGGCTGTTACCGCTCCGGCCGCGATTTTGTCCGCTGTAATCGCGCTTGCCGTGATCTCGTTTGACGTGATCGCGTTCGCCATGATCAGCTCTGTCGTGATGCTGCGGCTGGCGATCAGGTCCGCCGTCAGGCTGTTTGTTTCAATCTCCCTGGCAGTAATCACGCCCTGCTGGATCGCGCCGCTTCCGACCGCCCCGGCAGCCAGCGCTGAGGATCCCACCGATCCGCTTTTGATGTTGTACCCGGCCACCGTCGGCTTCTGTTTCTGGTCGCCGAATGTCGCGCTTTTGTAGATCTCCAGCATCGGATCCCAGGTGTATCCCGTCATCCGGATCAGTTCGCTGATTCCCAGCGGCCCGTTTTTCACTTCCACCCATTCGCCCGGTGCCGCGTTCAGGAGTCCTTTATACTGCGCATATTCCTCCGTGTCCGGCATGTGCTGCCAGTCCAGCTCCAGCTTTATTTCTGCCTGATCAACCTTATCGACGTTGAACCGGTTCGCGGCGGCCTGACGCATCCGATCATATACGTCATCTTCCGACAGCACCGATTCCGTGCCGTCGCTGTTTTTCACCGTCTGTCCGATTTTCAGCCCGGTGTTCAGCACTTCCGGTTTGATGAACGGCACCGTCCGCACGGTGTCGATGTATTCCTCCGGCAGCAGCAGTGTGCTTCCGTCCTCCGTCTGTGCCGTCGGATAAATCCTTGTTACCAGTCCGTCCACGTTGCCTGTCCAGCGGACGTTTTTCATGTTCGCGCCGTACCGCACACTGTAGGACGGCGTCTGTTGTATATCCGTCAGGATGAACACATCCAGGTTGTCCCGGATCATCCTGCCGCCAGCCAGCGCCAGAAGCCCGTTTTTCGGATCCATCACAGCGTTCTGCGCGTTTTTCCAGCTCCAGTCCGCTGTTACCGCCGGTTCCTCCATGTCGGTGTACAGGTTTCCGCTGAATTCTTCTTTCATTGCGCCGCCGATAAACAGCAGCGCCGTCGCCGGCGTTACATTTGTTACATTGCATTCGCCCAGGATTGTCCGGCCCAGTTGATAACTGATATGCTCCGCGGCGATCCTGATCGTTTTCCCGTTCTGTTCCTTCCTGATCTCTGTAATCAGAAACAGCTGGGTTTTGATGCTCCGGGCCGGAACGATCCTCTCTTCCGTGTTTCCTGTGGAAATACAGTCGTCTATTCTGATGTATCCGACTTTACCGTCCAGCGACGCGACTTCCATGTACTCGTTGTTGAAATCCGCAGTTTTCATCACCACGTCGCCCTGTTCAAGCGTCGCGGCCACCTTGCCGGGTTTTCCTGTCGTCCGTGGGATCTCATCCCACCAGCTGTTTGGCGGAGGAACCTGCGTCTGCCCGCTGCTCGGATCGTAGTTGGAGTTAAGCCGATAGTTCCTGCTGTTGTACGTAACCTTCTGCCCTACATTGTAATAACCCATATACGCGCCGCTGGCTGACCACGGTTTATATGACAGGTGCTTCAGCGTCGGAATCTCGCTGTAAATCGTCGCGCCCTCCGCGTTGCCGACCGTGTAATAACTGACCTCTCCCAAAGAGATCGCTTCCAGCTCCTGCCTCGGCACAGTCGCCTTGATAAACTGTCCGTAGTCGAACGCCGTATAGCCGCCCTCCGCCGGCACGACCATGTCAAAAGTAAACTGCCCGTTGTCCTGGAATGTTACTGTTGACTCCTGGGGCCTCAGCTCAATACCGTTTTTGCTGAAATCGGTCGTCCCTTTTGCATAAAGCTGAACCACGCTTCCGCCCCCTTTACAAATATCTCCAACGTCCGTCTATAGTTAATTTTGTAATACTTCCCGTGAACGCCACCGTGTTGTTTCCCGGTTGAAATACCGGAAATTCTCCCGTGTATACGCCCTGCTGCGGTTCTGATCCGTCCAGCACCCACTGCAGTTCGCTGTCCACCTTCCAGCCTGTTTCCAGTCCTGTGATGGCGATCGTTTTTCCGCCGATTGTGATCGTCACGTCCCCGCTGCCTGTTACAGTGATCAGCGGTCTGCTTATCACGTCCCCCGGATTGTTCACCGTTGTTCCGCTGGTTGTCACTTCCGTGGTTGTTGATGTCGCGTCCTCTTTCAGCGGATCGCAGTAGAACTGGACCTCGCCTTCCCACCAGGATGAATTCTTCGAGTGCTTCCGGAACTCAACACTGTTGATCACCCGGGCCCGCTGCTTCTTCCCGCTCTGGCAGCTGAATTCCACATAGCCGGATCCGCGCAGCCATGCCTCCGCCGCGCTTACGTTCGCCGCGCTTTCAATAATCAGCGGAATGGTCTGGATATAGCTGTTGTAGATGTCCTCGCCTTCTGTCAGCGTGACCTCGCCGGCGCGCCCTGGAATCGTGACATGTTCAATCCTTTCCTCCGGCCGGATGATCTGCGGCATTTCCTGCAGCTTGATCCCCTTCGTGGTGCAGCTGACGCCGTTCCACTTAAACCAGTATTTCATCTGCCGCCCTCCTTACGCGCCGAACCCGCTCTGCATCCGCCTGTTGTGCCGGTCGATGGACGTGCATAGTTCGTCAATGTCGTGGCCGTTGTTCAGGTTCACGTTTCCGAAATAGTTGTTGCTGTTGTAGGTGTAGCTCCGGTTCGCCCTGGCTGTCAGGACGCGCTCGCCCCGGTGCAGCATGGCGAGATAACCGTCATAAGGCACAAACGGCAGTCCGTTCGCGTGTGTCTGCGCTATCCACCGCAGTCCGCTTCCGCCGCCTCCGGAATATCCTGCGTTTGGATTGTTCAGCACCAGCTGCGCATACACAGGCACCGTGCCGATCTGTGATGTAAGAGCCTCAGCAGCTCCTGGAGGCACTTCCGGCGCAACTTCCACCGGCACGCCGTCCGTGAATCCCAGGTCTGCCATTATTTCGTCCATTGTCCAGTCGTCGCCGTACACCCAGCCCACGCTCGGTGTTGATTTTTGTACTCCATGATCCGCTTTTTCTTCTTCGATGGCATCGTTTGCCGTTTTCAGATTTTTTGCCACCTGATCAAAAAACTTCACCAGTACGTTCGCGTTTTCACTGTTCGGATCCCAATTGTCTTTGAATGCCTGCACGCTTTCTTCGCTGAATGTATCAGCAATTTGTGCCGCGCTTGCTTCAAACGCTTCTTTAATGCTACCGCCGTTTGCCAGCGTTCTTCCGAATGCCGTATTGTCCCCGATCCATGTCGGAATCAGTGCAGTCAGTCCAGTTGGATCATATGTAGTCAGCAGCGCCGCAGCATTTGATGCCACCCCTGTAATAGCGTTTGAAACTCCCACCAGTTTGCCTGACGTCGTTCCGTTTGTTGTTCCTCCGCCGCCGCCTTCTCCTTTTCCGCCCAGGCCCATCAGTGTCTTTGCGCCGTCCACGAACTTCCACACGTTCAGCGCGATCTCGCCTAACTTTAAGCCTGCGAACGCGATCCCGATCCCTTCAATCGCCCCGATGATCGTGCCGCTGTTTTCCTTGATCCAGTCCAGTGCGCTGTTGATTGAATCAAAGGCGCCTTTTATTATTTCAATCGCGCTGTCAGTATCAATGTTTTGAATGTCCTCAAACAGGCTGGCGATTGTATTGCCCAGCGAATCCATCATTTCCTTGCCTTCCGGAGTGTTCAGATAATCCAGGATGGATCCAAGCACCGTATCAAGGGATGTCGCAAGTTTCGTAAGCTCCGGCGCCAGACCGGACAGCACTTCAATTTTCAGCTTATCAAATGAATTCTGCAGTTTAATCACCGCGTCGTTCAGATCCGCGTTCTTTTGCAGTGCTTCATCGGATGCTGTGTTCTGATTTTCCAGCGCTTCGTTGAAGGTTTCCCGCCCCATATCGATCAGGGTTTTGAGCGATGAAAACTTCTTTCCGAAAATAGCTTCTCCGTATGTATCCGCAAGATCCTGGGAGATCTCACCGGCTTCCACCTTTGTTTTCAGCGCGTTCGCCGCCTCCCAGAAAACCGTCTCCCAGTCCTTTACAACGTCATCAACAGCTCCGTATTTTCCTGCTTTTTCGGTCTTTGTGGTTAACCCAAGCGCTTCCAGAACCTCCACCTGGTCCTTGCTTGGATCGTTGATTGCCTTTTGTACCTTTCGCTTCGCCGCCGCCCATTCAGCGATCGTGATCTCTCCGATCGTGTCAAAGACGCCTTTATACTGCTGATACTGTTCCGGCGTCATGTCCAGCATGTTCGCCTGTGTCAGGATATCATCGGACATCCTGGCCGCGTCCATCGCAGCGTTCCATATCTCTTTTCCAAGATCAACGGCTTTTCTTGCGGCAGTTTCCAGCCCCTTTGTGATCGAGCTGATGCCGGAAATTACCTGATCCAGACTGATCTTCTTTCCGATCCCGTTCAGGCTGTCTTTCAGGTCCTCCGCGCTTTGCTTCGTTTTCTGCTGCTGCCCGTCCAGGTTGTTCAGTCCTTCCTGGGCGGTGTTCATGCCGGCGCGGGCGTTCATCATCGTCACATACATTTTCTGGTATGCGGCGTCCGTCGGCTTCACGCCGTGCTCTTCCATTTTTTTCAGCGCGGCAGCTGCCTGATCGGCGATGGCTTTCTGCACGTTAAGCTGTGATGTGAGCGTTTTGGTTTTCTGCTCCAGGGCTTTTTCCGCGTTGCCGGTCGCCTTAAATTCGGCTTCTGTGGCTTTCATTTCCGCGTTCAAGCCTTTTAAAATATTCTGTCCTTCTTTGATCCCGCTGTTAAAACCGCTCAGATCAACGTCCATTTTTACGCTTACGGCCATATCCTCACATCCTTACACCTGTCATTTGATCGTAGTCCCGCCTGAACATATACAGCGTGATGATCTCGCCCGGCCTCATCCGGTTGATTTCCTCACGCCTTAATCCTGCTATCAGACCATAGGAAACCACCCGCAGGTATGTCAGTTCCCTTGCGGTTTTTTTGCGTTTTCTTCCTCCAGGCCCTCATCCACCGGTCCTGTTTTTTCGTTCGGCTGCGTGTTTTCGATCCTGTTCCCTTCAGTAATTACCGCGATCACCGCGATCACATAGACCATAATCATACCGGGCCGCATGTTCCTCAGCACCCATTTGTCCGTCAGGTCCGGCTCCAGTCCTTCCTCTTCCAGCCCAGCGTTCCCTATGATCCTGAGCAATACCCCGAACTTCCGCGTTTTTTCCGGATCTGTCAGCACGTCAAACCGGACCGCGCTGTCCATGTCGTCCGGATCCTCCTGGTGTATGCCGAACACGTCTTCATTCAGCTGGAAAGCGGTGCATCCGATATCCTTCTGGATGCTGATCATTTCAAACGTGGAATAATAAAGCGGGATCTCCCGCCCGCCGATCTTGATCGTCGGCAGCTTCCTCTTTTCCATTTTCGATGCTTCCTTTCTACACAAAAACCGGGAACCGGATTTCTCCGGTTCCCTCGTTGTTCTGTTTGTTCCGTCAGGTTGTCACAGCCGATACGTTCAGCACCGTGTTCAGCCAGCTTTTCGCGGCTGACATGCTGCTGAAAGATTCATGCAGACGGAATTTTGCATAATCTCCGCTGTCGATATAAACCGACGCGGCCCGTCCGTTCAGTGTCGGCGTTCCCCAGCTGATGGATCCTTCTTGTGTTGCGTGGGTTTGGCTTTCTTCCTGGAATTTCACTTTCAGGATAATCCAGACATCAAATTTTCTTACGCCGTCATCGCGGACCCTTGTGATGTAGCCGAAACCGCCGTAAACGGTTTCCCTGTCGGTTTCCGCCTGGCATGTTATCCCGCCCACGCTGACCTCTTCCTCCGCGAAAAGCAGTTTCCGGTCGCTGTCGCTCAGGCCCGTCGGTTCAAAAGTCAGCGTCAGCTCCTGCAGGCCGTTGTCGTCGTCCACGATATGATCGTCTCCGTACAGCGGATTGTTATTGTATACCTTGTTGATTGTCGCGTTCCGCGCTTCCTGGATCACGACGCCGCTGCCGTAGGTCGGCAGCGATCCGTCTGTGTGCGACTCAATCGGCGCGAAAACGGGATACATCATCCCTACGTTTGGTCTTGCCATGTCTTTCTGTCCTCCGTTTCATTTGTTTTTTCAGTTTTACAGATCCAGCTCATCCAGCCGCGACTCAATGCCCTGCTCGATCACCTCGCCCGCTGTTCTTTGGCTCGTTTCCACCGCTTTCCGGAAAAACGGTTGTGGTTTCATAAACGATGTTCCGCTGTTGATCGCATTTGCAATCACCGGCACCGGCTTTGTCTTCCCCTCCAGGTTTCCGTATCCGGAGTTTTGCATTCCGACGCTGGTATTGATGCTGTTTCCTTTTTTGCGGAATTTAGCCACGCCTTTACGCGCGCTGCTTAATATTGCTTTTTCTTCAGGTGATGGAAGCCGTGTACCGAATTTTGTATAACGGAATTCTTCCGTCTGGATGCCTTGCACCGCTTTGCTGACCGAGTCAGCAACCACTGCAGCCCCTTCATAAAGAGCCTGCGCGGCAATTCCTTTCCCTTTGTCTGGAAGGTTGCCCATCTTTGCTATCAGTTCTTCCATCCCTGATATCTTCATCGTGAAACCCATCCGTCACTCCTCCAGCTGGAACGTCCATTCCCAGTGAAACAGATTCGTGTCGCGTTCGTATGTATGCAGGTTTAGTGTCCAGCATCCGCCGCAGTGATCTGTCAGCGCCTGTTTGATCAGCGGCACCCATCCGGCACCGCTTCGCGCCAGGCTGAACAGATGAACGCTTCCGCTGTACGCGGTCGATACCTTGCTGTCATCTCCCCGCAATGCGTCGGCCTCATATTGCAGCAGTACGATCCCATAGCTCACCGTGTCCGGGCGTACATACCACTCATCTTCCGCCATCGGCAGCACAACCTCCACAGGTTCCTCCGCCTCCGGATCCTCCACCTGCGTCAGGCTTTTCAGAGTATTCACCAGGCTTGTGTATTCGTCAGGCATAACGGTTCACCACGCTTCCGCCGCTGTTTCCTTTTTTGCGTCTGATCAGCAAAATCGTCCCGTTCCATTCCTTGTATGGATCTGTCGCCGTCACCTGCCACCGCTCGCCCAGGTATTCCAGTTCTCTTTCTCCCTTGTACGTTTTGTCGTATGGGATCAGCAGTTTCGCCTCCGGGCTGAGTCCGTCGCCTCCTGCCTGGTACATTTCCGTCTGCGTCAGCCCCAGTTCCTGGCATTTCACCTCTCTCCGGATTTCCTGCGGTTCTCCGCCCACCTCATGGGCGTCAGGATTAAATTTGATCAGAACGCAGCTGGTCAGTTTCCTCATCCTGTCGTCACCGCCTCCCGGAAATGCGTGTAACTGTTACTGATCCGCATCTGGCCTTTCAGGCTTTCATATGCCTGTTTCAGCTGTTCATAGTTCGGGGGATTGCCGATCCGCATATCGCACCAGATCGCGATCGCCGTGATGATCAGGTCGTCCGTTACGGTGCTGTTGTCCGTAATCGTCCACTCCTTTGTTATCACGCTGTATGTTCGTGTTATGCTGATCACTCCCGGCATGACGATCTCCGCGCTCGTTGTCAGGTCCAGCGCGCATGTCTTGATCTGCGCGATGATCTGCGCGTCGTACTCGTCTCCCTCGATGAATGTCAGTCTTTCTTTTACCTCCGCGAACATTTCAGAACCTCCCCGCCATGTAATCCTCATATAATTCCCGCGTGTACAGGTGCTTTGCCGGGCAGTGCGTGTCAATCCACAGCTCAAACCCCGCGCAGGCTGCCCTCACGCAGAAATGCCTGTCCTCGCCCTTCAGCGCTGTTTTGATGTTCGGTATCGGTTCATAACTTACTCCAGCCTCAAACACCCTGCGCTTTATCAGCGTCAGCGCCCCGGTCATCCCGCACCGGTACAATCCGGGCCTCCGCCATTCTTCTTCCGGCCTGCTGTATTGGTCGTTCATCCAGGCGTTGCACCAGTATTGTCCGTTAGGCGCCTGTGTCCAGAAAATCTCGCTCACGATATCCTTGTCCGCCTCGATCAGCATTCGGAGCGTCTTTGGATCCACCACGATGTCCGTGTCTATGCTCAGCCAGTAATCGTATCCTCCCAGCAGCATTTCCGTGATCGTTCTGTTCCTCAGTTCGCTCATCTTCCGCATCAGGTCCAGCGTCCAGATGTGATCATTCGCTGTTTTCTGGTATGTGTCTCCCGTCTCCGTCACGATATACTCCGCGTTCCGGATATACGGGATTACCTCTTTGCAGTCGTTCACCACGAAATAACGGCACACCTCATACCCGTCCGGAATCTCCAGGCGGTCCAGTCCGTCCTGGTATGCCATGAATATGTCGGTGTCCTGCCGCAACGGCGCAGTGATCAGGATTTTTTTCATGTTGCCGGTTCCTCCCCCGGCCAGATCGATATATGCGCGATGTGGCCCAGCCTCGCCGTCGGTTCGCACCACATTTCCGCGCCGATCGATTTCGCCCTCACGCAGAAAGCCAGATCTTCTCCGAATGCCGTTCCGTTGATCCGTTCCGGATCGAAACAGTTCCCGTATTTCGTCATAACTTCCCGCAGGATTTCCGTGCTGATCATCGTGCAGGCCATCCCGCACCCGTCAATCCGAAACGGTTCAGCCCCGTAGTTTTCCACCTTTGTCAGCGGCTGCAGTTTTGTATAAACACAGCTGCCATACGGTTTATGCCTGCTCTGGAACGCTCCGCACACAAAATCCTTACCGCTCCACATCAGCGTTTCCACGATGCTTTCGTCGAATTCCATATCGCTGTCCAGAAAAAGGATGTGCGTATAGTTTTCGTTGATCGCCTGGCAAGCCAGTTTGTTCCGTGCGAAGTACACCAGCGTTCCGGAGATAATCTCGATATGATGGTTTATCCCTTCCCGCGTCAGGTGTTCGTCCAGCTTTAAAAGGCTTTTCACGAAATTACAGGCCATCATTTCCAATGACGGCACAGCAATCAGCAGTCTGAATGGCTTCCTCATCATTCAGGCTCTCCTCTCATTTTTTTCTTCCGCGTATCACTTTCGGCTCCGTTTTTTCTTCCGGCGTTTCCCGCTTCATCGGAGGCTCATAAACCTCCGCCGCGCTCCCCGTCGAAATCAGAAAGCCGGCCTCCGCCGGGGAGACCTCAACGATCTCCCCGGCTTCGTGCCGGATCCGGGCCGATCTCAGAAGTTTCAGCTTCATCCTTCAGCCCTCCGCGATCAGGTCGTTACAGCCGCGGCCTTCTTTACGTTCACAAAGCGGCCTGGGCCGGTGACGCCGTGGCCTGCGTACTGCCTGCCATGAACTTTCACCAGGTCCGCTTCCGCTTCGCTCAGGTCGTCCCACTTTGTGACGATTCCTTCGCCTTCCGGATAGTTCACCTGGGCGCCGTTCAGGTCGCCGACGATCATCCAGACCGCGTCATCGCTGGCGGACGAATATGCCGGCAGCGCGCTGGAATACAGCACAGGAAGGCCGTCGTACGGATCCACCGCGAAATTGCCGGCCACGCGTGCAGCGTTGAAAGCCGCTGAAGTCAGCCGGTTGATGATAACCACGACGTTCGTGGCTTCGTCGGTCAGATTCGCTTCCGCTTCCGGCACGATGGTCAGGCTCGGAGTCCCCGCGATCTTCGGGATGCCGATGGCGCTGGAGCTGTGGCTGGTGCCTGCGCCCTTGATGTCGCCGATCACTTTGCTGCTCAGCAGCTTGATGATCTGATAGGCCAGCTCGTTGTACACATAATTCACCAGCGGTTCTCCGCCGATGGCCACGATTTCGTCGCTCAGCCGCACGAACTTCTTGATCATGACAGGCTTCAGCTCCACGACGCCCAGCGTCAGGTCTTCCTCTGTGATGGCTGTGGTTCCTTCACTGTGTTCATATGCCGGATCAGCCGCGCGCTCAAACGGCACTTTCAGGTTGCCTTTGAAAGCGGTTTTCCTCACGCGGCTCAGGATCTGGTCATTTTCCCAGGCGGTCCGGATGATGGTGTCCACCAGTGTCGGCACCGGCAGCTGTCCGCCGCTGCTCGCGTTTTCAGTCAGCAGCGCGCGGCACTCCCGCGGATCTTCGCTGATGATATAGCGGGCATATGCTTCCATGTACTCCTGGCTGTTGCGGATCTCGTCCACTGTTTTTTTGGTTTCCTCGCCCTTGACGGTTTCACCGATCACGATGCCGGCCGCACCGCTGGCGATGGCCTTGCGGGTTTCCTCCGCCTTCGCGGCGGCTTCGCGGATCTGCTGGGCGTTTTCGCGCAGCTCGTCCATTTCCTTCTTCAGCGCTTCCAGGTCCGCGCCGTCCTGCTCCATTTCCTGCAGGATCTGGGCCTTACGCTCTTCGATCTCTTTCATGGTCTTGTACTTCATGGTTTTTTCCTCCTCAAATCATTTCCGCCATAATGGCAATCTGGTTTCTTTTCCGCTTCCGTGCCTCAATGGCAAGGCGCTCCTCCTTAACCTCCGCGATCAATCCGTCGCAAAGGTTCCGTGCGGATATTTCAGTCGCATCGTTCGCCGGGAGCGATACGGCAGAAACGTCATACAGTTTTTCTATTTCGGTGATTTTCCTGTGTACAGTGATGCTGCCCAGCTCTTCGTCTTCCTCGACAGTCCTTTCCGATTTCCTCACCTTGAACCCGAAGGACATTTTCGTCGTGTATCCGCCCTTGATCTCCTCATACAGCTGGCGCCCGATCTCCGTGCCGCCCAGGTCTGCGACCATTTTCAGCCCGTGGTCGTCCGTTTTCAGTTCCAGCGTTCCGTTGCTGATCCTGGCGAACACCCGGCCCTCATGGTCGTACTGCATGATGACGTCGCTCATGTCCGCCTTGTCGAACGCGTGGCGGTCTACGCTTTCCATCACCTGGTAGCTGGCGTCTCCCCAAAGTTTGTATTCCTGATCGAAGGTTGTGGCGTATCCCTCCACGGTCTTCTTCCCGTCCTGGGCCTCCCGGACTTCAAGCGCCTCCACCTTGATCATCCGATATTCTCTTTCCTTCACGTTAACCGGCATCTTTAACCCTCCATTCTGCGTTTTCGTATTCCCGGAACACTCTTTCACCCCGCGGTTTCAGACATCCGGCATAATGCCGGATATATGGATCGTTATGATGTTCCGTTATGTGTTCAGCCATGTTCCATTCCGGCCCGATCTTTTTAATTTGACCCTGACAGAACACGTTAAACGCGTCCTGATCCATCGCAGTACACAGCTGTGTGTTGACCATCCGGATCATTTTTTTGTGGATTTCTGTCCGCCTGAACTTCTCCAGATCCATCAGCGTCACGCCTGCGTTAAAATACCGGAACGGAAATTTCCCCCGCACCGGTTCCTCCACCATTACCGTATAATTATCTTCCATGTCCATGTCGAACAGTGTCCCGATATCCTTCTCGATGATGGTGTCATCGTCCAGCCGCAGCACCCGTTTCTCTTCCGGAAATATCTCCGGATACGCCACCGGAAGCAGGCACATGTATGTCCAGTGCGCTCCGTAGTTCGGTCCGTCCGGTGAAAACCAGGTCTGTCCGCTCATGTTTTTGCATTTGATTACATCCGGCAGCGGTTCGGGAAATTCGTCGTCCTCGATCAGAAACCAAACCCTGTCCACCCGTGTATGGCGCAACAGGCTTTTCGCCGCGATCACCATGTTCCGGTAATAGTTCCTCGTTCCCATGTAAACAGCGACCCGCCTCATTCCGCGCCTCCTCCCGCCTTGCTTTCCGGCGGATTTGTGACATCGTAATATTCACCCCGCGCCGGGATCTGGCTCCCGAACGGCTCCGGCAACGGCGGCAGGTTCAGGACCTCCCGCAGCTCGTTCCTTGTGGCCAGTCCCCTGTCTCCCAGCTGCGTCACCGCGTTCAGTTTGTCGCTGTTGCTCATGTACTGCAGCCGGTTCGAGGAGAAGAACACCTGATTTCCGTACGCGGATCTCTCCCGGTCCGTGAACAGCATCCCGCTGATTACCTCGCCCAGCTGGATCGCGAACCACTCCACAAAACCCTCATAAAACGCCAGCCAGGCGTCGCCGAAAGCCTTGTTCTGCAGGATCTCCTCGTTCACGCCGAAATAATTGAACACGTTATTTTTAATGTGTTCCTGCTGCTCTTTGTCGATCGTGTACCCGCTGGTCTTCATCTCGTTGATGTTTGTATACGTGTTCGGGAAAATCAGCACGCCGCCGGCGGCCTTTTTGTTTCCGAACGTGAATTTATTAAAGCGCTCAGCCTCCGCCGCCAGGTCCTCGTCGCTCGCCCAGTTGTCGCTCTGCGCCCAGAACCGGTAACTGTTGCCGTTTTTGATTCCCTCTTTTATCCCCTGCCGCTGCATTGAAATCAGATCCAGCACCGGATCCATTGCCTCGTTGCTCTCTCCGAATAGCTCGTTTTTATACTGCATTCTCGTCATGATCCCGGTCTCCGCCAGCCGCTCCGCCCGGCGCTTGTTGTTCGGCAGGAAGAACCGGATCCACGGATCGCCCTGGTATTCCACCAGCTCCCAGCTGTCCGGCACGATGGAGATGATTCCCGTCGGCGTACCGTCCTCCGCCCGCGTTTTCACGATGAACTCGTTATTCCTCACGCCCAGGATCGTCGCCGCCTGATACAGAAACTGGCTCCACTCCAGGAACGCGTTCGGCCTTACATTCAGCCGGTTCCCCAGCTCCTTGATCGCGCTGCCTTTGATGTTCGGTTTCAGTTTCCCCGCGTGGCGTCCCCACGCGTCCAGCGCTCCACGGATCAGCTCGCTCTCATAAACGGATCCCTGCCAGGTCGTCCAGGCCGGCGTATATCCTTCCAGCATTCGGAATATCTGCGCATTTTTGAGTCCCGCCGGCTGTTCCCTCCTGCCGAATATTTTTTCCAACATTCCCATTTCAATCACCTCGTCCGTCGTCCTGAGCTGTCCTCGTCCGGCCTGCCTGCCGTTTCCCTTCGTTCGTCAGCCGCTTTCCCAGCTGTTCCCATTTGAACTGCCTCATCGCCATCGCGTCCAGTATCGCCGCCACGCCGTCCACATGTGCGTTTTTCGATATCTTAACCAGTTTTTTCCGCGGATGCGCCTGTTCCGTGTTGCTCTCCATCTGCTGCGCCGCGTCCGCCATATGGATTTTGAGCAGATCGTTGTCGTCCATGTCGCGGATCCGCCCCTCCCGCAGCATCCCTTCAAAAAGATCCGATACCCCGCTCAGGTTGAAACCCTGCGTCACGCTGTCCATGTGAAAAGATTTTTGCGTCAGCTTCTGCACGATGTCCTGGGCGCTCCATCGGTCATATCCGATCATCAGCGGATAAATCCTGTATTTTTTCACCAGGTCCATGAACCACTGTTTCACATCGTCATTGTTTATAAATTCCTCACCGCTCAGCGACAGAAACCCCTTTTTGATATAAATTTCATAGGGAATGTTGTCGCGTTTCGTAGCTTCCTCCAGCCGCTTGTTCGGCAGCCAGAAATGAGAATGCACCCACAGCACTCCGTCGATCTCCGTGATGATGCATGCGCTTGTCAGGTCCACACTCTGCGATAAGTCCATACCCCCGACGCAATAATGCCCGCGGATTTCCTCCAGGCTTTTGTGATGTCCGAAAGCCTTGTTGATATCCTCCGCGCGAAACCAGCAAGTCTGCAGCGCCTGTTTCAAATTGCAGTATTTCGTTTTGAATTCAATTTCTTTTGAAATCGATTCGTGTGCCGTGTCGATTTCCTTCTGGATGAATTCCTCGCTTACGCTGACGCCCAGCCCCGGCAGGCTTTTCCGCAGTTCCGTCAGATCGTCCCATTTTTCAGGATTGTCGATCATATAGATCAGCGGCAGAATATGCTGTTCCCGGCTGTTTCCCATCAGGAACGCCGTGGAACGTTTCATCAGTTCGTCATACAGTCCATCGTTTTCATATCCTCCGGAGGATATCGCCAGCCCAAGCGGTTCCAACCTTGCGCCGGTACCTGATGCCATGACCTCCCACTGTCTCAGGCCCGCCACACCGGGCCACGCTGCCACCTCATCCGCGCAGTAAAACATTGGATTGTAGCCGTCTGATTTTTTGCTGGTGAACGCCAGTTTCCTGATGATTGTGTTCGTCTCTTTGATCACCAGGCCCC
>Ga0310690_10002145_pt1 | contig 32878 bp, 46 predicted proteins | sample AusTroGonzalo_MG_2_FD_207661 | JGI IMG/M metagenome (GOLD analysis project Ga0310690, IMG submission 207661) | Bovine rumen microbial communities from tropical cattle in Woodstock, Queensland, Australia - Gonzalo_04 (v2) (version 2) | ecosystem: Host-associated > Mammals > Digestive system >...
AGCAACTATTTTTCCTTTTGCGCCAAGTGGCAGATCAAGAATTGATTTATAAACATACTCACGATACGGGGTTCCTTCAAAAATTACTGTATAATAATTCATTTTATTCTCCAATCTCTTCAATATAGTCTTTGTCTGTCTTACCTTTCCTACGTACATAGCGCCGGTGCTTATCGTTTTGTTTCTTTCTCATACATTCACTACAAACACCATTTTTAAGTTCTTCGTAAGTTGTTATCTCTTTGCCACAGCTCTTGCAGTAGCATCCATCGTCCCAATCGTTATAAAAAGTTTTCTTCATTTTAACCTCTTAGTGCCCATTCGGGAGCTTCATCCCAAAAATAGTGCCGATTACAGATTTTTATTTTTCCGTCTTTAAAATATTTGCGCCAGACATCATCGCAGTCTTCTCCCCAACCTTCAAGCAAGAAAATCATATCGGGATATTCACGAGAGAACTGCATCATATCCTCTTCATGTTCGTACCACTTGCGAGTGTCATAGCTGATCCATTCAAAGGGATTAAGAACATTCTTATGGAAAGGATATTCATCATCCTCATCAAGGCGACGAGCAAGTTTACTAGAAACTTCCTTAAGCTGATTTTCAGTAAAACTAGTTTCGTTTACTACGGAAAGATTAAAGCTAGTATAATAACCCATTTTAAGGCTCCTTTGTATCAATAATATTTTTATATCGTATATATCCTGCGCGCCGGTTGTTCGTGTATTTACAAACACGACCCTCGCGCACAAACTTGGGCATCAATCGCGCCGTATTAACCGATGATTTCCCAGTCATCATCGTACTGCAGAGCTAAGCCGCCCCAACTTCCATGAATCTGCCCGATGTCATCAATCGAGCGAACCACACCTTCCTTACCAGAATACTGTGGCTCGCCAATCATCTGGTAAATGTGAATGATGTCACCAGGTTTTACTTCACTTTTACTCTTCATCATCAAGAATTACCTCACGATTACAATTATTTTCCCTCATACAAATAATCTTCTCTGCTTCTTCGGGGGTTACCCACATCGGCTGGACGCAACCCCAGTAATCAAGATTCTCATCGTGCTGATACTCGATAACGATAACGCCAATTCCCGGCTCATCATATCGGACAACTGCGAGGTATCCGGCTCCAAGAAGAAGCTTCAGCTGTTCACCTACACGCTGAAAGAGTTCTTCTTTAGTTTCATCATCTTTTCTACAAAAAACTATTTCATTAACCTTCATTTAATAATACCTCTTTCCAGATTCTCAACAAAAGCATCATCGACTTCAATCAGTCCGTCTTCAAACATTTTAATAGAAAAAGCTTCAATTGCATCTTCGCCAAACCATTCACAGATCTGATCAACGGCATCTTTCGCGCCTTCTGAGTACAGAAAAATCTGTTTAGTTCTTGACTTCTCATCAAAGTCATCGAAATAAGTAACTTTAGCAATAGTAGGATATTTCATAATTTTACTCCTTCTCTTATTCTATATATATTATAACAAAAATTCTAAAAAATTTCAAATTCTTTATAAAAAAAAGAGAGGGGTTTTTATCCCCTCTCTCCATATATTTTTTATTTATTCAGCGGCCAGCCCATTCTTCATCTCATGAATATAAGCTTCTGCCGCATTGGTAATCAGGCCAGCTACATCAACTTTTGCCGCCAATAATAAATCTAAAATTGGCGAACCTAAATTCTCAAGTGTAATACGAAGGGTTTCTTCTTTAAGCTGCGCGATCTGCTCCGGACTTAACTTCCCATTTTCAGCCAGCTCTTTCATACCCTCAACCATTGTTTGTTGAAGGCGCCGCACTGTTTCTTGCGCTGCTTCTATAACTTGATAAGTTGCTTCCCCAATATTCTTTAAATTCTGATTTTTGTTAATCTTATTAAGAATAAAAGTTCCTAAAATGCCGATAGCTGAAATTACTATTAACGCTATGATTTCAGCCGCATATTGAATGATAACTTGTAAGAACATATCCATTTTGTTTCCTCCTTAAATTGCCGGACTCTCCCAATTCTCTTCTTCTGGCTCTTCCACAAATCCATTGGCTTTTGCAACTTCATAAGTAATACCGCCTTCTGAGTGGTCTGACTTAGCCATATTTAAATAAAAAGAACAAACAGTACCGTGCGCCGTCCATGGTAAACCTACCATTGCGCCGATCCACGGCAAAGAACCGCTATAACCTTTATAAATACAATAAAAGGCTAAAGCGATTCCGCCAATTGTGACCAACCAAAGAAGTGACCTTATATCATTAGTCAGCTTCTTTGAATGGTCAATTTTTTTCTTTTCTTTTTTTACTTTCATTTAGGAAGATTCTCTAAATTTTTAAAGCGATAAAGTAAGGTAGCCATTTGTTCTCTAGTTAATAAATCTTCCCACATAAAGTTCGGTAAGCCGCTCGGTAATGGATTGCCGCCTTGGATTAAGCCGGAGTTAACAGCCCATTCACGCGCATCTTTAGACCAGCCGCTAGCATCATTGTCTTGAAGACCCTTACGATAAGAAGCCATAGCAACTTTAAACATTTCATTGAACTGTTCTTGTGTCATTTCTTCTTCTCCCTCCTTTAAAAGTTCATTTACTTCATCAGCAATGCGACCTTGGTTGGCATAGAGCCAGTTGCCAGGACAGGATTTGTTTGCGAACCATCTGTGAACTGTCATATTTTGTTTGTCAACCTGACCTATTAAGTCGGGGTCAGCTTGCCAAAGAAGTTTCTTGATGCCATTGCGCTTGCAGATGTCGGCGCAAAGAGCTATTAAAGAATCCCATGCTTTTTCTGTAATGCGGTAGGGTTCTTTTGTTTCAATATTGGCAACCTCGATCGTTACGGCGCGATTGTCATTGGAAGAAGATGAAGTACACCAAGAACGATTAGCTTCATCAACATAGAGGCCAATGCGGCCGTCTGATCCAATACCATAATTTGAAGAAGCTTCACGATCTGGATCTGCGAACAAGGCGCCACAGCTCTCGACAGAGAGATTTCCAGCCATGCAATGGATGGAGATTGTATCTATATTGTGGTTGCGCCGGCCGGAATTATTGGGACTATAGCGAGTAAAATCTACTAAAGGACTATTTGTAAATGCCATTATTCATCTTCTCCTTTATTGTTAGAAAGTTCTTCGTTGATAGAAGGAGGAAGTTTTCCTTCTTCTTGAAGTTTCTGGAATTCTTTTTCAGTTATGACTTTTTCTTTCATTTAAGTGCCTCCTATCCCCATTATTATATTTAATGCTTCTTCAAAATCTATTTCTTCTTCTTCAGGTTGAGGAATATCAATAGGAATATTTGTCTCTTCATAAGTATATTCACAAGGGATGAAGTCTCCCGCTTCATCAAATAAATATCCCGTTTCTATCTGCCGTATTAACATACCTTGATCGGAATAGTGGAGGACAGTATTCTCATCATACTGTTCTGTTATAAGTGCCATTTTTCCGTCCTCCTTATGTCAATTTTCCTGTCGAGCTTTGAGCACAATCAATTAAATGATCTAATCCTTGTTCAAAACCCCAACCGTCTATATTCATATTTGACTTTGGTGCTCTATATAATTCTGCTATCCACTGGTAACGAATGTCGGTTATTGCATTAAAGAAAGTATTCACAAAATATGTGGTACTTCCTCGCATCGTACAGTTTGGAGTATTAATTGTCAAAACTCCGCTTGAATTAGTTGGTGCGACTCCTGTTTGCACTACGCTATATACAGCATTAGTATAAGTAGATATAGCACTACCACTAGTCCAATATAATGAACGATATGTATACCCAGCTGTAGTTACTGTTGTATTACGGGATGTGTAATAAGTAGTAGGTGTTATCAAAGCATGAAATGTATTGGCGGGAACAGATACAATCTCATAAAAATATTCGCCTATCCAATATTCAACTCTACCTTTTGCTTTTGTTGTTATACTATATGTTGGAATAGATAACATTCTTTGAACTACATAATAGTCATAATTATTATAATCCATTGTATAAGTACCAGTAGCCGCTGCACTTGCCTTAACAGTTTGTGCGCTTGTCGAATAAGAGGGAATCGTTAGCTCCCAATCATCAACAGCATATGCGTCATAACTCCAAGTTTTAACTAACTCAGCGTCAGGACGAATAGTATAAGATGTTAATGTTCCGCCAGAACCTTCATATGTACCTGTAGTATTAAAAATTGTAACATTTTTTTTAATATTTCCAGCTACTAAATTAGCGTCTCCGGCAATTGTTTGAGTGCCGGTTAAATAAGTTCCGCTTGCAATTGTTTGATTTGAAGTTGTGGGAGTAATTGTTGCAGCTGCTTTAGTAGTAACGGAAGCGGTTAAGCTAACTGAACTATTGCCTGCTGTACCACTTGAAATATAGCCAGCAGTTGAAACATTTGGTGTAACCGAAACTGTTTTTGATAAGGTTAAAGTATTTGTGCCAGTTGAAACTGAAGCTGATGTTCCAGAAATTGAAGCTGGCGCCGTAGCTGTGCCGCTTGGTACAGATGCACTTGCATAGTTGGTTACATCTTTAGTACCACTTGAAGTAACAGAATAAGTTCCACTTACTAACTCGCTTGCAGAAACTGAAACTGCTGTGCCATTTTTAGTTTCACCTGTAATCCATCCAGTAGTATTTGTAACAGAAGGAGTAACTGAAACCGCATGGTTTGATACAGTTCCTTTGGTTGCAGATGGTGTTCCAGCAGAACCCGCTGGAACACTTAGCGCGACCTCTTGCATTGAATCATAACCCGTGTCAGGTGAAATAGTTTGCGCGCCGGAAGCAGCTACGGTATAAGACTTTGAAGCTTGGGCGTTTCCACCACCACTTTCAGGATAAACCAAAACGGCTCCATTACTAACTAATATTTTATTATTAAGAGTTTGAATTTTACTCATTTCATCACCCATTTAAAAGTAAAACTTTTTCAAGGTCTCTCCAAAAGTTTTAAAAGATTCCATTCATCTTCATCTATAATCTCTAAAGCCCATTCTTTAGGAACAAAAATTTTAAATCTTTTATTTTTATTAGTAATTCTAAAACCTACATTCCAATAATAAGCATTAGCAAGCGCCCGTGCCTTATGCATTGGACAAATATATGTTGCTCTTTTATCTGGTGTACCAAAAACTTGGTAGTTATAAGCTGTACACCAAGAACAACCTTCAGCAATAGGACAATTAAAACATTCATCTGTACTTTGAGAGCGCCGGTCAATAGAACGTAGACATTTAACACAATCGCATTGTTTTTCAGTTACCATTATTCCATTATAAACATCACCAATTTTCATTGGTTCTTGGTCTGTACCGAGTGAGCTTTCCATATAACGAATACAAGGATAAATATCACCTTTCCAATCTACTGAAATCATGCCACCATTGCCGCCACACCAATTCTGTAAATCTTCGGGATTTTTTGGACGGAAAAAACCTGGCTCAAAAATAGAAAGGTAAATATCATCAAATAAATCATTATTTATAATATAATCTGCCGCTTTCTTTAACTCATTATAGAGAATAGTAGCGTGTTCTAAAGTCCAGCCTTCTTCATAGACACAATTTAAGAAAATTTCTCTATAACCACTTTCAATTAATCCAACTATTGCTTTATAAGTATATTGAATATTAGAAGGCGCGATTGTCATTTTACTTCCCATTGTGCCGCCAAGCACATCAACAAAATGACGCACACCCTTCATTGCTATATCATAGCTTCCTTTTCCGTCTGGAAAAATACGACAAGCATCGTGAAGTTCTTTACAACCATCTATTGAAATAGAAAAAGAAAGATTTTTCCAATGCTTTTTCATATAAGCCTGCCAACGAGGATCAAAATATAAAACACCATTTGAACATATAGAAATACGATAACGGGTCGCCCAAGGATGTTGGCGCCGAATCATTTCTGATATAAAATAATCTGTAATTTGCGAAACTAAATCAATTTCAAGCAAAGGCTCTCCACCGATAAACTCGATGCAGATGCCAGTAGTATTCTCTGGATTTAAATAATCATTTGAATCAGCATCTGCATCGAGAAGCATATCAATAAATCGTTTAGCCACAGTAAATGGCATACGATGTTCTGACTTACAAATTTGATAGCAATAAGTGCACCGCAAATTACAAGCATCAGTAACTTGAAAAGTTACAACTCTTACTCTTTTTTGCCCGTCATCACTTGGAAACAGTCGAGCAAGCTGATCTTGAAATTGTTCTGTGCGTTTTATCACTATTAGTCACCTACAGTAATTGTTAAAGTTCTGGTTTTGTAATCAAGATTCCAATTTCTCCAATTTTCTACTTCAGCCACAAAATTATTTTCAATTTCTTTTTTTTCTGCTTCAAAAAGAGCCTTATATTTTACCAGTTCTTTCTGATAATCATTAAACGCTTTCGTGCTAGTGTCCATATCCTGCGAAAGCATTTCACTAATTACGCTTTTCCTCGCTTCATATTCGTAGGCATAACGCTCTACATTTGCTACAATCTCTTCATCCAATACTTTTGTAATAATCATTTAGTATTTTCTCCTTTTTCTAAAATTTATTTTTAAGCACTTGTTGCAGTGCCAAAACATTGATTTGAACAAGTTCCATAACAGTTAGAACTACAATTATCACTACATGAAGAACCACACCCAGTGCGGCATCCTGTACAATTATTACCGCAGTCACCAGAGCAACTGCGACCACAAGCGGCAGTACAACTAGTATAACAGGCTGTTCCACACGAAGTGCCACAAACTTCTGCACATGTAGTTGAACATCCCTGTGCACAAGTTGAACCACAAGAAGAACAAGCTTGGGCGCACCCTCCCGTGCAGGCGGTTTTACAATCTCCAGTGCAGTTAGAAGAACAAGTGCCTCCGCAGCCTCCACAGGAACCAGAGCACCCCGAACCACAACCACTAGAACACCCATAGCAACCACTGCTACAAACATTGCCACAACTACCTGAACAACCATTGCATCCTTTGCAGTTTCCACCGCACCCGCTGCTGCATCCTTGTCCGCAAGAACCACTACAACCTACACATCCGTCTCTACAAGTTGACCCACAACCAGAGCCACAGTCGGTTCTGCATTCACCCGAACAGGTACCAGATTCGCATCCAGAAGCACCCCAACACCATTGAGTACATGCTCCAGTACAAGAACCACTACATGCTGAATAACACCCAGTACATGTTTCCGTACAAGAGTTGTTGCACGATGAGGTACACCCCTCACAACTAGATTTACAACCAGAACAACTGTCTCCACAGGTGCTTGTGCAACCACTACACCCACTTGAGCACCCATTCGTACAATCACTAGAACATGTAGATTTACAAGAGGCCGTACAGTTTGTACAAGCGCCACTACAGTTTTTGCCACAACTTGTACTACAAGCAGTATAGCAAGTAGAACCACAGTTAGTACCACAACTATCATCACAAGTTTTTGAACAACCTGTACAACTGTTTCCACAGTTTGTATCACAAGTTCCAGAACAGCCGCCTGTACAATCCATACATCCCATATTTCCACTGGCACCAGTAGCACAGGTATCAACACATAATCCAGTACAAGCTCCTCTGCAAGAAGAACTATTACCTTCCATAGTTTCTTCGGATAAATCATTAACCCATTCAATTAACTGGTCATTGAAATATTCTGGAATTAATTCTCCAGTTACAGCATTTTTTAAATCTCCATGGTCACAAATCTGTAATAATAAATTAACAGTTTTTTGACCAGTTTCTGCTATAACTTTTTTACCCGAAATCGGAATTCTAGCAAACTCATATGAAGGCCCTGCAAAAGATGCCACGCTTCCTATAGGAGCTGAACGCCTTGCTAATTCATTTTTAATCGCTTCTTTTAAAGCAATAACTTCCGCCGCCGTCATTGGTTCATAAGGCATTTAATCACCCCCATACCGGAACAATTGGATGCCAAGCATTATTTGAATAATATCTCATAACACTGTTCGAATCTATCCAAAGTAAAGAAGTATCTTGTGGTGCAGTTGCACTTATTACAAAAACACTTCGTAATTGTGAAGAAGGTACTTTACCGCTTGAATCTAATGTGGCAACGCCATTATTAGCTGCTTTTTCTGTTATAGGAATATAATTAGTAAGTGCCGAAGGTACTACGTAATCAGTACCGGGAGTAGCTGCAACAGCATTACCAAGATTATCTCCTTTCAATACAAGAGTTGTAGTACCTACAGAGGGTGCACTAGATGGTGTTAATTCTAAGCCTTTATTATTACTAGCACTTAAAATTTTATCTTCATTTAAACTTAAAACACTTCCCATTTTATCACCCTTTTATTTTTTAAGAATTTGCAGTTATTGTTATATCCACTCTGGTATAGTCACCTGTACCATTATATGTATTCATAGCAATAGCAATTTGAGATTTAACGGTAAGGCCGCTTATAACACAAGCATATATTAGTCCTGCCGCCGCTGTTGCATAGCTACTTGACGTATTATGAACCTCTGTGATTGTTACACCACTTGGTGCAGACGCAAGATAAAAATATAAATATTCATAAGATGTAGTTGTGCCTGCACGCATAGATAATATAATATCACCATTAGCCATATAACCTAATTTTACACCATAAGTTGTATTATAATAAGTAGATGTAGCATAGGTTCCGGTTGGTGTAATACTATTATCATTTGTTATTAATCTTACTATTTCTCCTTCATAAGTACCAGTTATTTCTCCATCAGTATCTTCATATAAAGTTACATCTTTTTTAATATTACCAGCTACTAAATTTGCATCACCTAAAATAGTTTGTGCGCCACTTAAATATTGTTGAGCGGCGATAGTTTGATTAGTAGTTGTAGGTATATAAGTCTGTGCTGCTTTAGATTGAATAGAGCCTTGATATTTTAAACCATTAGAATATCCAGTATAAGGATACAGTATTTGCGCTCCACTTGTAATGGTAGCGTCGCTTGTTTCTGTTCCAGCGGAAACACAAGTGATTGCTTTACCATTAATGACTATTGCATCATCACCTAAAGTTAAAATACCATTCATTCAACCGCTTCATCCCAGCCATAAACACCTGGTTCCCAAACATTAGCTCCGTCATAATTAGAAATCCAATGTTTATTATTGTGGCTTACTTTCGCACCAAATGCATAGGCATCTTGTGGTCCAAGAGGCTGTACCCATTCAGGCCATTCTTCCTGTGGGTTATCCATACGCGCCCAAATACTAGCGGCATCAACAGGATTCCAAGCTTCTTGGGATATGTGAGTTGTAATACATTTATAAAGAGTTGCATTATAATGAACTCTAGATTGCGGATTACCACTCGGATCGTCTGGACCATAATACTGGACTCCGGCACCGCTCCAAGGTAAGAATAAATCTGGAACTTCTAAAGCAGCCTCATCATCAAGAGTTTCAATAACAGTATTAATTTGATTTCTAAATCTAATTGCTTCAGCTCTTGTCATTCTTGACTACCTCCAGTCATTATTTCAATTAATTCTTTATCAGTAGCTTTGCCCATTTTTACAGAAACTGTTCCATCACGGTGATCTGTAATGTCGCCAGCTATACAATATTCCGAATTATCATATTCAATTTGTACAGGTTGTTCTTCTTCCATATATTCATCTACAATAAACCAGTGTACATCATCTACAAAAAGAGATGCTGCATCTGCGGCACTCATTGTAAGATGAATTGTTTTTGAACTTCTTCCTCCCCAATCGTGATCATTCATACGACCGCTTATTTCAGCAGGATAGAGAGTGTTATCAATTTTTATAAAAGTCATTTATGTACCTCCTTGTTTTTTTTATTGAGGATCACTAAAATTTAGTAAACTATAACTTTTTGTTCCATATATTGAAGTACCATTACTAGAAGGATAATAATAGCTTGTCCCACTATATGTATATTGATATAATCTTATACTCGATGAATAAGGATTAATAGAAGTAAGAGGATTATCACAAGTTGCAATATGATAATAATAGGTAGGACTAGTAGAAGTCGAAGCAAATACTGGCATAATAACTCCTTGATGAGAAGCTAAAGAATTTGCTGCATATCTAGTATCATCACGACGTGAAGTTGTTGCACTTGTGGTTGTACTTAAATAATATTTTAAAATATTTGTCTGACCTTTAGTAAATAATCTGGAGATAGTTGATGGTGAGAAAGTATTATTAAAATGAATAAAAAGAATAACTCCTGCATATATATTTACAGTACTAGCTACACTGTCAGTACCACTAATAGTAAGTTTAGGTATATTAGTTACCCCACTTACAGATAGAGTAACTAAATCTGTTAAACTAGAGAGAGTAGAATTTTGAACGACTATTTCTGCAATATGAATAGATCCTCCAACACAGTAAAAAGTATACCAAGTAGTGTCTCCTTCTGCTGAAATAACACTAGAAGCCCCAACAGAAAATGCACTTGATGAAGTAGCTGATCTACCTATACCTAATACGTGATCTACTGTACTAAAAACTTCTTCAAAAGTTGGAAGAAATACTATATCATATGCTGTTCCACCTACTAATGTTTTACCGGCAGTTATATCATATGCTGTTCCACCTACTAAAGTCTTTCCTGCCGTAATTTCATATCCTGTACCACCTATTAAAACATTACCAGCCATTATTCATAACACCACGCAATCGAACCATTTACTAATTGTGAAGACCAATCAGATACAGCATCGTAAGTTGTTTTGTCAAGAAGTTTTACACCACGAGCCATTAAAGTTGTATAATTTGTATCAGCGGCATCCACCGTTGTTGTGCGATTTATTCTATCAGTAGTATCACTATAAACCGCTCCACTAGTAATCAAATTATTACTACCACCAGCAGGACTTCCATCTACTGCTCTCCAACTTGCAGCCGAACCATTAGTCGTTAAAACTTTTCCACTATTTCCAGTTTGAGAAGGAAGAGCATCTATATTATTAATTGCAGTATAAACTGCACCACTAGTAATTAAATTAGTACTATTTGCTTGTGGAGTTGAGTCAAACGAAACAACTGTTGCACCTTCTGCGGCTTCCCAACTAGCTGTTGTGCCATTAGTAGTTAAATACTTTCCAGCATTACCCGCTTGGCCAGGAAGTGCATCAACTGAACCCCAGCTTAAAGTTAAACCATTAGTAGTTAAATATTTTCCATTATTTCCAGTTATTGATGGTAAGCTATCTTGTTTTGCAGATAATGCAGAATAAATTCCTCCACTGGTAACAAGATTTGAACTACCACTTGAAGGTGTCCCCTCAATTACAATTTCTGTAACAAGTTGAGTATCAATATTTTTTTTAGTAGCTGTTATTTCTCCATTTGCATTTTGAGTAATTGAATCAATAAAAGCGGTAGTTGCTCCAGAAGCAGTCGGGTCAGTTTTCGCGGATTGAGTCGTTTTATAACTACCACTGGGTTGCGCGCCAATAGAACTTGCTGTAATTGTGTTCCATGCCGCACCACTTGTACCATTAGAAATTAAATATTTTCCATTAGTAGTAGCATCTTGTGTGGGTAATCCACTTGCAGGCGCTTGAGCTACCCAACTAGAACCATTATATGTTAATACATTACCTGAAGAAGGAGAACTTGGCGCTGCGATTGCACCTACATGAGAAGCAGTAGTTGGTACATTAAAACTTACATTACCTTTCTGACTTGTAATTGCAGTATGTGCGCCAGCTGTTGTAGTAATTGTATTAACAATATTAGATGGAACAGTTGGAATATCACTCATACGAGCATAGTCTGTACCACCAGTCGCGGCAGTCACGCCACCAGATCCATCACCTTTAAGAATACCTGAAGCAGTTATTTTATCTTGCTTATTTGTATCAGAAGGGTGTTTATGGTCTTCCCTTGCATAATCAGTGCTTGTACCAACTGCACCGGTGCTACTATCCATTAAAGGAGTAGCATCAGCAGGAGAAGGAATTGTTGGAAAGTCTGAAATTTTTGATTTTGTTATTGACGGAATGTCATTTGCAACTAACGCCCTAAAAGTTGGAGTATCTGCAAGTGTATGTCCAGCAGAACCGTCTGGCCCCGCCAATACAGTATTTTTATTTTGCGGAGGAAAAGATATAGTAGTATCCAAAGATGTATCTTGTGCCGTACTAACGCTAGATTGTAACGGGCTAGACGCCTGTACTCTTACGCTTGTAACCGTACCTTGCGGTATAGTTGTTGAAGAGGGGAGTGCGCCAACATCAGAAGCATCTAAAACAACAGCTCCTGTTTCTCCGTTAACACTAGTAACTGGATAATTTATTGATGGTAAAGCATCCCACACAGCTTTAGCTGATGGCACCATACTATCAGTTGAACTAGAACTAATAGAAGTAACTAAATCTATTCCAGAAACACTCGAAGTATCCATCCAATAGGGGGATTCTTGGCTGTTGACAGCCAAGACATCCCCTTCATGTCCAGTTGGATCTGGTAGAGAAGAACCTCCGCCAACAGTAATATTGCCACTACCAAGAATCGACTCATTATTTATGGTTTTTATATCAGTGCCACTTACTGCAGCACTTATTGTACCAGTTCCGTCTCCTACGAGTATACCATTTACCGTTATTTTATCTTGTTTATTAGTTCTAGCATCAGCATCTTTTATATTATATTGACTATTATCAGGCAGGGTGATTTTTGAAATATCTGCCATAATTACACCCCCTGCTTAATTAGCTATTGCCTTTTGTAACAGAAACATCTGTAGCATTTGTGAGAACAGTAACTTGATCTTTATTATTCCAAGCTGTATTTGCACCAGTCGCAGTTGCTTTAATATTGGTTGTAGTTGGTGTAACAGCAGTACCAGAAGCACCAGCTGCCATATATTTAGTTGTACCACCTGTTGCAATTGTAATATCACCATTTGCATCAGTAGCTAATGTAACTGTTGGCTGTGTTACAGTAAATGTTGAGCTTGAACCGATAACAGTTGCTGTTCCATTAGAACCAACTGTAGTACCACTTGCACTTGCGCTCATATATTTTGTCGTTGCATTACCTATTCCAGTAGCAACAGTGACATCACCAGTAGAACCACTAGAAATTGTAACAGTTGGCGCCGCGGTAACAACAGTAACTGTATCACCAACAGCTACATCAGTAACTATATCAGCGCCATTGCTATCTGTTGTATTAACACTGCCAGTTGCAACTCTTGTTACACTTGAAGCAGCTGTAGGAACCGCTAAGCTTGCCCTAGGAGCGCCAGCTGAATAGGTCGTCTGTGTATTTAAAGTAGCTGCACCTATTGTTAGTGTTTCATTACTTACACTGATGTTTGCTAATAAATTTTCATTAACATCAGGATTCCCATTACTATTACCATCTGTCGAACTAGCAGTAACAGCAGTCCATCCACCAGTTGCAGTTGTTTGCGAAGTTCTTGATTCAACCGGAGTAATATTAGTACTTCCACTTACTCCAGTAATAGTAGTTGTTTCTAATTTTTTTGTAGTTGGAGTAACTGAGCTTGCTGCACTACCGGTTTTTCCAGTAATATCCGCAGTAGCTTTAATTTTTGTAGTTGTGGCAGTACCTTGAGATTCTACATAGGTGATTCTACCAGTACTAGTTGAATCATTAGCTGTTAAAGTTACTGTAGGTTGAGCAGTAACTTGAACCCCAGTGAGTACAGTTTTTGAATCTTTTGAATTCCATGCAACATCTCCACCACTTGCAGTGGCTTTTGCTTTAGTTGTGCTTACACTTTGTATGTATTGGGCGCGACCCGTTGCAGAACTAGATTCAGCTGATAAAGATACTGTTGGTTGAGTTACTGAACTAATTCCAGTAGCAACACTAATAACTCCACTACCAGCCGTTGCACCAGTAGATAAAGCAATTGTTGGTTGAGTAATTGTAAAAGTTGCATCAGAACCAATAACTGTATCGGTTTGCTTACTTAAACTAACATCAGTAACAACATCAGTTAAATTTAATTGAGTATCACCAATTTTTTCCCAAGATTTTGGAGCCGTTCCTACTGGTACGTATTCATCATAAACATCGAGTCCTATTTGAGTTGCTGATTTAACCAAATAGAAAGCGCCAACTACTGCATCATCAGCACTTAAAGTACCAGTATAATCAACATTATTATATTTAACAACTACCCCAGCTGGGATATCTGCCACAACAGGAGTAGAAGTTCCATCCCAGGCAATAATAAATGATACACCACCCGCAATAGCCGCACGAGCTACAGCGTCTTTTATATCATAAGTATTACCAGATGGCAATGTTATTTTACTAATATCTGCCATTTAATTTTCTTCCTCCCTTAATTTCTATTTATAATTAAAGTTTCATCTTCAAGTTCATCATGAATCTGCTCATAAGCATCATCAACATTTACTTTATTATTCCAAAATAATTTTTCGGCTAATGTGGTATGAATATCAATATTATTAATATGGTTCATTAATTTTTCTCTTAAATCTTTATCAACAAATGGCAAGTCTTGTACATAAGCTTGCCCATCTCCAATTTTAATTCCTGGAATATTTTCAGTTTTTGTAACTATTTCTCCATATTCTTCAACTTGCCAAGTTTTCACTTGGTAGTCATCATAAATGATTATTTCTCCTGCCATTGGAACAAATCCTCTCGCTGCATTCCAATGCGCAGTAGTATCATGTTTCGACCTAATTCTTGCATCAACCATTAAATTACCTCCGTGGCAGTACCGCAATAAAGTATTAATGGTTCAGGCCAAATTAAATCTTCAGCAGCACCGGAAAACGCAACAGGCGCGAGATCACTCGTTAAAGGAACACTACTCAATATATCCTGCAATCCAGTTATTGCACTAATTGGATGCTGGTCTGGCAAGTCCCTATTAATTAACTTATCATGGTCATTTTCTTTTATTTCAATAACTGAACCCATATCGAGTCCAAAATCATTGTCTCCATTAAAGCAAAACCTTAAATCATTTTCTGTATCAAATTTAACTTTCAGCTTCATTCAAACACCTCATCATCAAGAACTCGCCCGACTGAAACCTCAAAAATATCACTGGCAAGTGCATTGTTATCAGAGGTAAAAACTCTTACTTGAATTTCAACTGGGATATTGTCCCGAAGAGAAAGTGTTTCTTCTTGCGTTAATCGAAATGAAACTTTATTATCTTCAATTGTCATAGAGTCTTTTGTGCGCTCAATCATGATAATGCCTCGCTGCGCGTAGGTAATTAAAATTTCTGAAAGATCTGCGACATTTTCTAAATCAAGTGTAAAAGTTTGTTTGGGTGTTGTTGCTCTTCGAATTGATTGAGGTTTCGGTTTTTTGCAACATTCGACCATTTTGACTCACCCCCATTGTTAGTTTTTATTTATTATTATAAATTTTAATAAAATATTAATTTAAAATTTTTATAAATCTAATTTACATATTACTCCTGTTTTCATACTAGCAGATCCTGTTCCGTTAGCAGATAAATAGTAATATGAACCACTCAAATACCAATAATTTATAGATGAAGGACTACCAATAATATTGGTTTTATCTCCTTTACATATTGAAAAATAATTATATGTAGAACTAGTAGCTAAAGCTTGTAAATATAAAGAGTCTTGACTTAAAGTACTACTACATCTTACAGTACTAGTTGTTGGTTGATTTCGGTTTGCTAATAAAGTAACGGTCATATTAGATAAAATATCATTAACTTCACCTGCTGTATAATGAGGAAAATTACAGACAATAATTTGAATACCATAAACTGGATTTTGATTATTTACTTTATTATACCATCCATAATATGTTAAGTCAAGATCAGAACCTATACTTGCTTGAGCATAAGTTGTATATGAACCTATTTCTTTTTTTAAACTTGGAGAACCTCCAGCAGTATAATAAAAACCCAAGCCAGCTCCAGAATTTACTATAAGCCATCGAGGAAAAGAAGTTAAAGTAAAAGTTTTTGTAGGTGCATAAGAACTACTTGATGTTGATGTTGATACGGTACTATATCTATTAAAAATATTCATATCTGAAAATAAAGCAACCAAAGTATTCTTTTCTTTAGCTTGTAATAATCCTGCTCGTCTATCCATTCTCATTAAGAAATCGCTCCTTGAATTACCCAATGATCTGTACTAACACATTTAAGAACTGCAGAAGTATATTGTTCTGTAATTGTTTTACTCCCCCCACTAGTACCATTTAAATAAACCCCAGAAGCTCCTTTCACAGTGATTGTAATATTTGAGTTATAGTTCATAATTTCAATTTCACTACCAACAGTGAGGCTTGCTGGAATTGTAAGAGTGCAGGTTGCAGTTACTAATAATAAGTGATTATAGTGATCACTTGACAAGCTTGTCGCGCTACTTATCGTTGTTATTGTAGCTTCTTTTTGACTTGCTAAATCATAAGCAGCTTTTACTGCAGAAGGCGTCGCGGCAAAACTGGTCGAAGTGCTACTTGTTGAGCTGCTTAACTTTGTGACACCATAATACGTAGTAGTAGCATGCCCTCCATGCGATATAATAAAAGCTGAGCCAGTAAAATATAAATCAAGAACAGCTCCAGCGTTCCAATCATAAGCAATTGCATTAGTACCACTAATATATTGAATAGGATAGGCTGTATTATTATTAATAGATAAAGTTGGACTGCTTGCTGTATTTGCATTAGAAAATAAAATTCTAAAAACCATTCCATTATATAAATTAGGAGGGAAAGAACTAATTGAAATAGTTTTTTCAACCGTGCTACTAGCAGTGCTACAAGTTCCACAATATAAAGTTTGGCCTCCACCAAAATCTTGATGAAGAATCGTCCAAGAGGTTGTACTTGTTTTAATATAATAAGTCGTTCCGCTAACGACGCTTGTATCAGTAGTTAATATATATCTACCATTATTTTCTAAAATAAACCATCCTTGTTCTTGAGGGTTGCCAGAAGGATTAACTACCGCTGTGTAAGCTACTGTACAACGAAGTGAAGTAGTGGTTTCTGTATTACCGAACCTCCACGGTGCTACAGAGTGAAAAACGAAATCGTCAGCTGCAAAACGTTGGTTTAAAATAAAAATACAACCAGCTAAATCAGCATTATAATTTGACGCAGTAGTATCAGTGGTAGCTTGAACAAAAATCATTTTTTCTGCTTGATAAGCAGTCTCTATATCTGTAACTGGAGTAACTCCATATTCACAGACAAATACTCCTGAACTTCCACTTCCCGGAGACTGAGCTATCCAAGATGACCCATTATAAGTAAGAATATCACCATCTGCTTTGTTCGAAGGGTCTTCAATCGCGCCGACGTCAGATGAATCAAGAGTTATATTACTTGAAAGAGGTTTATTATTTATTGTCCTAGAAGTTGTTACAAGAGAAGTTGAAGAATTATTCCAAGCAGTAGAACTTCTCCATGCACGATAATGAATATTTGTATCATTTACCCATTTAAAATAATATGTGCCACTTTCAATAGATGTTAATGGTACAATTTTAATATTTGTTGAAGATGAATCCCATTTTAAATAAATGGCTTTTCCTGCATTATATGCTGTATTTAAATCTTCAAAACTAGTAGTACCATAAACTGCTATAAACATATCACTTGCTGGTGTTTGGGCTATCCATGTAGAACCATTATAAGTAAGAACATCACCATTAGATGAAGATATCGGCGCGCTAATTTTTGTGTCAGCATAATCATATATATCTTGTGCCTTATTATGCGTGTCATAAGTTGCTGTATTCATGTTACCTGAACCCATACCATCTGCTCCATCTAAAATAGTAGCAAGAACGGTACTTGAGGTATGAGTAGCATCAGTATAATAAATTGTTGTTGTTTTACCAGTTTTACTAGATGATAATGTCGGTGATACACCATCTGGGCCTATTGCTCCTCTTATATTACCAACACTAGTCCAACTATTTCCAGAATTACTACTACATTTCCAAACTTGCCCGTTACTAGTGTCTAAATAATAATCATTTGTTTTTGCATTAGTAACAATACCAGGCGATGAACCACTTTTGTTACCGCTAAACCATTGACTACCTTTTGGAATTGTAAAATTAAAACTATAAGGAGTAGTTGTAGTATTAAGGCTAACTGAAGCATTAGCTCCTGCATTAGTTGTCGTAGTTTCCGATACAGTTAAACTTTTTATATTATTTTCAGCAGTTTGCGCAGCTTCCGCGCTATTTTCTGCATCTTCCGCACTATCTGCAGCTGCTTCAGCATAATTATCTGCCTGTTCCATATAATATTGAGCATTATTAGTAGAAGAAGGCTCAGTTGGAGTTCCTCCTGGTCCAACAACCCAATCTGCAGTATCTTGAACTTCAGCTAAAACTTCATTGGCATGATCTATCCAATTTTGAATTGGATCTGGCGGTTCTGCTCCTTCTCCGATATCCAAAGAATTAGTTACCATAATATCATAAATCATTGATTTTACTATAATATTATCTTGACCGCTAGTTTTAGTATAAACTAATTCACATTTACCAAGTCCTACTATTGCTGTATTACTATTCGTAACTTCCCAATTTACTTTTCCATTTTCTGGGCCGGTTACTTCTTGTGGATAATATTCATTCGTTCCTTGTTGAACTGCTAAATTAAAAGTTCCACCAGTCCCGAATTCTTCAACCCAACTACTTACATCAAAGACGACAGTGGTGGCTAAATTTTCACCTGCGCGCCCTAAATTTATAATTTTACCTGCTACCGCAGGAACTTCAATAGCCATTTATTCATCTCCTTATATATATCCAAAGGTGACTATTATTTCATAAATATCGGTTTTTGAAATTTTTTCACCTACTTCATAAATTAACTGACATTTTCCTTTTCCTTCTTTTGGTGTATAATCAGTAGTTATATCCCATTCTAAAAAAGTGGTATCTTCAGCTAATTCTAACTCAACTTCCATAAGTTCTTTGTCTTGAAGAACTAAAAGAGTGAAATCTCCATCACTTCCTAAACTTTGAAGCTGCGGACTTACATCAAATACAACTGTCGTCGCAAGATTTTCACCCATTCGTCCTAAATGTATTAACTTTCCAGTTTCTGCATAAACTTTAATTCCCATTTCTCTCTCCTATAAAAAAAGAAGACTCCAAAATGGAGTCTTCCTTATATCCTAAAAAAAAAGACTCCTTTTGGTTTAATACCACTAAAAATAAGTAGAGTCTTTTCTTTTTAAGTATAAAAGTTTAAGAGAGAGGTAAAAGTTTAATCTACAACCCAATAATGCGTTCCAATGCCGCAATTGGACTTAGCAACTTTACCTTCTTGTATATACGTTCTAAGCGCGCCAGCTATAGATGAAGGGGGAATATTTTCTTTATAAGTTCTTTTAATATAATTAGAAAGTTCTTTAGTCGTAACACAAGAATACTCAGAAAGCGCGCGAAGTATAAGTTCTTTATTAGTCATAAAAAGACTCCTTTCCTCAGTTTCTAATTATATTATATCATAATTTTCAAGAAAAGTCAAAATTAAACTTTATAAGCGTCAGCTTTTAAATTAATTTTAAAAGCCGCGCCTTTTAACACTTCTTGACCATATCTTTTACTCATAGTCATAAAATTTTCTCCATAATATTCAGAAGGAGGAACGTTTCGATAAGTGGTTCTAATCTCTTCACTTTTACCTTTTAAAGGCTGTTTTGTAGCATTAATATCTAATCTAACATCTATATTATTTTCATCTTCTGCAATTTTTTTTAATATTGTAGAGAAAGCATAAATTCTACCATTTATAAAAAGAAAATCAGCTCCCTTTGCTCCGCGACCAGTTTGACTTTGTATTTCTTCACCTAAAAATAAATAGCCAGCTCCTTTCAACATTTCTTTAATAGCTTCAACAATACTATTGTTTTTACCTTTATGCATATTTTCATTTACATATACATATTGAAAATTACCATTATTTAAAAAACTAAAATCTGCTCCAGCGGCCTCGGCGCCCATAGATGCAAATCTATCTGCATATGAAAATAAAGAACCGCCATTATGAACTTCAATACTTGCATTATTACTTTTCTTTTTTACAGAAAAAGTAATTTGAAAATAATCTGGCTCAATATTTTTTGATTCTAATGAAATGTCTAATTCAATATCAGCTTTTTGAAAAGTTCCTAATTCATCCTTTTTTCCACCAATAACGCTTCCTCTGACCCCTGGAATTCCTGCCATACTACTTCTAAACATACCAATACAAGCTTCCCTTATAGTGTTTAATGCATATTTTTCATATGCTTGACCTCCAGCTTGCGTTAAATATCCATGAGCACTTCGTTTTATAATAGTTTGAACATCTTCAAAATTAGTGGCATCTTTAGGTTTTCTATTCCAATTTTTTGATTTTTTTGTATCAATAAATTCTGACATATTAGAAAATATTTTATTAAGCTCAGCTTGTGACTGCTGTCTCGCATTTACTTTTTTCTTATATTCAGCTAAATAAGTTCTTATTGCGCCGTTTAATTTTCTAACCGCTGCTTGTAAACTATCTCTAATTAAGCCTTCGTTTTCTTTTTTATTTGCCTCTATATCTATAGCTTTAGCAACAGAATATAAACTACTAATAAAAGTATGTAATTCTTCTATAGAAAATTTTTCTAAATTAAAACCTGCAATTTGATTTTCTTCAAAAGCATTTTGAATAATATTAATAGCAGTTCCTGCAACATCTTGACTATTAATATAATTATCACTTATAATTTTATGAGTAATAAATTGATTTAAGGCATTAATTTTTTCTTCTATTGAACTTCCTGTTTTTGCTTCATTAAAAGTCTTAGACAAAAAACTAGCACTTTCTTCAGAAAAACCAGCTTTTACACATAATTCTGGACTACAAGTTCCTTGAAATAATTGATCTAACTTAATTCGTTCTTTTTCTTCTTGTTGTTCTATAACATCCATTAAATGGGCCCGTGCGGCTTGTTTTGTTCCTCTAATTATTCTTGCCCATTCATCTGCGGTTTTAGTTCCACTATAATCCCCATAGTGTTCTATATGTAAATAAGATGAATTAATAATTTCTTGAATTTTATGTCCTTCTACAAGCATTTTCTCACCACCTTTCTTTTTAAAAGTAAAAAAAATGTAGGGCTTCTTCAATAAATTGAAAAAGCCCTACGGTATATATAAACAGCGTTCCGCAGTACGTGGAGGGCGGCCGCTGACCAAATTAATCTAATAAGTTTGCTAAATTTGCAGTATCACTTCTTAAAGTTTGTCCTAAATAAATATAACCAAAAAGTGAATTCCCACTCAACTTATCAATCATTTGAACAATTCCATTATCTTTATCATAAATTCGGCTATCAGTTTGATGTGTATCCGCATTTATCATTAAAATTGAATCATGTCCAATTCTACCAAGTAATAACTTAGCAATCTCATTAGTAATGTTTTGACCTTCAGTTACATAAACAATTGAATTTTCAAAAGAGCGACCTCTAATAAATAGAAGTGGCATTAATTCTAATTTATTTTGATCAATTAAAATATCAAGATTTTCCTTCCCACCAATTTTATCATATAATGGGCCAAAAGTCCAAGATAATTTTTCTTCTACTCCTCCACGCAAGTAACCAATATCTGGCACATCTTTTAGCGTTACATTAGGTCTAATATAAATAATTTTTTCATAATAGCCTTTTTCTAAAAATTCTAATGCCTTTCCAAACATCAGTAAATCTTTTCCGGCACCGTAAACGCCCCTCACAATTTTGACTGGAACGCTATTATCTGATAAAAGATCCAATGCCAATTCCTGCTCAAAAGTCTTTGGTTTTATCTTACCTATAAAAGTGGAATTAATCATTTGGAAATTAATTTTTTTCAGACCAGAATTTTGGAATTTAAATTTATCTACAATCTTTCCATTTAAATCTTCTAAAACTAAATACTCGTTTTCTTGAAGTTGAATGGGTAGATCATTATTTACATAAAATCTACCCATTTCTTCATCGGTTAATCTTACTATTTGATAGCCAGTATTCAAACTTATAAGACCTCCTCAATGCTATTAATAACAGATTGTACAATACCCTTTTCTTGAGCTTCTTCTTGACGGACATACCATTCACCAATTATATTTTTGGCAATTTCTTCATCCGTATAAAGGGTTCGTTCTTTTATTAATGCAGAGAGTTCTTCAACTTGTGCTTGATAATCTTCTATTGAAGCAATAATTTGTTTGTATTCACCACTAAGATTAGAAAGAGAACCTTGGTGGAAAATAAAATAACCATGCTTATTCATTTTTCTTTGATGACAAGCAATAAAGATATAAGCTGCCGCGCTAGCGCAGTAACCTACATTTATACCAATTATTGGAGTTTTACTAAGACGAATTGTATCATAAAGTGTATAGGCTACATCAAGAGCGCCGCCTGGACTATTAAAGAAAATTTTAATTGGTTTTCTTTCATTAATGTCTAATCTTACATCTTCTTTGTTCCAATTTATAATGAGCCGTACTAACTCTAAATTGTCCTCTGTAATTTCTCCCTCAATCCAATATTCACGATCTTTTAAGCCTTTATAATAAGTTAGAAGTTCTGGATTAGGAAGTTGTAAATTAGCTTCTTCTGGAATGTTAATGAAATAAGCGTCTTCCATTGTCTGCCTCCTTTATAAAAGGATTTTTAGATTTTATTTGTAAGGATCTGGGAGTGACCAATCCCAATAAGTTGAACTTCTAAATTCTTTACGGAACCAGTTGTGCCCACCACTTCCATTAAAATAATAATAATCAGAAGGAAGTGTGCGGCCAACATCAGTTTCTCCATCTTTTTCTCTATACCAACGAGTTAAAACATCTTTAGCTAATTCAACTAAATCATCATCAAGTGGATAATTAACACTATATCCATAAAACTGTCCTGGGGCGCTAACAACTTCTAAAACTGTAGAGCCATAACCAGCATCAACTCTATTCAATACACACCAAGCGACCGCAGCCTGTTCTGCTTTACTTGGCACACCACGAGCTTCACCCCAAATAGTACGTGCAAGAGCATTTATATCTTCTTGTGGAATGTCGTAGGTTTTTTCGATTGGGGCTGGTTGCGCCATTACTCTATAGTATTCATCCCACCAAATAGTGCGCGCTCGCTCAATTATTGGATCATCTTCTGAAAGACCAATAGAACGAGCAATCTCTGCAATCTCATGTGCTTTTTCTTGTTTTGTCGTCCAAGCAGCTAATGCTGGTGTACACAGCGCGAATGCCATCACAATAACTAAAACAAGGATTGCTATTTTTCTTAAATTTTTCATAAAAACCTCCTTTTATTTTTGAAAAAAGTAAAAGAAGAAGCTATTTAAAAGTGAAAAAATAAAGCCCTCACTATAAGAAAGTGAGAGCTTTACTTTGTAACTGATTAGAACCAACTCTCCCAAAAACTATCTATCCAATCAAGGATACCGTCTTTGTTAAGCGTCATATGGAATGATCCATGCTCTTTACAGAAGTCAGAAAGAACCTTTTTATATTCCTTTTGAGCGACTACAACCTTTTCATAGGCTTCCTCAACTTTCTTGGCGGCTTCTTTCCGTTCATTAGACTTTTGAAGAGCCTCAGCTTCCTTTTTAGCCTTCTCTTCCTTAAAGAGTTCCTCGGCTTTCTCACATTCCTTTGCTTCATCATAGAATTTCTTTGTCAGTTCTGAATAGTAACGCATTGTGTTTTCCTCCTTTTGAAAACAAGAATTAGGAGACATCCTATTGTCCCCTTGGTGGAGCATACGGGATTCGAACCCGTGTCCTACGGAGTGCTCGTCGGCTTTAACCGCAGTCGATACCCATCAATGCCCCATATTAAAGGACGCAATCACGATAAAGACGATACGCCCAAAGTTCATCAGCCTTTTCAAGTTCTTTGAAGAGGATCGGTGTTTCTTCTGGAAAAATTTGTCCTGTCCAGTCAAAGTATGTATTCAGCGCGCCAGCTATAAAATGTCCCTCAACGGGTAGATAGTAAACTGAAAGATAAGGAAAACGGGCAGAAAGAATAGACGCAAACCACCAACAATTTCCATTTGTCCAATTACAATCCATAGGAAACCGACGCTGTATAAAACCGAGTATTTCACTAATCTGTTTTTCAGACATAATTTTCTCCTTTTTTGTGGTGACCCTTGGGGGAATTGAACCCACCGCCTGGAGCTTGAAAGGCTCCCGTGTTTACCTCTTCACTAAAGGGCCTAATAAAAATGCGCCCTATAAAAGGACGCGTAATTGGTTGCGGACTTGGGAGTCGAACCCAAATCAGCAGATAATGAGTCTGCTATGCTACCTTTACACCAATCCGCCATATATGGAAATCTTTTTTACTTCGCCTTCTTGTATAGCGTTTGCCGCTAAGCCACATATCGCCGCCTGAAAAGGACTTACACGCCGGTGGTAGTTTAAAAAGATTAAAAAAATCCGTGTTAACGCTGCAGTTTCTGTTTTTAATGTGGTAGAAAGTCATCCAAAGAACCACTATAACCTTACTTATTTACCGACGCTAAGCGAACGTCACACCCAAATATTTGGATCTTTCTCACTAAGGGAAGTTTTTACCACTTTCATAGGCATTACCTCCAATATTGAGATATTATGTGTGAATTGAGCTATAGGATTTTCACCTATAGGAGTTGTGGTGGGATTATGTCGGCGCCAACTTACCCACGGTCTTCTCTGCCGACCAAGGTTTAATATGTTACACAACTTTTTCAAGAAAATATTTTTAAGAGATCTTTAAACGGCCTTGACCGCTCCGCGGATTATGCGGCGCCTCCTAAGCAAGATCCCTGCCGCGCCATCTTCCAGTTTGTACAGACTGTTACTCAGATGGGTGTACGTGCGGCATATTATTCTTGGCTTTATACTCACTACTCAATTTAATTTTGGTGAGAAGTGTCTTATCATTATCTACGCGTAACGGTTTCTCTATATTGGAGCCGTAGCATATGATACTAACTCACATAGATTGATGACTTCTCTGGTCGGAGTAGAGAGACTCGAACTCCCGACATCCTGCTCCCAAAGCAGGCGCGCTACCAACTGCGCCACACCCCGATAAAAATTGTCTTTTTGGTATGAGGGTAAGAAGACAATTAAAACTCACCCGACACCCACTCTACTAGCCAACGCAAGTGTCTCGTTAGTTTAAAGTCTGGAGCTAGCCTGGACTATAAATCAGTAACTATTATATAGACCTTCGCCTTACCAACTGTTAAATCTTCAACCATATTCGACCACAGGCAGAACAAGTCTGAGCCACAGGTAGCGACCCCGTAACTTCTTGCCCTCGCTTTCGCGCAAGTCCTGAGAGGATTGATTACCTCTAACTTTCACCCACCATTCAGACAAGAAGTAAAATAATAATCTTCCAAATTATTCTTTTAACCATATGTCCCTGTATTGGGCTACTCGTACCTTGACCTCATCTTATAGTCATGTTACCATGACATCACTACAAACATCCTTATTGGCTTTACCAAGGTCTACCCCAGTTGCCACACCGGACTCTAACTTGGCTTCAGTTCACGCTTTTAACGCTCAACTTCTATTGTGGATGCGATGAGACAGTATCTTTGGTTGCGATTTTGTCAGCACACCTAACCTCTAGCCGCACCTTTAGATGCAGGCAACTCTTACCTCACGATAAGAGCCATCTAGGGTTTGTTAGGGTATCCTCTAACATTCCCATTCTAGACCACTCTCTTCGAGCGGTTAGGTTCTCGGCACAATGGCTTTTGCTCTTCACCGAGGTATATAATAAAACTGACTATGGACTAAAATTAGCGAAATCAGCGCCGCCGCGAGAAGGCTGTCCATACTAGCGCCACGGGACAAAAGTCCCTATATGAAAGAAAGTTTCAATAGGTTTACTGAGCGGTTTCCCGTGTGACTTATTCGTTAAAGGCGTCCCAAAAACATTATTCGGTCACTCGTTGCAAGGCACTCTACTGCGCAACTCATCCTTGCCGTCACTAATCAAGGTTCCTTTTCACGGAACGAGCCTATTGAATAGAAGAGGTTATTGTTCCACTATCAACTACTTACAAGGTCTAACTTACCCAAGCCTCTCTCAACTTTCTATAATTATTATAACAAAAATTTTAGGAAAAATCAAATTTTCTTAAAGTATTTGCCACCAATATTCATAAAACTTTTTATAAGTACAGCCAGAACAATGAAATTCCATTTTTTTAAGTCTTCGTCTAGTTGTACGTCTACAGCGCGCCTTCCAATTTTTATCATGACAACTATATCGAATTAAGCGATCCTTTCTGTCATCATAATAGGCTCCGGCACCGTATCCGTTTTTCGTTTTATTATAAAGTTTATTTAATCGGTGTTTATCCTCTTGCTTTCTATAGTAAGACATAAAATCACCTTTCTTTTTTAAATGGAGCTGGCGAGAGGACTTGAACCCCCAACCCAGTGATTACAAATCACTTGCGCTACCGATTGCGCCACGCCAGCATGGATGGTCGGATGGGTTGGACTTGAACCAACCAACGCAGCTCATACTTCGTCGTAAATGACTTTTCGCAGCCTCGTTACCGTTACGATACATCCGATATGGTGGGGAATGCAGGAATCGAACCTGCGCTGCTATAAAGCAGATGGTTGATCAGACCATTCAGATGCCACTTCTCTAATTCCCCATATAAATGGCGGCTCAACCCGCCTTGCAGAGGTTCCCTCTGGAGTTCCCCGACTTTATCAAGTCCACTTACTAATAGGCTGTTCGTCAAACTCCATTTATCATTTCACTAACGAAGGATTCACTTCGCAAGAAGCTTCACATATGATTCGTTTCGACTGACAAGTACCTCACCTTTGCACCTATTAACAACATTCAGTATCGGGTGGTGGAAAATGGCTCCTCGGGTAGGACTCGAACCTACAACAACGCGGTTAACAGCCGCGGGCTCTACCATTGAGCTACCGAGAAATATGGCAGGAAGGGAAGGATTTGAACCCTCACTAATGGTTTTGGAGACCATCGTGCTACCGTTACACTACCGACCTAAATGGCGGAGGATACAGGAATCGAACCTGTACTACCAAAAAGGTAGGATGGATTAGCAATCCATTAGGATACCTTTACCTCAATCCTCCGTGTGGCGGAAGAGGTAGGATTTGAACCCACGGGCGCTCTCACGCCAACAGTTTTCAAGACTGTCACCTTAAGCCACTCGGACACTCTTCCTTGGTACTCCAGGGTGGACTTGAACCACCGATCTTCCGATTATAAGTCGGACGCTCAAACCACCTGAGCTGCTGGAGTAAATGGCTGGGGCGGCAGGATTCGAACCTACGAATACAGGGGTCAAAGCCCTGCGCCTTACCACTTGGCGACGCCCCAATATTGGTGAGCCAGGTGGGATTTGAACCCACGACCTACTGATTAAAAGTCAGTTATTCTTCCGACTGAACTACTGGCTCATTTTGAGATTTTAATTGTCTGAGTTTTCGTTCAAGTTTTCGGATAATCGCCTGATTATCCCTTGGGCGATGCTTTAACAGGTTGATGCGACTTTCATAATAATCAATGGTACGCGTCATTGGTTCCTCCTTAATAACTTTCTACCTCTTCTTCTGGATTAAAGTCAACGATCTTTCCAGAAGTAATTAAAACTGCTTGGGACTCATTGATTTTCGTGTAAACTAATCCATGAAAACGAAAAAGTCCATTTGGTATTTCACTAAATTTCATTAAAATTCTCCTTAAAAAGTGGTTTGCTCTTTTTCGCCGATTTTCAAAGATTGTCATTATTGTAGGCTTATAGCTATATTAGCCATGATCCATACCACCAAACACTTCGGCTCTTTACGTCGGTTTAATCCTGATACCGAAAAACATCTTGGGGACTTTATTTTTACCTTCGTTGCTCCAATCCTCGAAGGGTACCTCGGACTATAGCAATCCTAAGAACCATTATCAACAAGTATATATCCGCAAATATATACCCCAATTATAAATACTGATAATAGCTTTGGTGCCGCTGACCGGGGTCGAACCGGTATGCTCTCGCGAGCGAGGGATTTTAAGTCCCTTGTGTCTGCCTATTCCACCACAGCGGCAAATAAAAAGAGCTGGTATTTATGTACTGATGGCCAGCTACTCCACCCAGAATTATTCAGTAACCCTTAACTGTCCTCACCTTTTCACGGCAGCCGTTACCGATTTTGTGGACTTGGAACCACGACTCGTAGGTTTACATTTAAGGATAAGAGAGGGGAGTTAGAAGTAAGAAAAAGAAAGGAACAAGAAAGATAAACTCCCCTCTCTCAACTTTCTATATTTATTATATATTAATTTTGAAAATTTTTCAAATTTCGCTTTCTATCAAAATCCCGAAGTGCACGTTCATGTTCGTGATAATCAGGGTGTTCATCTTCCCACAGAACAAGTTCGGTTCGCGCATTTAACAATTTAACTAATTGATCAGATAAAGGATCTCGATAGAAATAAGCCACAGGATATAAGCAATTCTTACCATGAATTTCAGCGCCGACTATATCCCTGCAAAAACGCAGGTACTGTGCATACGACAGATTTAGAAGGCGCGCGGGCAATAAATTGAGGCTTCCAATTGTAGTCGTGAAAGGAATTAAATCTATATTAACCCTTATCATATACTTACCAGGGTTGTGTGGTGATTCATCTAAATAAAAGACCTTTCTCATTTAAATTACCAACTCCTTCCACAACTCTTTAATTTCATTTTTCTCTTCTTCACTAAGTGAACAAAGACTACCCCAGTTTTCTACATTTTTAAGTCCTTCAGTTGAAAATTCTGGTAAATCTTCTCTTTGGAAGATTTTCTTTTCAATTTTCTCTTGAGGAATAAAGTTTGGAATAATATACTTTTTAACAGTTGAAGGCGCGCAGCCAATCTCCTTTGCAACGCCGCTATATGTACCGATCTGAAGGTACAACTCATTAATCCGAACCTTTGTCTCCTCTGTTATAACAGTACGCGCCACTCAACTCACCTCACTTAATAAGAATCATAAAACTCAAGATAAATATCGGGGTTGTCTCTCATAAAAGGAATCATTAGGATAAGATTAATAATATCTCGTTCAAGTCGTGATCTTATTTCATCATAAGTCCAAATCGAATCTCCTTCATCTTCCCAAACTTTTTCATCCATAAAACCGAAGATTACATTGACAATTTTAAAAATTTGTTCGGGTGTATCAATCTGATAACAATAATTTTCAGAGTCATGTTCACTAATAATATCTAAAACCGCACCGCGAAGTCCCCAACATTTCCTCCAATAAACAATTTCTGGAGCAAAGTCATAATCATTCGTAAAAGGATAATCTATTTCTTTAGGGAGGTCTTCTCTTGTAATTTTTCTTTTGTCGCTTTTAACTACAAAGCCATTATCAAGACCCATTGTTATACCTCTTTCATAAATTCTTTAAATTTTTCAATGAAATAATCATCTTCAAGATAAAAACCATCGTGACCAAGCCAATCTATAAAATTACATATTAACTGCATAAAACGCCAATCGGGACATTTTTCTTCCCAATCTTCAGCAATTGCTCCACAAACTTTTACAATTCTATTAATGTCACGCATATTTATCCCTTCTTTCAAATCTTTTGAAATGAATCATACATCTGTTGATACTTTTTTACATGGTTATGTATAACTTTTCCAATAAATTTTTCATTTCCATCTTCTTCTTTGACATAAATGCGCGCCATATCCGTCGTTATTGCCTGCCGGCCGCGCGGGTGTGTCAGCAACTTCGCATTCTCTTCCAATCTCTTAATATCGACCGTATTCATTTCAATGCGTCCTTCAGAACCAATTATCACAAAAACTGGCATATTATTCTCAAATAAAGGTTTCGCATTTGCAATACTACCGCACCAATCAACAAAATATTCTTCATGAACATCTGTCACTATCAAATGAGTCTTAAGTTTTACTTCTTGCATTTTAAACCCTCAAAGAAACTCATAACTTCATTATTAACTTTTCTTTCAGTTATATTCTCACTTCTTGGTGCAGGTGTAGACTGGTGACAAGGATTATGCTCACGCCAGCACCCTAAAGAATGTTTCGCTATTTTTTCTTCTTCTTTAAATGCTCGCTTGCAAATAGGACATATATACATTACCACTTATCTTCCTTTCTCAAGTCTATATATATTATATCAAAAATTTTTTAAAATTTCAAATTTATTTTTATTCCCATGATTGTAATCGTTTCTTCGGCGCCGACCGCATCCAAATTAACTTTTTTCTCGCGCGAGTAGCAGCGACATAAGCAACCCGCCTTTCTTCAGCATTTTTACTCCATTTAGAAACTCCAATTACAATCACATTATCAGCCTCAAGTCCTTTGGCAGAATGAACCGTTAAAACCTTTACGGTATCATTTGCCATTTTCTCTTGAAATTCATCTGAAGTAATTCGACTTCTTTTAAAAGTATCACAAGGAATATTAGCTCGCTTTAAATAAGTAACAACATTATCAAGCTGAGAATTAGTACGGGTTAAAATAAACCAGTTTCCATACTGTGGATCATCTTGAATTGCTTTTATAACTCGACTTGGTAAATATTCAACTTCATTAACATAGTCTGCTGTAGTTTGCATACCTATTGAAGTATCATATAATTCATAATCACCCAACATATTTCCTTGAATAATTTTTTTAGCGAATTTAAGGATATGAGGGCCATTTCGGTAATTTTCATTTAATTCATATAAAGTAAAATTAGGATCATTAGCCACAGCAATTAAAATATCTGGCCGACCGCCATTAAAACCATAAATTGATTGGCGAGCGTCTCCAACTATAAAACAATGCGCTGGTTTTATCATTTTTAAGATAAATTGAAATTGAAGAAGATTTGAATCTTGTGCTTCATCAAGTAATAAATAATCTACTGGCTCAATTACCTCTGGATGTTGTTGAATTAAATTAAAAAACTCATCAAAATCTTCTTCATTTATCGCACTACTTGTATCAATTCCATTTTTCATTAAAAGATAATAGGCATAGGCGTGAACAGTATTGATAAAACACTTCGCGCCAGCTTCACCAATTCTCTTTTTCATTTCTTCCGCAGCCGCATTAGTAAAAGTAAATACTACAATAGACTCTGGATTAACCCCACTTTCTAATAAGTATTTAACTCGTTCTGTTAATACATGGGTTTTTCCGGCGGCCGGGCTTGCAAGTACACATATATTTTGTTCTTTAGCTTCAATTATTTCTTTTTGTAGTTCACTTACATATTCCATTTATCCTACCTTCATATTTAATTGAGTATCAGTTCCATATAACTGTATATAAAATTTTTCTCGTTCTGTTAATTGATCTTTAGGTACTTCTTCTAAGATTTCAAATGTATAATTCCAAATACCATCTTTTTTTAGTCGATTATGAAAAGAAGAATGAGCAATGGTGCCAATGTCAAGAGCTGACTTAACATGCTCTCCCCATCTTTTCTTTATATTAGTTGTTTTACCAATATAAGCTTCACCTGTCTTTAAATAGGTAATTTTATAAATTCCACTTATATCACGCCCACCCGTAATTCTCTTAATCATTTCATCCATTGGGCGCTGTATAAATACAGAATAAATTAATTTATTGAGAGCCTCTTTATTTCGAAGGCGCGGAGCAATAGTATTAAGGACTTCAATATCCTCTTGATCTTCCTGCGGCACATCTATCCTATAAAAATTCTCTGCTTCTTCCAGTTCGCGCTCTCGACGTATAGCTTCATTAATAGCAATTCGTTTTTCAGAAAAATTTTGTAACTCTTTCTTAATTTCATCAATTTCAGTTTGATATTCTGCTTTTAAAACAATTTGATTAGTTAAAAATTGCTCCATTTCTTTGTTATAATAAGCAATTTTATCTTTTTGTGCCTTTTCAAGTTCTAGAAGCATCGTGCGCTCTTTTTCTTTCTTTTTTTCATCAATTAAACGATTTAATTCATCTTCGCGCAGTTTAAACAGAGAATTATTAAATTGTTGTTTTTCATTAATTTCAGCCTGAACTCGTTGTTTTTCTTTTTCTAACTGTTGTATCCTTCCTTTCTTTTCATTTAATTCTACTTGATATTCATTTTCAAATCGTTTTCTTAGTTCATTATCTTGTATATCTTTTAATTTTCTATATTTCTTTTTTTCTTTAATAAATAAAAAAGAATAGAGGATAAATAACAGAAGAAAAAGAATGGGAATTATAATTCTTTCCATTCTATATACCTCTACTATTTATTCTAATTATATTATAACAAAAAATAGAGGAGAAATCAAATTTCTCCTCTACTTATAACTTTATTAAAATTTTATTTTACATCTTCTTCGCCTGGAACAATTTCCCAAGTTGACATCTGATTCCAAAGATCTTCAACAAAACTATTTCCTTCTTGTTTTATATAATCATCGTGAAGTTTAACTGCAGCCTCTTTAGCCCATTGTGGAATTTTTTTATAAGGACGATAATTAAAATAAATACGAAGTAACTCAATTCTTAATGTATCATTACTTGACTGAATTAAATCATCTAATTTCTTATTTTGTTTATCATTTATATCTTCAATTTCTTGGATGATCGGAGGGATAACAACATCTTTCACTAAAGTAGTGATTTCTTTTTCTCTTTTTTCTCTTTGTTTCTTATCTCTCTTCTCATGAAGAGCTTTAATCCAGCTTACATTACCAAAAGCCTTTTCAATAACTTGCCAAGCTAAGTAAAATAAAATTACCGCACCGCCCAGAAAGCTCAGAAAATTTTCTGTTTGTAAAAATGTTGCCAATTAATTCACCTCCACGTACA
>Ga0310690_10002147_pt1 | contig 32837 bp, 11 predicted proteins | sample AusTroGonzalo_MG_2_FD_207661 | JGI IMG/M metagenome (GOLD analysis project Ga0310690, IMG submission 207661) | Bovine rumen microbial communities from tropical cattle in Woodstock, Queensland, Australia - Gonzalo_04 (v2) (version 2) | ecosystem: Host-associated > Mammals > Digestive system >...
CCCGGTTCACCTTACCACCATTGTCAGCCAACAACTTAGAGAGGTTCTGCGAGGTAGCTTCCAGATTCGCAAGCGTATTCTTGATCATCATGCCGCCGTTGATGGAATCGTCGGAACGGAACGCCAGCTTGATGTTCTGTCCGATAGTGTCCACCGAAGCGACCACGCTCTGCAGCTGCGTCACCAGATCGCCCACGCCATCGAGCATTCCGCCCGCGACGTAACAGCTCAACGTATCGCCACCTTGAGCCATCATGGTGGAAGTACCCATGCGTAGGTTCACAACCATGCCGCCCAGTACGTCTTTTTGCGCCACCTCAAAACGTGAGTCCTTCGGAATGTTCAGTTTTTCAGTCACAAGGATTTCCGCGCAAATGCGCACAGGATTGCTGCTCAACAACTCGATATTGGTCACCTTGCCGATAGGATATCCGTTCAGTGCCACCACGGTACTTTCGTGCAAGGCACCGATATCTTCAAACACAGCGTAATAATAATGCTTCTTGCTAAAAATATTGATTCCCTTCAAAAACAGGGACCCCAAATAGAAAATCAGCGCTGCGGCGATGCAAAACAGCGCGACTTTAATGCTTCTGAGATCCTTTGCAGAACTTGACGGTGTATTATTCTTTTTCATCAGACACGAATCACTTCAACCTGCAAAAATATCATTTTTTTCGATTGCGGCCGATGTATTTTTTCAACACGCTATTCACCGAAGGAAACGTGGCAGAGTCGCATTGCTACACGGCTCCAAGAAAGGAATTTACAAGCAGAAACCGTCTTATTTGACCAATTTAACCGCCTCGGAGACAGGGATTTTTGTTTCGCCTTTGAAAGCGATAATGAAAGCGTCGGGGTATTTTGCTTTTACGATCTTGAGAACTTCCTTGGCAGCAGAAAGGTCACGTTCGTTGCCGGCTGTGTATTTCCACAAACCTCCTTCATTATAGCGACTAACATTCGGAATGTCTTTGAAACGCTTGTCGGTGAGGGATATTTTTTCCGGAACAGCCATAAACTGCACCACAAAGTGCACACCATCGGGGTTCACCACGGCTGCAGCTATTGGGACTTCCCCATCAGTTTCTTTCTTATCTGATTGATTATCAATATGATTATCAGTGCCGTTATCATGATTCACTTGGGATTTTGGTTTATTTTTTTCTGTGTTGTTATCGTTATCTTTTTTGTCGTTTTCCTTATCTTTTCCCGAATTAACGTCAACGGTGTTTACTTTATTGCCCGTGATCTGTGTATAATAGGAAGAAAAAGCGCGGAAGATGGCATTTGACACTTGGTCTCTGTTGGCATCTTGGGAGAGATATTTCTCATCATCCGCATTTGACAGGAAGCCCATTTCAATCAGAATGCTAGGCATAGAGACTTTGTAAAGCACCCAAAAACCGGCCTGTTTCACGCCACGGTCGAGAAGCTTGGTGGTGCCGATAAGGTTTTTCTGCACTTTGTCGGCAAGCAGGATGGAGTTGTTGAGATAGGCCGACGAGTATAGGGAGAACATGATGGCCGCCTCGGGGGAGTTAGGGTTGAAGCCGTCATAATTGTCCTTGTAGTTGGTCTCCTTGAGCATGGCAGAGTTCTCGGCACGGGCCACCGCCTGGTTGGCCTCGCTCTTATGCAGACCCATCACGAAGGTCTCAATACCATGGGCCGAATGATTGTCGTTGGCGTTACAGTGGAAGGAGATGAACAGGTCGGCGTGGTTGTCGTTGGCGATCTGCGCGCGGCGATACAATTCCACAAACACATCGGTTTTTCTAGTATATATCACTTTGATATTCGGACAGTTATCGGCAATCAGCTTGCCCGTGCGGAGGGCGACATCCAGTGCCACATCTTTCTCTCTGAGCTTGGATCCGAGGCAGCCGGGATCCTTACCGCCATGACCCGCATCAATCACCACTTTGAATGTTTTGCCGTCTTTTTGAGCCATCACGGGCACTGTCAAAAAAAATATGAACAGATATACTAAGAAAAATAATTTCGAGTTCATTCCTTTCGAATTTTTTGATTATTTTTGCCGCTTTTTCGGTGCAAAAGTAAAACTATTGACTAAAAAATTTACAGGTTGATTAAAAAATTATACACATTGAATTCTTCATATTTTTTGAGGCTTTTTATAGCACTCATATTCAGTGTGTTATACCTGTATTCATCGGCACAGAACGTCATGCCGCGCCAAGCTCGCCGGGCACTCGTCGACAGCACCATTCGCGGCATCCCCAACCCCGATTATGCGGACAGCACGGGCAATTCTTTCCAATCTCCGAAGATCATTTCGCAGAACGCCATCACTTCGGTGGTGGATTACAGCGCGCGCGACTCTGTGGTCAACGACCTGCAGCGGCGAATCACCATCCTTTTCGGGGACGCGATGGTGAAATACGAGGACATGGAGCTTCACGCGGACTACATTGAAATCGACTTCGAGCATACCGAGATTTACGCTTGCGGCGTGGCCGACACCAACGGCCACATGTTCGGCTATCCCGTTTTCTCGCAAGGGAGCGACAACTACTATGCCCACGAGATCAAATACAACTTCACCACCAAGAAGGGCAAGATTTCCCACGTCATCACCACGCAGGATGACGGCTTCATCCACGGCGAGCATGTGAAGAAGATGGGGGATAATGTCGCCTACATCAAGCACGGCAAATACACGACCTGCGAGCTGGACCACCCCCACTTCGAAATCGATTTCTCCAAGGCCAAGGTCATCCAGCACGACAAGATCCTCATCGGTCCTGCCTATCTGAGCTTCACGGGCGTGCCCACTCCGCTGGCCCTGCCGTTCGGATTCTTTCCGCTGGACGCGCAACACAAGTCCGGACTGGTGATGCCCTCTTTCGGGCAGTCGGGCACCATGGGATTCTACCTCAACGACCTCGGTTTCTATTTCGCCATTAATGACAACATCGACCTGTTGCTCTCCGCCGACATCTACACACGCGGCAGCTGGGCATTGAAGGCCAAATCGAATTATGTGTTCCGCTACCTTTGCTCCGGCAGTGTCGAGTTGGCCTACGCACGCACGCTCACCGGCGACCGTATCGACACGGCGAATTTCAAGAAAAGCAACAACTACAAGATTTATTGGGATCACAAACAGGACAACAAATCGCACCCGCGCACTCGTTTCACCGCCCACATCGACGTTCAGAGCTCCAACTACGCCAAGAATGTCATGACTTCCGCGCAAGACTACCTTTCCAACCAGTTCACCTCCACGGTCAGCCTCTCCACCTCCGCCGCTGATATCTTTTTCGTGGATGCCACGGTCTCCTACTCGCAGAACACCAGCACGAACACCGTCAACCTGAAATTGCCCAACCTGAACATGTCGGTGGCGCAGTTCTACCCTTTCCGCAAGAAAAACAAAGCCGGCAAGCTGAAATGGTACGACAACATCTCCATGAAGTGGACCTCGCAGCTCATCGGTCAGATAAACACGCTCGACTCGATGTTTTTCAAGCCGATCACTTGGCAGCAGTTTGAGACCGGCATGATGCATACCCTGCCGCTCACCATCCCCATCAAGATTGCCAAAACCATCAACTGGAACACCTCCGTGACACTCACCGAGCGATGGTACCTGCAACACTATACGCGCGAGATGGTGTGGGACACCACCTCGTCCCTTCCGGTCGTGGAGCAACACTTCAACCGCAAGTTCGGCGCGGTGCACGACCTCTCCATCTCTTCCAACCTCACCACCAAAGTCTATGTCATGTACAATTTCAAGAAAGGCGGGCTGAATGCCATCCGGCACATCATCACCCCGACGCTCAACTTCACCTTCCAACCGAACCTCAACGGCATGAACATCGGACAATATGTCAACCCTATGACCGGCGATATTGTGGAGTACAACTACTATGACAACTCCATTTTCGGCGGCGGCACGACCAAAATGTCCGCCCGTGCGCAAATCACATTGGGCAACAACCTTGAAATCAAGGTGCGTTCGCGCAAGGACACCATCACGGGACTGAAGAAGATACCGCTCATCGACAACTTCAACATCAGCATGTATTATGACTTCGCGGCCGACTCCCTCAACTGGTCGAATCTTACCATGTCGGGCCGCAGTACTCTCTTCAAGCAGCTTTTCCTCACCTACAGTTTCATTTTCGACCCCTACAGCATTAACAAGGAGGGCCGCAGAGTGAACATCACCGAATGGTCCGCCAACCGCAGGTTGTTGCGTTTTTCATCCGGAACATACAGTGTTTCATTGAATTACCGCATCGACCAAAACACATTCAAAGCCAAGGACCCCGATCGTCAAAATGCGCGTCTGCCGTGGTCGCTGACTTTCAACTACACCTTCACTTACGGCATCAACGACAACCTCGACTACTACCGCGCTATTTATTACAATGAGGAAATCAAGAAGTACACAAACAACATGGTGCACACGCTGAACGTAAGCGGCGAGATCAACATCACGAAGAAGTGGAAGGTGGGATTCGTCACCGGTTATGACTTTGTGCAGAAATCCTTATCATACACATCCATAGATATTTACAGGGACATGCACTGTTGGGAGATGAGTTTCAACTGGATTCCCACGGGCTATCGTAAAGGCTGGAAATTCACCATCAACGTGAAGTCTTCCGCACTGCGCGATGTTTTGAAGCTGAATCTGCATAACGATTTCAGAAACAACCTATAACAGTTAGGAGTTAGGAGTTAGGAGTTAGAAGTTAGGAGTTGCGGCGGAGAAGGATTGCCGTGCGGGAGGGAAGATACAGCATTAAACGGGATTTGCCTTTATAGAGTTTTGTTTGGTACGTGATAGAGGTATCAACATTGCCGAATCCGTGATACAGGGGATCGTCACTGTTGAGGACAATCTTATACTCACCCGGTTCACAGAATATCGAGTAATCCGTGAACGACTTTTCAGGATGAAAATTGAAAACAACAATGCAATTATTACGCTCGAAGGCCAGCACTTTGTCGCCATCGTTGTCGCACAGCAGCACGGGCGGTTTGTCCAACAGTCTGTTTTCCGTAACGCAATGAATCATATCGCGGTCGAAGCGGTTTAATCCGCTGTATTTCAGCATGTCATCGTCTGCCAAATTCCACTGGCGACGGGCATGGTAGCAGGACCAGCCGTTGCCTTCGCGCGGGAAGTCAATCCATTCAGGATGCCCGAATTCGTTGCCCATGAAGTTGAGATAGCCACCAGAGCAGAGCGTCAAGGTCACCAAGCGGATCATCTTGTGCAACGCCACGCCCCTATCCACCGTCAAATCGGGCGTAAGCACGGACATCGCCTCATACATCTGCTTGTCAATCATTCTGAAAATCAATGTTTTATCACCAACCAACGCTTGATCATGGCACTCCACGTAGCTGATGGTCTGCTCCTCGGGACGCTTGTCGGTCATGCGGAAATAGATGTCGCCCATCCCCCACTCGTCATCGGAGCGAGTCTTCAGCGTCTTGACCCAGAAATCGGCAATGCCCATCGACATGCGGAAGTCGAAACCGATGCCGCCCAGTGCCGTGGGGAAGGCCATTCCGGGCATACCGCTCACATCCTCGGCAATCGTCATCGCATCGGGACGCACCTCACGCACCAATTTGTTGGCCATGGTGAGGTAGGTGATGGCATCTTCGTCCACATTTCCGTCGAAATACTGGTCATAGCTGAGAAAATCGACGCCAAGACCGTGGTCGAAATAGCACATGCTGGTCACGCCATCGAAACGAAAGCCGTCGAAATGGAACTTTTCCAGCCAATATTTCAGATTGGAGAGCAGAAATGGTATAGTTTCGGGCTTCCCATAGTCAAAACAGCGGGAATCCCACACCTTGTGGTGCCCTTTTTCGCCATGATGCGTATAGAGATAATCGCTGCCGTCTAAGTAGCCGATGCCCTCCTTTTCGTTCTTCACGGCATGCGAATGGATGATGTCGAGAATCACGTAGATGCCCATACCATGCGCCGTGTCAATGAGTTCCATTAGTTCTTCGGGCGTGCCGAAGCGGAACGACGGAGCGAAAAAGTTGGAAACCTGATAGCCAAACGAGCCGTAGTAGGGATGCTCTTGGATGGCCATCAGCTGTATCGTATTGTATCCCAATGCCTTAATACGAGGCAGCACCGTTTCCTGAAACTCATGGTAAGAGGAAATCTTGGGATCCTGTGACGACATGCCGATATGTGCCTCATAGATGAGCGGATGCGATGGTTTAGGGGGCGCTGCGTGCTTCCATTGATAAGGTTCTGACTCCCAAACCTGTGCGGAAAACACCTTTGTCACCTCGTCCTGCACCACACGCTGGCAGTAGGCCGGCAGTCGCTCATCGGCTCCGAAAGGCCACACCATCCAGAGCTTATAAAGCATCTCGTTTTTCAGGACGGAATCCGGCAGCTCGATCTCCCAATCCCCATTGCCGACGGGCTTCAACGCAAACTCAGGGAGGATTTTCCACTTGGAGAAATCACCGTAGAGGTAGATGGCCGTGGCGTTCGGCGCTTTTTCCCTAAACACCCATCCGGTCTCGGTTTTGTGCAGACCGTAATACAGGTGACCGTTTGCCAAATCCAACAAATTCATTTTGCCATCGGTGAGCTGCAATTCGCGCAACGCGACACGTTCCATCCGCTTCTGCAACGCTTCACGGAACGGCTTCAGATAGGGGTCTTTCTGGATTAGCTGCGACTTCACTTTCATCATCGGTTATTTTTCAGAGGGTTTTATATTCGGTTTGCCGGACTTCTCCACGCGCTCGAATGCCATCCCGACACTTCTCGCGCCGTCGCCATCCGTGTCCTCGCGGTCGCCGACCATCAAACAATCAGACGGTTGCACATCCATCGTCCGGCAGATTTTCTCGAAGGACTCTTTGCAGGGTTTCAGGCCACCCAGAGCAGGCGCTTCGAAAAGGTAGTCGGCCCAATCAAGGTTGAAACCGATGGCCTTCAATTTTTCGCGCACACAGCCGTAATCGGAGAAGACGACCACTTTGCATCCTCTGGAGCGCAATTCCGCTATGGTATCCTTCACCCACGGAGCCATCTGATAATGTTCCCGCAAGAGGCGCACCATGTCGGGCATATAGGTCTCAAAGTACCACCTCCGAGCCAGTTCTGGACGGTCAAAATGGGCGAAAAAGTCCACATAAAAGGCTTCCTCGCTATCGTAGTGCTGGCCGCGCAGCATTTTCCGAACCTCGTGCTCACGTTTGAGCATCGACAATCTGCCCTGCCTCAACTGTGACCAAACCAGCTGGAGCGCCAGTCCGGACTTGTCGTATAAGGTTCCGTCGAGATCGAAGATAACGGCTTTGTAGATTGAAAACGGGGATGGCATAACGGGTATCTTATTTGAAGATTGAATCGGCAAAGATACAAATTTCTTTGTACGGAGCCAAAGAATGTGAATGCGGGAACAGGTCGAAAAAAAAGAGACACCAACATTGTGATGTCTCTACCTGAATGGATTCGTTATCTCTTGTGGGACGTACTGGACTCGAACCAGTGACCTCTGCCGTGTGAAGGCAGCGCTCTGAACCGACTGGGCTAACGTCCCAAGAATTCGGCGGCAAAAATACACTTTTTTTGAATATCTACAACACCCGAAGATTATTTTTTAGATTTTCATCAACATATTAAAAATCAATATTTTATAAAAACCAATTACTTAAACGAAACATCACGGATCTCCACCAGACGTCTGAAATCTGCCGCCGGGGCGATCTGATAGACGCGCTTTTCGTTTTGTAGATAGTAATGGCCATTGAAATAGATAATCTGGGGCTCTGACTGTTTCAGTCCTTTGACTTTCAAAATGTTATTCTCATACTGATAGACCACCTTGTTATGGATGGGCGTGCTCCAGAACTGCACTTCCATAAACTTCGGGGAATTGTCGGGAGCGGAAACAGGGTTCTTGGCAGCATCGAAATAGAGCACCGGCACCTCCAGTTTGGAAATCACTCGTTCGGAGGTAACATTCTCGTTCTCAGGATCTTTATACATCGGATAGTCCTCATCGTCCAACATATAGTCCATGGAACCGTCATCCACATAGAGAGAGTCGTTCATCAGGGAATCCCTCCTTGCGCCAGATTCAGTCGTTCCGGACTCCGGCTCGTATTTATGTACTATATACTTATATATGGTATCGGAATTGCCCTCTTGAGGAGGAAGGGGTTGTTGAACTTCGCGATGCTGCTGACGCAGATTGAGTTTGCTCACCAGCACGGCAGTGACCGCCACACCCGTCAGCAGCCCGATAAGGACCCCGAGCAGCAGGATAAGCCCCTTCTTTGTCGCCTGATTAGACTGATTTTCCATTGTTTATTCCAATACTGAATCAAAAGGCAAAAATACAATTTTTGCAATAATCCGCTACAGAAAAAAATCACACCTTGTAATAATCTTGGTATTTACGTATAAAACGCCAATAATCAGGTGTTTCAATACGTTGGCAGAGGCTCTCGTAATGCTGTTCGTAATAGCGGCGCATCTGTTTGGTCACCAAGCGGTCGGTTTCGCTATCATTCTCTGTTTCAACATTTTCATAAGGGCGGACACGCTCTTGTATTTCTAGGCAGACTTCTCCTCTGCGGAACATGAGTTCATTCTTGGGGAGCACGTGACCCGTGCCATGCAGGAACAGCGGCAGAATGTCGGCCCCCAACTCGCGGGCCAGTGTGAACGCCCCTCTGTGGAAGCGCAGGATGTCGCAGTTCGGCGAGCGCGTGCCCTCTGGGAAGATGCAGATCGAATAGCCACGTTCGTAGAGGTCGCGCAACAACGGCATATTGTGTTCCATCCCGTTGCTGGCCGGAATAAACTCAGCCTTGCGAATCACCAAACCATAAAACACATTGTTCCACACCCAGTCGTTGGTCAGGAAGACGATTTTCGGGGTGAGCGCCATCATGCAGAGCAAGTCCATGTGGCTCTGATGGTTGGCAATGATCACCGCCGGTTTCTCGAAAGTCTCGGCCACAGGATTTTCCACCTTGAAACCGATGAAGGGAAGGTGGTTCACGAAAAAGACCGCCATCTTGTACAACTGCGTGTGGTAACGCAATTTCTTTTCCTCCGTTGTTTTGCCGAGCATAAAATAGAGGGCTGTATAAGGGATCAACAAGAGGAACAGCAGCAAGAAGCAAAATCCAAGGAACAGGGTGTAAACCAGACGTTTAAGCGTCACCGGTGTCTCTCGGAGCTCCCCATGCTTCTTCGTCAGCCAGTCGAAGATGACGGGCGGCAGGAAGGATGCCATCATCACCACCGTGGCCATGCCGATGATGGTGACCAACGCAAGGGAGCGCAGGGCGGGGTGTTTGGCCACCACCAGACAGCCGATGCCCGCAAACATGATAAGCGCGGAAATGACCACACTGTGTTTATAGGAGGCCAGACGCGGTTTGCCGATCGTGTACTCATAAAGCAACCCTTCCGTGATGAAAATCGTATAATCGTCTCCCTGGCCGAAGATAAAGGTGGCCAGGATAATATTGACAATATTAAACTGTATTCCAGTAAGATACATCAGTCCTAAAATCCAAATCCAACCGACAGCCAATGGCAGGAAAGCCAGGAAGGCCAGTTCGATGCGGCGGAAAGAGACCAACAGAAAAACGAAAACCACGAGACTGCATACCAGTCCGATATAGTTGAACGAGCTGCGCAACATATCGACCAACTGCCGCCCCACGTCGCTGCCGGAGAAGACAAAGGCGGAGGCATCCTTGCCGTCCACCAGCTGATGCACGGCGGTTTGGTCGTCCGTGTTCACGTAACTCACGATGCGGTAGCCACCGTCGTATGGGTAAATGTACTTCCCCGTGAAGGGTTCGATAATATCATCAAAATCCTCTATATCAGCCACCTCCCATTGTTTGGAAACCATTTCCAAGAAGGGTTGGAAGGCATCATCGGAGAAGCCGCAGACGGTGGCCTCGCGGGAGAGCTCGCGCAGGAGTTCCTTGCGGGAATCGTCCTGCCAGAAGGCGTTCCAACGGTCGGCGGCGGCCTTCTGTCGCTGTTGGGAGGGCAACATCTCCCCCACCCCGCTCACGGAGGTCACCACGCCACTGCCCCGCAATTTCGTCAGCAACGAATCATGGCGGTTCACCACCTCCTGCAGGGTCGTTCCTTCCGCCACTGCGTACATCATGTCGGAGGCCTGCAACTGCGACAGCACTTGCAGATTTTCCCGTTGCGTGGGGGTCATGTAGTTGATATGGGAAAGATCCCCGTCGAAGGTGGTCTTCTTCGAATAATAGCCTAATATAATGGTGATTACCAGTCCGACAAGCAGAATCCACGGACGGGCTTTGCTGCGCGAGAGATGCAATCCCGCCCATTTGCCGAAAAGCTGGTGTTCGGAGGGGGAGGGACGGCGGCGCATGAACTGCGGCAGGAAAATGAGGACAAACAGGATCGTGCCTACCAGCATGAGGGAGGCAAAGAGGCCGAGATCCTGCATGGCGCGTGCGTCGAGCCAAAGCAGGCAGAAAAACGCTGCCACGGTGGTGAGATTGCCGATGAAGAGCGGCAGAACCATCTCACGGAGGGCTTCCCTACGGTCACCGACTTCCTTGTATTCATCGAGAAAGTGCAGCGGATAGTTCGCCACAATGCCGATGAGGACCGAGCCGATGCCCAGCACGATAATCGAAATGCCACCGCGAAGCAGGAAGAGTCCGGCGAGGGAGAAGAGTGCGCCGAAGAGGATGGAGCCACCCACCCAAAGGATGTCGGAGATGCGACGATAGTGCAGCAGTAATATCAACAGTATCAGCACGATAGCAATAACCACGGCGATAATGGAGTCGCGCTTGATCTGAGAGGCGTTGGCGGCGGCGATGAGGGGAGCTCCCACGGCGGCGATGCGGATGTCGGGGATTTCCGACTGCACCTCAGCGGCCGTCTGATCCAACAACTTGGCCAGCTGTCCGTTATGGTAGCTCTCGTTTGCCCCGAAAGGAGAATCCAGTGTCAAGAGGGCACGTTTGCCGTCACTTGTAAAGAGGTATCCGTCCACCACTTGCCATGCATCATTCAATTTCAGAGAGTTAAGACGCTGCAGCACAGGCGTAAAGAGCTGCAACGGGTCGCTCGGAAGGGTGCGCATGAAGACTCCTGAAGTAGGAAACATCAACATTCGCTTGTCGGCCTGCAAACGATCGTGGATGAGTCCTGGCGTTTTCAGCATCGAATCAGCGCGCTGATAGTCAGCCTCTTCCAAAAGATACGGCAGATGAGCATAGACGGCATCCATCAGTTCCAGCATTTGCGTCTCGTCCACGGTGACGGCCAGATTTTCCACCATGTCACTGTTTTCAAGCAGTTCGCCAAAACGGTCCATTGCTTCCTGTGCCTTCTCCACGTCCAATTCGGCACCGGTGCTGTCAGAAAAGAGCACCGCAATCTGGTTCTGGCTCGCAAACTGTCCATAAACTTCCTGATACTTGCGGTTTTCGTCGCCGCTAGGCAGGAACTTAGCGATGTCCTCCTCGTAGCGCACACGAGAGGCGAGGGAGGCGAACAGGATCGTCAGCACAAGTGCCAACGAGATTGTCAGCCAGCGTCTTTCAGCCAGAAAATCATATACCCGTAAAAATATTTTTGTCATCTATTTGTCACAATCTACACATTTCGAAACGATTATGAACACCGTCCGAAAAAAGCCCGCAAAAATAGAATTTTTTCATCTTTCCAAACAATTATTAGTGATAAGTTCAAAAAAAATAGTATCTTCGCAGCCAACAATGCTTTGTTATTAAGTTGCGTTAATTATCTATTATTCAAAAAGATATGTTAAGAAATGTAAAATGTCTTATCATCGGTTCCGGTCCTGCAGGATACATGGCCGGCGTATATACGGCCCGTGCCGACCTGAAACCCTTGTTGATTGAAGGGATGCAGCAGGGCGGCCAGCTGACCATCACCAACGAAGTGGAGAATTTCCCTGGTTTCCCTGGCGGTGCCGGCGGTCCGGTCATCATGGACAAGCTGCGCGAGCAGGCCTTGAAGCTGGGGGTGGAGATGCAGCCCAAAACGGTGACGAAGGTTGATTTCAGCGCACGTCCGTTCCACTGTCAGCTGGATGACGGCGAGGAGATCATTGCCGAGACGGTGATTGTGGCCACGGGTGCGAGCGCACGTTGGCTGCACCTGCCCGGCGAGGAGGAGTTCCGCGGCTTCGGGGTCTCCACCTGCGCCACTTGCGACGGCAACTTCTTCCGCAACAAGACCACGGTGGTCATCGGAGGCGGCGACACCGCGTTGGAGGACGCCCTCTACCTCTCGAAGCTCTGCACGAAGGTCTATATCGTGCACCGTCGCGACCAGTTCCGGGGTACCATGGCATTACAGAAGCTTGTGCTGGCCACTCCGAACATCGAGGTGGTGTGGAGTCACGTGCCTGTGGAAATCACCGGCGAGCAGAAGGGTTTCATCAAGAAGGTCACGGGCCTGAAGGTGAAACATGCGCAGACCGGCGAAGAGCGCACCTTGGAGGTGGACGGCGTGTTCGAGGCCATCGGTGTGGTGCCGACCACCGAGCTCTTCAAGGGGCAGCTGGAGATGAACGATCAGGGCTACCTTATCACGAAGCCCGACAGCACGCGCACGAACGTGGAGGGTGTCTTCGCGGCGGGCGACGTGCAGGACCCGGTCTTCCGCCAGGCCGTCATTGCCGCCGGCACCGGCAGCATGGCGGGCATCGAGGCATCGCGGTTCTTGATGGAGAATTAAAGTTTTAAACCAAAATATAGATTTGAACAAATTCATTTAAGTTTCACTAAATAGTTTTATTATGAAAAAGTTTCTATTTCTTTTCAGCTTCATTGCGCTGCTATGCCTGCCATGGGTGGGAAGAGCGCAAACCATTGTTAACTTTGAGTCTGGAGATCTATCTGGACTTAGTGCGGTAAGCACCTCCGTGACAAACGACGCCACTTATCCTTGGGTGGTTACTTCGAACGCCCCTGCAGGATTCAATGGCACCTACTGTATGAAGAGCAGCAACTCCGGGGTGGCAAGTTCCTCTTCCACCATCGAAATCACCGTTACTTTCACAGGAAACGGATCCATCAGCTTCCTCGGCGGTTGTTGGGGAGAAGGCTCATACACCGCATGGGACAAGTGTATTTTCGCCATAGATGGTGTTCAACAATTCGCAAATGGTGCACTGGCAGCTTGGGGTTTCTACACTTACGAGGTTACTGCTGGCACACACACCTTCACATGGTCCTATACTAAAGACAGTTCTGTGGATCCCACCAATGATGCATTCTATGTTGACGATATCACATTTGAATTAGGCAACAACCCTTGTGCTAAGCCCACCGAATTGGCTTATTCAAATGTTGAGGCTCATTCCGCAATGTTGAGCTGGAATGCTAATGGTACTTCCTCCTGGCAAATCTGCCTTAACGGCGATGAAGAAAATCTCATCGATGCCACAAGCAACCCTTACACCCTCAACGGATTGTTATCGGAAGCCCCATATACCGTCAAGGTGCGCGCCAACTGCGGCAGTGACGGTTACAGCTACTGGAGTTCACCCGTGTCCTTTACAACCTCGATTGCTTGCGCCAAACCCACTAATCTGACAGCCACTATCACCCCCGGCAACGGCAGTATCGCCACCCTTAGCTGGACTGCCGCCGATGCCAACGCCTCTTGGGTATTGCAATACGGTACTGACAACACCTTTGCCGCCGGCACCTACGTTGAAGAAAACGTCAGCGGAACACCTACCATCAACCTGACCGGTCTCACAGCGGAAACAACCTACTATGCCCGTGTGAGCGCCATTTGTGACAACAGCGAATCGAGCCAGTGGTCATCCGTCTGCAGCTTCACCCCCACCGATGCCTATCGCATCGGCTCAGGCACCGCCACAAACACCTATCTTCCTAGCTACAACTATTACAACTACAGCCTTTCACAACAAATCTACACTTCTGAGGAGATTCAAACTTCCGGCACCATCAACAGCATTGCTTTCTATAATGCAGGGACTGAGAAGACCCGTAACTACGACATCTATCTGGTCAATACAGATAAAGAATCTTTCGCCAACGCTTCTGACTGGATTACGGTCACCGATCAGGATCTCGTATTCTCAGGAGATGTGACCATGGTCGCTAACGATTGGACGGTGATCAACTTTAACACAGATTTTGTTTATGATGTCAATTTCAATTTGGCTCTCATTGTGGATGACAACACAGGTTCATATTCCTCTTATCCGCACATGTCTTGCCTTGTTTTCACAGACTCAAGCAACGCACTTTATTATTACAACGATAATACCAACCTCAGTCCTTTAACTTCTATCACCACCTCAGGTACCCTCTCACACGTAAAAAATCAGATCCTCCTTGGGCTCACCCCATCCGGTCAAACCTGTGTTAAGCCCACTGGCCTGACCGTCAGCAATATCACCGGCCACACTGCCGATATCAGCTGGGACGGTGGCGAAGCCACGGCTTGGCAAATCTGCCTCGCAGGTAATGAGGACAACCCCATTGACGTCACGGAAAGTTCCTATTCATTCACAGGTCTTACTCCCACCACTTCCTATACTGTCAAAGTTCGCACCAACTGCACTGACGAAGAGACGGTAAGCACATGGGCTACCACGACCTTCACCACCGATGTAGCTTGTCCCACTCCCACGAATATGAACGCTGAGGTCAGCGGCAATGCAGCCAATCTCAGCTGGAACGGCAGCGCCGACAGTTATAACGTACGATACATTGTTGCCAGTGAGATTCCTGCACCCACTGTCACTCTTACCGCCGGCAACGTTTGGCAAGATGGAACTGGCTACCAAATGCTCCTTGATGCTGATGCAGACACCTACGGAACAATCATTCCCACTTCAGGCGCCTTAACCGAAGGAGATGACGTTGCTGATGAGATTTACGCTGAGTTTGAATACAAGATCCCTGTCAATGCAGACGGTGCACTTAGCACCTCAAACATCGTCCTGGATACCAATATCACGATCACTATTCCTGCCGGCACCTATGACTGGTGCATCACCAATCCTACTCCTGGTGACCGCATGTGGATTGCATCCAGCAACGGCAATATTGGCGGCAGAGCCGATGACTATGTATTTGAAGATGGTAAAGCATACGAATTTACCGTTTCCATCGGTGGAACAAATGACCAAGTTGATGTCACCATCTCTTATGCTGCTGACAGTACTCTTGAATGGACTGTACTGAACAATGTGACGTCTCCTCTTGCTATATCGAACTTGCTCGTTGGAACTGATTATGTATGGCAAGTGCAGGGTGTTTGCGACGGCGAGCCTTCCGCATGGAGCGACATGAGTACCTTCACCACGGACGCAGCTATCATCCCCACTTTCGTGAACATCGAGGGTGACACTTTCGTTTGTCCGGGCAGCACCACCACTTTGACCGCCACCACCGATGTGGAGGCCACCTTCACGTGGAGCAACGGTGAAACCGGTGCTACTGTCACAGTTCCTGCAGGTATTACCTATACCGTCACTGCCACCTCCGTTACGGGCAACGAGCTCTCTGAGAGCGTCACCGTTAGTGCCTACCCGACGTATGAGGTTGCCGACGAACTTACCCTCTGTCAGAACGAGCTTCCTTACGAATGGAACACGGTCACCTTCACCGAGGCTGGCACTCAAGTGGTCACCTTGCAGACCGTGAACGGCTGCGACTCTATCGTTACCATGACCTTGAACGTCAATCCGACGTATGAGGTTGCCGACGAAGCCATCATTTGCGAAAGCGAGCTGCCTTACGTTTGGAACACGGTTATCTTCACCGAAGCTGGTACTCAAATCGACACCTTGCCGACCGTTAATGGCTGCGACTCTATCGTCACCATGACCCTTGTCGTCAAGCCCACCATGTACGGTATCGATGGTTGGACCATCTGCGAAAACGAACTGCCTTACACTTGGAACGGTATCGTCTTCACCGAAGCCGGCACCCAATTCGACACGCTGACCGCCGCTAACGGCTGCGACTCCATCGTCGCCATGACCTTGATCGTGAAACCTGGCGCTACGGGAACGGATGCCAAGACCATCTGCTCCAGCTTACTGCCTTACGAATGGAACGGTGTTACTTTCGAAGAGGCCGGCACACAGGTTGCCACCCTCGAGGCTGCCAACGGCTGTGACTCTGTTGTCACCATGACCCTTGTCGTGAATCCTGCATACAATATCAATGAAACCAGAACCGTTTGCACCAGCGCACTGCCTTACACTTGGAACGGTGTCACCTTCGAAGAGGCCGGCACACAAGTTCTCTCATTGCAAACCATCGAAGGTTGCGACTCTATCATCACCATGACCGTTAATGTCAGCACGGCATACGAAGTTGAAGAGACGCAGGTTATCTGCGCCAACTTGCTGCCCTACGAATGGAACGGTGTCACCTTCACCGAAGCCGACACTCAAAGCGTGACCCTGCAGTCCTCCAACAACTGCGACTCTATCGTCACCATGATCCTCGTTATCAATCCTGTGTACAGCGTGTCTGACACCAAGGAAATCTGCATGAACGAGCTGCCTTATACATGGGACAACATCACTTTCAATGGCAACGGCACTGAAATTGATACGATGCAGACAATCAACGGCTGCGACTCTATCGTGACCAAGACCCTCATCGTCCACCCGACCTATATCTCGAATGATATCGCGTATATCTGCCAAGGCGAAAGCTATGAATTCTTTGGTCGTATGCTTACCGAAACGGGCTTCTACACCGACACTTTGCCGACAGTCTTCGGTTGCGACAGCATCTTCACCCTCGATCTGACCGTCTATCCGACCTACAACAACACGACGATCACGCACACAATGTGCGAGGGCGACACCTGCTACTTCCTCGGCAAGATGTATACCGAGAGCGGTACTTACTTAGACACGCTGCCGACCATCCACGGTTGCGACAGTGTCATCACCTTTGTCCTCACCGTCAACCATCCTGTTCATACCGCTATCACGGAAACGGCTTGTGACAGCTATGTATGGCATAATATCGCTTACACTGAATCTGGCGAATATACCTTCAGCCATCAGGATTCCAACGGTTGCACGCAAGTTGACACCTTGCACCTGACTGTCAACTACTCCAACACCGGTGTTGACGTACAGACTGCTTGTGACAGCTACACCTGGATTGACGGTCAGACCTACACCGCCAGCACGAACACCCCGACCTTCACGTTGACCAACGCCGCAGGTTGCGACTCCGTGGTGACCTTGAACCTGACCATCAATTACAGCAACACTGGCGTTGATGTGCAGACCGCATGTGAAAGCTACACCTGGATTGACGGTCAAACCTACACCGCCAGCACGAGTACCCCGACCTTCACGCTGACCAACGCAGCTGGTTGTGACTCCGTGGTGACCTTGAACCTGACCATCAACAATCCGGTGCACACCGCTGTTACCGAAACGGCTTGCAACAGCTATGTTTGGAATAACACCACCTACACTGAAACCGGTGTTTACACATACAGCCATCAGGATGCCAATGGTTGCACGCAGGTTGATACTTTGCACCTGACCGTCAACTACTCCAACACTGGCGTTGACGTACAGACTGCTTGTGACAGCTACACTTGGATTGACGGCCAGACCTACACCGCCAGCACGAACACTCCGACCTTCACGTTGACCAACGCTGCAGGTTGCGACTCTGTGGTGACCTTGAACCTGACCATCAACTACAGCAATACCGGCGTTGATGTGCAGACTGCTTGCAACAGTTTCACTTGGATTGACGGTCAGACCTACACCGCCAGCACGAACACCCCGACCTTCACGTTGACCAACGCTGCAGGTTGCGACTCCGTGGTGACTTTGAACCTGACCATCAACAACAGTACTACCGGCACTGACGTGAGAACCGTATGCGAAAGCGAACTGCCTTACACTTGGAACGGTGTCACCTTCATGTTTGCCGGCACTGAAACCGCCACTTTGACCGCCGCCAACGGTTGCGACAGCGTGGTGACCATGACTTTGAATGTCAACCCGATTTACTATGAGACCGCCGCTACCACCATCTGCTCCAGCGAGCTGCCTTACACTTGGAACGGTGTCGTCTTCACCGAGGCCGGTACCCAAAGTCTCTCTCTGCAGACGGTCGATGGTTGCGACTCCATCATCTACATGACGTTGACCGTGAACATGGTTGATGCCATCACACTCACAGAATCCGCTTGTGAACAATATGAGTGGAACGGTCAAACCTACATCGAATCTGGTGATTACACCCAAACGTTCACCAACGCCGCAGGTTGTGACAGTGTCGTTACCCTGCATCTGACCATCAACCACAGTGCAACGTCCGAGTTCACGATCGAAACCTCCGACAGCTGCTACGTCTGGAATGACCAAACCTACTGCGAATCTGGCGATTATACTCAAACGCTGACCACCGCTGCCGGTTGCGACAGTGTTGTCACGCTGCACCTGACCACCCGCGTGGGTGTTGAGGAGTACGTACTGGACAGCAAGTTGTTCATTGCTCCCAACCCAGCCACGAACGTCTGCCGCATCCTCGGTTTGGACACGGATCCTGTCTCTGTGGATCTCTACGACATGAATGGCAAGCTCGTACGCCGTCACAACAGCACCGTATTTGACGTGAGCACGCTGCCCACGGGCATCTACATGGTGAGAGTCTATACTGGCGAACAGATCGTCAATCTGAAGCTGGTGAAAGAGTAAGACCTCTGACGTTTGACGTTTGATTCAAGGGGAATCCGAAAGGGTTCCCCTTTTTTCGTCCATGCGTTTTTTTATCAACAGAAGTTCATTCGCAACACACTGTCAATCGCGATGTTGCGGTATTATAAACAACTATTCCTTCAAGAAAAATCTTAATCAGTGATTTTCAAGCAATTGCAAATGTTAAAAAAACAAAAAAAATAGTAATTTTGCCGCCCGAAAATTTCAGCAAATTAATAAAAAACCATACTTATGAAAAGACATTTACTTTTGTTTTTAACGGCGCTGCTCCTCCTGCCAGCAGCGATGAAAGCGCAAAATTCCACCGTGACCGTCGGTGTCGGTACAACCTCTTACAATTTAATGCCAGTAAACACCTCTTATAATTATGGCTTGACCGAGCAGATTTACACAGCAGCGGAGATCGGCCAAAGTGGCACCATCTACTCTCTTGCTTTTTACAATAGCTCTGAATCTGTGACACGCAATATAGACATCTATATGGTCAACACCGACAAGAGCTCTTTCAGCGATGGCTACGACTGGGTTGCGGTTAGTTCCAGCGATCTGGTGTTCAGCGGCGAGGTGGATTTAGTCAATGACATGTGGTCCACTATTGAACTAACCCAGCCATTCTACTACTCCGGTTCTGGCAATCTCCTGATTGCGGTGAATGACAATACGGGGAATACAACAAGTTCAATCCTATTTTTCTCTGTTTTTAACGCCCCAGGGCAGGCGATATGCGCAACTAGCGATGATGTGAACTGCAACCCGTTTTCCCCGGGAATCTACGGCTATGTCGTAGATTATAAGAACCCTATCCAGTTGGGGTTTGAGCCGGTTGTTTGCCATAAACCCACCAACCTCGCTCTCTCCGATGTCGGCGAAAACAGTGCCGTTTTAAATTGGGAACAGCCAGGGGGCGGCGACCATTGGTATGTCCAATACACTACGAATGAATACTTCTACTCTTTCTACGAAGAGCACGTCAGTAGTACATCCGTTACTTTGCACAATCTCCATCCCAACAGCACCTACTATGTGCGGGTTGCCAATGAATGTGATTCCTCGAGCATTAGTCCTTGGTGCATCTCGCCGAGTTTCATCACCACGGAATCCGCGTGCCCTACTCCCTCCAACCTCACTGCCACCAACGTTTCTTCCACCTATGTCAATTTGACTTGGAACCAGCCTGATGGCGGCAACACTTGGCTTGTTGAGTTCAACACGAACCCCAGCTTCTCCTCATCCTCTGCCACAGTTGTCCATGACACTTCTATGCTGTTGACCAACCTCACCCCTAATACCACCTATTATGTGCATGTCCGCAACTACTGCGATAATCTTAACAGTAGCCATTGGAGCAACACGGTGAGCTTCACCACGACGGACGAAACATCAACTTGTCTCGCCCCCACCGACTTATACGCCTTCAACATCAGTGCCAACGGTGCCAGCATAATGTGGAACCAGCCCGATGTCGGCGCCAATTGGATGGTCCAATACAGCACCAACGCTGACTTTTCCAACGCCGACGAAATAACCATCACCACCAGGGGCTGGTATCTGAATGGCATCGACCCCAGCACCCACTACTATGTGCGTGTCGCTCAGGTCTGCAGTTCCTCAATCAGTCCGTGGTGCGAGACGGCAGAGTTCACCACCCCGGCATCACCATGCGCCACCCCCACCGGTCTCACCGTTTCCAATATCAGCTACAACGGCGCCGACCTGAACTGGATACTAACTGGTAGCAGCGGTAGTTGTGAAATTGAGTACAGCACGAACCCCGACTTTACCTCATCCACGACTGTGAACACCGGTACCACATCCTTTTCACTGACCAACCTCGACCCCATCACCACCTACTATGTGCGGGTTCGTCTATTTTGCGGCATCGTGGCTCACGGTTCTTGGAGCAATACGGTGAGTTTCACCACCACGGGCGGTTACATTGCTTGTCTTCCACCCATTAACCTTACCGTTTTAAACATCGGTTCCAACGGTGCCGGTCTGAGCTGGGAGCAACCCGGTGACGGCGAACAGTGGATGATCCAATATAGCACCAACGCCGACTTCTCCAACGCTAACGAACTGACCATCGGCGGCACAAGCTGGTATCTGAACAGCCTTGAGCCCGGCACCCACTACTACGTGAGGGTTGCCCAAGTCTGCACTTTCCCGGACATGAGTTCGTGGAGCGAGACGGAGGAGTTCACCACCACTGGTGGTGGAAATGCCGAGACCGAGATTATCGACTTCGAGACCGCTACCCTCAGCGAATTTCCTTTCGACAACGATCCCACCTATCTGTGGTCAATTACAGAGGCGCCCAATGATTGCAACAACTGCGGCAACTACTGTATGCACAGCGGCAACTACGGGTGGGACAACACCACTTCCATGATTTCGGCCACCTACGACTTTTCCGATGACGGCTATATCTCTTTCGATGCCAAGTGCGCGGGTGAGGCAACAAATTATGATGTTTGCGAATTTTATATTGACGGAAATATGCAGTTCTTCCGTGATGTTGCAAGTTGGGAAAATTATATGTACACCGTTTCCGCCGGCACCCATACTTTCACATGGTTATTTAGAAAAGATCAAAGCGTGAGCAACACGGGTGAAGGTTTCTATGTGGATAATATTGTATTTGGGGTCACCAGTCCAGCCGTTTGCCTCGCGCCCACTGACCTCGAATATTCCAACGTCAGCTACAACGGCGCCGACCTAACCTGGAGCCAGCCCGGTGACGGCAACGAGTGGCAAATTGAGTACAGCACTGACCCTGACTTCACCTCATCCGAGTTTGTGAGTTCTGGTGCCACATACTTCCCGCTGACCGTACTCTACCCCATCACCACCTACTATGTGCGGGTCCGTCACCTCTGCGGCACCATGGATCCCAGTGCTTGGAGCAACACGGTGAGTTTCACCACCACGGGCGGTATCATCATTATCCCCGACATCATCGACTTCGAAACCGGCGACTTCAGCCAATACACGTTCGGTCAGGATGCCGAACATCCGTGGATCATTACAGAAGCACCCAATGATTGCAACAACTGCGGTGCCTACTGTATGCGTAGCGGTAACGCCGGAGTGGCCAATTCTACCTCCACCATTGAGATTACCTACGATTTCTCGGAAAACGGACACATCGCCTTTGATGCCAAGTGCGCGGGCGAGCCAGACAATTATGATGTTTGCGAGTTCTATATTGACGGGGAGCAACAGTTCTCTCATGCCATTTTGGACTGGAATTACTACCTATACGATGTTCCCGCAGGCACCCACACGTTCACATGGACCTACTCTAAGGACGGAAGCGTTGACAACGGCGACGACGGTTTCTTTGTTGATAATATTGATTTTGTGCTTGGCAGTTCAGTTCCTTGTCTCGTTCCCACCAACCTCACTGCCTCTAACATTGGCTACAACGGTGCTGATGTGACCTGGAGCCAGCCCGGTGTCGGCAGCGAGTGGCACGTCCAGTGCAGTGCGAACCCCGACTTTTACCCATTACTATCCGATAATTTTGTCAATGACGCATCCTTCCCGATGACTGGTCTCGATCCAGGTACCACCTACTATGTGCGTGTGGCCAATTTCTGTGGCACCATGGGCGCCAGCGACTGGGTATCGACGAGCTTCACCACACTGGAATCGTCCTGCCTTGCGCCCACAGACCTTACCGTCACTCTAGTCGGTAACGACTTTTTCGGACTGACTTGGAACCAGCCCGGAGGTGGCGACATGTGGATTATTGAACGCAGCACCGACCCGGATTTCTCCTCATTCACCCAATCATTGTGCATTGGCACTAATATTACGCAACAAAGCATTGCCCCCGGCACCTACTATGCGCGTGTCCGAAATTATTGCAGCAATATGAACATCAGTTCATGTAGCAATACGGTGACCTTTACCGTGGGAATTGAAATTCTATGTCCGACACCCGCCAACTTCACCGCTTCCGAAATCGGAATCAACAATGCGACACTCAGCTGGGATGCGGACAGCCAAGTTGACGGTTGGGTGGTGGAATACGGCACCGCCGCCGATTTCTCCGACGCTATTACTGTGACCACCACGGCGAACAGCCTTGACCTCACCGGACTCGCCACCACAACTCCCTACTACGCACGTGTGAAAGCCGACTGTAGCAATGGATTTGAAAGTAACTGGGCAAACTGCCACTTCAACACCTCCTTCTGTGCCGCCACCAACCAATGTATAATCAGTTACGAGCTGCATGACGGCTGGGACGATGGTTGGACCGGCGCTGCCATCAATGTAGTGGATGTTGCCACAGACTTTCTCCTCGACACTTGGACGATTGGTGACGGTGACTTTGCTTCCGGTTCCCTGAGTGTGTGCGAGGGCCGCGAAATCAAATTCCAATGGGTGTACGGTGAATATGATGAAGAGACATCCTACACTGTTTACGATTTTAACGGGAACGTAATCTTCAGTGGTAGTGATTTTATGAACCCATCTGCCTATTATTATACACCATATTGTTCTGCAGCCCCGTGTCCTGTGCCCACAGGACTCGCTGTGAACAACGTTGCCAGCAACTCCGCCCAAGTGAATTGGTCTGGCGAAGGCAACACTTACGCGTTACGTTATCGCGTGATTGGAGACGATTGGACAGAGTATCCTTCTGTTAACCCGCCATTCCAGTTCTCCTCCCTGACGCCTGGAACCGATTACGAACTACAGGTGAGGGCTAACTGCTGGAGCATTGGCACGAGCGAGTGGAGCGACCCCGTGACCTTCACCACGGTTGCCTGTCCCGCTCCCACTGGCTTGACGGTGACCAATATCGAGACCCACTCTGCGAAATTGAGCTGGACAGAAAATGGTACTTCCACATTTTGGCGCATCAGACTCAATTACGACAACGATCACATCTTGGTAGTTTCTTCCATTCCCGAGAAAACACTCTCAGGGTTGAGTACTGGGACGGAATACACCGTGCAGGTGAGCACTTTCTGTGACGGGATGTGGAGCGATTGGAGCGCCCCCTTGAACTTTACCACTTTGCCTTGTCAGGTTCCCACTGCTCTTGTTGTGAGCGACATTACCAAACACAGCGCCCAGCTGAACTGGACGGAGAATGGTACCGCCACGGAATGGCAGATCTGCCTAAATGGCGATGAGGGCAATCTCATCACGTATTCTTATAATCATTACCAGCTTGATGATCTGGATCCTGAGACGCATTACACTGTCAAGGTGCGTGCCAATTGTGACGATGTCTGGAGCGATTGGAGCACCCCTGTGACTTTCACTACTCCTCTGGGATGCAGTGTTCCCACAGAACTCACTGTGAGTAACATTTCTTACCACTCCGCCCGACTGACTTGGTCTGGAGAAGGAGAAAGTTATACCTTGCAATACAGGGCAACGGGCGAAGATTGGTCCTCAAAAAACAATGTCACCCCGCCTTATAGCCTTGCCGGTCTCCAGTCCGATGTCACTTACGAAGTCCGGCTGAAGGCTGACTGTGGCAGTGACGGCACGAGCGACTGGTGTGACCCCGTGACCTTCACCACGGATGTGCCTTGCTTCATCCCCACAAACATTTCCGCGACGAATGTCACCAGTATTTCCGCTTTCCTGGCTTGGAATAATGTTCAAGATGAATATAACATAAGATACCGTGTCGCCGGCGACAGTTGGATAGATATCGATGGCGTTCAACCGCCTTATATCCTTACTGGTCTGACACCTGGAACCGACTACGAGGTGCAGGTTCAGTCTGTTTGCGGCAGCTTGGGCGTGAGCGCTTGGAGCGACCCCGTGACCTTCAGCACTGTACCTTGCCCGACTCCCATACAACTCTCTGTGGACAACGTCACCAAGCACACTGCCCAGCTGAGCTGGACCGAGACCGGTAACGCCACATCATGGCAAGTCTGCATTAATGGTGATGAAGAAAACCTCGTCACTGTAGGCACGAGCCCTCGCACGCTCTATAATTTGGATGCAGGAACGGAATATACTGTCAAGATGCGTGCCCAATGCGGAATTGGGTGGAGCGACTGGAGTAACGAGGTGACCTTCACCACTGAAGTGGCCTGCACTACTCCAACCTCGCTTGCTGTGAGTAATATCACCATGAATTCCGCCGACTTGACTTGGCTCGGTGAAAATGTCACCCATTACGTGCAATATAAAGTATCTACGGATGCTGATTGGATCCAATTGCAAGGAAATTCACCCTATTACCTCGACGGCCTCCAACACGATGTCACTTACAATGTCCGGGTGATGGCCAATTGTGGCATTGACGGCACAAGCGATTGGAGCGACACCGTGACCTTCACTACCTCGTCCTGTCCTGTGCCCACGGGGTTGGTTGTGACGGATGTTGCAGCTCATTCCGCTGTTTTAAGCTGGACCGAAAACGGCTCAGCGAATATATGGCAAATCAGATTCAACTATGATGACACAGACACCAAGATCGTATACGACAATCCCCAACAAACATTAGTGGGGTTGGCGGCTGCGACGGATTACATCGTCCAAGTGCGTGCTCGTTGCGGTGCAAACTGGAACGAGTGGAGCGAGTGGAGCGAGCCTTTGACCTTCACTACCGACATTGTGCACATCGTGCCCACCAGTCTGTACATCTCTGGTGTAACTGTCTTCTGCCATGGCGAAAGCGTCGTCCTGCAGGCTAATGCAGACCAGGAGGTGACATACGTCTGGAGTACCGGCGAAACCGGACAGCAGATCACGGTCAGCGTTGCAGGAGACTACTCCGTGACGGCCACCTCCAGCACCGGTGAATGGATTGCCGACACCGTTACGGTTACGGAATGGGAGACATACAGCGCCACTACCTACGACACCATCTGCCCAAGCGATTTCCCATACATGTGGAGAGGTATTTACATTTACACGGCTGGCACACGTAGTGACACCCTGCAAACGCAGCATGGTTGCGACAGTGTGGTCACTCTGGTGCTGACTGTCAACCCGACCTACACTGTCACCGACACCCAGACGGTCTGCCAAAACGAGCTTCCGTATGTCTGGAATGGTGTTTCGTTCTATGAGGCAAAAACCAAGCACGTTACCCTGCAGACGGTGGACGGCTGCGACTCGGTGGTGTACATGACGCTCAATGTCAATCCTACCTACAACACCCCGATTGAGGCCACCATCTGTCAAGGCACAAGCTACAACTTCTTCGGGCAACCTCTCGAATATGCCGGTGAATACACCCACACCTTGCAAAGTGTCAACGGCTGCGACAGCGTGATCACCCTCACGCTGAACGTCAACCCGATGTACAGCACTGAGGTTTACGACACGATCTGCGAAGGCGAAAGCTACGACTTCTTCGGGCAGACGCTCACTCAAGCCGGCGGATATATCCACAACGCTCAGACGGTCAACGGCTGCGACAGTGTGATCACCTTGACCCTGACGGTCAATCATCCGGCACACACCGCTGTCACCGAAACGGCATGCGGCAGCTACTCGTGGCATGGCACGACCTACACCACCTCCGGCACCTACCTGTTCAGTCACGAGGATATCAACGGTTGCACGCAGGTGGACACCTTGCACCTGACCATCAATCCTGCGGATGTGGCGGAATTCACAGAAACCGCTTGCGAGAGCTTTACTTGGAATGAGGAGACCTTCACCGTCTCCGGCGACTACACGCGGACGCTCACCAACGCGGCGGGCTGCGACTCCGTGGTGACGCTGCACCTGACCATCCATCCGACCTACAACACGCTGGTCAGCGCGGACATCTGTCAGGGCGGCAGCTACGACTTCTTCGGGCAGGCGCTCACGCAGACGGGCACCTATACCCACACGCTGCAGACTGTCCACGGTTGCGACAGTGTGATCACCCTCTCCCTGACGGTACATACGATGATGCTCACGCAGATTGCCGACACCATTTGCGAGGGAACCTCCTACCCCTTCTTCGACCAGACGCTCACCCTGTCGGGAGTCTATGCCCACACGCTGCAGACGGTTTACGGTTGCGACAGTGTGATCACTCTCGCCCTGACGGTGCTGCCCGCTTCGCACACCGACCTGACCGCGGAGAGCTGCAGCAGCTACGAGTGGAACGGTGTAACCTACACCCAGTCGGGTGACTATTCCGTGAACTACACCGCCGCCAACGGCTGCGACTCCATCGTCACGCTGCACCTGACCATCCTTCCGGTCCAGAACACGGCCGTCAGCGCTGACATCTGTCAGGGCGGCAGCTACGACTTCTTCGGGCAGGCGCTCACGCAGACGGGCACCTACACCCACACGCTGACGAGCGCCAACGGTTGCGATTCTGTCATCACCCTCTCCCTGACGGTGCACTCCATGATGCTCACACAAATTGCAGACACCATCTGTGAAGGAACCTCTTACCCCTTCTTCGACCAGACGCTCACCCAAACGGGTGTTTATGCCCACGCGCTGCAAACGGTTTATGGCTGCGACAGTGTGATCACCCTCGCCCTGACGGTATTGCCCGCTTCGCACACCGACCTCTCTGCGGAGGGTTGCGACAGCTACGAATGGAACGGTGAGACTTACACCCAGTCGGGTGACTACTCGGTGAGCTACACCGCCGCCAACGGATGCGACTCCATTGTCACGCTGCACCTGACCATCAGCCACAGCGTCACCTCCGAGTTCACCATCGAGACCAACGAAGGCTGCTACACCTGGAACGGCACCGAATATTGCCAGTCGGGCGACTACACGCAGACCCTCCAGACGGTTGCCGGTTGCGACTCCGTCGTCACGCTGCACCTGACCGTCGGCGTGGGTATTGAGGATCACGACCTCAACGCCGCCATCTTCCTCACCCCGAACCCAGCCACCAACATCTGCCGCATCAACGGATTGGAAACGGATCCTGTCTCCGTCGATCTCTACGACATGAACGGCAAGTTAGTGCGCCGTCCCAACACCACCGAATTCGATGTGAGCACGCTGCCCACAGGCATCTACATGGTGCGGGTGACCACCGACGACAACCGCATCGTCAATTTGAAGATGGTGAAACAGTAGAGACGTTTCCTGAAACGTCTCTACCATTTCAGGAAACGTCTCTACATTGAGATGAGAACGAATGGGAATCCGAAGGGGTTCCCATTTTTTTGACCGTTGACCATTGACAAAAAAAGTATATGTTTGCACCCGCATCGAAATTCGAAATGTTATGAAGAAAACATACCTGCTGTGCCTGTTCACAGCCTTGCTGACGACTGGTTTAGCGCAAAATGCAATCAATACCGGCAAAGTATCCGGTCATCTGGCGGCAATGGTTACCCAATATGCCGACAACAGCGATGACAAAGGCAATGCAGCGACACCCAAGCGCATCAAAGCACTGGTGTCGCTGACCCAAACGTGCGATGCACGTGCCTTTTTCGCCCGTCACGGCTGTCGGCTCATCGACAATGTGGGACGTGTCTTCATCGTGGACATCCCGCTGAGCCGCGTGGCCGCCCTCTCGTTCAACGACACCATCGAGCGTATCGAGGCCGAGCGGATGCCCCACCTCGCAATGGACGTGACCCCGCAGCAGGTGAATGCCACGGGCGTGTATGCCGGAGAGAACCTCCCGCAAGCCTACACCGGCACGGGCGTGGCGGCGGGCGTTTTCGACTGCTACTACGACTTCACCCACCCGGCGTTCCTAGATGCCAATGACGACCTGCGCGTCCGCTATTACTACGATTTCCATTGGCCCAATGCCGACAGCACTTTGGGGCACGCTCTGGAGACTACCGCTGAAATCGCCGCTTACGAACATTCGCAGCACACCCGCAACCATATCCACGGGACCCACGTGATGGGCATCATGGCCGGTTCCGCTGTTAATGGGCAATACCAGGGCATGGCACCGGAAGCGGATATCTATGTGGCAGACTTCAACTCCGACCGCGAGCAGTTCGAGAATCCCGACGAGAACACCTCTGCCACCGCTGTTTTAGGTTTCAAGTACATTTTTGACCAAGCAGAGGCCGACAATAAGCCCTGCGTTATCAACTTCAGCAGCTGTGAGAGCGTTACCCTGACCACACAACGCATCCTAGAGAGCGAGGCATTGCAGACATTGGTGGGTCCCGGCCGCATCATCGTCTCCGCCGCCGGCAACGACGGCTTCCGCGCCTGCTACCTAGAAAAGGGCGCGGGCGACTACCAAGCCGGCACAGGCATCATAAACGGCATCTCCAGCGGACAGATTATCGACATCGACCTCGTCACCCCAGGAGACCAGTTCGTGCGCTTCGACTTCTTTGGCATGCAACTGACTGGAGGCGGAATCGAGGGCACCATCACGTTCCACACTGACAGCACCAACGCTCTGACTGGCAACCACTTTACTGCCAACGTGAGTATGGGACTGGTGCAGTTGGATGTTACCGTCAGTCCGTATCAGGACCCGCGCGGCACTGTCTATCACATTCAAGGCACGATGCCGAACTTGGCGTACTTGATGCTCTGCGGCGCAGCGGTTTTGCTCACCAGCGACAATCCCGCATGGATGTACAGCGACATCGCCTACAGTCCGTTCAGCAACGTGACCAGCGTTCCGCAGTACAGCTTCGCTCAGCCCGGACACTCGGTCTCCTGGCCGGCCATCATGCCTGAGGTTATCGCCGTCGGAGCTACTGGCTACAAACCCATTTTCACGAACATTGCCGGGCAAACCAATACCGACATGGAGGACTTCGCCCCCGCACAGAACGGGCTGATCTGCACCTTCTCCGGCTGCGGTCCCACCTTCGACAACCGCATCAAACCCGATGTAGTCGCCCCAGGGCTGAACATCAACGCTGCCTACAACAGTTTCTATGCCGATTTCAATGCTATCAGCAAGAATCTAACCTATTCGTTCCCTTATAACGGGAAAACTTACTACTATCTGGCAGAATCCGGCACCTCGATGGCATCGCCTGTGGTGGCCGGTGCCATCGCGCTGTGGCTGCAGGCCAAGCCCGACCTCACGCCCGCCCAAATTCTAGAGACTTTCCAGCACACCTGCACCCACCCCGACAACACCCTCTCCTACCCCAACAACACCTACGGCTACGGTCAGATCGATGTCTATCAGGGCTTGCTTTACGTGTTGGATTTGCCCTCCAAGATTTCCGACTTCAGTCAACATCAGCCGCAGGGCGTGACCTTCCGTCTTGAGGACCGACAACTGTACGCCGATTTTGGGGACGAGCATCCGAATAAGATCGTCTTCAGCGTCTATACCCTTGACGGCAAATTGGTTCTAACCCGCAGCGGCCACGACCACATCAACCTCTCCGCATTGAAGGACGGAGTCTATGCCGTGCAGCTCATCACCGACAACCCGCGCACCACGGGTTCGACGCTGATTCGGTTGTGACACGAAACGACAAAAATCGTATCTTTGCCGCCGCATTTGATTAGATGATTAGATGACTGGATGATTCGTTTTACCCACTTAACTGCTAACTACTAACTACTAACTACTAACTGCTAACTGCTTCAATAACCAATAACCAATAACCATTCTCAAAAAAATGAACCAAGAAGAGACCGAAAGAACGGACATTTTGAAGGACATCACCGACAAGGAATACGAATACGGTTTCGTGTCGGACATTGATATTGAAGAATTCCCGAAAGGGCTAAACGAGGACATCGTGCGGCGGATTTCGGCGCGGAAGGGCGAGCCCGACTGGCTGCTGGAATTCCGTCTGAAAGCTTACCGCTATTGGACCACTTTGGAAGAGCCCGATTGGGGACATCTCGACTTCGAGAAGCCCAACTATCAGGACATCCAATATTTGGCTATCCCGAAAAAGAAGAAACAGCTCTCTTCGATGGACGAGGTGGATCCCGAATTAGTCGATACTTTCAACAAACTGGGCATCAACCTGGAAGAGCAAAAGGTGCTGGCGGGCGTGGCCGTGGATGCGGTCATGGACTCCGTCTCCGTGAAGACCACCTTCTCCGACACCCTGAAGAAGTACGGCATCATCTTCTGCTCCTTCGGCGAGGCGGTGCGCGAACATCCCGATTTAGTGCGGCAATATCTCGGTACGGTGGTTCCCTACACTGACAACTTCTTCGCCGCACTCAACTCCGCCGTCTTCAGCGAGGGTTCGTTCTGCTACATCCCCAAGGGGGTGCGCTGTCCCATCGAGCTTTCGACCTACTTCCGCATCAACGCGGCCAACACCGGTCAATTTGAGCGCACGCTGCTCATCGCCGACGAAGGCGCGTACGTAAGCTATATGGAAGGCTGTACCGCGCCGCAACGCGACGAGAACCAGTTGCACGCCGCTGTAGTGGAACTCATCGCCATCAAGGACGCGGAAATCAAGTACTCCACCGTCCAGAACTGGTACCCAGGCGACAAGAACGGCAAGGGTGGCATCTACAACCTCGTCACCAAGCGCGGTCTCTGCAAGGGTGCGAATTCCAAGATTTCGTGGACGCAGGTGGAGACCGGCTCGGCCATCACGTGGAAATACCCCGGCTGCATCCTCAAGGGCGACAACAGCGTGGGCGAGTTCTACTCCGTGGCCGTCACCAACAACTATCAGCAGGCTGACACCGGCACGAAGATGATCCACCTGGGTCGCAACACCCGCAGTCTGATCGTCTCCAAGGGTATCTCCGCCGGTCACAGTCAAAACAGCTACCGCGGTTTGGTACGCGTCGATAAGAACGCTGAAAACGCCCGCAACTTCTCGCAATGCGACTCGCTGCTGATGGGCGACAAATGCGGTGCGCACACCTGGCCCGACCTTCAGTGCGCCAACTCCAGTTCCGTGCTCGAACACGAAGCCACCACCTCCAAAATCTCCGACGACCAGCTCTTCTACTGTCAGCAACGCGGCATTGACCAGGAGAACGCCGTCAGCCTCATCGTCAACGGCTACGCCAAGGAAGTCCTTAGCAAGCTCCCGATGGAGTTCGCCGTAGAAGCGCAAAAGCTGTTGAGTATCACGTTGTCCGGAAGCGTGGGATAATGGCTGTTGGCCGTTGGCTGTTGGCTTTTGGCTATTAGCTGTTAGTTATTGGCTATTAGCCTTTGGCCGTTCTCTTGCGAGGAACAAATGCCTTGGAACTGTTGACTATGACTTAAACTTAAACTTAGACTATATCATAGACTCCCCCCTAAACGTGTAGCTCCTAAGCTTGTAAACCCTCTAAGCTCCTAAGCTCCTAAGCTTCTAAGCTTCTAAGCTCCTAAGCCTTCTAAGTCCTTAAACCTTAAACTATAAACCTTATACCTACTAACCTCCCAAACAATGAAACGCCTTTTCGCCATCTTCGTCTTCTTCGCTGCACTCACCGTGCATGCGCAGGAAAACAACTTTTGGCAAAAGGTCAATGATTTTTTGACTAAGGTGAAAAACATCGACACCACCTACATTTACCAACCCAAGCAGGGCTTCACGTTAGGTATGTTTTCCACCCTTCAGCAGGTGGGTTTCGACACAAGGGTCATGTTCCATTATCTCACAGAAGAGGGCATTCAGGAGTCCGGAATGACGAAATACCATCTTGACGAGAAACCCGGCACAAAATTAGGACTTGAATTGGGCTACGGAAAGTTTGTGATAGGCTACGGAATCGAAATCGGTCCCAAAAGGGCATACAAAAAGCAGTCGTTGGGACTGAACCTGTTGGGTAAAAACTGGGGGTTGCATTCCAACTATTTCAAGGTCAGCAACACTTTCAACGCAAACATAGTCATTGGAGACGCTAGCTCCCCCTACCATTTGGAAGATAATTACATCTCCACCGATCCCGCTTTCATGCAATATCTCTACATCGACGGCTACTATGTGTTCAACAACCAACGCTTTGCCTATCCTGCAACGTACAAGGCGGGATTGGTGCAGCGCAAAACAGCTGGGGCTTGGATCGTCACGGGGCGTTACATGCAAGGCGCGCTCTACAATCCCCCGCTATCTATCGAAGACTCCTATTATGTGCTGGACGGCTACTCCACCATGCAGATCTCCGTGGGCGGTGGTTATTCAGCCAACTTCGTATGCTGGCACAGAGACCCGGTTGCCCTTCGCGACA
>Ga0310690_10002148_pt1 | contig 32830 bp, 24 predicted proteins | sample AusTroGonzalo_MG_2_FD_207661 | JGI IMG/M metagenome (GOLD analysis project Ga0310690, IMG submission 207661) | Bovine rumen microbial communities from tropical cattle in Woodstock, Queensland, Australia - Gonzalo_04 (v2) (version 2) | ecosystem: Host-associated > Mammals > Digestive system >...
ATTCTGAACAAACCGGGAAGATTCACCGATGATGAATTTAAAATCATGCAGAGCCACACTACCGAAGGAAAGAACATTCTTACAAAAATCGAAGCCAACGCAAGCGATATGGATGAAGGTTACCTGAAAGAATCGATCGAAATGGCGCAATACCACCATGAAAAATGGGACGGCACAGGTTATCCCAACAAAATCAAAGGAGAGGAAATCCCGCTTGCGGCACGCATTATGGCGGTTGCCGATGTTTTTGACGCACTTGTCGCCGAGCGTGTCTACAAAAAGTCGTTCCCTTATGAAAAAGCGATGGAAATCATTACCGAAGGTTCTGGAAAGGCTTTCGACCCAGTCGTAGTAGAAGCTTTCACCCGCATTTCAAAAGAACTTTACGACGAGAGAACCAAACTGAAGAAAGAAGCAACAACTCCTGAAAAAAGCTAGAAAATATTATTGGTTCAGTTGCTGATATTTAAATCCGGCAGGAATTAAAGAAGTTCTTTGAGCTGCTGAAGCTTTTCGACGAAAACTTTCTCGAACATTTTGTAAGGTGCGATGTCGGTCATGTCGACGCCTGCGTCCTTGAGGATTTCGATAGGCGGTTTCGAGGTCCCGGCCTTGAGGAATCCGTTGATATACTGTTCTGCCGGGATCTTGCCGCTTCTGACTCCTTCTGCGAGCGAAAGAGCGCCGATGAAGCCTACGACATACTTGTAAACATAGTAGTTGTAGTAGAAATGAGGAACGAAAGCCCACTCGTTTTTGTAGAGTTCGTCGATCTTCATGAGGCCGTATTCCTCGCCGTAGTATCTGCTCAGAGTCTGACCGTAGATGCCGTTGAGGAATTCGGGAGTGAGAACTTCGCCCGCTTCGACTTTTTTGTAGATCGCATCTTCAAACTCTGCGAACTGCATCTGTCTGAAAACTGTAGCGCGCGCCATTTCGATGAAGTGGTTGAGGAGGAATTTCTTTTCTTCCTTGTCAGTAGTCGTGTCGATAAGACGGTTGATGAGCATGATTTCATTGAATGTGCTTGCAACTTCGGCAACGAAGATCGTGTACTGCGACTTTTCGTAAGGCTGGAACTTGTTTGAATAGTATGAGTGGATCGCGTGACCCATCTCGTGAGCCAGAGTTGAAGCCGAATTGTAGTCGTCAATGTGGTTTAAGAGAACGTATGGATGTGTGTCGTAAGCCATGCCTTCCATGTATGCGCCGCTCACTTTGCCTTCGTTCGGGTAGATATCGACCCAGCCGTTTGCCGGATCCATCGCTTCGGCGATAGCTTTTCTGTATTCGTCTGTCATGCAGGACATCGCCTCGTTTACGAGTTTTACGGAATCTTCGTATGTGTAAACTCTGCTGTTTCCGCCTTTTACCATCGTCGCGTAAATATCATGGTAGCCCTGATCGGGAATATTGAGAACTTCCTTTTTGAGTGCCAGATATTCGTGAAGTGCCGGCAGGATGGCGCGGACATTGTCACGCAGAGTGTAGAAGAAATTCGACGGAAGCTCGTTTTCCTTCATCTCCTTGTCGAGAGCGTCGGAATATTTTCTGATCTTTGCGACTGTCGCATAGTATTTTGTCTGGTAGTGGAGCATCTTCGCAAGCGAGTTTTTGTAGCTGTCGTAGGTCTTCCAGAAAACGTCGAAGATCTTCTTTCTCGTCTCGCGGTTGTCGCTCTGGCGGAATCTTGCGTAAGTCTGGATATTTGCTTCCATTTTTTCGCCTTCAAGTTCGATTTCGGGGAACTTCATGTCAGCCGACGAAAAAGTGGAGTAGGTTTCGTATTCGCCGAGAGCAAGTCCGCCGAACTCAGCCATGATTTTCTCTTCCGGTTCGGAAAGAGTGTGCGGCTTGTTCAGAAGAATAGCGTCGAAATATCTTGAAAAATCACTGAAATCGGGGTCGTTTTTGAAACCGAGAAGTTTTTCCTCGCTGTAGGAGAGGAGTTCAGGCTCCATGAAAGAGCTTGCAGCCGCCATTTTTGTCATAGCCGCAGCCGCCATGCCGGAAAGTTCCTGCCATTTGCCGACACTCATGTCGACATCACGGTTTCTGTCTGCGTAGCACTGAAGTTTTGCGCCTCTTCTCATGGCATCGCTTGAAATTCTGAGAGCTTTGAGGAGAGTTTCCTTTTCACCGAGTTTCCCGGCGAATTTCACGATTTCGGCAGTGTCTTTTTCGATGCACTGGAACTCGTTCGCGACTTCTTCTTCGTTTTTGTAAAGGTGGCTTGTCTGCCAGCAGTTTTTCGGGTCGACTTCATTTCTTTTCAGCATTTTTTTCCTCCAAATCAAATGTTCATAAACAAAAAACCCGTTATTTTAAGGTCTATGCCGTAAAAGGCAAGGAAACAGTATTGTCATGTTGAGGCTTGCCGAAAGATCTCTGTCATCTTGAACGAAAGTGAAAGATCTCTTAGATTCTTCGCTACACTCAGAATGACGGTTGCTGAGCCTGTCGAAGCACAAAAACTTGCTGTCTGTTTCAAAATACCTAAAATACCGCGTTTTTTTGAATGATTCGTTTTTTGTGGAGAGAAAAAATGAAAAAAATTTTGTTTTTGTTCGGATTCATGCTGCTTTTGACGACATCGCTTTTTGCCCAGAGAGCTGCTGTAATGGAATTTAAGGCCGGAGTCGGCATTTCACAGGCTGATGTTGACGGTCTTTCTGGAATTTTCACGACTTATTTCCGTCCTGCGGGCTATACGATGGTTGAAAGAACTCAGATCGACCGTGTAATTTCTGAGCAGGGGTTTCAGAGAAGCTCTCTTACCGAAGCTCAGATGGTCAGGATCGGAGAAATTCTGAACCTCTCGATGATTGTAATCGGCGATATAAATGTTGTTGCCGGCGAATACAATGTCGATGTCAGAATCGTCAGTGTTGAATCAGGAGTGATTATTGCGACAGACGGCGAATCTTTTAAAGGATCTTATAGAAATTCAATGAAACAGCTCGCCCAGAGGCTTGCAGGTCAGGTCGCTATTAAACCCGGCCAGACGGTGCAGGCAGCACCGAAACCGAAACCGGCGGCTTCACGCACAACGCCGTTTGTGATTCTCGGATATCTGAAAGTATTCCCGAATGATCTCGGCAGATTTGACAGCGAACCGAACACCATAATCAGGCAGATAAATTCGCAGGAACAGCACGGCTACAACACTTGGCGTCTTCCGACAAACGAAGAGCTTTCGCTCATGGTTGCAAACTCGGTTGTAAGCTCGTCTGACGCCTATATGACTTCAGACAGCCGCAGAAGCGGCTTAGTCCGCCTTGTGACGGATAAGGGGACTGCTCAGGAAATTGCAGAAGCAACTCGTAAAGCAGAAGAAGCAGCACGCAAAGCAGAAGAAGCAGCACGTAAGGCAGAAGCAGCAAGACGTGAGCAATGGCTTAAAAGCAGAACAATAGGAAACCTTGTCTGGTCAGACCGTTCTTCCAGCGAAATGAACTGGAACGCGGCGAAACAATACTGCGCGAATCTTTCTGAAGGCGGCTTTACTGATTGGAGGCTGCCGAATATTAACGAGTTGAGAACAACAATAAAAAATTGTTCAAAAACTGAACTTGGCGGAGAGTGCAAGGTCAGCGAGAAAAACGGGTGTCTTTCCGACAACTGTTGGTATCCGGATGGTTCGTGTTATTGTGAAAGCAGAAGTAACAACGGCGGTTATTACAGTAAACTTGGCGATCCTGACGGTGTTTTCCTTTGGTCCTCTTCTACTAGTTCAGATAGTACAGATAGCGCATGGTACGTGGGTTTCGGCAATGGGGTTGTGGGCTACAGCCATAAGTCAAACGATATCTATGTTCGTTGTGTCAGGTAGGAGGTTCCGTTGGCCGCATTTTGCGCAGCGTAGCGAGCATATTTTGCGCACGCCTTTTGAAGGGGCGGGCATGGTTTTTATTCTCCCGCTAAGTTAGCGGGAGTGGCTGCGAAAGCAGACGAGGGCGTGTGTCAGAACAAAATGCAACACACTCCACCGCCATAAATGGCACCTCCCCTAGCTTAGGGGAGGAGTTTTCGAGGTTAATTTGGCGAACAACGATAAATTTCAGCTTTACAAATCGGCTTTTGATTTAACGGTTTACATCGTATTCAAAAGCTATAAATCATGGTATCACGCGGCAAAAATGCTGTTTGATATAGACATGCAGTGTGAAAAGCCGCTAAGCAACGGAATCAATTTTCTCGGCTATGTCCAGCACATTTTTTACCGTTTGGTGAGAAGAAGAGTTATTGACAATTTCAGGAATAAATTGAAGTGGTGGGCGGTTGGTGAGCCTGTCGAACCATCGCTCATTTCGACTTCGCTCAATGACCGGGAGACGTGTCAGGTCACGTCTCTACAAAAAGACAATAAAATCAGTGTATTATCGAAATTAAGGTCTGTTCTCACCTCATATCTGGCCTATTCCTCGAAGGCGAATTCTTTCAGGATTTTGATAAAAACCCTTCACACGCACCAGTGGCTGAAGAATTTTTTCAGGATTTTCAGGACAAAAGCGGCGTTTTCAGAGGAAATAACAACCACATACAAGTTAAAAATTGCAGAGTTTTTCTGACATTTTTCATATCGACTACGCCAAATATACCGGAAAGATTCGGATGGAACTACGGTTGAAAACTTCGCTAGAAATATTAAATCGTTTCCAAAACTCTTCGCTCCTTGTCTTAAATTTTTTCTTGAAAAATCTGTTTTTTGCAGTTATAAGTGCGCATAATCGGAGTTCATTGGTATTTTATATATGCGCATAATCGGTTTTTGTGCCATTTTTATATGTGCGCATAATGACAAAAGAGGTCGAAAAATGATTTTTAAACGCAAGATTTATGAGAAACTTCTGACTTGGAAAAAAGAGTGCAGAGGAAGCAAGGCGATTTTGATTGAAGGTGCCAGACGAATAGGCAAATCCACAATTGCAAGAGAGTTCGCCGCAAAGGAATATAAAAGTTTTATTGTAATTGATTTCGCAGCCGCAAGCGAGAAGGTGAAATCATATTTTACCGATTATCTCAATGATCTTGACACATTTTTCATGCTTCTTTCGGCTGAATACAAGACAAAACTGCACAGGCGCGAAAGCCTTATAATTTTTGACGAAGTTCAAAGCTTTCCGAAAGCGAGAGAGGCTGTAAAATATCTTGTTGCAGACGGAAGATACGATTATATTGAAACTGGTTCTCTGATTTCAATAAAGGAAAATGTAAAGAATATCGTGATTCCGTCGGAAGAACGCCATCTGAAGATGTTTCCTATGGATTTTGAAGAGTTCGCGTCGGCACTCGGTGAAGAAAATATCATTGATTACATAAAAAATTGTTTCGTGAAGAAAGAACCTCTTGAAAGAGGTCTCCACAACAGGGCCATGCTTCTTTTCAGGCAGTATCTTCTTATCGGCGGAATGCCGAAATGTGTTGATATTTTTATTGAAAGCGGCAAGGATTTTTATGAAGTCGACCGCGAGAAAAGGGATATTCTTGATTTGTACCGCAGTGACATGATGAAGATTAAAGCCCGTTACAGAAGCAAGGTTATCTCCATTTTTGACGCAATTCCAGGATTTCTTTCGCAGCACGAAAAGCGCATTGTCTTCAAGAATGTCGCAGAAAAATCAGACTTGACCGACTACAATGAGACATTTTTCTGGCTTTCCGATTCTATGGTGACGAACGAGTGTTTTCTTTGCAACGATCCGAATGTCGGTCTTTCGCTGAATGAAAGCCGCGGCTACATCAAGTGTTATCTCGGCGACACCGGTCTGCTTCTAAGCCACACTTTTGATGAAAACGAGCTTCTTGAAAAAGAGATTTACAACCAGATTCTCAGCGGAACGCTTTCTTTTAACGAAGGAATGTTTTATGAAAACGCTGTCGCGCAGATGCTTGCCGCCAATGGTCACAAACTTTATTTCTATAGTCATTACAACGAGGAAAAACATCGCAACGACATGGAAATTGACTTTATTCTTTCCAACAACAGCAAACTGGAATATAAAATTTTTCCTGTTGAAGTGAAATCCTCAAACCGTTACAAAACCACATCGTTGCAAAAATTCAGTAATAAATTCAATGAACGGATCGGCGGTTCTTATATTATTCATCCGCGCAATCTTGTTGAAAACGACGGCATTCTCTGCATCCCTGCATATATGACTTTCTGTCTGTAAAAACTGGTTCAATGATATAAGTTTTAGAATTTCAATCAATAAATTGATATCTTGGTAAAGTTGTTCCTGCACCGTTAGTCAGACAGATTTTTCTTGAGAAAAGCACAAACAAAACTAAAATCCTACGTTGGATTTGATGAAAATCTGAACAACAGGAGGCTAAAATGAAAAAACTCATCGTTTTGATGATTGGCTTTTTTATGATTTTATCGCTTGTAGCCTGCGGCGGCAGTTCTTCAAGCGGAGAGAAGGGTGCTGAGCCGGATGATGACGGTTCCGCGCAGTTCAATGACGATGAAACTGCCGATTTCGAAGTCGTCAGTGACAATGAAACTGCCGATTTCGAGGTTGTCAATGACGATGATTTTACGGAACCGGCTGAAGATGCAGCTCCGCAGACTTATGAGGAGTGGCAGAACGCCTATGCGAAGGCGGATGCTCAGGCGGAGCAGGTTCAGGCTCCGTTTGTAGAGGCGAACACGAACTTCGGAATGAAGCTCTTCGCGAAGCTCAACGAGTTTGGCGAAAACATCATGATTTCACCGCTTTCAATTTCAATCGCCATGGCAATGACTGTCGGCGGTGCGGGAAACAGCGGAACATTCGACGAGCTGATGGATTTTCTCGGCTACAAGGCAGCAGGGTTCGACGACTACATGACGCTGAACGGGCAGTTTGACTTTCTTTTGCAGAGTCTGACCTATTTCGATAAGGATTTCGAGCTTTCTCTGGCAAATTCGATGTGGCTTGACGACGACTTCAGGGGAGAGGTCAGCAAGACCTTTGTGAACGATCTTAAAAAGTATTACGGCGCCGGCTATTTTGTCGAGGATTTTGCTGATTCGAAAACTGTAGGGAAGATCAATTCCTGGGTCAATAATGAAACAAACGGGAAAATTCCTGAAATTATTGATAAAATAGACGAAAATACGATGATGTTTCTGCTTAATGCGGTTTATTTCAGGGCAAACTGGATGCAGCAGGTCGACTCGGAAAGAGAGATTGAACAGGGATACTTTGTCACGAGCAGCGGTTCAAGAAAACCGGCTCAGTTTTTCCGCGGAATGCTTCGTGAACGTCGGTTCTGCAACGGACCGGCTGTGCGAGACGGTATGGATATCCGGATGCTGGCTGTTCCTTTCGGGAGATGGGCGGCTTCGATATACTTTTTTATGCCGCGGGACTCAGATGATTCAGTCGACGATATGATTTCCGAGATGGCTGAAAACGGGATCGGGAAATATTTCGACAGAGTCAACGATGCCTACAGAGATTACAGCGAATTCGAGCTCCCGCGCGTCAGATTCGAATACAAGGAGTCGGTGGAGGATGACTTTTACGGGATGGGGCTGAAAAAGCCGTTCGACGATAATTACGGCTTTGACGGGATCGTCAGCGAGAAACTCATTATCAGCGAGATCCTTCACAACACCTACTTCAGCATGGATGAAAAGGGAGTCGAGGCATCGGCTGTGACTAAGGTTGACTTTGAAGTCGGCGCAGGTGTAGACGGCTTTGACCCAAAACTTTTCCGTTTCGACCGGCCGTTTGTATTTGCTGTCCGAGACGACAGAACCGGCACGCTTCTTTTCATAGGCAAGGTCGAAGAGCCTGAGTTCGACTGATTTTCGGGCCAATATGTCAAAATATTTGTAGATTTTCTTGAGAAAAGCACAAACAAAACTAAAATCCCGCGGTTTTTGTTTTTTAATGGAGAAAAAGATGGAAAACTGGACGATAGACAAAGTCAGAAGGACTTTTTTGGATTTCTTCAAAGCTAAAGGCCATACCGAAGTTGCAAGTTCGCCGCTTCTTCCGGCTGAGGACAATACTCTTCTTTTCGCGAACGCCGGAATGAACCAGTTCAAAAAGCTGTTCTTAGGGCTTGAAAAAAGAAGCTACACCCGTGCTTGCAGTGCGCAGAAGTGCGTCAGAGCGGGCGGAAAGCACAACGACCTTGAAAATGTCGGCTTCACGACAAGACACCATACTTTCTTTGAAATGCTCGGAAACTTTTCTTTCGGCGACTACTTCAAGGAAGATGCGATAAAATATGCGTGGGAACTCATCACGGAAGTTTTCAAACTCGACAAATCGCGCCTTTACGTTACGGTTTTCAGAGAGGATGACGAGGCTGAGCAGCTCTGGCTGAAAAATACAGACGTCGATCCGAAACACATTTTCCGTCTTGACGAGCACGACAACTTCTGGCAGATGGGCGATACCGGCCCGTGCGGCCCGTGCAGCGAGATCCACTACGATCTTGGTGAAGGTTTCCATGCCGAAAAACCCTTCTTCGACAACGGAATGCCCGACTTCGACTGCGGCAGATTCGTCGAGATATGGAACCTTGTTTTCATGCAGTTCAACCGCGACGAAAGCGGCAAACTGACTCCGCTCCCCAAGCCGAACATCGACACAGGAATGGGACTTGAGAGAATAACTTCGATACTCAACGGAAAACTTTCAAACTACGATATCGACATTTTTCAGGATCTGATCCATTTCACCGAAAATCTGCTCGGAAAGACCGTTTCGGTCGATTTGCGCTCAAGCCTCAATGTTATCGCTGATCACGCGAGAAGCACTTCATTCCTCATCGCCGACACGATCACGCCGTCAAACGAGGGAAGGGGATACGTTCTCCGCAGGATCATGCGCAGAGCTATCAGACACGGTCACAAACTCGGTTTCAACGAACTTTTCTTCTGGAAAGTCTGCGGCGAAGTCATCAGGATCATGGGAAACCACTATCCGGAACTTGTCGAGAAACAGGAACTTATCCTCAACATCGTCCGCGACGAAGAAGCGCGTTTCAGACAGACTCTGGACAAAGGCCTGGCTCTGCTTGACGACGGCTTGAAAGAGATGCTTGCAAACGGCAGAAAGGAGTTCCCGGGCGAGCTCGTCTTCAAACTTTACGATACTTACGGATTCCCGTCAGACCTCACCGAAACGATCCTTGAAGAGAAGGGTTTCTCCTTCAATCAGGCTGAATACGAAAAGGCTATGCAGGAGCAGAAGCAGCGCGGAAAGGCTTCGTGGAGCGCAAAAATGGATTCACAGAAGCTTTCAGCTGTGAAGGAACTGCTTGACGGCGGCATGAAAGAGCCTGTTTTCAAAGGCTACGACGCGGAAGAGTGCGAAGGAAAAATAATTGCTCTTTTTGACGATGAATTTACGAAAAAAGAGAGCGTAAGCTATGGAAACTGCTACGCAATTTTTGATCCGGTAGTTTTCTACGCGGAATCGGGCGGTCAGCTTGCCGATAACGGCAAAGTTATGAAAAACGGCAAGATCGCGGCGAAAGTCGTCGATGTGATAAAAGTCCACGATGTAAAAGTTGCCAAACTCGAAGTTCTCGATGTTCTGAATACCGGCGACACGGTTCAGCAGGAGCTCGACCACGAAAGAAGGTCTGCTACAAGGCGTAATCACTCGGCGACGCACCTTCTGCACCGCGCTCTGAAGATGGTCCTCGGAACGCACGTCAATCAGGCCGGTTCTTTAGTCGGTCCCGACAGGCTCCGTTTCGACTTCAACCACTTCCAGGCTATGAGCAGGGATGAACTCAAAAAGGTTGAGATCGAAGTAAACCGCATGATCGAGGCAAATTCCCCGCAGAATACCGTCGTAAAAGGGATCGAAGAGGCTAAGAAGGAAGGTGCGATGGCTCTTTTCGGTGAAAAATACGGCGAAAACGTCCGCGTCGTCACGATGGGCGAAAGCAAGGAGCTCTGCGGCGGAACGCACGTCAGCGCGACGGGCGACATCGGTCTTTTCAAGATCGTGAAGGAAGAAGGAATTGCTGCCGGAGTCCGCAGGATCGAAGCAGTAACAGGTCTCGGTGCACTTTCTCTTTTCCAGGAATACGATGAAACGATCAACGCAATTTCCGAAATGACGGGAAGCGAAAAAGCGCTCGTTCTCAAAGGTGTCGAAAAGCAGATCGAAACTGCAAAACAGCTTTCACGCGAACTCAAGGAAGCCGGCAAAAAACTTGCTGCCATGCAGACCGCTTCGCTTGCTCCGCTTTGCGAGAAGGACGGGACCAAGATCTTTGCTGTAAATTCGGGCAAAAACCGTGCCGAATCGCTTGAACTCGTCGATTCACTCAAGGCTAAGTTCGATAACGCCGTTATTGCAGTTGTCGGTGACGATGCAGGAAAAGCACTTGTAATAATTTCTGCGACAGGCGAGGCAAAAACAAAATTCCACGCAGGAAATATCCTTAAAAACATCCTTGCAGAATTCGGAGGCCGCGGCGGCGGAAAACCCGATATGGCTCAGGGCGGCGCACCGAAAGTCGATTTTAACAAGTTCTCTGAATTATTGAAGAATATCTGAAGATTCAGGGTGTAAATCCCGGCATTTTCAATAACTTTTTCAAAAATTGGCTGCTCTTTTGATAAAGGAGGAAAAATGAAGTTTCCGACATTGATTTCTGTTTTATTCATCACTCTTTTTTTTGCGGCATGTTCATCTGAAAAAGGAGAGGCTGAGCAGGATATCCCGGCTTCTTCCGATGGTGATGAAATCAGTCAGGATGAAGATTTTCAGGAAAATGACAGCGATTCAAATCAAGTTGATGAAGAGCCTGATGAGGATGAAAATTCAGCTCAGAATGATGAAGAACCGGCGGAACCTGACGATGAATCGGAAAGCGTTGCCGACCTTTCTGCGGCTGAAACGGCAAACTGCTACATCGTAAAGACAGCCGGAAAATATAGTTTCGACGCTAGTGTGCGCGGAAACGGCAAAAAAGTGAAAGGTGTCGATTTCAATGAAGAAAAACTTAGCCCTGTAAGTGCAGAACTTGTCTGGCAGAGCGATAAAAACTCTCTTTTGGATTCACTTGAACTGAAGGACGGGCGGATTTATTTCACCTCAAAAGGAAGAAGCGGAAATGCTTTGATTGCGGCTCTTGATGAAGCAGGAAAGATAATCTGGAGCTGGCACATCTGGTTTTCAGGTGAAGAGATTTCAGAGCTTAAAACTTCCGGCGGCGTTATTGTGATGGATCGCAATCTCGGTGCGACTTATCTTGATTCTGAATCTCCGGAAAGTCACGGACTGCTTTACCAGTGGGGAAGAAAGGAACCGTTCCCGGCATCCCCTGTCGTTTCGGGCGGAACGACATCAACCATGCCTGTTCCGGTTTACGATACGGAAGGCAATGAAGTCGCTATTCAGGCTTCATCACGGGAAAACGGCGAAAACAACACTCTCGAATATGCGCTTTCACATCCGACCACGGTTTTGAGCAACAATTCACAGTTTGCAGAGTGCCGCGACTGGCTGCGCAAAGAGTTTTCAAACCCTGCACTCTGGGGCGGAACTGAGGGGGAAAAGAGCCTTTTTGACCCGTGTCCTGAGGGTTATCGGGTTCCGAAACTTGGAACTTTCGATTTTTTCACATCAAGCGGCGGCTATGAGACAGATATAGCAGGCTTTTCTGTTTACGACATCAGTTCTGACGGCGTAACTAACGAAAATGACTACAAAAACGGCTGGTATATCCTGCTTGATCCCGCGTCAGGTTCATACTCCTATTTTCCGGCTGCAGCGCGTTACGACGGCTCTTATGCGATGCTGATGGGAAGCAAAGCAGGGCTGTGGGGTAACTACTGGTATGCCGATGCTGCCGGTGAAGCGGATGATTCTTTTGTTCCGTGCGGAGCTTACGCGCTTGCATTCCAGTTCGGAGAAGAGGTTTCGGCATCTCCGAAGGCAGTCGGAGGATGTGCCGACGCCTATTCCGTCAGATGCGTGAGGGAGTAAATACCACAGAACAAGTTCTGAAAATCAGTAAAATTAAAAATCCGCTCACAAATTCCGCATAATTTCTTGAATCCACGATGAGTCCAAGATTTCGAAAGCAAAACATTTTTTGCCTAAATCCTTGAGCGAAGCTCCGATGTGGTAAAGGATTTTGTTGTCGATAATCAAAAATCTGTCGTGGATCTTTTCTGTATGGTCCAGCTCAAGTGTTGGATATTGTTCGTTGAATTTTTGGATATCGAGTGACGTGATTTTTGTTTTTGGATAGGTATAAATCCTAACTTTTACACCGTAGTAAAAGTGTAAGGATTCACAGAGGAATGTTTCAAGCTGGCGAACCGGTCGCAAAATGCGACCAGTTCTTTTGTTTCATCATTGTTAAGTTGAAAACAGAAATCTTTAGGAAATCTTTCGATATTTCTACGCACTTGCTCATTCAAACGCTTGGTTTCAACACCATAAAGCTCAGCAAGATCGCGGTCTATCATCACTTGGTGCTTTCTGATAACCAGAATTTTGCTTTCAATGTCGAGTTGGGGTTGATTTTTATCCGTTTCAACAGTTTTTTCGTCTAAATACAAAAGATTTTTTGTGGTTTCAATAGGACTAAAATTATGAATTCTTCTTGAAATATCAGAAAGTTTTTGATCGATCCTTGCAATATCTTTGGCGTTTTCAGCAATATCCTTTGTATTCTGCGAAGTCTGAATCGCGAGCCTTGCGACTTCATCCGAGCCGATGAGATTTTCCCTTTCAATGATAAAGTCCTTCATCGTTTTAAAAAGTCGGATCAAGATTTTGCTCTGTTTAATAGCCAGATCGCCGCGCAAAACTGTCATCAGCATGTAGATTCCCTGCTCGGTGAAAGCATAAGGGAAATAAGCGCGGCCTCCTTTTATTCCCTTAACTTGTATCGAGGTGCAAAAATTGCACCTCGATAATTCAAGTACCTCATCGTAGTTTAGTTGGAACATAAAATCTTCATCAAATTTCTCAATATTATTCTTGACTTGTCGATTGAATGCCTTAACTGAATAGCCATATATTTCAGCCAGATCAAAGTCCCGTCTTTCTAATTTTTTTATATCCTCGGCTGGGGGAAGTTCTTCTGGTTTTATTCCCCTTTCCACGAGCATGGAACGAACAGAAGAGTTGTTCTGAACATGCTCTGTCGTGATTTCGCTTTCGCCGAACAGATCCTTTTCTTCGGACATTGTAACTCCTCTTTTTTGACATCTCCGTTTTGTGCAATCAGGTAACAGGCATAGCGAGTGAGCATATAATCTTTGACGGCTCTTTGTGATCCGCTGCCTAGTTGAACCATTTTCGTGACCTCACGAAAATGGTCTGGAACCGTTATTCCGGCTGTCTCGCACGAGTCCATTGAACGCTTGATGGCTTTTTCAAAATTTTCCCATCTCTCATAGCCCAACAAGGGCATAAGTTCGCGTGCATACCAGAATTCGACATCTGAATTAGGAACATTGTGAATGGTTTTGTCGAAATTTTCTTTAATTTTTACAATTTGCATTTTATCCATTGTCAGCCACCTCGAAAAAGTTATTTGGTATTATAATTAGAAAAATATTTTATTCAAGTTTTATAAATAGATATTTTTCAGCTTTATAATCGCTCATTATTAACGCATTTCATCATTCTCAGACTCAACATTGTCTAACATCTAAATTTCAAAATCATTCAATAAAATTAGATGACTACGCTATTGAAATAAGAAAGGGGATTTTTGCAAGGGTTGTAACCTTATTTTCATGGATTTAGCATAACAACGAACATACTGATTTCATCGACAATGTATCAACGCATGTTTCAATCCTTGTTTTGTTGGATTTAGCCTGATAACCATGTGATGCTTATACTCGACATGAGATACTGCGGTATGTTTCAACCCTTATTTTTTTGGATTTAGCATAATAACAATAAATGACAAGCTGGAAGAGCTGAAAGCGGAACTGTTTCAACCCTTGTTTTCATGGATTTAGCCTAATGACAATCGGTTCAATGCCTTCAATTTTTTCTCCGACAATAGTTTCAACCCTTGTTTTCATGGATTTAGCCTAATGACCGAAAGAAAGCACGTTTAAAACGAAATCTTTCATCAGGTTTCAACCCTTGTTTTCATGGATTTAGCCTAATGACCATTGAAAAAAGATTCGGGAAAACAAGCATTTCCGGGTTTCAACCCTTGTTTTCATGGATTTAGCCTAATGACAAAAAATCCATTCCGGTCCGATGTTTTTCTTCTTCAGTTTCAACCCTTGTTTTCATGGATTTAGCCTAATGACTAACAATAATAATATGGTTTCCGTTCGGCTCGTCCGGTTTCAACCCTTGTTTTCATGGATTTAGCCTAATGACTGCTACTCCGGGCGCGAAGTCGCCCGCTGCAAGCAGTTTCAACCCTTGTTTTAGTGGATTTAGCCTAATGACATTGTCGTATTCGTGTAGGTTTTGCCGTTGAGCGTAGTTTCAACCCTTGTTTTAGTGGATTTAGCCTAATGACTCATTCTCCAAAAAACTTACACGCATTGATTTTTCGGTTTCAACCCTTGTTTTAGTGGATTTAGCCTAATGACAAAACAAGCCCCTTGACTATCAGATTTCCCTGAAAAGTTTCAACCCTTGTTTTAGTGGATTTAGCCTAATGACACCGACATTGTAGGAAACGGACGCTTCAAGTTTACTGTTTCAACCCTTGTTTTAGTGGATTTAGCCTAATGACCGTGATTTTCATTGCTCATCCTCCTTAAATTTTGTGTTTCAACCCTTGTTTTAGTGGATTTAGCCTAATGACTTCTGGCGCGGCGTTGCCGTTGCACGGCGTGTCGGCTGTTTCAACCCTTGTTTTAGTGGATTTAGCCTAATGACCGGAATATTTTGATTTACTGTCGGCGCAACAACTGTGTTTCAACCCTTGTTTTAGTGGATTTAGCCTAATGACTTAACCTAATTTCCGCAGAATAACGAAAATATAAATGGTTTCAACCCTTGTTTTAGTGGATTTAGCCTAATGACGCGAGCGGCGACTGTCCTTCCGGTCTGCGGAAAGTAAGTTTCAACCCTTGTTTTAGTGGATTTAGCCTAATGACAAAACTCTGTGTACACCTACGGTCTGAAGCCCCCAGGTTTCAACCCTTGTTTTAGTGGATTTAGCCTAATGACTGTGTTGCGGAAGAATGTTTTCCCGTTCAGTCAGTGTTTCAACCCTTGTTTTAGTGGATTTAGCCTAATGACCAGAAACTCGCCGCCGATTGCCTCATAAACAGCCTTGTTTCAACCCTTGTTTTAGTGGATTTAGCCTAATGACTACAATAAAACCGCCGATAATATCAAGGATCGTGTGTTTCAACCCTTGTTTTAGTGGATTTAGCCTAATGACTGGCGGTAGTTGGCAGCGATGACGGCGGAACAACTTTGTTTCAACCCTTGTTTTAGTGGATTTAGCCTAATGACATCAAAGCCAAATTAATATTGCACAAAATTGGACGGAGTTTCAACCCTTGTTTTAGTGGATTTAGCCTAATGACTTTAGCAAAAGCGGCGGGCGTAGATTATCGAAGCCAAAGTTTCAACCCTTGTTTTAGTGGATTTAGCCTAATGACCTTTTGACATACAAATATTCAGAATTTCCATAATCAGTTTCAACCCTTGTTTTAGTGGATTTAGCCTAATGACTGAAATCGGGCATAACTGAAGGTCTGGGCGGTTTGGCGTTTCAACCCTTGTTTTAGTGGATTTAGCCTAATGACCTGCAAAGCCCATGGTTCCTACGGCTGTTCCTACAAGTTTCAACCCTTGTTTTAGTGGATTTAGCCTAATGACACGGTCGTATTTTTAAAAGTCTGACCGCGAAGCGTAGTTTCAACCCTTGTTTTAGTGGATTTAGCCTAATGACAAGCATACATGCGGATGCAGTCTGCAATCGACGGTGGTTTCAACCCTTGTTTTAGTGGATTTAGCCTAATGACGCCGGAAGGAAATCTCAGAATCGCGGTAGACACATGTTTCAACCCTTGTTTTAGTGGATTTAGCCTAATGACTCATTCTCCAAAAAACTTACACGCATTGATTTTTTGGTTTCAACCCTTGTTTTAGTGGATTTAGCCTAATGACTATGCCATATATAGATGAAAACGGAAGACAAAGCCAGTTTCAACCCTTGTTTTAGTGGATTTAGCCTAATGACTCACCTGTCAATGTTCTTACCATGTCATTCTCCTTCGTTTCAACCCTTGTTTTAGTGGATTTAGCCTAATGACAGAGATCAGAGCAATTATCACAGAATTGCCGCCGGTGTTTCAACCCTTGTTTTAGTGGATTTAGCCTAATGACTGACACAGCGTGGCTGGTCAATTCCGGGCGTTGCGAGTTTCAACCCTTGTTTTAGTGGATTTAGCCTAATGACCGGTTTATCACTTCATTCCAGATTTTGTTTTTCTTTGAGTTTCAACCCTTGTTTTAGTGGATTTAGCCTAATGACGGGCGACAACTGCCGCTGTTATCTCAATGAATGGCGGTTTCAACCCTTGTTTTAGTGGATTTAGCCTAATGACCATAGACCACGCTTCCGACTTCGCCGCGTCGTCGGTAGTTTCAACCCTTGTTTTAGTGGATTTAGCCTAATGACGTTCCGAATGTCGCCGACAAGCTCAAAACTGAAGTGTTTCAACCCTTGTTTTAGTGGATTTAGCCTAATGACCTCCTGCTTTCAAAAAGTTTATAATTTCGCAAACCGGTTTCAACCCTTGTTTTAGTGGATTTAGCCTAATGACAGCCTGAGCCTTTTCCGCTGCTTTCAGCTGCTCATGTTTCAACCCTTGTTTTCATGGATTTAGCCTAATGACAGTTAGGGCTTCCGGTCATTGAGATCGTGGACGGCAGTTTCAACCCTTGTTTTCATGGATTTAGCCTAATGACTCGGCATAGTCGGTGATTCAAGCGACGCAATGGAGGAAGTTTCAACCCTTGTTTTCATGGATTTAGCCTAATGACCGGCATAGTCGGTGATTCAAGCGACGCAATGGAGGAAGTTTCAACCCTTGTTTTCATGGATTTAGCCTAATGACTTGTCAAAATTCCCTGAATATATACCGATCCGCGGGTTTCAACCCTTGTTTTCATGGATTTAGCCTAATGACTCTGAAACGTCCATCCCCATCGCAACGGCTGTGTCCGGTTTCAACCCTTGTTTTCATGGATTTAGCCTAATGACTTACAAGATCGCTACGCTTAACGATCGGGAAAAAAGGTTTCAACCCTTGTTTTCATGGATTTAGCCTAATGACTGCTACTGTGTTGCCGGGTTTGCATTTCGGGGAATACTGTTTCAACCCTTGTTTTCATGGATTTAGCCTAATGACTGGGGACGGCTCAGATCATTTCAAGGAGTTAGGAGGCAGTTTCAACCCTTGTTTTCATGGATTTAGCCTAATGACCATTTTTGTTTGCATACATGGAAACAAGATTTTTTTCAGTTTCAACCCTTGTTTTCATGGATTTAGCCTAATGACTTTCAACATTCGGAAAAAGCTCTTGCAAACATGAAAGTTTCAACCCTTGTTTTCATGGATTTAGCCTAATGACTTCGTGCTTCAGACACTGAACATGAAGGCGAGCGACAGTTTCAACCCTTGTTTTCATGGATTTAGCCTAATGACCTGAAATATACAAAAATCACGAATGCGAAGTGCAGCAGGTTTCAACCCTTGTTTTCATGGATTTAGCCTAATGACCAAGCTTTGCCTGCCGCGATGCGCTATAATTGCTGTGTTTCAACCCTTGTTTTCATGGATTTAGCCTAATGACAAGCACTTCAAACAATCAATGATATTATTCTTTTTCTGTTTCAACCCTTGTTTTCATGGATTTAGCCTAATGACTGTTTATAAGGCTTTGTGCGATGCGGTTAAAACAAGTTTCAACCCTTGTTTTCATGGATTTAGCCTAATGACCTGCGCCGCCTGCTACCGCACCGAAAATTCCGGCAAGTTTCAACCCTTGTTTTCATGGATTTAGCCTAATGACCGAGCGGCGACTGTCCTTCCGGTCTGCGGAAAGTAAGTTTCAACCCTTGTTTTCATGGATTTAGCCTAATGACGAAAACTCTAAGAGCAATAATTGCCTGATTTTTTTGTTTCAACCCTTGTTTTCATGGATTTAGCCTAATGACTCCGCGTGCATTTCGGTCAGGGCTGCCGGTAACTGAGTTTCAACCCTTGTTTTCATGGATTTAGCCTAATGACTCCATAATATAAGCGACTTGTTCGATCGTAGATTGAGTTTCAACCCTTGTTTTCATGGATTTAGCCTAATGACCACACCGACCGTTCTCACAAAACAGACCGATATCGTGTTTCAACCCTTGTTTTCATGGATTTAGCCTAATGACGGCCCGCACTATATTTAATAAGGTTGTAAATCTTAGTTTCAACCCTTGTTTTCATGGATTTAGCCTAATGACTCGTCATCCACATCGGCTTCGCGCTTAAAACCGGTTGTTTCAACCCTTGTTTTCATGGATTTAGCCTAATGACACGACGTTCCGGCGTGACGCAGGAGGCGGAAAATGAAGTTTCAACCCTTGTTTTCATGGATTTAGCCTAATGACGACATCGGAAGAAAGTCCGACCTTACCGCTCTCTGGAGTTTCAACCCTTGTTTTCATGGATTTAGCCTAATGACTCAATCAGTACGAATGCGACGTGATATTCGGTCTTAGTTTCAACCCTTGTTTTCATGGATTTAGCCTAATGACGGCAAAAATCGATTACAGACAAAATTTGGCGGTCAGGTTTCAACCCTTGTTTTCATGGATTTAGCCTAATGACCAATCTTTCTTAATATATAAAATGATATTAAGTGCTTAGCTCGGTTTTTGATGAACGGAAAAACGCTCTTTTTTAGCAAAAATCTTGTTGAAATCAAGTTTTTTTGTGCTGCTTTTCAGGTTTTTTTACTTGAATTTTTTAATGATTTCAACGTATTACTTTGAGTTCGGTCGAAAGTGGCTATAAAAACACCAGATTCAGTCAAATTCTGTTACTCAGTTGTCAAAGAGCGTGCCTTAAAAAAACATTGAAAGAATTTCGTCACTTACCAACTTTTTGTCAAAAGCGTTTCCTGCGGTTTTGACGCGCTGAAAGTCCTCTTTACACATCGGGAAAATGTAGAGCGAATCAATGTTTTTATCAATAATATCCGCGCATTTTAAGTAAAGTTCATCGAGTCGGCTGCGTTCGATGTCACCAAGAAAAACACTCTTCTGAACGCGGTAAAGCCCTGCATCTTTGCAGGTACGGACGACATTGTTTCTCTTTTTGTCGTCGGATATGTCATATACCAACCATGTCAGCATCGCGGCTTTCTCCTATGAATTTGTTGGCTATTCTGTGGCACTCGAATTCTATCACGTTGCATTTTTTAATGTTCCGTCCGTGGTAACGGATAGTTTCTTCCATTTCTTTGTTGAATTCACCGACAATCAGCTGTTTTCCTTCTTTTTCGAGCGTGAATCCGTTTTTTATTTCACGGCACATTTCCTGTTTTACCATCCTTTTTGAGAATAATTTTATAACTATTTCATCGACATAAGATCTGAAAAGTTCAATGATATCAAACACAAATGATTTCTTGCCGTAGTTATCCGTGTGAAGAAATCCGGAGTAGGGATCCAGGCCTGAAATCACGCAGGCTCTCTCGACTCTGCCGTATAAAATGCCGTAACCGTAGTTTAAAAAGGCGTTGAAATAGTCCTGCGCAGGATTCCTGCTTCTTCCGTCAAATTTGTATTGCGGAGGAACAATTTCGGCAATAGTTTCAAAATATATTCTGCTGGCAGCTCCTTCATAAGCCATGATCGTGTTGCGTACTTCGTCGGTCGAATCGGCTTTGAGGGCTGAAAGTTTTGCTTTTTGCTCGGAAATTGCGATGACAGCTGTTTCAATCATCTCTTTTTTGTTTTCTCGGGTGCGGGCAAGTTTTTCAAGCAGTGAAATCTGTGATTCTATTTTCTCGCAGATCCATTCTTTAACGATTTCAACACCTTCCTTTGATTGTGAAAGTTCAAGCTGCCGTCTTCTTATCAAAGCTGTTGAACCGAATTTCGAGTGCCAGATTCTTGAAAAAGGGTTTCCGAATTTGTCGAGAAACACAATGTCGATATTGTTTTCGTAGGCGAGCAGGATCGCGTCTGTTGAAATCAGAACCGCTGTCGTTATCAGAATTGACTGGACTTTTGAAGCAGAAATCTCGCTCTTTTTTTCATCAACAGTGACTTCAAAACATTCGCCGCGCTTTCTGATATAGGCACCTTTTGAATTTATTACAAGCTGCATTTTTCCCTCACACGCAAATATTTCTGTATGTGCAGTCGCCGCATCTTGCGGTATTTCTGGTTTTTTTAGGATAAAATCCCGTATTCATAATCAAAACCATTTCTTTAATTATATCAATTAGTTGAGCTCTGTCATCATCAGTAAATTCGAGAGTGACAAGTTTGTTGTTTGAACGGGTGTAGACCAAAAATCCGCGATCAACTTTTTTTCCGTAATTTTCCTCTATCAGCAGGGCGTAACAGAGCGACTGATATTTGTAGGTTGAAAAAAGATGGTCGGAATATTCCGCAAATTTGTAGTCAAGCGGAGCCATTGTTCCGTCATTCAAAGTAAGAACTTCGTCAACAATTCCTTTCAAATGGTATTTTTCGCTTGAAAGATAGACTTCCTGCTCTTTGGCGGTTGCTCCGATTTTTTTGCGGAGATAATCCTTGTTGATCTGGGTTTTTTCCTCATGGATTTCGCGCCCGACCTGAACTTTGTAGCGTTTTTCCTCGTGCTGTCCGATTTCCAGAACATTCATAAAATATGTGAATCTCGGGCAGTAGTTGTATTCAATTATTTCTGAGGGAGAGATTAAGGTGGTCATAGCCATGGCTAAAAAAATTCTTCAGTCTTCTTTTTAAATTCAATACCTTTTTTAAATGAATAAACTACATCCAAATATTCAAATCCATCCTTATCCTTTTTGCGATTTCGGTTTTGGTATTGCCATTTTCTCACACTTACAAGGTATTTATGTTTTTCTAAAGGTGAAGCGTACTCCAATTCTTCCATAAATTGCCAAGGGATAATATCGACGGAATCCATTCCTTCTCGAGTGTAAATTTCATCATTGTTTGCATTGTTATCGAATATTTGGTGCAGCCGCTCGTTTTGTACCTCGGTATAAATTTTCAGTCCTTTTTTGAAATCCTCTTGATTTTCGATATCAACATTTTCATAAACTTTGTCAATTATGGTATTTAGTTCTTGTTCCGAAATTCTTTGTCCGTTTCTTTTTCTAAGTTCTTCAAAAGTATTTGATAAAATTTTGGGAACTTTATAGACAAATTTTTCTGAAACTTCACGATGTTTGCAGACGACAATTTTTGTGTTTTTTTTCTTTCGTTTTCTGTTGACTCTGCCGGCTCTTTGTATAAGTGCGTCTATCGGAGCATTTTCCGTGAATAAAATATCATAATCGATATCCAGGGAAACCTCAGCAACTTGAGTTGTTATCAGCAGGGCAGGCGAGTTGCTTTGTTCATGCTCTGAAATTATTCTTTCTTTTTCGAATTTATCTTTGTTTATGAATTTTGAATGATAGCAGACAGGAGAAAAATCAATATATTTCTCATACAATCTGATTGCCTCATCAACAGTATTTACGATAATCAGAACTTTTTCTTTATTTCGCAGATGTTGTTGAATTTCTTCATCTATTTCATCAAGAAAGTTGTCTCTTACTTCAAAAACATTCCTTGCCTGATCCAGCAATTCCGTGTCACTTATTATTTTTAAATTTTCTCCTAATGTTTTGGCAAGTAGATTTTTCAGTTTCTCCGGCATAGTGGCGGACATAATGTAAAAAGTGGTGTGAAAGTTTTTGGTCAAATATTTTATTGTCGCAATTATAAGCCCCAGAGTGTATGGCGTGTAGAAGTGAATTTCATCAATAATTACACGGCTGTTTGTCATGTTGAATGTCTTCGCTTCCCAAAATCCCAAATTGAATCCCATGGTTAAGATTTGATCAACAGTTCCCACACTGATGTTTTTTAAGAAAATTTTGTCGAGCAGATATTCGCTGGAATCGTAATCGCCGTGAAAATCTTTTTGAAATAGAAATGCTGAAGAATGAACTAATGCTGTGTTATTTTCGCCAAAATATTCAGACAGCCTTCTATATATCGCATTGCTTGTGACTCTTGTCGGTAAAAGATAAATAATCTTGCCGATGCTATCTTTTTGTGATGCCCAAATTAGGGAGGCTTCCGTTTTTCCGCTTCCTGTAGGAGCTATAGCTAAAACATTTTCTTTAACTAAGCTCTCTTCTTGAAATTTTCTGAATGAAAAAAATTTGGCAATATCTTCTTTTTTCTCTAGTTTTAGTTTGTTGACTATTTTTGTTGCCAAATCATCTTTTGTGTAATTGAGAGGGGCGGGGAGAGTTCTTGAAGCTGATGACAACCAGTCGGAAATCGTGAGTATTGCTTTATATTTTATATAATCTTCGCGGTTGTTGTCTCGTCCTTCAATTGTTTTTAGATATTTGCTGAAGTATTCGTAAAGTTTGGCGTAGGGTGTTCTGGAAATAAATTTAGAATATTCATCTTTGTTTAAATGATTTTTAAATCCCTTTTCATAACAGAACTCGATAAATTCACTGACTAAATCAGATTGCAGATTTATTTCTTTTTCAGCCTGTTCCCTTGAAAAAATTTCATGATCAAAATTTTTGTGGTGACTGAAAACTGCTGCCAAACTTTCAGGATTGCCGTGATAATATTTGACATCTAAAGCAAATAACAGCATTCCTGATAAAAATTCATGCCGGATGTTTTCATCAAAATTTCTGTCAAGAATCATACTTTGAAAGTTTTCTGAAATTTTTCCCATGTCGTGAAAAAGCACGGAAATATAAGAGCGATACCAGAAATCTTCGGATTCGATGATTTCATGATACCGCTCTTTTAATTCTTGGCAGATATTCAATGCTTCTTCCGTGTGTTGTGTCAATGAAATTTTCGGATTGGTTTTTGCGAGAATATCTTTTAGCATTTTTCTTCCTTTAATGAATTGAGAAAACAGGAATGAATTTTTCTTCCACTTCTATGCCGCTTATTGGAATATTCAGCTTCATTTTTTCCTGGACAAAAGAAAAAGTCTTTCTTGCAGTTATTCTTCTGATGCCGTAATCTGATTCATAAGAAAATTCTGTCGGAAGATCATAACTCAAAGGCTCGTTCGTCGAATAGATCTTGAAAGAAATGTCTTTATCTATATTGAGAAGAACTTCGGAAATTATGTTTCCTTCCAGCAGACAATTTTCGACTTCATAAGATTCTGCTTCACGATATGAATCAATCAGCTTGATTTTGGCTAAAGAATCGCTTGTTCCAAGAGTTAAAGTATATTTCGGATAGAGAAAAGCAGTTTTCAACTGGTTTATTAAATCTGTATTTCCAGAAGCATAAACAATAAGATATTGATTTATAAAGTGAATTTCTCTTGTTATTATTCCTTTTGTTATAGATTTGCTGTCTTTGAAGCTGTTGTATTTCCAAAGATCTGATGCAAAGCCTTCTGATTTTCCGTAAATACCGAATTTTATTTCATTATCATTGAAAAAGTCCTGGCTTTTTTTAGGTGAAAATCCCAACGCTGCACCTGCAAAACCGATTAGGGCGGTAGGCGGTGGCAGCAGGTAGGATTTGTGAAAATTCTGAAAGTCAGGATTTCTGAAAGATGAAGTCTGTGTCCACACCTTCAAAATCAGATAGTTCATTTATTTTGTTCCTCTTTGTAATATTCATCAATCCAGCTTTTTATTGTGTCCCAACCATCTTTCAGACTTTTTACATCTGTGTCTTTTGAGAATACACTCTCCTGAACAGCAAAAACAGAATCTTCAATAAACTCAGAATAGTCTTTTGCAACAGTTTCTAATTTGTCGATATTGATTTTGCCGTCAGCAGAAATGTTGACAGATTCCAGGAATATCGGGTTCTTTGTTTTCATATAAGCAGCCGCAATAAATTTGGGAGAAATATCTGCAAGAAAACGTGTTTGTCTGCCGGAACTCCAGAGGTTTGCAAAAGCATCAATAAATGCCTTAACTCTGCGTGCTTTTTCTGTGTTTTCAATTTCTGGGTTTTCATTGAAACCGTCTCCACAACCAATTCTATCCAATTCGATAAGGATTGTTCCTCTGTAAAGTCCGGAGTGGATTTCTGTTTCAAAGATGTTCGGCTGAATTCCTTTTTCCTTGCCCATAAAGTTGGTTCCGAAATCAAGATCACCTTGATATTTGGAGAGGGCAAGCAGAGATTCGACTCTTATTGGAGAAGTTCTTGTGGCTGTTCCTGATGCTGCTGCATCCATAAATCCGAACAAATCATCATCAATATATTGTACAGGATTACATGCAGTTTTTGGGGCTCCTTTTTTAGCACTGGCTTCGTCCACAATAGAGAGCGTTTCTCCCATTTCTTCAAGTTTTTCTCTTAAAGCATGTCTTATTGCCTGAGAAGAAACATAAGGCAGCTCTTCTCCATTCGAGAGGGTTACTTTTTTGATTGGATTAATGTTGTCTACATCCTTATCCGATCCGTTAAGGCTGGCAAATGAAACTTTTGAAAGATAGGTGATTGTAATGCTGTTAGTTTTCATTGTTTTTTTCTCCTTTTATTGTTGAGTTTAACGTGTTTAATTGGTTGAGCGCAGAGATAATGCAAAATTGTTTTACCATTACAAAATTTTGAGGATTTATCTCTTCTAAAATTTCGTTAGCGATCGCAATTTCATATTTTGTCTGAATTCTGATGATTTCTTCCAGAAATTGCTGTAAAGTGCGAGCTTTTTTTAGAGAGATAATGTAGGTGCGTCCGGCTTTAGCATTGCTTTTTTTGGCATTGATGTCATTTGCATCGCCATATCTCAGTATTCCTTGACCGATACTTTTTCCGAGATTGATGGCTTTTTCTTGTAAAGTTTCTGTCATTTTTTGGTTTCCTCCGAATAAAGTTGCTTTTTCATATATACAAGTCAGGTCAAATATATCTTTATAACTTCTCCATTTTGCCTCGTTTGCCATTATTTGGCAGAAGCAGTTGTAGAACAGAGTTTCAATGTCTTCGAGAATACTTTTCCCATTGATTATTTTGCCAAGAACTCTGTTGCGCAAAAGTCGCTCCTGTCTGTAGGCGTTCTTTCCTCCTCGTTCAGATTCCTTAATGAATTTCAAGCCGTTCATAATGTTGTATATACTGATTTTTTTGTCTTCCAAAAAAGCGAAAAATCTAATCAACCATTTGAAATTATTGATTTCTTCAAAGAATTTGGTTCGCATGGTTCCTGCGAATTCATCGCTTCTGAAAGAAATTAAAGATATTGGACTTTTCTTTTCCATTTCGGAATAAATTTCAGCAAAAGGATTGAAATTTTCAGAAGAATTGTGCGAATCATCTGAAACATTGTTGTCTTTCAGAATATTCTTGTAAAAACTGTAAATCAACATAAAGAGAAAATCATTTTGTTCAGTCCAATCTTTTGAACCATCCTTTTCCTTTACAAAATTATAAAGTTTCATATTGGAATTGTAATTGCATGCGATTAGAGAAGGTTCGTCTTTGTAAAGGTGGGAGTTGACTTTTCTCAAATCGTCTAAATGTTTAAGGTTGTCTGTTACAAACATATAAATATAGACTGATTCCTTTCCTTGTTGTGTATAAAATGCGAATTTAGGAGAAAATCGACTTAAATAAAGAGCTTTTGCACTAATTCTTCCAGATTTGAGATCCAAATTGGAACAGAAATTGTTTAATCCCGAAATGAATGGGGATAAACATTGAGAATCACATAGTTTTTTAAACTTTTCTCCAGTTAAAGAGCAGGTGTTTTCTCCGGCTGTGAAATAAGCAGGATCTTTGAAAATATCATCCACATTGGTTGTCTTTGTATATGGAGTGTTGAGATAAACTTCACCTTTGATTTTTCCTGTTTTTATGATTTCTATTTCACTATTTTCGCTTTTATTACATTTAAAACCTTCGCGTTTTATTCCTTTATCTGCAAAGAATTTGACGATCTTATCTGCAAAATCACGATCTTCGCTATATAATTTTTCCAACTTCTTTTTGTCTCCGTTATGACCTGCTGTTGGCGTGGCGTTATTGGTTATCAATGCAGCTAAACCATAACTTTGCATCTTGGGAAAAGAGTTCCCTGAAAAAGGTTCTTTTACAAAATAGTATTGTCCTTTTCCGTTGTTGGCGTCTTCTCTGGCTCTTTGTCCGCTCGTGTCGTAAACTTCTTTTCCCATAAAATAGTAGACATCTTGAAGAAGTTTCATTAAGTGCTCAGATTCTACGACGAGCTTGTTCTCAAAAAGATTATGAGAATATTTAATATCCGTGAGTTTTTTAAATTTTTCCAAATAATAGTTTAGGGCAATAATTCCGGAATTTATGAAGATGTTCTCCGAACGATTGAAATCTATTTTTGTTATTTGCTGAGTTTTGTTTTCTATCATTTTCCCTCCTTATTTATTCTTTCCAACGTTCCGAAACCGCGGCTTACGCTTTTGCCGATGCCGAAAAAGTCCGGAATTTCAAAATTTGTTCTAAAAATACCGATAAATCCAATGATGTCAACACCTTTTAATTTAACTTTTGTTGTGTTTAGTGTGGTTTCGGCTTCGATTCTTGCCGGAACGGTGTATTCAAGACCTTTTGACATTGATAAAATGTTGCCGATAAGAGTTCTTCTAACTAGTTCTTTTTTTTCTTTTAAAGTTTTAAGTGACTGATATTTTTCATAATTTTCTTTGTTTAATGCAATCCACGGATGAATGAATTCATATTCAATCAGAGAATATGCTATTCCGAACGGACAGTCGGTGACTGAAAGTTCCTTTTCATTTATCGGAATATATTTTCCTTCAATATCAAGATGGTCGAGTGTCATAAATATTTCGCCGAAAACTCTTGTTGCTTCGTCTCCGATCGCCAGGATTATCGGGCTTTTGTCAACCGTCTTGAACTGAATAAGCGGGTAGCGGTAAATCAATCCGTTCGGACCGTGATTGTGGATCAGATCGTATTTTTCGAACATATTTCCGATAAATCCGCGCATTTTATGGATTTCAAAGTCCATGAGTTTTACATCTTTCATTGTGAGCTGTGCGACTTTCATACATCTCTCCGTATTCTTTAACCTCATCAATAACACTGATTTAAAGCAAATAATCAACAATTTTTCCGAAATTTTTGAAAAAATTTTTATACAACTGTTTTTTTTTGAAAAAACTGCTGAAAAAAACACGAATTTTCTGAAGTCAGGCGATATATGCCGGAGTAGGCGGGTAAAATAAATCCTTTTTGTGGTCAAAATTTTTGACCTCAAAATGCAAACATCCGCAACAATCCCCATCACAAAACAGCCCTCTCCGTCACTGCGTGACACCTCTCCCGAAGTGAGAGGCAAGGCGAGCAGACCTAAGCTCCGGCATCGAAGACCTGTTTTTTCTGATTTAAAACAGCGCTATAATCTTATTTATAAGTTCAATATTGAATTTGTGGATTACTGGAAGTGCGCCGCTTATCCAAAGAATTATCGAGATAAAAAGGGCGACCATAAGAACTATGAGAAACTTTTTTTTCATAATTTCTCGCGGACGTATTTAACTGCGTTGGAGAAGAGTTTGAGGCCGAGAGCTTCGGGCATTGTGTCCATTCTCGTCCATTCCGGATGCTGGGTTCCGTTTATGAAAACTTCGGGGTGGGGCATCATGCCGAGAACATTGCCTTTTTTGTTGGTGATTCCGGCGATCGCAAGTTCCGAACCGTTCGGATTTTCAGGATAGTGCTGCGTGATTTCGCCGTTTTCGTCAACATACTGGAAAGCGATCATGTTGCTGTCCTTTATCATTCTGAGGTCGTGCTGCTGCGCGATGAATTTGCCTTCACCGTGGCGTATCGCGACATCAAAAATATCGATTCCTTCAAGGAAAGGCGAGGGGTTGTTCGGATTTGCCTTGATGCGGACCCATCTGTCTTCGTATTTTGCCGAGTCGTTGTGGGTGAGTGTCGCAACCTGTTTTCTGAAAACTTCCTTTTCGTCGCCGGGAAGAACTCCCATTTTGACAAGTGTCTGAAATCCGTTGCAGATTCCGATTACAAGTTTGCCGTCAAGGATGAACTTTTTGAGTTTTTCGCCCATCTCTTTTTTGATTTTGAGACCTAAAACTCTGCCTGAAGCGATGTGGTCGCCGAAAGAGAAACCGCCGGGGAAAACCATGATCTGAAAATCATCGGGGTTGACTTCGCCGTTGACAACGCGGTTGACGTGAACACGCTCGATCCTGTCTGCACCGGCAGCTTCGAATGCCCATGCAGTCTCGACGTCGCAGTTTATTCCGTAACCTGTAAGTATAAGTACGCTGACTTTTTCCATGAAATCCTCCAATAAAAAAACCGCGCGAATATAGCACATTCGAAGTTGATTGCAAAACTTCTTGGCGGTTTTTAAGGCAAAATTTCACGTGGAAATTCGATCGTAAAAAGTTCAGAACAAACAATAACGAAAAGTTGTAGAGATTATTTGAATAATGAATTTTAAGCGGCTTTTTGACTTTTTTGTGAGCAAATATAATATCTGCCGTTTTTTTCGGAGGTAAAAATGGAAAAGAAAAATAACCTGGCATCAAAGATGAAAAGACTTGAGGAAATTGTCGGAAAACTCAATGAAAACCCCGAAATCGAGGAGGCTGTGAAACTTTACGAAGAAGGTGTCAAACTCTCGGTTTCGATCAAAACCTATCTTGAGGATGCCCAGACAAAAATCAGGGTTCTCACCGAGGAAGGGGAGAAAACGGTCGATGCCGATAAACTCGGAAGGAAAGATTTCGAATGATATCCTACGGCTTCATAAAAGAGCGCGACGCAAAGGCAGAAATTGCGCAGATCGAGGCTGAACTTAAGCAGAAGTTCGGTTTAAGCACGCTCTGGCGGCCTCATCAGATCCACAGCGACACGATTTTCGTTGACGGTGACGGCGAGGGTGACGGCATAATCATCACAAAACCATCGATCGCCCTCATCAGAACTGCCGACTGTATTCCTGTCCTCCTTTTTGACAGAACTGCAAATATCGCAGGAGTTTTCCACAGCGGCTGGCGCGGAACAGAGCAGAAAATCGTCTCGAAAGGGGCGAAAATGATGGCTGAAATGGGCTGCAAAAACATTGAGGCTATTATTTTCCCTGGAATCGGACTCTGCTGCTTCGAAATAGGGGATGAACTTCGCGAAAGATTTGAAAATGCAGAAATTCCAATGAGTTATGTTAACGGAAAACTTCACGCCGATTTAAAAACCGCGATAAAAAACGAGCTTATAAAAACCGGGATCACGAAAATCACCGATGATTCGCAGTGCACTTTCTGCGGAGAGGGTTACTTCTCATACCGGCGGGACAAAACCGAAAAACGGCACGCCACTTTTGCTGTTGTATCTTAAAATTCTTTAAAAAAATTTTCGCTTGGGCATTATACGCCCAACCTCTCGGGTATAATTTGCCCGTTTTTGTTGTTTTAGGAGGAAAAAATGTCAAATCTTGAAAGAGTTGTTTACATCAACCATGCGATCAAAACTAAAGGTTTCGTCACAAGAAAGGAGGTCTCCGACCGTTTTGAAGTCCCCATCGACACAATCAAGCGCGACATCGAATATATGCGCGATTTCCTTTCCGCACCGATAAAATACAGGCAGAGTGTCGGCGGATATGTCTATGAAACGCCGTTCGACATGCTTTTCGATTCGCTTGAGGACGCGGTCCTTTACTACATTTTCGTAAAGCGTCTCTCTGATTCCTTCAAACTCAACGGGCTTTCGTATATCCCTGTTATCTCACAGGATATTTTAGCGAACATCGCGACTTACATCCCGGCGAATTTCGACGAGATCATGGACAACATCACCTACGATTCATCGGATGTCGACTGCATGGATCTCAAGGATTTCAGGAACATTCTCGAATCGTTTATGATGAAACGCTGTGTCGAGATCTCATACATCAACGCCGACGGAGAGGAGAGCACACGCGTTGTTGAGCCGCTCAAACTGATGAATTACCTCGGAAAGTGGTATCTCATCGCATTCTGCCGCAAAAAAAATGCTTTGCGCGTTTTTCTTCTTTCGCGCTTCCTTTCAAGCGAACTTACAGATAAAAATTTCGAATATCCCGTCACAAAGCGTGAGCTTGACGGATATATCGACGGCTCTTTCGGAATGTTCAAGTCGGTCCACTCGTCATTGGCGGTGATCCGCGTTTTCGAACCGGCATACTACTATGTCAAAAACCAGAAATGGCATAAAGACCAGCAGGTCAACGACTGTGTGATCGACGGGAAAAAATGCCTCGAGATAACACTTCCGGTCGGCGACCGGGACAAGGAGATCCTGGCAAGAGTCCTCTCGTATTCGCCCGACAGCGAAATAGTTTCGCCTCCGGCTCTGCGTGAAAAGTGGCTCGAAAGGATCAGAACGCTCTATAAAAAGTTCTGCAAGAAATAAGGAAAGCGCAGTGGTTAAAAGCAGAATCCAGAACTTCGCAGTGAATATGTGGCAAGCAGGAAGAAACGCAGAAAAAAATCTTAGGAAGAACTCGACAAAAATCCTATAATATGGTAAAAGAATTAGGTTTTTTGAACGGAGGTCACCGATATGTTTGTAAATGCGGTACTTTTGAGCATCAAAGATAAAGAAGCATCTGAAAATATTATGGAAATAATCAAGTGTTTTGTTGAAAAACTGAAGCCGGTCAAAATTTTTCTTTTTGGTTCTTTTGCAGCCGGAACAGACAATGAAGACAGCGATTTTGATTTTTATATTGTTGTTGACGACAACCGGAATGTCGCCGATGTTTCCACTGAGGCTTACAAAGCAATCAGATATCTCAGAAAAAGACCGGTGGATATTGTTGTCGGAACAAAAACGAGATTTGACAAATACAGCAATTCAAACGATACGCTCTATGTCGAAGGGGAAGTCGCGAGAAACGGAAAACTTCTGTATGAGCTGAATTAAAGAGGAATCAGCATGGAAAACAACAACGAAAATTTGAATTTGGAACAGAAAATGGCGGAAGTAAAGGCATGGCTGGCTTATGCCGACAATCTGACGAAATACGGCGTAATGCCTCGATACCCCAATGAAATCGAAGTCGATGAATATATGGCAAAAACCGCTGTCGCTCAGGCCTCCAAAATTCTGGAGTGGGCTAAAGGTGTCATTATCAAATAGTTAATCATCTCAAAAAAATAAAAATTTTTTACCCTTGGGCATTATGTGCCCACCCAGGCGTTTATAATCACTTCCGTAAACTTTTTTTTCGAAAATTTTCGGAAAAACGGTTTTTCCAACGCTTTATAGTAGCGTAATTGCTTATTTTTTATTTTCAGGAGGAATTAAATGAGTATTTTTGGTTCAGGTTTCGGTGGTTTCGGCAGAACAAAAAGTCCGGTAGAGCTTATTGCTCCGACAATTATTGCAAAATGTCCCATAATTCCAAAAAAATCCCGCAAAAAGAGCTGTGATTTCATCCGCACGGTCTCCGATTCGGAACTTAAAAAAGGCGATGTCATCGGTGTCCACAGGATCGGCGGTGTTTACGACCATTACGGCATATACACCGGACGCGGCAAAGTTATCCATTTTTCCAATGAAGGGAGCGATTTCGGCGGCGACATCCGCGTCCGCAGGGCGACTCTCTCGCAGTTCAAAGACGGTGCGTCGAATGTTTTCGTCGTAGATTTTGAAGCTTACCGCGATTATCTCGAAAATCCTGGTTTGTTGGATTTGTTGGAAGAAGGAATCGTGGGAATCGCATTAAGGAAGCTTTTCGGCAGCGAAACAATCACCATCTATTCACCCGAAGAGACTGTCGAAAGAGCCGAAAGCCAGCTCGGTCGTGAAGGCTACAACCTTGTTTTCAACAACTGCGAACATTTTGCTCTCTGGTGCAAAACCGGAGTCAAAGAATCAAGCCAGGTTCAGAGATTTTTTGAAATTGGCGGAACCATCCTTAAGTCGTAAACTCACAGAGTCTGATTTTTTATTATCTCCTTGGGCATTATATGCCCAACATTGTATAATAAAAAGTTTTGTTTTTATTGCTGGTTTTGTTGATTTGTGCAGAGGAAAGGATATATTGCCGCCGTGTTTTTTTTTTTGGTGTTTTAAACAGGAGGTATAGGAATGAGGCCGGAAGTTCTTTATTTGGGAGTCTATGTTTCAGTTCTTAATGAAAAAATTTATGATGAAAGTTATCTGGAAATGCTGAATTTTATAAAGGAAGAAGGATTTTCGGATGAAGTTCACGGGCAAATTTTGAAAATATTGGGCGATGATAACGAAAAAATTCCTCTGGAAAAAGTTCTTGAGACCTTGAAAAGCGTTTCTGAAGAAGAAAAAGATATGGCCATTATGCTTGCTCTCCATGTCGCATTCTCGGACAACTATTATTCTGTTGAAGAAGAAAAATTCTTTAAAAATGTCTGCCTGAAAATTGACTATTCCGAGGAAAGATTTGCAGAAATGCTGAATGATGCAAAAGCTTTGTCTGATAATGAAATTCAAAAAACGGTCAAACCATCGAAAAAGCTCCACGGCAAGGTCTTTTATTCGTTATTGTCAAAAATTACTTCCGGAAATTTACAGGCCTTACTTCAGGAAAGATACAGCAAATGTCTTTTGTCGGGAACTGATTACAGCGATGCCATCAAATCTATGAGGCAGATATCAAATGAAGATATAGTTTTTG
>Ga0310690_10002149_pt1 | contig 32823 bp, 23 predicted proteins | sample AusTroGonzalo_MG_2_FD_207661 | JGI IMG/M metagenome (GOLD analysis project Ga0310690, IMG submission 207661) | Bovine rumen microbial communities from tropical cattle in Woodstock, Queensland, Australia - Gonzalo_04 (v2) (version 2) | ecosystem: Host-associated > Mammals > Digestive system >...
GGTCGATGAGGTCTGCGGACTTGATCGCGACGTCGAGGAGCGTCCGCTTGCCGGTCGCCTCCCAGTACGCGACCGCCGCTTCGTAGAGATGGCCCACGTTGTAGAATTCATGGCTGTGCTCCAGGTAGCTCCAGCGAGTCGGTCCCATGCGGTCGAACCCCACCTTGCCATGGCTCCCGCCGACGGTGAACCCGAGCGTGCGGGCTGTGTAGAGGTAGCCGTCGAGCTCCTGCGCCCCCGCTATCGCCGCGTTCACGCCGTCAACGTACTTCTCGAGCTTCGCGTCGGGATGCGTGGCGAGAGTGTAGGCCGCGCCCTCGATCACCTTGTAAACGTCCGAGTCGTCGAAGGGTATTCCCTTGAACGTGCCCCATTCGTGCGCGGCGGCGCGCCTGAAGTTCGGTATGCGCTCCATCTCGCACTTCTCGAAATCCGTCCTGAGCGTGACGATGCGATTCGTCTCGAACCTCGGCAGCCAGAATCCGCCCGTCACCGTCACGTTCGTCAGCACGGCGGCAGTGTATGGATAGTCGCCCGCGAATGCGCCGGCGGAAATCGCCGCCGCGCAAAGAATTATAATCCTCTTATTCATGATTAACCCTTCTCTGCGAATCCTTTTCATCGTGGTAAGATATTATATCACATCAGCCCCAGACGAGGGTATTACTCAAAAGTGTCGCCGCGTCCCAGAATTCATCGGGGACGCGGCGTTGCGCAGTCTTGACGCGCACTGGCGCGGTTTGAACGCGCACTGGCGGACGGTCAGTCCGCGCCGAGGCAGATGCCTCTTTCCTTGAGCTGCGCTGCATCGACGGCGTATGCGGGGTCGATTTCAAGCGGCGTCCCCTCCGGGACGGCGATTCCGCACTCCGCGAGCCAGCGGCGCCACTTGGCCTGCATGTCGGCCCGGCACGTCGCCGGAGAGTCGCCGCCCTCCGCGTTCTTCACCGGGGAGAACTCGTCCTTCTGGTCGAAGGCGAGGAACGCCGCGACCTTCGCATTGGGCAGGACGTCGAAGATGAACTTCTCGAACTTGTAGCCGTTGGGCTCCGAGGGCTTGACGACCTTGCCCTTCGCGTCCACGTACGGAATCTTCTTGAACGCAAGGTGCAGCGGCATCGCCTTGGACGCCTCGCGGTCCAGAAACGCGCGGTCGAAGACGTGGATCGCCGGCGAACCATAGAGGAAGTAGAGCTTGCCGTCCTTGCCGCGGCGGTTGCACTGCTCGTCGGTCATCTCGGTGTACTCGACCATGCGGAAGGTATTGCCGAAGCGCATCGGCATGCCGACCTTCTCCTTCGGATCGCGCTTCGCGCAGAGCTTGAGGGAGTACTCGGACTTCTGGAGGACGTGGTAGCCGACGAAAGCCGGGTCTGCGATCTCGACGAGCGGGTTGTCGACCTGGAAGAAGAAGACGGACTTGATTCCGCGCTTCTTCATGTCCGCGAGCGCGCCGGACCTCTTGAGCGCCGCGAGCAGGCCGCCGTGTCCGTCCGGGCTCATGAAGACGTGCCCGGGCGCGTCCATGATGATCTTGCCGTCCTTCGTCATCCCCGGCCACATGCCCTGCTTGAAGAAGAACACGTCGGACGGGCAGAGGCCGAAGTACTTGTTGTCCTCGAAGCACTTCTTCGTCGCGTCGTAGTTGGCCTCGCTCGTCATGATGTAGAACGGGATGGTCTTGCCATAGCGGATGGAGCGCGCGAGGATCTTGCGGGCGTGGAAGTAGAAGAGCGGAGCGTCGGTGATCGGCCCGATGGAGTAGCAGCCCTTCGGCCCGTCGTAGCCGAGGCGCGATCCCTGTCCGCCCGCGACGAGAAGCGCCGCGACGCGGCCGGCCTTCAGCTCCTTCTCGCCGGCGGCCACGGCCTCGGCGAGCTTCGCGCCCTTTAGCACAGCCACCTTCGGCGCGGTGCCCTTCGAGCTGTCCGGGACCTCCGCGCCCTTCTTGAGCGCGTCGGCGCATCCGGCGAGGCTCTTCGGGTCGAGCGTCGCGATCTGGGCGAGGAGCGCGTCGCGGTCCTTCTTGCCTAGTTTCTTCCAATGCGCGAGCACATGCTCCTGCCCGCATTTCTTCAGCATCTTTTCGGCTTCCGTGAAGTTCATGTTTAGTCCTTTCTTTTTCTTGTCAACTGTACATCAGAGCAAATCATGCGTCCAAGCGCGGCGTCACAGCGCCGTCCAAGCCCCGCCGCCTGCAGACGAACGCAGCGCCGCGTCCACGAAGCGCATCGTGCGCACGCCCTCCTTCGCGCCGGGGAAATCATGCGCCGCGCGGTCCACGACCGCCGCGCAGAACTCGTCGTAGATGTTCGCGAACGCCTCTATGAAGCCCTCGTGGTGCCCGGCGGGAATGCGCGACGCGCGCACTGAGGACGCGGAGGCGTCGGCCATGTACGGCGCCTTGCGCTTGTATATCCGCTCGGGCTCGAACGGATACTTGACCGACAGGTAGTTCGGCGACTCCTGGTTCCAGAAGAGCGACGCCTTGTCGCCGTACACCCTGAGGCGAACGCCGTTCTCCTCGCCCGTCGCGACCTTTGAGACGACCATCGACGCCTTGGCCTGGAAGCCCGCGCCCTCGGCGCGCCTGAAGCGCATCAGCATCGACGCGTCGTCGTCGAGGCGGTTGCCGGGCGCGAACGACGAGAGGTCCGCGACGAGCGACTCGACCTCCATGCCCGTCACGTATTCGATCATGTGGAAGCCGTGCACGCCGATGTCCGCGACGACGCAGCTTGGGCCGGAGCGCTTCGGATCCATCTTCCATCCGTTGCGCTTGTCGAGCGGCTTGGTGAAGTCGATTTTCCTGAAGCTGCCCTGCTGGTACTCCAGCACGACCTTGCATATTTCGCCCAGCTCGCCCTTCGCGACGAGGTCGCGCGCAAGCTTGACCATTGGGAAGCCCGAGTAGGTGAACGGTATCCCGAGGATGCGCCCGTTCGCCACGGCGACGCGGTCCAGCTCCTCGGCTTCGGCGAGGGAAAGCGAAAGCGGCTTTTCGCACATGACGTCGAAGCCCGCCTCCAGCGCGGCCTTGGTTATCTCGTAGTGGGAGTCGTTGGGAGTGCACACGGCTATGAAGTCCGCCTTGCCGCGCACGCGGTCGAGCATGGCCCGCCAGTCGTCGGCGTGCGAGTAGCATCCGTCGACGAGGTCTGCGAGGTCGTCCATCCGTATCGCCATGCGGTGTATCGGCCCGATGAAGGAGCCCTTGCCGCCGCCGACCATCGCGTATCCGAGTCGCTTCATCACATCCTCCCCGAAAGCGCGTCAATGAGGTCGCAGAGACGCTTGTAGGCGACGTCCAGCTCGTCGTTCGTCACCCTGTACATGTATTCGCCGGCGCGCGCGATCTCGCCCTCCGCGTTCGCAAGGCGGCGCTCGATGGACTCGCGGGAGTCCGTGCCGCGGCCTTCGAGCCTGGCGCGGAGCTCCTCCATCGAAGGCGGCAGGATGAACACGTCTACGTAGCCGACCTTGAGCGGATCCGAGTCTGGAAGCGCCCTCACGCGCTCGCGCACCTTGGCTGCTCCCTGGACGTCGATGTCGAGGATCATCGAGTTGCCTTCGCGCAGGACTTCCTCTATCGGCGCCCTCAGCGTCCCGTAGTAGTTGTCGTGCACCTTGGCGTGCTCGATGAACGCGTCCTCCGCCAGCAGCTCCTCGAAGCGCTCCTTCGCGAGGAAGTGGTAGTCGATGCCGTCCTCCTCGCTGCCGCGCGGCGCGCGCGTGGTGCAGCTGACGGAGTACACGATGTCGTGGTATTCCTGCAGAAGCATGTCTATCAGGGTGGACTTGCCGCATCCGCTGGGCGCGGACATGACTATGAAAAGGGGCTTTGTCTTCTTCATGCGCGGAGTATCCCGAGCTCGTAGGCGCGGCCGACGGCGGAAGTCGCGTTGGGGCAGTCGAGCTTGTTCATGATTCCCTTGAGGTGCGTCTTGACGGACTCCGGCCCGATGCCGAGCGTAGCGGCGATCTGGTCGCGCTGGTTGCCCTGCGCGACAAGCCTCAGCACGTCCATCTCGCGTGCCGTAAGGAGCGACGGGGCGGACTGGAACTCCTCGCGCACGAAGCGGCCCGCGTCCGACGCCACCTCGCGGATCGCCGCAGAGAGCCTGTCCTGGTCGACGTCCTTGGGCAGGTATCCGCTCGCGCCGTCCGCCTTAGCGCGGCGCTCCTCCTCCTTGAGCGGCATGCCTGCCAGGAACACGACGCGGGACTCCGGCGCTATGCGACGCAAGTGCTCGAGCATCGCGAAGCCGTCCATCTTAGGCATGCGCACGTCGCTCAGGACGACGTCGGGGCGGTGCTCGGCCACCGCCTTCAGCGCCTCCTCGCCGTTGGCGGCGAGCGCGACGACGTCGAAGCCCTCCTCGCTCATGAGCATGGCCTCAAGCCCCTCGCGGACCATCGGATGGTCGTCGACGATGAGGATTGATATCACTTCATCTCCCTGTAGCGCTTGCCGTCGAAAGCGACGTCAACGCCCTTGCAGAGCCACTTCGTCAGCTCCTTGAGCTCACCGACGCTCAGGCCCCTCTTGGGCAGGATTATCTTCTCGGTGTGCGCGTCCGCAAAGACGACATGCGCGACCTTGTCGCGCCCCGACTTGTGGTTGAAGCCTATCATCTCGCCGCCGTCGCTGTCCTTGTACTGCAGCGTGCAGTCGTTCTCGAAGCCTCCGGAGGAGGAGAAGTTCGGCGTTTCGCCGGCGTATTCCTCCCACTGCAGTTCCGCGAAAAGCAGCCGCCTGTCCGCCCTCGCGAGCGTGTTGTATTCGAGGCCCTCGAAGCCCTCGGACCTGGCGTTGGAGCCATTGGATTCGTCGTACTTGAAGTATCCGTTCATGACATAGCTCCAGCCCGGAACCATGTTCTTCTTCTTCATCTTTATGATGTGGCCGGGGCAGGTGTAGCATGAGGCGCTGCCGTTCATGTACTTCCACAGCACACCGTTCGTAATGCAGTATTCGCGGGCCGTCTTGTCCTCGTTGTATGCCGAGAGGAACCATCCCTGGTTCGCTATGTGGGACTGCGGCTTGCTCCGGTAACGCCCGCCCGAGTTCCAGCTGATCCATCCCGGCAGCTCCGAATACCGTTCGCGGACGTTCTGGATGCCCAGGCTTTCGTCGAAGCCGAGAAGTTCGACCGAACCGGCGAGCGGATATTCGCCATGCACCGATCCGTACTGCTGGACGGCGCGGCCGAGGTTGCCGAGGTTCGCGAGGCACTGCACGGCGCGGGCGGACTCCGATCCGCCCGAGATGTGCGTTACCAAAACCGACATCAGTATGCCGAGGATTCCTATTACCACCAGCACCTCTATGAGCGTGAACGCCTTTTTCATGCAATCTCCCGTTGTGTTGAATTATTCAAACTGCCTGTAGAACAGCACCCTCGTCTGATGCGGGAACCTGTCCTCCTTCGACTTGGACGGATCGCGCCATACGACGGCCATGGCCTTTGTGCTGAGCTGCGGAGGGGCGAGCGTCTTGGCGCTTCCGCCCATCATCAGCGGCTCAGCCCTGACGAACACGATGTACAGCTGCTGCTTCGCCGCGAAGCAGTCGCGCCAATATCCATAGAGGAACTTTCGGTCCGCCGTCCAGAGATCGTCGGTGTCGCCGTCGAGGTTAACCCCGCAGAACGTGTCCCGGTCGCCGAACCAGTCCATGTCCTGCCATGCCTCGCGCCAGTTCTGCCTGGCCCGGACCTTCGACATGAAGTTGTCGGCCAGCTTCTCGAGCGTATCCCAGGAGATCTTGTTGTTTTCACCGGAGGTGTAGGCGTTCCACGCATACTCCTTGTTGAACTCCGCCGACGACATCGACGAATAGTCCTTAGCCCCCTGCACAATGTTCGTGGACGCACGCTTCCAGTCGACGGGGGTGTTCGCGAAGGCCGCAAGGAGGACGTTCCTCGAATCGGAGTACGGATTCACCTTGAAGCCCGAACCTTCGCTAGTCCACGGCAGGTCGTCGAACGCGTCCTCGTCTTCGTCGAACGGGTCGTACATCCGCCACATGAAGTCTTTTTGGCGGGTGTCTGTGAAAGACGACGGTATGGCCTGCAGCGACGCAAACGACGGGAGGTTGCCGCATATGGCGTCGCCGCCGAAGGTCTTCAGGTTGGTGAAGCGAGGCAGAAACGCGAGCTCGTACTTGCTCTGCATGTACCCGGCGTCGCTCGTCGCCATGAATATGTCCCCGTCGCGCCCGTTGTCTTTGGCGTGGTTGTTGTTGAGCCACGTCTCCTTCGTGAGGTTCCCTGCGTGGGCGAACCAGTTCTCCGGCGCATGGTTGAACCTCGGGTCGGCCACCAGCGCCGACTCGGGGGTGAGCTTCACTGTCTTCGGCGTGCTCGCAAGATCGTTCAGCGCGTCTATGGACAGGGTGAATTCGACCTGCGGGTCGAAGAGCATCAGGGGATGCGCAGTGCCAAGTCGCCCGCTAAGACCCTGATATATCATCTGCGCGTCGTTGACGTTGTTCTGAACCTTGTCGTCAAGAAGGCTCGCAGGCACCATGTCCAGCGTCTTGCCGTCATTGGACCGGATGCGCAGCCACACGGCCGCGTTGAGAATCATCTTCGGGCCTTTGTCCGTCCCGGACATTATGAAGTCTCTGAGCGCGTTGTCGGAGAAATTGGTGTCATCCAACGTCCCGTTGGCCTTTACCGCCTTGAAGGCGGTGTGCGCCTGGACGTTCAGCCCGGCGGATGCGCCAACGCCGGCCGGATCCCTCCAGACCTGGTCGAACTCCGGCGTATAGGTCGGCATCGCGGTAACTCCTCCCGTGGAGTTCTTCTGCACCTGCGTCCAGGTGTAGGTTACGCGCAGAAGCTCGTTGCCCTCCATTGAAAAGGCCGTGCCGAGCGCACCGGCGCCGGTCATCAGCCTGTTGGAGAATTCCTTGACGGCGTCGGCGGGCTCGCTTATGTTGGTGAACTTGGCCACGGCCTGCGCCTCAAGCTTCACGTTCATTAGGCCCGTCGCCTGATCGATCCCGGAATTTGCGATTGTCGGCATCGCAAGATGCAGGACGTCGTTCAAGCCGCCGGTCCTGAGCGACATGCGCTCCGACGAGAAGAACATCGAGAAGCGCCCGTCCATGGAGCATGGCCACGAGTCGGAATCGTCCGCATGGTTGAACGGATAGACGACGAGCGTCTTTACGTCGCCGCCCTGGAAACCGGGGACGAACTTCGCGCTGTCAATCTTGTACTTGACGACTACCTCCACCTGGCGTGTGGGGTCGGCCGTGTTCAGATTGCCGCCGCCAGGGCCGGTCATCTCGCCGACCTCCTTCCTGACGCCGAACGACGAACCCTCGAACTGCGGCCGGATGCCGCATATCATGGGCACGCGCTCGGTGGTGGGAATTGCCAGCGAAACGGGTACGTGGTCCGTGTCCAGATAGTCGAAAAGCGCCGCGCCGCCAAGTCCGCCGAGGCGATCAATCCACTCGTTCTTCTCCTGCATGGACTGGCTCATGAGCGTAGCGGAAAGCGAAGGACTGGCCTTGCCCTTGGTATTGAGGAAGTTCATGGCGAACGGCTGGTGACTGCTGTCGTTGAGGTCCAGCAGATCGTCCTCGTCGACGGCGGCCGCAGCGCCGCCCTCCTGCGTGTTCCAGTCCTCCCGACCCTGGGGGAACCATCCGTCCGTGACGAAGGCCATTCGCCTGATCCTGTCCTCGTCGTCAATGCTTTCCGTTCCATAGAAGCCAGCCTGCCCGCCACCCTCGGTGATGTACTTGTAGAACGGGCTATCGAAGTTGCCTATCTTCCCCTTCCTGCCCAGCGCAAGATTGAAGTCAGCGACGGAGACGAGCGGGAACTTGCCTTTGAAGTCGACCTGCAGCGTGTCGTCGTCAAACGTGCGGAACTGCTCCATGAACTGGTCCCACTCCGCGGCTCCGGTGCCGGACCCCTTGTGGTCCCGTCCGCGCTCGAACATGTAAGCAAGCGATATGCGGGCGTTTGGAGCGGAGGAGCGCGGGAGATCCGCCATGAGGCGGTTTATGTCGAAGTAGTCCGACACGTCCAAGACGAGGTAGCTGTAGCGTCCCACGTCAAAGCCGAAGGACTGCCACTGCGCCGTCGGCGTGAACTTGGAGTAGTACCGGGCCTCGTTGACGAGCGGCGGCGGTATGTAGGCGAGGCCCTCAAGGCTCAGCGGGGAAGCCGATTCGATCACAGCGGGATCCTCTGAGCACAGAGCATCCACGTTGTTGGTCCCGAACAGGACGCGGGAGCGCCAGATGTTGCGGTTCTCGCCATACGGCGACAGTTCGCCGATGCCGGGATGCGGGTTGTTGTTGACGGCACGATCCACGGCGTCAATCGCCTGCGCAACCGCCGCCTTGACGAGCATCCGCGACGCACTCGAGCGCCTGAGGTAGCTGGACGGCAGGCGCGAGTAGCGCATGTACGCCGCGAAGCCGACGGCCGAGACGATCATGAACGAAAGCATCCCGAGGACTATCAGGAGAGCGCTGCCGCGCCTTGAAGTGGGCATTCTCATCTGCGTTCCTCCTCTGCGAGCCTGTAGAAGTTGGGGAAGTAGAACCCCGTCTGCATGGTCCCCGACGCACTGGTGATCTTGACGTTCGCCCCGCCTTCCTTTATCGATATCTTGTACGGGGTGTTCCACGGATCGAGCATCTTGCCGCCGGACGAGAGCTGCGCCATCAGCACGGTAGGTATCTTGCCGCCGGACTCCGCGGTGCCGCCCTGCCCGATGAGGAAACCTATCGCGCCCTGGTCGGCGTCGCGGTTCGTCATCGTCGGCAGCTCGCGCTTCTTGTCGTAGTTCTCGTAGGCGAGGATCGCCTGGGATATCACCTTGACCTCGCTCTCGGCCTTTGCGATCTTGGCCCGGCGCTGCGCGCCGATGACCGAGGACGCCAGCGCCGCCATAAGCATGCCGATCATCCCGAGGACGACCATAAGCTCCACGAGCGTAAAGCCTTTATCAGTTGATTTCATCGGGGAAGCTCCATACATCGTCGTACGTGTCGAACTCGCGGTCCGGCCCGGCGCTCTTCACGTTCACCGTATAGGTCTTTATCGACTTGCCGGAGTCTCCGGTGCCGACGTTCTTTACCTTGAAGTCCCTTAGCGTGGATTTGTCGTTCACCGCCCCCTTGAGCATGTCGGCGTGAAGGGCGCCGCCGGACTCAGCCCCGACGTCCCACGCGCGGGAGCGCAGCTTGCCCTTGTCGTCCCAGAGCCCGACGATGCGCTGCACGTTGTTGTTCCAGACGTAGGCGTTGTCGGCCTCGTCGCGGAGCTCCGCCATGTTCTGGCGCACCAAGTCGAGGTCGGCCACGCCGGCTACGCCTGTGCGCCACGATATGGACGACTGGTTGAAGAGCATCGTCAAGATCGAGACGAGCATTCCAAGCAGAAGGCTCGCCACGAGCAGCTCCAATATTGTGAACGCGCGTTTCATTCGTTTGCCAGCCCCTGGAATCTGACTTCGGTGTAGTACATAGGCATCGCCAGCAGCTCCGCCGGATGCTTGGTCGCGCGGAAGGCTATCCTCACGACCGCGCTGTCGGCTTCATGCAGGATGACGAGTCCCGCGCGGAGACCGCCCGACGCGGCGGACGACGGCCAGCTCAGTCCGCTGGACGCGGGGCCGAGGGCGCCCATCACTTCCGAGAACGCGCTCCTCGCCTTGCCCTCCGGGTCGCCGCTGACCAGACCGGTGGAACGGTTCAGGTAGTCCGCCCAACCGGCGTCGGACGGCCGGCTGGACAGCCTGCGGAAAGCGCTCCACTTTACGTTCGTCGCAGTGAGGGCCATCACCAGCGGACTCATGACGGCGTCGGCGTATGCGGCGGACGCGACGTCTTCACGGCTTTGGCGGTTCTCGCGGTAGCCGAGCGAGTAAAGCCCGAGAATGGAGAGGATTCCGCCCGCCATGATCAGTATGGCGAGGTTGACCTCCATCAATGTAAATGCCTTTTTCATTTTTTTCGTCAGTCAAGGTTCTTTGTTGGGCTCTCGGACGTCGCCACGCGCAGCGCGGAGACGTTGCCGCTCTTGTCCGGCCGCAGGCTTGAGACCGTTATCGTGTCCCGGCCGTCGGTTCCCTGCGTCGCACCGGATCCGGAGTTGGCGCTGACGCGGAACCGGATGGCGTCCTCGCCGGTGACGGGATTGCCGACCGAGCGGGAGTAGGTGCTGCCGAAGATGTATCCGTGCGGAAGGGTCAGCTCGGAGAACTCGAAGCCGTAGGCGTCGCCGATCTTCCAGTCCACGCCGCCCTTGTCCGACACCACGAACGCATAGCTGACTATGCGGCCCATTCCTCCCTCCGACGACGACATCAGCAGAGGTTCGTTGAACGACTGGCGCGTCGTCGTCGCCGCGACCACGGAACGCTTCACCTGCGAACCCTCGTCGCCGTTCATGCGGTACATGAACACGCCTTCGCCCTCCACGTCGTCGCCTTCGAGGCAGATGCCCTCGAAGTCGTCGTCCTCGTCGAGGATGAGCCTGTTGGAGCTCAGATCGCCGAATTCGTCGCAGAGGTTGTCGCCCGTTATATGCGTGAGCCGCCCGGACCTGCGCACCGCGACCGCCCTGCCGACGACGACGGGCACCTCGTCTGCGTTCTTGGCGTCCCTTAGCGTCTCGTTCCAGAAATACACGGCGACCGGCAGCCTGTCTATCTGCGCGCGCTGGTATGCCGCGCGGATGAACTGGTTGACGTTCTGCATGACGCTGCGCTCCTCCATGCCGCGGCGCATGGCGCGGTATCCGCCAACGGAAATCGTGCCCATCATGCCCATGATGGCTATCACGACCAGCAGCTCTATCAACGTAAACGCCCTTCTTGTCATGGTGCGCTCACCTCCATCGAATCAGTGGGAACGGAATAGACGATGCGGAACCTGCGGAACCACCCGTGGCTCGTCTCAGGATAGCCGAAGTGCATCTCGCTGACGGTCATCTTCTTCTTGCTCTTCTTGGTTCCCCGCACGGCCTCCATGAAGTCTAGCCCGTAGCCGTGGCCGTTAGACTCGCCCGGATCGCGCGAGACGTACAGCCCGGATATGTCCATCATCGGGTTGTTGTTGCGCACCGTCTCCAGCACGACCTCCCTTATCATGTCGCGGACTTCGGCCGCGTCGAGGACGTACTTGTCGGCATTCGAGGAATTGTTCACGCCCTCCTGGTTCGTGCGGGACAGCACGGTTCCGGCTTCGATGCGGTTGCCTATGCTGCCCGGCCACTTGTCCTTCTGGGCGTGGAAGGTCTCTATGCCCTGCTTGACGCATACGCACAGCGCCTCCGCCTTCTGGCGGCGGGCGAGCTTCAGCGAGTTCGCCGCAGCCGTCGTTATGATCCCGAGCAGGATCCCTATTATGGCGACGACCGCCAGCAGCTCTATAAGTGTAAACGCCTTTTTCATCACTTCACGCCCTGTGTCTGGCCATACGTCCAGCTGTACACGTCGTCCTTGCGCTGGCCGAGCTTGTACGTCTCGATCTTGCCGTCCGCGCCGCAGCACCACACGGCGGCGGTAGCGCGGATGTTCAAAGTCTCGCCGCCGACCTTGACGCTCTCGATCACGCCGTCGCCGTCGAGGTCGAGCGCGTACCTGATGCGGTGGTCGCGCACGGTGCCGCCGCTCGGGACCTTGTCTGACTCCGAGGCGGAACTTCCCCTGGCCTTGACCACAAGCTGCGCCCACGGCGAAATCACGCCGAATTTGTCCAGCCCCGACGTCCTGCGGGATCCGTCGTTCTTAGTCAGGGACATTCCGACTTTGGCGAGCGGGTATGCGGCCGTGGCGTCCAGCCCCTGCTCCGTGTTGTGGTTCTTGATGAGCGCCTGGGGCCAGGCGCCGTTCTCGTCGAAGAGAGTCGTGAGCGCGGTCGCGACGTTGAAGACGAGCTCCTGGCACTTGGCCTTCTCGGCCTTTCTGGGCGCCTTCGAGAACGCACCTATCAGGACAGCCATAAGGATGCCCAGTATCCCGACTACCACCAGTAGCTCTAAGAGTGTGAAGCCCTTCTTCATGTCGCGATCCCTCCGTTAATGGCTCAAGTTGACGATGTCGTCCGCGATCCACAGACCGATGCACTCGTTTGCCTTGGAGCTCAGCTTCTTGCGCGATATCCACGGCGGGAAGGTTCGTTCGTTGGGACCCGCGCTCCACAGCTGGTACCGCTGGTAAGGCGAGGGCGAATAGTAGTACAGGTCGTTGCCCCAGCCGTCGCACACGGTAACGCCGTCCAGGATATACTGGTTGGCCGTCGACTCCTCGGAATCGGTGTTAGGCGTGAATATCTCGATGTTGTAGTTGTCGACGTCCAGTTCGCTGCGGTCGTACCAGGTTTTGCCGTGTATGTCCACGCCGAAAAGCACGAAGTTGTGGTTGGCCCGGCAGACGCCTGCAAGGTTCGGCATCCAACGCGCGCACACGGACTGCGACGGGATGTTGACTATCTTCGCGGTATTGCTCCTCAAGTTAGAGTTCGCATCGCGCTTGACCTGCGACCAGCCGCCGTTGTAGGCGTACGACTGCCCCGTGAAGGGGTTGCACGGAATGGTGTTGTTCCCGGTCCACTGCGCGTAGTCGCGGAAGAACACCTCGTTGCCGTTCATCATCACGAGATAGCGCGGCAGCAAGTAGCTCATCAGGCCGAACTTGAACAGCTGGATGTTGCGCCAGTCCTTCTTGTCTTTGTTCTTCGAGTGCCGGCCGACGTTGCGCGTGCTGCCGTCGTCGAAACCCGCCGACAGGCGCTTCTTCCTCGACTCGTCCTCGTAGTATTCCTTGAATATCTCCTCGCCGGACTCAGCCCGGCGCTTTATCTCCTCGGAGACGAGGTCCACCAGCTTCGCGAAGCCGTTGGGATACGGGAAACGGCATGCGACCGGCTGGGACCGGCACGCCGCGTTGACCTGGCGCCAGGCCATGCGCTCGCCGGCGTCGCCGATCTTGTTCCAGTTCCACAGCGTTTCGTTGTGTTCGCCGAGCTGGAGGCCGTGGACGTCAACCCTGAGGTATATGTCGCGCGATCCGTGCTCCTTCACCGGAGGATAGCTGCCGAACGCCGCGTGGTACCCGGAAAGGCAGTTCTCGACTTTCTGGAGGCGCGTCACGGTCAACGTGCGCCGCCACGAATCCTTGCCCAGCGAGCTGAGCCGGAACACGAGGCCCATCAGGATCGACACGACGGCGATCACTATCAGGAGCTCTATGAGTGTGAATGCCTTTTTCATCTGGTCCAGACCTCACGCAGCTCCGCCGGAGACGGAGGATATGATCTTGATCATCGGCAGGAACATCGCGACGACGATCGTGCCGACGATGACGGCTAGCACGATGATTAGCGCAGGCTCGATCGCGGCCGTCATGCCGGCGACGGCGTTGTCCACCTCGTCGTCGTAGGTGTTCGCGATTCGCGTCAGCATGTCCGCGAGCGCGCCGGTCTCTTCGCCGACCTCGACCATCGAGATTACCATCGGCGGGAACACCCAGCACTGCGAGAGCGGCTGCGTCATGCCCTCGCCTTCCTTCACCGCGTCGTGGACGCTCTGGATGGCGTTCGAGACGACGCGGTTGCCCGTGGTGTCGCGCACGATGACGAGCGACTGGAGGATCGGGACGCCCGACGAGAGCAGCGTGCCGAGGGTGCGCGTGAGGCGCGAGATGGCCGTGCGCTGCACCAGCGTCCCGGTGACGGGCGTCTTGAGCGCCATGACGTCGTACAGGTACGCGCCCTTGTCGGTCTTGCCTATTATCTTCTTCAGGACGACGAATGCCACGACCGCGACGACGATCGTCAGGCCGTTGTGCTGCACGTACTCGGACGCGTCGATGACGAACTGCGTGACCGCGGGCAGCTCGGCGCCGCCCATCATGTCCGCGAACACCTGCTTGAACTTCGGGATGACCGTGACGAGCAGGAAGCCCGTGATGCCGACCGCCGCGAGCAGGACGACGATCGGGTAGATCATCGCGCCCTTGACTTTGTTCTTGATCTTCTCGGACTTCTCGGCGAACTCCGCAAGCCTCGCCAGGACGACTTCGAGCACGCCGCCCGCCTCGCCTGCCTTGACCATGTTGACGTAGAGGTTGTCGAATATCTTCGGATACGCGGTCAGCGCTTCGGAGAACGTGCCGCCGGCCGCGATGCTCTCCGAGATGCCGTTCAGCGCCTCGTTCATCTGCGGGTCCTTCATCTGGCGCTTGAGTACGTCGATGCCTCGCATCAGCGGCAGGCCCGCGTTCACGAGCGTCGCCAGCTGGCGCGTGAACTGCGTCAGCACGGGCGTCTTCACCTTGCCGCGCAGGAACTTCGGCATGGAGAGCTTGATCTCCATGTTGAAGCCCTTGCCTTTCTTCTTGCCGCCGCCGTCGTCCGCCGGGACGGGCGGCTGCTTCTTGCCTCCGCGCTTCGCGGGCTTCGCCGGAGCGGCGGCCGCAGGAGCTGCGGAGCGCACCTCGCCCATGGCAGTCGGGAAAAGCCCCTGCGCGCGCACGGCGGCTATGGCCTCGTTGCGGGTGCCTGCCTCGATCTGGCCGCGGGTCTCGTTGCCCTCGGCGTCCTTTGCGATGAACTGAAATGTCGCCATATTTCGTCTTACATGGTCCGCCGCACGTCGCGACGCCCCACGCCTCTTTCAGGTTTTGGCTAGATTATAGCATACAATATCTGTTTTGTGCAAGAGTCTGTTGAAGTTATTTTCCGACGCAGAACCTCGAAAAGAGCCGGTCCAGGAGGTCTTCGGAATACGTCGCCCCGGCGAGCTCCCCGAGTTTTCCGCAGACGCGCCGCAGCACATTGCCCATGAGCACCGGCTCCGAAGGAGCGTCCGCCACGAGCGCGCGCGCCTCGACAAGCGCCGCAAGCCGCGCCTCCCCGTCGTCCACCGGCTCGTCGCAGGCGGCGGCGAGCGCCTCCAGCCTCGCGGCGACTGCGGCGCGCAGCTCGTCAAGCCCCTCGCCCGTCACCGCCGAGACGTTGAGCCCCTCCCCGCGCGCGAGGTCGCACTTCGAGCGGACCGCCAGCGCCTGCGCGGGAGGCGGCGTCCCCGCGCCGCCGTCCAGCCAGACGACGACGTCCGCGCGGGCTGCAAGCGCCTCGCTCCGGCGTATCCCCTCCGCCTCGATTTCGCCGACGTCCTCTCCGTCCTCCGCGCGGCGCAGCCCCGCGGTGTCGACCAGCCTCACCGGCCAGCCGCAGAAGTCCGCCCACGCCTCTATGGCGTCGCGCGTCGTCCCGGGCGTCGCCGACACGATTGCGCGCTCGGAGCCGAGAAGCGCGTTCAGCAGCGAGCTCTTTCCGGCGTTCGGCGGACCCGCCAGCACGACAAGGGCGCCCTCGCGCAGCATACGCCTCTCGCGCAGACGGCGAATCGCATCGTCCACCGCGCGCGCGAACTCCCCGACGCGCGCGGCGACGTCGGACTGGAATCCCTCCGGCAGCTCTCCATCGTCTACGTCGAGCGCGTGCTCCACCGTGGACGACAGCTCCAGCGCCCTGTCGTACAGTCCGGCGACGAGCCCCTTCGCCGCGCCGCCGCCAGCCTCCCCCCCTCCTCCGGAGAGGTCAGCGAGCGCCGCGTCCGCCGCCCGCGAGGTCTTTGCGTCTATCAAGTCGAGGACCGCCTCCGCCTGCTCGTAGCCGAGCTTGCCGTTCAGGAAGGCGCGTTCCGTGAACTCCCCGCGCCGCGCAAGCCGCGCCCCCGCGCATATCGCGGCCTCCAGGACGCGGCGCGGCGCGACGGTCCCGCCGTGGCAGTGGAACTCCGCCACGTCTTCGCCGGTGTACGAGCGGGGCGCCCTGAAGAAAAGGAGAAGCCCCCGGTCCAGCAGCGGCCCCTTCGCGCCGCATGGCGCCGCCCCCCGGAACTCCGCATACACGACGCGCCCAGGCTCCGGCCTCCGCCCGGACACTCGCTCGGCCACCTGAAGCGCGTCGGGACCGGACACGCGCACGACGGACACCCCGCCGCGCCCAGGCGCCGTCGCGACCGCCGCAATGGTGTCGGACAGGTCCATCACCGCCTGTGCCGGAAGAACTTGCGCATCTCGTCGGCGGTCTTGCAGGCGTAGAGCCTGTTCGCCCCGTCCTCCGCGCGCAGCGCACGGGATATGAAGCTCATGAGCTGCAGGTACGGCGTCTGCTTCTGGTCGTTCGCTATCGTGAGCACGATTATCCTCACCGGGCTCTTGTCTATCGTCTCGTAGTCGGGTATGCACCCGCCGGCCGTCCCGGAGTTGTCGACGAGCGCCACCGCGCCCGCGATGCCGAGGACGCTCGACGTGCGCCCGTGCGGGACGGCGATGCCCTGGTCGAGGCCAGTGGGCATGGACGCCTCGCGCTTCAGCACCGCCTCTATCGCCGCCTTCTCGTCCTTGACGTGGTTGGGGCACGCCTTCGCGACTTCCGCCATCATCTTCTCTATGGCCTCCTGCTTGGACGCCGCGCGGAAGCCCGGCAGCATCACGAAGCCCTGCAGATAGCGCCCGACCGCCTCGTGCCCCCTCGGCGCCGCCTCCGTCGCCGCGATTATCTTCTCCATCTGCTCGCGGCGCACGGGCTTCGCGATCGAGCGCGCGAGGTCGTTGATCTGGCTGACGACTTCCATCCACGCCGTCATGACTATCGCCTCCTCGGACGGCGTGCAGGTGAAGCGTATCTTGCTGCCGCTCCTGCGTATGGACAGCTCCATCGCGTCGAGGGCCACCTCCCAGATGTGGTCGGCGGGCGACAGGCACGTGACGTAGAACCCCTCGTTGCGGAACTCCATGATGAGCTTCGACATCATCAGCTCCGCGACGTCGCGGCCCGAAAGCTCCAGCACCACCTCTCGCGACCCGTCCATCGAGGCGCGCGGATGCCTGACGCCCTTCGCCCTCGGCTTGAAGAGCGCGACCAGCGCTGGCGGCGCGACCACGGTGGTCACCAGCGTCATCATGATGCCGATGCCGAATATCTCCTGCGTCAGGAAGCCCGACGAAAGGCCGAGGCCCGCGATGATCAGGGCCACCTCGCCGCGCGGCACCATCCCCGCGCCGATCCTCAGACCCCCCAGCGCGTTGAAGCCGCAGCACATCGCGGGGAACATGCAGCCCAGTATCTTGGCGAAGACCGCTATCGCCGTGTATATGCCGCCGAAGACGAGGACGGGCCTGGAGCACAGCGCCGTGACGTCCACCATCATGCCCATCACGCAGAAGAACACCGGCACCAGGAACGTGTACACCGGCGTCAGCGTCTCCTGGACCGGATGCTTCAGGTCCGTGCGCGAGAGCGCCAGCCCCATCACGTACGCGCCGATTATCATCGCCAGGCCCATGTACTCGAAGAACCCCGCGAGTATCAGCGCGAGGCCGAACGCCATCGTCGCTATCACCACCGGCGACTTGAAGCACACCTTCAGGAACTTCGCGATGTACCGGGCCGCCAGCACCCCTGTCGCCGTCGCGCCGAGCCAGACCCCGAACGCCTTCGCCGCGACGAACCCTATCTCGCCCCAGTCCATCCCGTCCGCCGCGCCGCCCGCGCTCTTCGCGGCGGCCATGTTCGCCGCGATGATCCCGTTGCCGATGGCGAGGACGATGAGGCCCAGCACGTCGTCGATCACCGCGCCGGCCATGATCGTCGTGCCTTCCTCGGAGTCCATCTTCCTGCGCTCGGACAGGATGCGCGCGGTTATGCCCACCGACGTCGCCGTGGACATTATGCCCATGTACAGCGCCGCCGCGTCAGTCATCGCCTGCGCAAGCGGCATCTGCGACAGGTAGGCGAAGTGCCCGAAGAACCTCGGCAGCAGGAACACCGCGCAGAGATCGCCGAGGACGAACGACACCACCACGCCGCCAAGCCCGACCAGCGAGCCGACGAAGGAGAACTTGAGGAACATCCGCAGGTTGGTCTCCAGCCCGGAGAGGAAGAGGAGAATCACCGAGGCGAGCGTCGCAATGCCGTAAAGCGCAGGGCTCGTCGCATCGAACATCACGCCGTTGCCAGCCGTCGTCCCGAACATCGGCAGCACCGCCGCCGCCCCGCCGGAAAGCCCCGCGGCGTCGTTCATCGCCCTCAGCGCCGCGCCGTGGAAAAGCCCGTGCCTGAACATCCCTCCGCCGAAGCCGAGGCCGCCCAGGGCCCACGGCCCGATCACGACGCCCGCCGCAAGTTCGCCGAGGATGGACGGAAGCCTAAGCATAGACGCCATCGCCCCGCCGAGCCTCGCCGCGAAAATGATGATGCCGATCTGGAGAACGAGGAACATCATCTCCTCGACTCTCGGCATGCCGAAGTTCGGATATGCCGGAGACGCCCCGTTCGCAAACACCCCCGCAGCGGCGAGAACCGCCGCAGCCAATAGCCAGACCTTCCTGTTTTTCATAGGTAGGGGTATTATCCTAAAATTCTCCGGCGAAGTCAATAGCACGCTCGCGGGCGGCGGCGGCGACGCCGCGCCTACCGCAGGGTTATGCGCGTGCCGAGCAGCTTGACTTCAAGCACGATGTCGCCGTCCACGACGGAAACGCCCTTCACCCAGTCCGGCGCACCGGGCGCAAGCGAGACCGTCGCTCCGGCGAACTTGCCGCCCGCCGTGAGCCTGTTGCCTCCGGCGGAGTATCTGGCGCGGGCGTCGTTCTCAGCGGAAATCCTGACGGCGACATTCGGCGTCCCGCCTGCGGCGAACGTCACGTCGCTGCCCGTCAAGTCCAAGACCGGCTCGGCGCGGTTCGTGTAGTGGAATCCCAGGCAGGCGCCGTTCGCGAGCGAGAGGCCCGCGCCGAGCGCAAACGTCCCCGACTCGGCGACTTCGAGCGCCGCGCCGGCGTTGACGGCGATGTTGCTCGTCGTCAGCGACGCGCCGAGCGCGAACGCCAACGTCGCCGTGTCCGTCACCGTCACAGGCGGCTCGACGTTGTTGCTCGCAACGCTGTTCACGAGGACCTTGCCGGAGCCGGACACCGTGAACGTCGGCGACGCGTCGAACCTCGGGCGCGCATTGAGCGTGATCACGCGTCCTACGCCGTCCTCGTCGTCGGTGTTGAAAATGACGTCGCGCAAGAAGTACATGTCGTGGGAATACACGTTGTTCCCCGCGCCGGTCTCCAGCGCGAAGTCGCCGTACCACGGGCGGATCGTCTGCGCGTCGCCGTCGTAGTTGCGCCCGATGCCGAAGAAGCCGGGGCCGGTTCCGAAGTTGATTCCGCCGGAGCCGAAGTAGTAGGTTCCCCGAGACGCCGCTCTCTCTACGCCGAACCAGAACGTCCAGCTGTCGGTTCTCGCGCATGTGGCCTTCTCGATCTTGTAGACTGGCGAAGCGGACGCGCCGTTGACGTAGGCGGCGTAGCCGTCGTAGCGCGATCCGGTTCCGCCGACCGTGAACTCGCCCGATGCCACGACTTCGCCGTCGCTGCTGTAGGAGAAGCGGGGCGAGTTGTCCACACTTGCCGTCATCTCGGACTTGGCGACGGTAAAGACGCTGTTGCTGCCGATGTAAAGCTCCTTGGTCTCTCCGGCCTTGGGAACATAGAGCGCGGAATCGTCCGCAAGCGCAGGGCGAGGGATGTAGGAGACTGCGACCCAGGCTTCGTCGGAGTCGCCGGAGTTGGCAAAGAAGTACGAGCCGAACATCGCCGAGGAAAAGCCGTCGTCGGGATCTGCGATGGTGCAGCCGTCTGCGGCATACGCGCCGCCCGCGAAAACGACATGCTCGGCGGAAAGGGTTTCGGCGTCCCTGGCATTCTGCGCCACGGCAATCGGCCCGGCGAAATGCACAGGCACGCGGATGGTCGAGACGTAGGCGAGGTTTGTCACGGCAGATACGCCCGTGATGGCGTTGCCGACAATCGTGACCTCGCCCGAGCCATATCCGAAGGTGATGGACGCAGGCGCAAAGCCGTCGATGTCGTTGTCGATTGTCTGAGCCCTCGCAGGGAAGAACACCGCCGCGCCCGCAGACGGCTTCACGCCGCCGTTCCAGTTACCGTCCGTGTTCATCTTGCCGTCGTCAGCCTCGCCGGTCCAGATGCACATCGAGCCTGGCGACAGGGGCAGCACGACGCCGGACCAGTCGGCGAAGCTGAAGGAGACGTCCGCAGGCAGCGTGTCGCCGAAATACACCACGGCGTCCTCGCCAGCAACGGCGTCTGTGAACACAACGTTGTCGCCGGGGAAGAGCCTCGTCTGCGTCGAGCCGTCGGCAAGGACGACGACGAGATCGGAGGAATCGGCGCAGAACGCACCGCACTTGTAGAAGACGTCGCTGCCAGCCTCATGGTCGGGCGTGACAACGAACTCATAGCAGGAGCCGATGGGGTTGTAGCCGAAGGACACGGACCTGAAAGGAACGGCAGGCGGCGGGAGGAAGGACATCTTCGCGTCGTCGCGATCGACAAGACCTGTGAGCTGGAAGTGTGTGGTGGAGAAGATGTCGGAAATGTCAACGCGTGAGCAGTCGAAGCAAATCTCGCCGGAAGAGCCTAGCTGCATGGGCGCGCCCGCTAGGTATACCGCGCCGTACTGGTTGGTGATTGGGGAGTTGATGATTGCCGCGCCGACGACGGCGAGCGTATGCGATCGGTCTGCGGCGAACGTCAGCGACGCCGAGCCGCCGACGGTGAGGTTTTCAAGCGCGACGTCGGCGTTCACCGTGACAGTCGCATGGGCTGAGGCGTCGATAGTCGCGGACGGATTGTAGTGGACTCCGTCGACGGTCGCGCCAGTCGGGAGGGAGTAGCGCCCGGAGTCGCCGCTCTTCTCCCATGCGCCCGCGTCGGAGAAGTCCGCGTCGGCCGAAACGGAGCGGGTGTACAGGCCGCCCTGGGAGACGTACGGATAGGCCTTTACAATGGCCTCAGCCTGCGCATCGGATATGACATAGTCGTATATGCGCATGAGGTTGATAACGCCGGTCTCATCCAAACTGTCCGCAACGGCAGCGAACTTGTCCTCGCTCGTATCATCCTTTATCGCCCCGCCGAAGTCCGAGCCGACCTGCACGCCTGCATGGTAGTACGACCCAACGGTCCAGCCGTCTGCAACGGTGAACGTGCCGCGCCGGATGCCGTCCACCCATACCGTGAACGTGCGCCCTACCTTGTTGACGACGTACGCATGGCGAGCCGTCGCCGCATTCGGCACGGCGACCTTCACGGCGTTGACTGTATCGACCGTCTTGCCGGTGTTGGGGGCGATGATAACTTCGTCGCCTTTGTCCGTAGTCGCGATGAGCAGTCCGGTGTAGTCGTAGTTCGAAGATCCGATGTGCAAGAACTGACACCTGTGTGTAGGCGACATCTGTCCGACCACGACCACTGTAAAGTCGCCAAGACCATTGATGTCGGATCTCGCATTTTCCACATACGGGTGGTGGCGCAGGTAGATGCCGGTAGTCGCGTCGTTGTCATTGTTGTTGTAATAGGGTTCGAGCGCACCGTCACGACCGACATATGCAGCAGACGAGTTCTTGTAGGCGAATTCCGTCGTGTTGGTGAATGTGGCGTCGTATATTGTGGCAATGCCGTCAATATGCACGTCGCCCGTCAGCGTGGCCACTCCCTCGACAGGCGTCAGCTCCTCAACCGTGCCGTCGGCAAATCTCGTCACACGCACCTTGGCTATCGCCGGAACATCGGTAACCATGAACAAGCCCTTGCCGTATTCCTCGCGCGTTTCGGAGAGATTCACAAAACATGTCTCGCCATCGTTGAGCGCGGATGGCACCGCAAAGTCCGCAAGCGAGCGAAGGGATTGGTCTTTGGGGCGGGTCTCCAGCTCGTCCAGGGAGTTCCTGCACCAAAAGGTGCCGGTCCATGCGCTGTCAATGAACGAGATACCTGCCGGCGACGCCGTATAATAGACCAAGGTGCCGTCGCCGAATATGGCTCCCGCAAGCTGAGTGCCGTTTTCCGTACCGACCTGTCCTTCTCCGTTCACTCCGATTGCCGACGCCGTGAGCGTGCTGCCGGTAAGAGTCAGCGTCTTGCCGAAGGCCACGTTGAACTCAACGCCAAGCGCATTAACCGAGGAATCGATGTTAAGCGTCGCATCCTCGTTCACGTTCACTACGAGTTTTGCGGCATCAAGCGAAGCGGGCAGAGTCTCGTTCCACGCGAGGTCGGAGAAGTTCACCGTTCCTGAGATGCCGATCGTCGACGTGTAGGTGGGCGGCTCGGCTTCCACGATCTGCACGGCCGCAAGGCAGCCGCGACCGCCGTTGACGCGATGTCCGACAACCGTCGCCGTACTGCCGACAATAACAGGGGAAACGAGGTAGTTCACGCCCTCGCGCAGCCCCTTCGCCTTGTTGTAAGGCCCAGTCGAACCCCAGTTGGAAGAGCCCGTCACGGTGGCGTCCGTCACGCCCGTGTAGTCCACGCCGTTGATCGTCACATAGCCGAATTGCGTGTCGCCGTTGTCCGTGGAGGTGTAAACCACTACGCGATAGAAGGCGTAAGGGATGTCCGTCACTGTCACCGTCGGGGTCGGGGTGTCGCCGCTTTCGTCAATGTACCCGTGGCGCACGTCCTTTGCGGCGCGGAGGTCGCCCGCCGACCAATCGCCGCGCGTGCCGGAGATCGTGACGGTCGAACCGCCGACGGCCATCGAGGAGTTGTTGCCCACCCGCATGTTGACCCAACTGGAATAGGGCACGGCATAGGCGCCAGCGCCGTAGCGCACGGACGAGGACGTGTCTAGATTGTTGCCATTCGTGAAGTTGACGCTGATGGCGTTCGCCGGCTCGACGAGCCGGAGGGCGTAGAGAACGTAGGAGGACGTTCCGGCGTTTTCCGTGATGGGCTCGTTGCCGAAAGCCCCGAGGCTGTCACGATAGTTCGTGTAATTGCCGTCGGCACACTTCACGTAGACGCCGCCTTCGCCCGCCGTGAACTCGACGGTAACGGCCTTGACGTTTTCCTCGTCAATCGCCTGGAACTGGTAGGACACCTTCGTGAGGACGCCGCCCTCCTGCGTTTCCTGCCGGTTGAAGAACGTGCCCTCGACGCCGTGGTTGGCCTCGTTGACCCAAGCGCCGTGCAGGCGGCCGCACAAAGTGTACGTAGTGCCGACATCGGCAAGCGCCACGTCCTTGAACGCAAGCTGGGCGGTCGTTGTAACGTCGCCGCCAGTCTCCTCAAGCGAATCGACGGCGAACGCCGACAGCGCCACACCGATTGCGATGATGATCGTGGAAACTATGTTTTTCATCTGCCTGCTCCCCATTTTGACTTTGACGAAAGCATTTTATCACACGCCGTGGAAAAAAGCAACGGCAAAACGCACCTCGCACTGGCGCGGCGGCGGATTAGCCGTGTCCGAACCGCCACCCGAAACGGTAGTGCTGCCGTTGCGTCAAAGGTCACCTGACCTTTCGGCAAAAGGTAGCCTGACCTTTGGCCAAACGGTAGCGTGACCTTTGCCCCAAAGGTCACGTGACCCTTGCTATGCGACATCCTTCACGCTGAATGCTGACGCTGGCTTCTTGTAGTTTCATTGCCTGTTTTCCTTTCTTTGTCAGGTCATTAACTCCGACGGTTGGCAAATGGGCAGCCTCACTTCCATGCCGGAGCCGACCATCTTCATTCTGTGTTTCCTTTTGTGAAGTTCAGAGAGGCGCTGTCGTTAGAGACGCAAGCGCCAGCCGCTGATCTTCCAGCCGTTGGACGTGTAGTGGTCGTGGAAGTGCGCGGCATCCATCGCAAGACGCATCTTCGCGGCGCATGCCCTGCACTCGTCAAGCGTGGGAGTTGTGAACATCCCGCCTCGCGCGCGCGCGATGTAGATGTATGTGTGTTTTTCTTCCCCTTTTCCTTTAAGGGGGTGCAGGGGGATTTTTCCTTTTCCCCTTCTTTTAGCGACTCGATGGCTGCTGCAAGCCTGTTGACAGCCTGCGTCAGTCCGGTTATCTCTTGCTTCATTTCGCGCGCCCGTGCGCGTGGGCGTTGCGGAGAAACATTCGACTACGGGGCGGAGAAGCGGATGCGATAGGCGAATGCCTTTCCGTCGCACGTCACTTTGAGCATCCTTCCCGTCTGCCTCCATCTCGGCCCGCCGCCGCCCTCCAATCCCTCTACCGCCTCCACGCCGCAAACCCTCCGGCCCGCCCCGCCGAATGCGCCAAGGTCGATCTCCGCCGTGAACCCCCCTGAACACGGCAGTGGCGTAATCGTCCAGTCCGCGAATCGAAACGCGCCGTCCGTCTTCACCCCGTCGAACTGCACTGTGCGACCGGCGGGCGGTTTGCGGGCGTCGACGAAAAGACCCGTCGCCGACTTTGCAAAGGCGCAGCGCGCGCCCTCCTTCTCGACGATGCCGCTCTCCGTCCCGCCAGTGCGCGCGTAATATCCGTAAGGCGGCAGAACCACCCCGTTCGCCAAACGCCATGTCGCGTTCGTCTCGCGATTCGCCCAGACCTCGCCTCCGTCAGAGAAAAACGCATGCTGGCGGTGGATGCCGCCCTCGTATTTCAGGTCGAGGAACTCCGCGCGCCCGAGTTCGGCGCAGGCGTCGTGCTGCAGCCAATACGTCTTGACGGCGTTGCGCGAGAACGGCCCGTCGCACATCGGGTTGCGTCCGCCCAGAATGCCGTTCGACAGATAGTCGTCGGATGCGTAGCCGTGCAGCTCCGCGTCGCCGCCCTTGTGCCAGCCCTCCTCCTCCTGATAGCGGTTCCCGAGTCCGCCCGCGAAAAGCACGTAACAGCCATGCGTGACGATGTCGTGCCACGGCGTCCGCTCGCTGTCGGCGAAGTTCTCCCTGCCGATCTGCCGCGCCGCGCCGAAGTGGTCGCTCTGCCCGGCGTCCGCAACTCCGACGAGATGGTCCTGCCCGGCCTCGCTCACGCAAACCGCGTCGGGGCGTCCCAAGCCTTTGCGGTACAGCTCGAAGCCGCGTCCCCATTGCTCCGAAGTCTCGTTCTTCGTGTGGAAGTTCCCCTCTCGGTCGAGGTAGTCGAACGGCCCGTGCGCCGTGAACACGTCGATGAAAACCGCGTCGGGGTCGCAGCCTTTCTTGAGCAGCGTCGCGTTGCGCAGGCACCACGGGTGAAACGCATGCGGCGCCCAGCGGTAGGACTGCGCATGGCGCCAGGCGTTGAACCACGCCAGCTGCGGAGTGCCGTCCAGATTGAACACCGTGCTGTCGTAGGTGTATCCCGCGCTGTCCGGGTAGATGTCCGTGTAGTTGTCGTGCGGGCAGAAGAGGATGCCGGCGTCGCGGCACGCCTTGCGCATTGCGCCGAACGCCTCCGCGTCTCCGTGCGGAGGGTATATCTCCGGCAGTCGGTAGTCGTATCCCCAGCGCTGCCAGTCGTGCTTGACGAAGATCGAGTCGTTCAGCCCGTACTTGGCCGCAAGCGCAATGTCCGACGCCGCCTTTGCGTAGTCGCCGCCCCACTGGTCGAGGCACATGCGCGCGCCGAGCGCGTCGTGCCCGGGGCTCGGCTTGTATCCCGACACGGCCCGGAAACGACGCGCCGCGTCAAACGCGCCCTTCGACGAAGGCACGAACGTGAACGTCGCGTCGTGATGCGCGTGGAGCGAGAAGAGATTCCCTTCTCCGTCGCAAACCACCGAGTCCTGCACAACGTCCACGGCCTGGACGACGGAAAGGCCGTTCGCGTAGTCGGCGCCCACATGGCGCGTCGAAAGATCGAACCCGCTGGCCTGGAGTGCAAAGCGCTTCGGGCCCTCGACGACGTTGCCGAAGCCCATGTAGACCCGGTGCGGCTTTTCGGAGGCAGGCCCCACGGCCAAGTCGACGATGCGCGGAAAGCCCGCCTTGTCGCGCTGCACGCGCGGGATCGACCATGAAATGCGCAGGGTGTCCCCATGCGCACGGATCGACGCAGTCGCCTCGGGCGCAGGCGAACCGTCGTCCGTCTCCACACGTGCGGTGAAACCGCGAAAGACGACCGACCTCTCGCCGTCCGTGAACGCAAGCGCTCCGTCCACGAGACCGCGCTCGCCGTATGCGGCGCCCGCGCCATAAACGACGTCGCCTGCCGCAAGTCGCCATCTTCTCTCGTCGCAGTCAGTGCCGGACGCGCGCGCCTTCTGCGCCAAAGCCAGCGCCGCGGCTCCGCGCGCCAGCCAGTCGGCTTCGTCGGGCGTCTTCGGCTGCGGTCCTATGAGCAGCTTCATGTCTCCCCACTCCTCCGGCGCACCGTCCGCCGCAACTTCCAGGACCTTCCCGTTCACCTCGATCGACGTCGTGCGCGTGAAGCCGTTGTCGAGGTCGAACACGCCAGGGACGAGCCGCGGCGAAACGGCCTTCGGAACATGACGCGGCGCGGCGGGATTCTTGAACATGAACACGGCGATCGGGTGCGGGGCGTCCTCCTCGTTGACGCCCGCAGGCGTGAAGCGCGCATGGACCGGATAGAGGGCGTTGAGCGCGCGCGGACGCGACGTGCCGATGTACGACAGCTCCTTCTTTTCGCCAGGCGCGAGCGTCAGGGCGCCCTGCGGCCCCGCCACGTCCCAGTCGTCGTTCATCCACACCGCCAGCGTGCCGGCAATGGGACGACCTGTCTTGTTCTCCAGCGTCACGGGGAAGGAACGCGGCGCACCGGCCTGCACCTCGGTCACGCCGAGCGGCCAGTCGTAAGGGTTCTTTCCGGGGCGTTCCGTCTTCTGCGGAAACGTCCCGATCTCCACCTTCACTCCCCACCGTTCCTCCTCCGGCGCAAGGTACGCGCTTGCGGCTGCCACCGCGGCGGCGACGGCGGCGGCCAGTGGGAATTTGCCTGCCCACGTCATTCCGCCCCCCCTTTCGCCTTCCATTCCTCCGCCGCTTTCTTCACTTCCTCCTCAAGTCCGGGTTCCCCCTTCAGCCGCTTCAGCGCTCGCCCAAGCGCCGCCCTCTCGAAGTCCATCTCCTCCGCTATCTTCGCCTTCGGCTTCGGCAGCCCGGCGAAAAACCGCTTCGTCTCCTCCGCAAGCCCGCGCTTCCCCATCCCCTGCGCAGCCATCGCGTCAAGCGCCTCCTGCGCAAAGTCCCATGTGACGAGCCGCCCGTCCGGCTGGAGCTTCATCACCTCGTCGAGATACCGCCGCCATTCGTCGATGGTGCCGCCCGCCGCCTTCAGCCAGTCCGTGTACGCCCGCCACGCCGTCCAGTTGTACGGACAGCGCATCGCCGCCTCCCGCACGCGCCCCGCGAACAGCAGCAGCTCGGACTCGTCGTGCGCCGCGCGGTCCGCGAACGCGCGTTCCGTCGACTGGATGTACTGGAAGCCCCTGCCCCACAGCGTGAACTTGCCGCCGGTCTGCGGCCTCGCGTTGTTGGAGATTCGCCACGCGCCGTCCTCGTCGCGGTGCAGCCAGCAGCGGTGGGCCGGCGCACGGGGCTTGGTCGCCGTCGCCTTGCGGCTCGGCTGGTACGCCGTCTGCGCCATGATCCCCTGCGAGTTCGCCGCCCGCGCCGCCCATGCGGACTGCTCCACGCACACCCCGCCGACGCGCGAGCGCAGGTACAGGCGCGGCCAGCCAGACGCCGTCCACGGGCGCATGTATTCGTCGTCCTTCGCCCACTTGCCGACGCCAAAGCAGTTCTTCTTGCGGTAGGGGACGTCCTTCAGCAGCCTGCCGTAGCGCCGCGTGGGGAACCTGCGCATCGTGTTGAGGTAAAGCGTCTCCGCCGCGTCCTCGGGACGCTGCACGATGAACCGCCATTCACGGCAGTCGCGCTTCGCCGCCTCCTTGACGAACCCGCCGACCTCGCCGATCCGCCTGAACGCGGCCCAATGGCGAACCGTCCCCGCCATGTCGTCGCCCGGCCTCGCGTTGATCGCGACCGCCACTGTCGCACGGCGCCCGATCTCCGTCCTCGACCAGCGGTTCGTCTCGTCGTTCAGGAAAAGCGTCATCAGCGTTTCGAGCGCAAGGGGCGCGTCGAAGACGGGCCCGGAGAGAAGGAAGTCCTCAAGCGTCGCGTCGTCGTCCCAGAGCCGCGCGAAGAGCGCCGCGCCGCCCTCTGCGCCGAGCATCGCGCCTATCTTGTCGCCGCCGCACGTCTCGACGAGCCGCCGCCTGAGTATGGCGCGGCGGACGGGCGAGCCGGGCTTGAGGTCGTCGGCGCCGACGATGTCCGCGACGTTGGTTGCGGACGCCGGCCATGCCGCCGCCGCGGGGCCGTCCGCCGTCCTGTCGGCGAAGGCGAGACGCTTCGGCTCCATGTTGACGACTCCGTCGCCGAACGCGCCGACTCCGCGCAGGGGGTCCTTCTGCGGCTCGGCGACGTCCTCGCCGTACTCCTTCAGATAGCTGTACGCCGCCCATCCCCAGAAGGAAGTGCATCCGGCGTCATAGACCGACCTGAGGCACTCGACGGCGCGCGGTTTGTTTGCGGCGAGGTCGTGGCGAAGGAGCGCGAACTCCGCCATGTCGATTGACTGCCGCTCTTCGAGGTTCAGGCCGTCCGCCGGACGTGCGCGCAGCTCCGCGATGAACTTGCGCCCGTCGTCCCATTTTCCGGCCTCGCCGAATTCGCTCGCCGTGCGCACGTCGCCCATGCCGTCCTTCGGCTTGTGCGGCAGGACGTCGCCGCAGGCGGAAAGCGCGGCGGCGGCGGACAGGCTCAGCGCGGCGAGTGCTCCAATGCCAGTTTTGCTCATGCGGCTATTATACCAAATCTTCGCGGCTTCGTCCGGGCAGCTCGCCCTGCCGAACGCGCGGAGTCGACGCGTTCGCCGGGACGAGTAACGGTTGTCGGCTTCGTCCGGGCAGCTCGCCCTGCCGAACGCGCGAACTCATGAGTTCTTCGCGCTCGGGATTCGCGACACTGTCCGGCGTGCTTCATGGTGCAGACCGCGCTTAGGTCGCTCATCACGTCGGCAGGGCGACTGCCCGGCCTCCGCCTCCCGCCGACTCGCACAACCGCGCCGAAATCTGATGCAATGCTCACGCCTCCCGCCCGTAGCACGACTTCTTGCGACGGGCTGGCAAGGCGGAGGGCGATGTGGTATAATATGCCGCAAGTGGCGCAAGGAACGGCGGAGACAGATTGCACGACATGCTAACGATAGACATAATAAGCGTCCAGCCGCGCATGTTCAGGGGCTTTCTTGAGGAAAGCATCGTCGCTCGCGCCGTCAAGAGGGGCGCTTGCGCCGTGAACATCGTCGATCTGCGCGACTTCGCCCACGACCCGCACCGCAAAGTCGACGACAAGCCCTACGGCGGCGGACCGGGCATGCTCATGATGTGCCAGCCCTGGTTCGAGGCGGTGGAGAGCCGCGTCGCGCCAGGCGCGCGGGCGCGCGTCGTCATGACGACTCCTGCGGGGCGCCGCTTCGACCAGAGGGCGGCGGAGGAGCTTTCGCGCGAAGAGCACGTCGTGTTCATGTGCGGCCACTACGAGGGTTTCGACGCGAGGATAGAGACGCTGGCGACGGACAGGTTCTCGGTCGGCGACTTCATCATGACGGGCGGCGAACTCGCGGCGGCGGCGATGGCCGATGCAGTCGTCCGCCTCCTGCCAGGCGTGCTGGGAGGCGGCCCCGCCGCGACCGCAAGCGAAAGCTTCGGACGCGACGGAACGCTTGAGGCGCCGCAGTACACGCATCCGGCGGAGTTCCGAGGCATGAAGGTCCCCGACGTGCTGCTGTCCGGCGACCACGCGAAGATCGAGGCGTGGCGCAAGGCGGCGGCGCGCAGGCTGACGGAGAAAGAGAGGCCGGACCTTGTCGTCTAGAATATCCAGAATGCTCGCGCTCGCCGCGCTCGCCGCGCTCGCCGCGCTGCCAGCGTATGCGGCGGACATCGTAGTGGTCAGCCACGAGCCGGGGTACTACACCTCACTCGCGAAACACGCGCAGCGGTGGCTGAAGCAGCAGGGCGTCGAAAGCGCGCTTGCAGACGCAGGCGGGCTGGCGGCGTCCCTGACGTCCGCGAAGCTGGCGTTCCTGATCGGATTCGACGAACCGACGGCTGCGGAGATGAAGGCGATTTCGGAGTACCGTGCGAAGGGCGGACGGCTGGTCGTGTTCTACTCGGCGTCGCCGAAGCTTGCGGAGCTGATGGGCGTGAGGCCGCTCGGATACAAGGCGGCGGCGTATCCGGGGCAGTGGAGCCGCATGGACTTCGGCGTGAAGTTTCTGGAGGGGTGTCCGCAGTCCATACTGCAGACCTCGACCGTCCTTCAGCGCGCGGAGCCTCTGCCGGGCAAGGGGCGCGTGATGGCGACGTGGGCGGACAGGAGCGGAAGATCGACCGGCGACGCGGCGTGGATATCGAGCGCGGCGGGGTACTGGATGACGCATGTGCTGCTGGCGGACGGCGACGAGGCGCTCAAGGCGCAGCTTCTCGCCGCGATGGTCGGGAGCGTCGCGCCGAAGCTGTGGAAGTTCTCCGACTGGCAGCGGAAGAAGGCGGCGGAGGACAAGGCGCTGCGCGAGTTCGCGGCGCGGCAGACAAGGCGCCCCGACGAGATACACGCGGTCTGGGACCATTCGGGGTGCGGGCTGTATCCCGGCGACTGGCCGAGGACGATGCGGCTGCTGAAGGCGAACGGCGTGACGGACCTCTTCGTCAACGTCGCAGGGGCGGGGTTCGCGCATTATCCTTCCGACGTGCTGCCGCGCTCGAAGACGTACGAGCAGGAGGGCGACCAGATGAAGGCGTGCCTCGCGGCGGCGAAGGGAACGGGCGTCCGCGTCCACGCGTGGCTGCTGTGCTTCACGGCCACGCGCTCGAGTCCGGAAAGGCTGGAGGACTTCCGCAGGCGCGGATGGCGGCTCAAGTCGCGAGACGGGCGGATCACCGAGTACCTCGATCCGTCGAACGCCGCGGTGCAGGCGCATCTGCTGAAGGCGGTTGACGAGCTGCAGGCGAAGTATCCGGAGGTTTCGGGAGTGCACCTCGACTTCGTGCGGTGGTACGAGCGGAGCGTCAAGCCGAAGGGCGCGGCGGAGGCGGTGTCTAAGTTCGTCGCGGAGGCGAGGCTACGCGTCCGGCGGCCACGCTGGTTCACGACGGCGGTCCTGGGCAAGTATCCGACGTGCGTCGACTCGGTCGGGCAGGACTGGGTCGGATGGCTCGGGTCGAATCTGGTGGACTACGTCGTGCCGATGGACTACACGGAGAGCAGCGAGAAGTTCGAGGAGTTCCTGAAGCAGCACGCCGCGCTCAAGACGCACGCCAAGAAGACGATCGTCGGCATCGGCGTCACGGCGAACGAGTCGCGGCTTTCGGCGCTCCAGGTGATAAACCAGATGCGGCTCGTGCGGAAGTACGGGCTGGCGGGCGTGGCGCTGTTCGACCTGGACACCACGCTCGAAAAGCAGGTGTTCCCCTATCTGCGCCTCGGAATCTGGTGAGCGCGCGCGGGCACGGCGTCACAGGAACGGGTTGCCGGACTTCTCGGCGGCGATGGTCGTGTGCGGGCCGTGTCCCGGAATCACGAGCGTGTCGTCGGGCAGCGCAGTCAGCTTCTTCAGCGATTCGACGAGCGTAGACATGCTGCCGCCCGGGAAGTCCGTCCTGCCGACGGAGCCGGCGAAGAGCGTGTCGCCGCTCAGCAGCAGCCTGTCCTTCGGGAAGTAGTAGCAGACCCCGCCCGGAGTGTGCCCAGGCGTCCGGATGACTTCAAGTCCGGGAACGTCGGCGTCCGCAGGGTCGCGCAGGTCTGGGGGCGTTGGAACAGTCGTGTATTCTGGCGGGAACTGGTTGAGGAGATGGCCGAACATGACTGCGTCTTCCTTGCCGACGAAGACCGGCAGGTTCGGAAACGCGCGCAGCAGCTCCGGGATTCCGCAGATGTGGTCGAAGTGCGCGTGCGTCAGCAGCACGGCCGCAGGCTCCAGGCCTTTCTTCGCCAGAAGGTCCGCGACGCGCGCGCCATCCTGTCCGGGATCCACGATCCACGCCCTTCCGTCTTCGTGGAGGACGGAGCAGTTCACCTCATACGAGCCAACCTGAATTGTAAGTCTTTCCATGGCTCAAAAGTATAGCACATATCCGGCCCGAGCGGCGGAAAAACTTGTACGCATTCCCAAAGAGACGGAAAATCCCCCGCCGGTCGGCGGGGGATTGGAGCGGTGCGGGAAAGCCCGCGCCCACTACTCGCCGAACTTCACCTTGAAGAACTGCTTGTCCTTGCCTGCCGGAGGCGTGACCACCGCCTCCACCTTGACGGCGTTGGTCGTGCAGAGAGTATCAGGCGTGACGGGCGTCACAACGGCATTCGGCTCGTCGCCGCGCAGGATCGTGATCATGCCGTCCACGCCAGCCGCCGTACCCGTCGCAAGCTCGGCGAACGCAACGATGCGCCACTTGCCGTCACCGCCCTTCACGAACTTCGTCGTCGCGGTCTCACCGCCCTCGCTGAACGACGGCGTTTCCGGCTCTACCGGCGTTGCGCCGCCGCCCGCGCCCGTGATCGACACGCCGTTGAACGTCACCGTCGCGCCGCCGGGGATCGACACGTTGTGCGTGGTCGTGCCGGTAAGCACGTCGCCGCCCGCCGCCGTGTAGTCGCCCGTGAGGTTGTCGAGCACCACCTCGTGGCTGAACATCGCCGTGTAAGTCGTGTTGCTCACGACCGGCTCCAGATCGGGCGTCCACCCCGTGAACGTATAGGTGCTCGCCGGCGCGGCATGCGAAGGCGTCGAGCCGTATTCGACGGTAGATGTTCCGAGCAGCGTTCCGTCGGCATCGAGCCATGTGATCGTGTAGGAGCGCAGCGTCTCGGTGTACGTGGCCTTGTAGGACGCGGACTCCGTGACCTCGACGATTTCCGGCGTCCAGCCCGCGAACGTGTAGTCGTACTGCGCGGTAGAGGCCTTCGTGGGCGTCGAACCGTAGGACGGCATGTCGCCA
>Ga0310690_10002150_pt1 | contig 32807 bp, 19 predicted proteins | sample AusTroGonzalo_MG_2_FD_207661 | JGI IMG/M metagenome (GOLD analysis project Ga0310690, IMG submission 207661) | Bovine rumen microbial communities from tropical cattle in Woodstock, Queensland, Australia - Gonzalo_04 (v2) (version 2) | ecosystem: Host-associated > Mammals > Digestive system >...
CTTCAAGATGGTATTAATTCTTATACAGTACCTTTTGATATGAAAAATATAGATGTTAAAAAATTCTTAAAAATACCTAAAAACTTTAAATTTACACCACCTAAAGATAGTTGAAGTGAATATTTAGATAACACACCTAGTACATATGACAAAGAAAAAAACGCTATGTATTTAGTAGAAGCACTTCCAATTTACCAAGAGGGTAAAAAAATAACTGATAGTCAATTAGGTTATGTTCCTTATGTTGGTGAACGTTGAGAAGTAGATAAAGAGCGTTTAGATGTACTTTTAGGTAATAATAGAACTCATCAAGTTTATGTTAAATTAGTAGATATAAAGTAGTTAATTTATTAGCTACTTTTTTTATTTTACTTAAAAGATTGCGTTATATAAAAATTTTTTGTATAATGTAAGTAGAGAAAAGAAGGTGTTAAGTATGAAATTACTTAGTTTAGACTTGTCTACAAAAAGTTCGGGATGAGCAATTTTTGAAAACGGATTATTAATTAAATCTGGATGTATTACATCTTCATCTTTAGATTTAATTAAAAGAATTAAGATAATGACGGCGGGAATTGAAAATATCGTTAAAGAAAATTGACCAATCGATAAGATAGTTGCTGAAGAAGTAAGACCAGAAGGCACTGGTTATGGCGTTGGAAATCAAAAGACACATAAAGCATTAATGTATCTTCAGGCGGCAATTGCTTTTATGTTATATGATAATTATAATAAAAAAGAAATGGAACTTATCTATCCTAGTTCATGGAGGGCGTCTATAGGAATCAAGACCGGCCGCGGCGTAAAAAGAACCTCTTTAAAAGAAAAAGATATTCAATTTGTAAAAGAAAATTATAATCTTGATGTTAATGATGATGAAGCAGATGCTATCTGTATTGGATACTCTTGTTCACATGATGTCGAGACTGAAATAAATTGGGAGTAAAATTTTTTCTCCGTACGATACTTTTTATCATAAAAGTATTTTTTTTACTCTACAAGCTAAATTTTAAGCACAAAAAAATAGCACAGGTATAAAAACCCGTGCTTTTTATTTTTATATTTTTTATAATTTAGTTTGTACTTGAGATGCTGATATACTCATAGTGCCACCAATAGTAAGTGGTAATGACATAGAGTCAATCATAAAATCTCCATGAATATCTGCATCATTTGAATTTACTGTAATTCTTGTATTTGGTTCCAAATGATAAACTGGTACTAATGAAATTGTAATACTTGAATTATATTTTGTATATTCTCATAATAAATTTTTAATTTCATTAAAACAACTATTTTGAATTCCACCAATTCCAATAGCATTAGCTAAAGACATATCAACTTGACAATAGTCTTGATTTCTAGCTTCACACTCTGCACGTTGTGCTTCCGCATATTCTCCTTCAGGAATGATAACTATATCTGGAACTTCAGATTCAAAAACACAATTAAAATCATTACTACTTTTAGCAAGACTTCTTCTACCAATATTATTTACACTAAATTCACTAATTGCAGCTTCACTATCTATAAAATCTAATCAATAATCTACATCTCAAGGGTTATTTAATATATCATCATAAAATGCACCAGTATAAATAACTTGTCCATTTGAATCTGTATAATAATCTGCTTGTAAATTATATAATTTAGGTCATTCTGCCTCTAATTCAGTATAATAATAATTTGTTTCTAATCCTAATGGTTGTGCAACAGCTCCAGATAAGTATAAATCAGATCTTCAATCTGTAGCTTGTACATGTACCATTGGCTCTTCTATATATCTAACATATTCTTTTTGTTTTTCGGCTAATTGTTTTTTAGTTTCCGCCAATGCACTTTGACAATCTTGAATAATTGCTTGAGCTTGTTCAATAGCAAGATTTGCGGAAGCAATTTTAGCTTCACATATGGCAACCTGTGTATTATACTCTTGTAAATATTGTTGTTCAATTGCCCCTTGTTCTGTTTGATATTGAACAATTTGTTCATCTAAATGCAAAGAATTTAATTCATCTTGCAATTTATTATATTCTTCAACTGCGCTTGCTAATGCTGCCATTGCTGCACTTTTTTTTGCTTGAGCTAAAGTTTCTTCACTATTAAGTTCAGCAAGCTTTGTTGCATCAGATGTTTGTGTTTTTTGAGTTTCTATTGTTTCAATTAATTTATTAAGATCTGTAATATTTTGTTCTTGTTTATTCTTTTCAATAGTTGCATTTGTTAATTCAGCTTGATAAGAATTAAATGTTTCATTACAATTATTAATTTTAGTATCATAACTTCCAATTTGAAGTAAATATAAATGATACGTATCTTTTAAATTATCTATAATTTTTTCCTGTTGAGAAATGATTTCTTTTTGAATTCTAATTTGATTTTCTTGCTCAACAATTATAGTTTGATAATTATTTTCAGCCGTTTTAATTTCTCTTGCAATCTGATTATAATGAGTACTACCTGGGCTTAATGTTCATATATATTTATTTTCAGTAGATAAATCTACATAAATAACTTCTGCTTGAGGATATGGAGTTTGCTGTGAGGCGCTCGTTCATTGCGGAAATGCTGCTGCACTTGAATATTCTTCATAAGCATATCCATCAACAGAAATATATTTTTGTTTTTCTCCATCTCATCTATATATTGCATTTGTGCTTTCATCTAAATAAAAAACCTCTTCTGCTCCAATATCTGGAAACAAAGCTCTATTTTGATATTTTAATGGACTTTTAGCTTTTCTTAACCCATCATCTGGGTCATTATAAAAAAATACATCATAGATTTTACCAATTTCAGGTTTGGTATCAATAGCCAAATGATAACGAATTGGTAATTTTAATCCAGAAGCATGCTCTCTTATTCCTCATACAACATAATCATTTTTTATTTTACTATATTGCGGATTATGTGAAAAACTTGTAATTAATTTACTATCACTGAAATCATAAACAGATTTTCCTTGAGCAATATCAATAATATAATCATCATTAGTCATGTTATCCAATTCTATTGTTGCTTGGGTTGTATTTAAATAATTTCTAATTTCTTTAAAAATAAAATGTCCATCTATATCATAATAATATTCAAAATTACCTAAATAATTTTTAATTTTATCTAAAATAGTACAAATACTATCTCCCGCATTTGCACTAAGATCTCCGTTTGCCCATACAAAATTTTCATAGGTAAAACCAATATCTTGTCCATAATTAAACATTTGAATAACCCCCTCTTTTTCTTTTGCTTTTGAAAAAGAAGTTGTTAAAAAATGTTCACTACCCTTGCTAACAAGATAAATTGGATTGTCTCCTAATCAACGAACCACCATTTTAATTTTATCAGGAATATCATTAATAACTATATTAGTTAAATCTTCTCCTCCAAGATGATTAACTAATTCTTTTATAATCATTGAAATAACAGGTTGTGTGGTAATTATACTTCCTGTTTTTTCATCAACAGTATCATATTTATCAAAAACAACAGATGAAGTAATTGTTCCGCCACACTCTCCATTTAATAAACACATTTTATCTTTTAGTTGAGCGGAAAGCGATGTTCCTTGATCAACTCCAGTTGTTACACTACATTGAGTAAAAACAAAAGTTCCTTGAGGATATCATAAAATTGGATATTCTGTATATTTATTTGTTGTATTTGTAATTCCTATTTCAACATAAACTTTTTTATTCATAGAAATTAAATTTCTAGTATCTGTTATTTTTCCTGTTGAAATATCTTGAACTGTCATATTTAAACTACAAGTTCTGCGGATGGCGGAATTACCATTTAACGAGATAGTTCCGCCAGTTGCAATACCTTGAATTTCTTGTAAAGGATTTTCTTTTCAATCTAATAAAGTTAATTTAACGAATTGATTTTGTAACTTTTGAGTATCTGCTAAATACATATAAGCAGTATCTTTTAAATAAGGATATTCTCTCTTCATACTATCCCTCCATTATTGGGAATGATAGTTTATCATACTCTCCAGTTACTTTATTTCATACATATAAATCTTGATTATCTGTATATAAACGATTTACAACACCAGTTAAGCCATCTAAATCAATAAACTCTTCATCCCATAATGGAACTGAAATAATCTTGTATTTTTGAGTTGACTCAACTCATACATAAATCTCATTGTTATAAATATATAATACTTTTTCTTGTCCTGGTTCAGGAAAGTCTTCAGGTTCATCAACAAAGACAACTCTTCTAATTGGGATCAATGTCTTATCTCCATCATCTTCAAGAACCTTATCTCCATATCTTCTTGTAAAGATACCATATTTTTCATAATTGTCAAGAGTACATTCATCTATTTCATAAGCAGTTGCTGTAAAACTCCATAATCTACGTCCTAATGTTTGATTTGGTTGATAATTAACATCCATTAATTTAATCAATATATTACCTTCGGTTGGACTACGGAATAATTTAACATCGTTTGATTCTAAGAATTTTTCAACTGCTTCTCTAAAGAATTTTTCTCATACCATATCTTGATAATCAACAACATAATTATCTCAATTATATTCTGCATAATTTGGTTGATAAACTTTGTAAATTTCTTCTTTGGTTGTAAATAGTCCCTCTTCGTCCATCTCAGCGGCAATCAATCCACCAATAGGAAATTGAATATAATTTACATCCCCATTTCTTTTAACAAATGGATATTTGCTTCCTATTGTATCTATTTTAGTTTCACTAATATTTCGTTTAAACGAAGATATACTTGGATTAAATTTAATTTTTAATTGTTTGTCTTTACACGTTAAGAACATATGATCAAAATTTATCATAATTGGTTCTCTAAACATTTTCATTGGAGCCCTAGCTCCTTGAGTATTAACGGCTTGAATTCCATATAAATAGAATACACCGCTTTCAATTGTATAATCATACCAAGTTACATCAATATAAGGCTCATGGTCAAAAGTAGCAATATACATATCTTCTCATCTAGCAAAATTATCTTGAGCACATGCTCTTCTAATAATAATTCTACCAGTATATTTACCATAAGACCTAGATCTATTAATGTGCATACCAATACGTCCATTTTCTTCATCTTTATATGCGGTAATCTGTAAATTTAAATCAGGCACCTCCGCAGATGATACTGTAAATTCATATTTATGAGTTTCAGTATATAAATTTTGAGTAACATAAGTTAATGTAAAATAATATTCATGATCTGCCTGAAATCAATAATTCATAGTGTAATCAATACTATTTACATCGCTAAAATTACTTGTATATATATCTCCGCTATCTAATAATAAATTATTATTACTATCATATGCTTTTATTCTATAATTTCTTAAAGTTTCAGTTTCATTTCTATTAGCAAATGTTAAATTACCAAGAACTTGAGTATTAATAATTGTATCTCAAATGTCTGTTGCTACGGCTTCACTAAAATCTTTTAAAGTTAAAGTTGGAACTGAGATACCACGAACTAAACAAACAATAGATCACTCACTAAAATAACGTAAATTTACACTTAATCAATGGCTAATTGATTGAATAGCATCTCCATTATGTAAATCAATACCTGCATTAGGATCTTCACCATCTGGTAATGTTGCTGAAGTGAATCTAATTTGTACTTTATAATATTGGTCTATTGTAAAATTATTTCCATTTAAATCTTCTGGTTTAATTTCAATAAAATATTTATCTTTTGTTCCAGCCTGTTCTCTTTCTGGATCTAGTTGTATTAATTTTAACATAACTTCACAAGGATATTTGATTTTATGTAAAACTGACTTGTTTGTCAATTGACTTCTTACAGTAACTTGAGCATTGGCTATTTCTGAAATAGAATTAAATTCAGATAAGGAAAAATATACTCTACAAATAAAATTACGTTCTGTTGTTCTTGGATTTACAGTTTTATAAGTAGTAGTAATTGTTTTAGATGTTGTCTCAGGTTTCTCTTCAAAAAATACGTTTTCAGTAACATTTTGGGTTGAAGACCCAGCCAATAAAGCTTCTAAATATGCTTTATAAGTAACAAATAATACACGCTCTCTTTCAATTAATTCTGGATCGCTAGGATCATCATATTGTGCTCTTAAATCAGCAAGAGCAGCTTGGTATTCATCATATAATTCTTGAACACCAGAAATACTTGAATTAATAATATAATTATTTACTGCAGTATTATATGCGTCTAGTGCGGCATATGAAACCTGTGTATAAGTAACTGTTGTATTTCCTGTTGTTACAGGCTGAATTAAAAAAGCGGGCATATAAGTATCCATCACTGGTGGATATAAATTATTAATTACTGCCATTTTAATCTCTCCTTTTCTCTCGTGCGGCCGCAGGTTCTTACTTGGATGTGACCTGGAGCTCCGCAATTTTATTCTTCTTCATGATTATTACTGTCTATAACATCATATAGATGTGCTGGTACAGTGACATTATGTTCTTTAGCTCATTTATTAAATTCATTAGTCATATATCAATCACCTTTTAATTTAATAAAATATTTCTCTGCAATTTTTAAAATTGTATCAACATTTTCAGGTTGATGTTCCATTATCATTAATAATTGAATTCTGACATTATCTTTTCTAGTTTCTTTAGATAATTCTAATATCTTGTCAATATTATGACTCAATTGATCAACTTTATTATTTGTATCTTGTTTCATTCTTATCATTTCATCTTTGGTTTTATGCATTGCCTCAGTAAAATCCTTTCTGGCTTGTTGCTCATATTGGATTATCTCTTCATGTAAATATTGAGTCTGTTTATCAACATAAAAAGAAATAATTAATAAAATTAAACCTAATGCAGCAGAAACACTATAAGTTAATTCTGGGGAAGTATCGAATATTTTTGTAATACATGTTGCGCATACTCCAACAGCCGCGATAACTGCTGCAATTCTTCCTCAAACTTTTGAGATGTCGTTTCATACTGATTTTGGCTTAGTTTCTTTATCGTTCATATTCCATACCTCCATCTACCTATATATAAAATTTTGTATAAGAAAATTATTTATATTGGACCAAATAAAAAAAGATAGATAGTAAACACTATCTATCTTTAGGTATCATTGAAAAATAATAATAAACTTTATCTTCATGAGCATCTTCATCAGTAATGAAGTCTTTACTAAATCTAGCATACATTTCTATATTATCTTTAAAAATATCGTTGTAATCATTTCAAGCTGAATTCATTACAATCCAAAAATCAACAGGTCTAATATCTGCGAAGCCATAGTTATTTCTTACAGTTTCAGTATCTGTTAATTCTCATTTCATACCAAATGGTTTCATATGCTCGATTATATGTCTTGCTTTCTCCTCATTCAATACTTTTCCTTCAAGTATTTCATACATTTTTCTTTCAATTTCTTCTTCATATTCTTCATCCATAGATTCAAATATTTCACATAAAAAGTCAAGCAACTCTTCTTTTTTAGCTTCATTATCTGAACTCATAATTTTATTGATATAATGCTTAATTTCCATTATTACCCCTTTCCACTTTTTCAAGTATTTTATTCAATAGCTCATCTTGATAATTTAACTTTTTTTCCATATCATAGATAATGCTATCAAGTTTCAAATTTTGTTTTTGATTTTCTTCATAGTTATGAAGACTTAAGTATGCTAATAATGTAGCAATTAAATCAAGAGCATCAATCTCTTTATTCATTAAATAGTTGTATCTGCGGCAACAGCTGCTCTAGGATTTACACAGCTAGTCACTACAAATTGTCCATCTGGATAATTATCATTTTGATTTCCATACATAATTGGATATCTAACTCTAGTATTTAATTGATTAGCATACATTGTATTACCAGCTTTACATAATACTGGGATATCTGCAACAGCAGTTCTTATGAATACAGGTAAATTTGCTGTAGCTGCCGCGCTATTACAAATTACTAATCCATAAGTATTAGTATTTACTATATTTTTTACACTTCTATTTGGAATTAAAATTACTTCATCTGTTGTTGTTTCAACATTTGAACAAAAAATAGTGTTATTCATTTATTCAATCTCCTTTCCATATATAAAAAATGCGGAAGCCGGTCACCCGCTCTCCCGCATGTCTGTCAACTTGCGTTAGCAAGGAATTACAAAATTAAATTAGTATAAAGAATTGCATCCACAACCATAATTACTATAGCAAGGTGGGTTTAATACGTATCTACCTTGTAAATTTAAAATTGTGTCTGTTGAGTTTTGTACAGCAGCTGTTAAAGCAGCAGTTTGGTTAGCATTAGATAAAGCATCTCTAGTTGTTTGAAGTTTATCACTTAATTCTCTAATATAGTTATCTTGGATCATAGCTCTTGTAGCTGAGTTTTCAGTAGTTACTAAGTTACCGATTGCCGCAATACTATTAGAAATTTGTTGTTGAATATCTTTCATAGCAACTAAATTATTATAATTGCTTGTTAATACAGTATCAGTTAATGCACATTGTCCATTAGCTAAACCTCTGATAGCAGCATCTTGGCTTTGGAAATATAAACTATTTTGTAAATCACTTTGTCCTAAAGCAGATGCAGCTCCATTATTCCAGAAACCACCATTTCCGCCAAATAATAAGATGAAAATAATGATTAATGAAAAGATACCCATTGAACCACCAAATAATCCACCGTCGTTGTTTCTGGTTAAAGCTAGAACATCAGCAGCTGACATTCCTGTTGAATCGTTCATTTTTCTTTTCTCCCCTTTCCTAAAATATTATAATAAAAAGGCATAGAACTACCTTTTATTACCATTAATTAAATTAATCATTTGTGCAAATTGTTCTTTTGATATACCATTTTGATTACACATTTGCGCAATTGCTTCCGCCTGTTGTTGATCCGTTTTTCCATTTAATTGATTAAAAACCTGTAACTGTTGCGGATTTAACAGGCTTAATAGTGCTTGTTGTGGTTGATTTGACATCATCACTTGTGACAGTAGTGATTGTAGATTGACCATTTACCCTCTCCTCCAATTCTTTTATTTTATTTTCTAATTCTTCAATTTTTATGTCTTTTTCATCTTTAGGAATTATAATTTCATAATTCTTAGAAATTGTTCCATCTAATTCTTTAACACATATTTTATGATTTGTTTCGTCGATAAATAATGTTTTTTTAGTTATAATAACATTCTTTATATCTTCTTCTGGTTTTAAATATCTTACTTCAGTATCAGAGGAATTAGATGTATTAATGATATTTTGAATTGGAGTGGTTTGATTAGCCATACCTTGATATTGATTTATCATATTTTCAATATTTTCTTTTTGTCTATAAAGTTGTGTCATCATACCACCATAATTATTATAAGGCATTCTATCCCTTCCTTTCTTTAATACAACAAAAAAGCCGCGCAATAGGAAACGAATTATCTCCTATTACGCGGCTAAAATTGTCGTAATAATAATTTCATTCAATCCATTTCCTTTTTATAATTCTAATAAAGATGATATACAATAACATTGTATCTTCATCCTTACATACATATTTAATTTTTATCTCAAATCAATTATACTCTTTGTCCCAAAATTTTTCAAAAATTTTTATATTCTAAATATTTGTGTAATAAATTGCAAATCCACTATAATAACCAGTTGAAGGACTCACTGCTCATTTTTTTATAGCAGTACGTCCTACACTTCCATTTTGTAATCCTATATAACCATTGCTAGTAACAAAACCATTACTATCTTTTGTACCAGCTCCAGCTAAAATTCCATCTGCAGTATCATTTGAACTAGTAACGTTATAACAATAACCTAAACAACCATTGGTCGACGAATCAATATAAAATGGTAAATTTTTCATGGCTGCATGACCTGTACCAACAACTGTTAATATTTTTCCTCTAAAATATCAATAAAGATACACTAAATTACCAATTCTCATTCAAAAACCTCATAATGATTCAGCTGAATAAGTACAATTCTCAAGAGTTGGTGTTCAAGAACCATATTGACATGTAACCCCATTTAATGTTTGTGTAGGAATAAATGGTTGATAAGTTTCTATAGTTTTTGAAACCATTATTTTAAAATATGCATCAACAGTTATACCAGATTGAACTGTTATTCTTAAATAACGCGCATCAGCTGAAAGGTCCCCCGGACTTACATTAGCTAAACTATTACTTCATAAACCAACACTGGTTGCAGGATAATAACCCCTTAAACTTGTTTCAATTCCTGTATATGTACCGCTAATATCGGTAATGGTTTTATAATAAGGCCCATCTGCCTGATAGATTCGTTGTTGTAATGGAATGTCAATAGCTGCAGTACCAGTTGAAGTTCCTCAAACGTGAATTTTATGTGTTGTTGAATCTATTTGTACATTAATTCCATTATTTGTTCGTTTATAAGAATCTTCATATAAACATAATATATTTTTAGATTCTAAGGTTCCTACAGTTAAATTTTTATTTCCAATATTTTTTTCATCTAATAATCCTTGATATGATACATAATTAGTTTTAGTTAATCCTCTTTCTAATTGAATTTCTTCAATTAACACATTTGATACCGTTTGATTGTTTTGAAACGCAATACATAAATATGAATCATTTTCAATAGTAAAAGAATAACTTGTTTGTGTTCCATCATTTACAATTTGTTTTAAAATATTCCCTGAAACATATTCTTTTGAACTTCTTTCTTGTATATATAAATATATGTTTTGACTATTTCTTTGCTTATAAGAAAAAGTATAACTTTCTCCTGCCTTTACAGGAATAAATCAATTTACTCCACCATTAAATACAGTAGTTGATGAATAGTAATGTGTTTTACCTGTACCAGCCCATGTTCCTCCACTTACAAGATTAGAAGGAGAATCACTATTTAATAAATTTTTTGTATTTATACTATCAACTACAATATTACCCATTCCATTTGTTCCATTTAAATATTTTTGTACACATAAAGCACTAGGATATTGCATATCAGTATTAGAATCACTTAAAGTATCTACTTTATTATCAATAACTTCAGCTGAAAATGCTAATTTATTTTTTAAATTTTGTTGATAAAGAACTGATACAACACAAGGCATGGTATTAGTACCAATTAATTCTTCAGTACCATAATCAGCAACTCTATATTCACTTGATGTATCAGATAAATTATGAACTACAGTATCTGTACCATAATAAATGTAATTACTATCATACATATAAGGCACTTCTAATGCTTGAACAGTAGCAAGATTAGCCGCACTATATGCAATTCTAGTTGTTCTTTCATATCATTTATTTGCTACAAAATCTATTTCATCATAATATTCAGTAGTATTATCTAAATTAACTAAACCATATTCTCTAATTAAAGTACCATTATCATCTGTATAAGGAATAACCATATCATAAGCATTATAGCTTTCATAAACCCCTTCATTAACACCTTCCCAAGTTAAATGACAACATAAATTTTCAATATCTGTTGTAGCCACGCATAAATATCCCTCATTTTCAATTAAATAATGAGATCTTGTTGTATTATTAACCATTCCACTTGGCATTCATTCAGATTCTGTAACCAAATCTAATACAGTGACGGTGCTAGAAGTCGTAGGTATAGTTGTAATATAACCAACTCTAACAATACTATTTTCAATACTATCCTCAATTGTGTAGGTTTCAGGAGTTGCTTTAAAATAAATTACATAACTTCCAGATGAAGCACTAATTGCACCATCACTTCCAATAGTATACCCAGTTAAAATTTGAGTACCTTCTTTGTTAAATTGATTTAATCCTATTGTATGCATGTAAGAAGGATAAGATGTAACAATAGCACCAATTTCCTCTGCCACATAAATTATTTGAATTAAATCATTAACATTAGGAGTCCCATTTGTAATAGTAATACCATAAGTAGATAATGTAATATTTTCTATAGTTGAGCTATCGGTAGACAAATCTCATTCATTTTTAGTATAAGTAATAGTAATTGTGTCTCCAACATTTTCGGTATCTGTTGTAGTAATTCCGTATCCAGACATATTGACTAATACGCTGCTTAAATATCAATCATTTGATATATAATCAATTGTAAAACTATCATCATTTGAAGGTGTTCCACTAATAGTAATTCCATACTGACTTAAAGTAACTTCATTTCCATCCAAATATCATTTAGAACTATTATAAGTAAATACATATTGTCTAGGGTTCTTACCAACTTTTGAAATAAAAGCTGATTCACTAAATGTTCCAATTAATGATTGACTATCGTCAACATCAATATCAGCTGCATAAGTAAATACATATGTACCAGGTGTTTGTTCAACCGCACCAGCAAATGTTATTTTATTTAATGTATTAATTAATTGAGAATTATAACTAATATCAGGAACGTATGTAAAATTATAAGTACCTGAATTACTTATTTGAGTTTTAAATGTTGATGTTGAAATATTAACTTCTTGTACTCCTGTTGTAGACAAATTATAAGTTAAACTTTCTTCAATAGTAGAAGATGTAGTTGTACCAATTAATTTTTTTAATGTTGCATATCCATCTGTAATGTCCTCTTCTCCACCAGAAGTACGAAATTGCCAGGTATCTGTATCTTCTATACCTTCATCAAATGTTAAATTATCTGCTAAACCAACAGTTACTCCAGGATAGTTACCATCTGGATTAATCTCAGGATAAACTTGATGTGTTTTTGCAGCATCTTGATAAAATTTTATTTCTGCCATTTCTATTTCTCTCCTTTCATATCTTAATTAATAGAATAGAATAAACCAGTTGTAATTTGCTCACCGTCAATCATTCCAACACCACGTGTTTTTCCCGATTCTCTTTGATAAGTATATCCAACAGTATGCATTTCTACATTACCAGTATTTTCTACTCCAATTAAATTATAATTTGTATCTGTCGTAGATATAGAAACAGCAACTATATCTGCTATAAAATCATTAAACATTGTATCAATTTGAGTTTTATTATAAAATCCACTCAAATCATCTCCTAATTTTTCCCAACCATTATTTATATAAAAGTATTCATCAAACCTTTTAATTTCAGTTGGATTAGAAGTGTCCATAACATAAAATGTATCATTACTAATATCAGTAGTAGGTAATACATTTACATATTGAAATTTAACAGATCCCATTTCTCCTTTAGGACCGCGGATATTAACTGTTTGTGGATTTGGTAATCCTTTATCATTGGTCCAAGAAATATTTCCTGTAACAGGATCTACTGAAGGAGTAAATACAGCTCCATTTTCACCATCAGTACCATCTATTGCAAAATAAGAAATAGAATAACTAACCATTGAAGTTTCATCATTATATAATAAGGTAACTCTTGTCCATAAATATTGTCCTTGTTGAACAGTAGGAAATGAAGTTGTTCACGTTCCACTTGGAATTACAGTTGCACTTTGTGAAGCTTGATATTCAATAACTTGATTATAAATACCTCTACCATCTTCACCTCTTGCATATACTTCAACATCAATAACATCATCTGACGCAAGCATATTACCCATTGAAGACATTCCTGCCATATTATTCTCCTCCTTCCTGAGACGAAGCGGCCTCTGGATATAATACTAATATTTTTGGTCCATCATTATCGTATCCAACCAAGGTCGTATTTCCATTTAATTCAATTTCGTATCAATAATTCTTAGGAGTTCCTGCCAAAGGCTCTCCAATTTTCATCTCTGTTGAGGTAAATTCTAAATCAACGAAATTAACATTCTCAGTTATATCAAAACGTTTTTGTAAAACGATTTGTCTTAAATCATTTTCTTTACATAAGTAAAATGTAACATAATCATTAATTCTAAAATTATCACTATTATTTACTAAATGAAGAGTCATTTTATCTCCTCTATTTACATAAATAGTTTTATTTTTTACTTTATACATATCCTCTACCTCCTTTAAGCTATATCATAATATAAGCCTAGTGTAACCTCTCTATTATCTACATACAAAGATCCACCAGCTTCAGAAGTAGATGTTTGATATTTCAATCCAGTGTATGTATTTGAAATTCTTGTATTATAAATTTGTGAACCTTGAGTTGCAACTGTTTCTTTTACACCAGTTAAATAATAAGTTTGTTGAGCACCAGCTAATTCAGTTGATACAGCACCAGGTTGTGGCGCATATAATGTAACAGCATTTCCATTTCCAATTTGAATTGTACCAACAGTAGCTCCACTTTGTTGGACTGGTGTAACAACTATATCACTAGAAACTAATAAACCTTTTCCTGTAATGACATTTTCTAATGTACCCCTACCTATTGCACCGTCATTATTAAGATTATTTTGGTATTGTTCATAAGTACGTGTAGGAAATACTAAAAACCCATTATCATTTACATTTGTTCCTTTTCCTGTCGATACTTTACTTACACCACCTTTGCTATTTGTTGCATAATCAGTATTTGTTACATAATTAGTTAATGCAGAACTATCAATTTTATTATTTCAAGTATATTTTTCACCAGTTGTAACTAATGATACATCGGTACCACCGCTTGCAGCAGTTTTACTTTCATAAGTTGTATCTTGTGCAGGAATACCTAATGCGGTAATATCTGCTTTTTCAACTGCAGTGGCACTTGCAACATGCCCTTCAGTTGTAGTTGCAATTTTATATAAACCACTTGTTTTAGCAGTTGTTAATCTATTTGAATCAGTAGCATGATCATAAGCTGTTTTACCACGATCTCCGCGATAAGCGGTTGAACTTGTTTCACCAAGAGCTAAAGTTTCACTAATAACTACATAAGCAGTTCCACCTCATCTATAAGTTTTATCAGTAACTAAATCAACATAAATCTTTCCAGTTTCACCTGTAATTTCAGTAGTATGAGTGCTTTCTTTATAAAATTTATTATTATAATAATATCCTTCAATAATATCATCTACATAACTTGGTAATTGTGAGCTTGGTACTTTACCAGTTAAATCTAATTCAGCAAGACCATTTGCCGCACCTTTTAGCGTACCATCCAATTTTCCACTCAAACCGCTATAAACGGCTCCTGAAATAATTAAATTAGTACTTTCAGCAACTCCACCACTAGTTGTATCAATAGACTTAGTGTTTAATGCGGCAGTACCATTTCCAATTAATACTTGACCAGTTGGAAATGTTGCCACTCCAGTGCCACCTCTAACAACTCCAAGTGTTCCAGATGTAATATTATCTGTTGAAATATTATCCTTATAAGCAAGACTCTTTAATCCAGCAACCGCAACTTCTGCACTTGTACCATTAGTATTAACACTAATAGTTCCATCATTTGTTCCTGTTATAACACCTCGAACTCCCGCATTAGTAATAGTCATACCATTAACAGTAATTCCAGTTCCCGCCGCAAGATCTAAACCTTCAATTTGAACTCGATGTTCACTATCTTTATCTATATATAATTTTCCGGTATCTTGAACAAATACAATTTGTCCTTCTATTATATCAAGAGAGGATAATTCAGAATTATTAATTTTTCTAAATCTAACTTGTATCATTTTTCGCTATTCTCCTTTCTAAGATATATCATAATATAATCCAAGAGTAACAGGTCTGTCATCTACTAATAATGCACCACCATCTTCAGATGCTGATGTTTGATATTTAACACCAGTATATCTATTAGACATTCTAGTACTACATATTTGAGCATCTTCAGTAGCCACAGTATTCGTTACTCCAGTTAAATAATAAGTTTGATTAGGACTTGATAGATCAGTTGAAATGTGTCCAGAACCAATTAAAATTCATTGAGTCCCATCACTAACAAATGCATCACCAACTCTTGCTGCTTGACCTGAATACGTTCCTGCAGTAATTACAGTATAAGTCCATCCTTCATTAGAACTTGATGCGCTAGGTAATGTTGTAATAGTACCACCAGTACCCAATGAACCTTTAAAAATCATTGGTTCTGATAAATTGCTAATGGCAGTATCAACATAAGCTGTTGTTGCAACCTTAGTTGAACTATCGCCTTGAGACTGGGTAGTAGCAGTTACACCACTAGGAATAGCACCACTTAATATTGATGCAGGTACCGATGTAATGTTTGCAACTCCACTAGTTGCAACTGATGTTCCATTTACTGATACACCTGTAATAGTATTATTAATCTTATTTATTAAATCATCATATAAACCATCAATTGATTTATTATAATATTTAATATTCATATCCATATCTTCACTATTAGATATGTTATTTATTCCATCATATAATTCTATATTTATGTTTCCTAAATCTATTTCAGTTGGTGTTGCTAATACATAATATACTTCTGTGTTATGCGTTGATAACCAAGTTTTAAGTTCATTATTTGAGCTTGCTAAATTAGCATCAATTTGTATATAAAATGAATTTAGATAAGTTATACTATTATTAAATGATACTGCATTTCCAAAGTATTGATTTTGTGCATCACCAAAATAACTAAAATTATTACATAACAAATCTCCACCACTATATGTATTTTTTCTATTAACATTATGTGAACTACTCAAATTATTAACATATACATTAATTGTTTCATGTGCCTTATATCATGTTTCACTACCATCTAATACAACTTTGCCTATTCTTTTTGTTAATTTAGCATTACCATTCTTATTAATAACTATTTCGTCTTTGTAATCACCTATACCACATATTTCATTATTATTTAGTGGTATTGTAAATATGTTTTCTTTATATGCTTCGTATGTTGTTGCTGTTGAGCCTTCATTTAACATTATACTATTTACATCAACTGCACTAGAACCAGTAAAAGGAAAAGAAAATCTTAAATATCTAGCATTATTTGGTGTTGTAAATGTTCCTGCACTTCCGCCTATTGAAATATCTTGATATGTAGTTGTATTTAATGGTTGTTTATTACTATCATAATATTTTGTTCTTGGGCTTTGAGTCAATGTTTTATAATAAGACGTATTTGGTTGAATAAATATAAAGTCACTTGTTCTATAAGCATTATCAGAAGTCAATGTCCCATTTTCTTTTACATAACCTAATGAAATATTATCTTTATCAAATAAATTCTTCCCACATACTGTTGTATATATGTAATTACTGCCATATGGGACGTATGGTAATGGTGTGCCACCCTCATTTAATATTAAACCTAAATTTTGTATATTTACTTTAGTACCATTTTCTATTATTATAGATTGTCTTAAAATATTTCCATTTGTTGTATCTAGTACACCTGTTCTACTTTGATGAGATGAATTTATATCTTGTGTTAAAACTCTTACCCAACTTGTATTGTTATAAATCTCTAATCTTGTTCCTATACCACTAGGAAGCAATTGATTAGAACTATATGTATATGTACTACCATTATTTAATTCATCTAGACTTGTATTTAATGTAAATATAGTTCTTGCAGTAGCAGTACCAACAATGTTATATGTTCCATTACCATTATTTGTTAATGTTATTCCATTTGCTTCTTGACTTGTTATAGTAGCAGGTAATAAATTCCTATACCCTTTAACTGTTTTAACTTCTTGTGGATATGATGGATTTGGTGCTGGTTTTGTTCCTGTATATTTCTCGAATGTTTTTATTGTACTTCCTGTATTCATCATCGGATTTATTTGTGTATATGTTAAATTATATTGAAACCATAAATAGATATAGTAAACTTCTTTTGTTTCAGTTGGTGTATATGTTTTAGTTCCATTATCAGAATTAAGCATACTATCAATACTACTCGAATTACTATCATATAGTGTTATATAAGGATATGCACCCCCACTATTATTTGTTCTTGTATAACTTTGATTAGCAGTTAAAGTAATCGATGTTCTTAAAGGTATTTTTATTCCAAAATTTTGACTGTAATTATGAGTTAATGATGTCATAACACCATCTTTAAATGTAATACTTGCTGATGGTGATGTTCCAACTGTGTATGTTCCATCTTCTATATCAAATAACTGATAACCATTAGTTGTTTCCTGTGTACTTAATTTACTTGCCTTATATTCATATACGCCATGATAAGCATCCGTTATGTATAATGGATTTCCTGTCGTCTCACTTAAAGAGCCTCCATCAAAAAATTCAGTAGTTTCTTCGTCTAAACCAATTAAATTATTTTCATCTATATCAATATGATTTGTTCCAGTATAAGAATCTGCTCCAATTTCAATTCTATTTGAATTATCTTTATCAAAATAAAGTCTTTGAGTATCAGTTGTTACAATAAACTGACCCTCAACAATAGGAAGATCTGCCAATTGTGACTGACTCACCCTATAAGGTTTAAACTTTGCCATAAAATCTTCCTCCTTTTATCTCTGCGGCGGCCGCCGGTCCAAAGATCTCTAGACCTGGGTCCCGCATCTATTTTATTTTTTAAATACTTCCTCCACCGATAGTTTGCCATTCAAGAACACTATCAGCATATTTTTTAGCACCATAAATTGTATTAGAACTAGCTGTATCACTAGAACTACCAATTACAGCACTTTGTACAGCATTCGCGCTACCAGCTGCATCAAAGTCAGTGGTTGCCGCATAAGCCGCACTATCTAATCCGTAAACACTTACGGCTGTACTTCCAACTTTAATTGTACCATTAGTTGTACCAGTTGTAATATCTCCAGGTTGAACTGCTGTATCAGCTAATCCGCCTTGAGCACTTGTAGCATAATCGCTACTTGCAGTATAAGCTGCACTACCTAAACCATAAACTGAAACAGCGCTACCATCAACTTTAATAGTACCATTTGAAGTTCCTGTTGTTACACTTTGAACTGCGCTATCCGCCTTAGCTCCTTGAGCTGCAGTTGCATAAGCATCTGTATTTGTATAAGCTGCAGAACCAAGTCCTTTAACGCTTACTGCAGTATAATTTGTACCATCAACAGTATATTTAATTTCACCATTATTGGCGCCTTGAGCAATTCCTTGAACTGCACTATCTGCTTTACCTAAACTAGCAGTTACTGCATCAGCTAATTTAGCACTTGTAACAGCTTTTGCACCCAACTTATCAGTAGTTACCGCACCATCTGTTAATTCAGTTGTTCCAATGCTTCCCGCAACAATTGTAGCACTAATAACATTACTATTACTAATTGCTAATTGAACTTGAGTTGCGTTTGGTTCAGCAGTATAAATATCTACTAAATCTTTAACCCCAATATAAATTGTATCACTAGTTGCATTAGCAATAACTAATTTAATATATTTTCCAGCATCTGCCGCACTTGGTGTTCCTGTTGGTTTAATTTTACTTGTTACATCTGTGCTACCATCCCATAATTTATCATCATGGTATGTAATATCAACAACAGAACCACTTGATACCACCATATCTTTAGGAATATCAATATTAGCATTTAACCCTGTTTCAGATTGAACAATATTATATCTTTTTGAATAAGGGTCGCTTGAACCACCACTTGTTTCAGTTACAGTAACAGTATAATTAGTTGCCGCAGGCACACTTACATAAAGACCTTCTTCACCAGAGTCAGTTTGTAAAGTAATATTGTTACCAGTTTTTGCAGAAATTTTTACACCAACTTGATTATTATTTGTAACAACAATTGAATTATCCTTAGCAACAACTTCAGTTAAGAAATTACCATCTTTGTTAGATAACTCAATTTCACCTAAATAAAATTTTTCAGTATCTGTTATATAATAGAAATAATCACTATTTTTTGTTAATTGACTATATTGATCTGCAGTACACTTATAAAATTTTATCATAATTCTTCCTTCCTTTCTAACCCTAAGCTAAGTCTTCCCATGAGGCCCCGCCCACGCAATCATAACTATGAGTTAATTCATTTCAACGATATATGGCAGTGTCTTCGACATATAAGGTTTCATTTTCACCTGTAACTGGAAGTCCACTGTCAGAGAATACTAAATTGGATCTTTGTCCGGTCATTTGTGTCCATAAACCATTGTAATAATTTCATAAAGCATTTTCTTTTCTAACGTAATAAAAACCGTCGATTGGAGAAGAAAGACTTTGTCGAGTATTTTCATCTACAATAGTCATAATGGCAGCATATGTTGTTCTTTTAACATCTGTATCTAAGTATATTACTCTATCATCCGTTGTAAATATTAATTGACCTGGTTTAAGACCGATTTTATCTAGCTTGTCGGATGTAGTGGCAATAAATTTCATTATTATTTTATTATTAGCCATATTCGTATCCTCCTTCTGAATATATACTAAAAATAGCATAATCTTATTTTTCGCTTTTGACCATAATAAAACAAATAAAAAAAAGATTAGTTTATACAAAACTAATCTTCTTTTATTTCCTCTACAGGAATTTCTTCTTGAACAGGTTGTTCTTCAACATTAACTTCAACTTCAGGTTGAATTTCTTCAGCTTCATCTCTTTCAATTAATTCTTCTTCCATATCAACTTCTGGTAATCCAGCTACTGAAGTTAAAATAGATAAAATAGCTGCTAATGCACTTGTTCCAAGTACTGTTAACCAACTAACTTCATTAATTGCTACACCAGCTGGAATCATAGCTAAAGCTGTTTGCGCAAAAGTCTTAAGAGCTCTAACCAATGCACGTCTTAACCATACTTTAAAATTTGTTCTCATACTATTCTTTTTCCTCCTCTTTTTCTTCGACTATTTCAGTCTCTTCTTCTTGTTCTTTCCCTTCTTTTTTAGCCTCTTCACAGAATTCTTTATATTCTGCTTCAACTTGTTTATTATATAAATTTTCAATATCTTTAAAAATAGACTTTAATACATAATAAATTTCTCCGACTTGTAATCCAGACATATTAATATCTCTAATTATTGAAGAATTAAAATTGTCTATTTTTAAAGATGGCTTTCTAATATCCTCTTCCATTATTATTCCTTTTACCTCCTTTTAATGAGATTCTTTTGCAACAAGAACTCCATATTTAAATCTCATAATATAATAACTATATTCAGACTGGTCTCAAGCTTGAATATAAAATGTAGTTGATGGACCAACGGCCTCTCCATCCATTTGTAACTTTCCACATTCTCCTATTCCATGACCATGTAAAGCAATACCAAAACTTCCTACGTTTAATCCTGAAACATATGGATGATCTGTATATTCTCCTAAAGATAAAGTTCCACCTCCAGACGTTTTTGCAATTAAACGACCAGAAGTATTAACTTCAAAACGAGATCCAAGTTTAAAACTTCCACCAGTAATAGTAATATTTGATGCAGTTACTGCCCCACCTTTTGTAACCCTAAAAGGACATCCACTATAATCACTATGAGAATTTCCTCCTGCTGCAAAAACGTAGGTAGTATTGCTTGATGGAGCTTGAACGACTGCAACACCAGTATTTGAATCACCAGCATAGATCTTTCCAGATGTAATAGTTCATCCACCAATTTTACCACTATCCGCGGTAATTTTACCGTCTATATTTGCATTACTTGCATACAATGCTCCAGCACTAGTTACTTCAAACTTAGCATGGTAATCTGTACTCGACGACGTTCCATAATTATTTCTTGAACCTAATCCAATACCAGTTGTACCAATATAAACACCGGATTCATTATTATCTCCAATTCCAGTCTTTGTATTATACAATGCAGTGTTTCCAATTGTTCAACCATTAGAACCATTACCAATATAGCCAGATTTAGCTGTCATTAATCCAGCTGTAGTTACGCTAAAATTACTTCCAATACTAAAGCTTCCCCCTGTAACAGTAATATTAGATGTTGTAACCGCCCCACTAGTTGTTACTTCAAAAGGGCTATGTCCAGAACTATAAGCCCCAAAAGCAATTCCATCAGTACCAATATAAAATCCTGAATTAGTAGAATTAAAAGTAGTTTTTGAACCAGAATGAATATTACTTTCATTTCCATTAGTTCCTATTGTAATTTTATTAGAACCATTACCAAATGTTCCACTAGTTGCATTAATAGCACCACTAATTGTAGCACTTTTTGCAGTTAAAGCTCCTGCAGTTGTTACCTGAAAAGCACTTGTTCCATCCGCAACCGCACCTAACGCAATTCCATTTGTTCCTATATAAAAACCTGACGCATTAGTATTAAAATTAGATTTACCATAATAAATAGCACTATTTGAAGTATTATTTGTTCCTATTGTAATTTTATTTGTGCCATTACCAAAAGTTCCACTAGTCGCATTAACAGTACCAGTAATTGAAGCTTCAGTTGCTGTCAACGCTCCAGTATTAGATACTTTAAATGTATTATTAATATTAAGTGAACCACCAGTAATTGTAATATTTGATGCAGTTACAGCTCCTGCTGAAGAAACTTTAAATTTATCAGCTAAACTTAAACCCGATGTTCCAAAATATAATCCATTAGCATTTCCATAATTCTGATTACCATATCAAATGCTAGTATCAGTAATATTTCAAGGTCCAATTTTACTACCGGCCTTTGCAGTTAATGTACCTTCAATAGTAGCCTTAGTAGCGGTTATTTCTCCGCCATAATTAACTCTAAATGGTGCATTTGCACTTGTAGAATCTCCAGCTCAAAAAGCTATTTTACTATTTTGTTGAGCTGTTGTATTGCCACTATTATCTGAACTAATTCCAACCTTTCCTTTATATAATTTAGTTGGATTAATTGTTCAACCTGCAATAGAACCAGATGTTGAAGTTAGCGCTCCTCCGTTAGTAACACTAAATGGAGCACTTTGAGTTGTAGAGCTATATCCAAGAGCAAATCCATTGCTACCAATATAAAAACCACTATTAGTTGAAGTAAAACTAGACTTACCGTTTGAATAAATAGTTCCATCTGTACCGTTCAACACAACTCCTTGTGAAGATAATAATTCTTTACCATTTGATGTAGAAAGCGTTCATCCAGCTATATTTCCTCCACCTTTTGCGGTAATATTTCCATTTAAATCTACTTTAAATTTTCCACTACCAAATCTAATTTCAGGTTTGGCTAAATCAATAATCATTCCTGAACCTTTTTCATTACTGCTTGTATAATTAATTGGTAAACCAACATTATCATCATCAGTGTGATAACTTTTTCAAAAATTATTACTATAAAGCAAAGCATTATTTGTTTGCGGATCTATAATAATTTGTCCACTATTTCCGCCTTTACCAAAAATAGCAGAACCATTTTTACTATTTAAAAATAAACTTCTAACTCCCTTATGATATCCTATTAATCCCACATCTTGTGCGGTTCTTCCTCTTTCCCGAACAGCACCCATATAAACACCAGTAAAAGTTCCATCAGATTCCTTTAAGCCTGCCCCTGCTTGTGGGGTTAAAATTCTACCAGCATCATTATCTATTGTAATTGAATTTCCATCTCAACTTTCAATTCCTGCCAAGCCATGTCTATTTAAATAAAAATGAACAGGAATATAAATCTTTGCAATTTCTGTATTATTTTTATCTTTAATTTTAACTTCTATTGCGTCGGTTAAGCATTCTCCATTATAATCATCCTTTGGAAAGTAAATTTTTGAATTTCCTGCTGAACTATCTTTAGCAATTAAATGTTTATCAGCAATTCAAGAATTCCCGCTTCTAATCCTACCATAAGTAAGTCATGAATAACTTACTCTATAATCATTAGATACGGTAGAAACGTCTTCTGTAAAACCATTTATAACTCTTGTTACTTGTAATGTAAATGGTTCTGCATCATCATACACAGGATTGCGACCATCGCTTGAATAACATACATATCTAAATCCAGTATTTTTAATTAATTTAACCCCATAGTTAGCAGACGTTTCCGCAGTAATCATTGGTATTGTACAATAATAATTAATTCCTTGATAAGTTACAATTCCTTGAATAATATTTGCAGGCTGATCAGTTTTATATCCAGCATAACTAAATTCATATTTATTATCATTTGTTTTTGTAATTGTAATAGAAGAACTATCTTCTCTTGCGCTTGTTCCATCAAGATTATTATATTTATTTTTTAATACTCTTCATTCAACTGCAAAACTACCACTGCTATCAGTGCCGTCAAATATTTTTTGTCCATTTTCTCATAATTGAATTTTAAACCATTTTTTTGCAGTTGCTGCAGTATAATTTAAATTTCCATTTAAAATCATTGGATAATCATTAAAATTATTATTATTTGTATTTGGAACTATTTTACAAATGATATCACTACCATTTGTTCCTGGTTCACCTTGCTTCACAAATACAAAATTAGTTTTTGCTTCTAAAGTTAAATCTTTATATTTAACCGTTAATTTAATATCATTATTTGTTTTATTAATATTATATTCATCCGCAATTCCATAATTTAAAGTTAAATTATTAGAACTTTCCCCAACTAACAATGTATTTTCTGTTGGAACCTCTCACTGAACATCACATTCTTCTAAAACAATATCACTTAAAAGATAACCTAAATTATCTGTAATTGTAAATGTTAATGGTTCAATAGTAATTGGTCTTTCTAATGAACTATTAACAGGAGAAACTCCTAAGTCATCATAAGTAAATACTTGAGTTCCATTAATAATATTTAAAACATATTCGCCTTCAGTCAATAGTCTATTATGAAGTGTAATTGCGGCGGTACCTACAACTAAATCTTGTTTTTTAACTAAACATTTAAAAGTTGTATAATTAGTAACCTGACGCATATCTATATTAATAAGTTTATTTTTTTCAACTCTTTGAATATCATCATATTTATCTATAATTACTTGAAGCGCGTCCAAATCTGCTTGAACAGCCGCAGGCATTATTTCTTCAGTTGCAATCTTTGCTTGTATTAAGTCACGATCTGCAATTGCTTCATTATATTCAATATTTTCATCATAAGTTTCTGATAATTCAGTTACTGTACCATTAACATCAACCATACTTCATGAATAAGTATAATCTTCTAAATTTTCTTCTTTATCAACATAACAAGTTAATGTTGGTCTTCCATTATCAAAATAAAATTGAGCGCCTAGGTCACTTAAAATAGCAAGCTCTGCACCTTCCGCATAAACATATACTGAAATATCATTTTCTGCCAATATTTCACTATTTTTAACAGCTATACATTTTATATTAGTACATTCACTTACGCATTCAGCTTTTGTTATTGAATATTGAGTATTATTTGTAATCCACATTCTAGTTTCATCATCAACCTCAGTATATTCGTTAACACATTCTCAACCTTCACCTGCATAATTTACGTATTCAATACTATCAGTTTTAATATCTCCATTTTCTTTAAACCAATAATATTCTATTTCTGGATTGTCTATTACTTTATTAGCAATTTTTAAACTGCTTTCAATAGTAACCGTATCAGTTTCTAAACTAATATCATTAAAATAACCTTTATCCAATTTATTTAAAATTAAATTATAATCAGTACTTTCTGATAAGTCAATCAATCCATATAATTCCAAATCTTTAACCAATATATCATCATATTGCAAAGATGCATCATCTAAATTATATGGGAAATTTTTTGCAAATAAATAAATTCCTTTTACATCTACAAAATTCTCATTATTAATTTCAAATATTTCAACTTGTCTAGTAAAATCACTTTGACTATAAGGTGAACCAGACATTTTATTTATATCTAAAACATAATTTTTTTCAATTAATTCGCCTGTAATATTATCAGTAAATTCCATTTCAAAAACAAGTCCAAAATTACCTTTTTTTTGTTGCTCATCTGATAACATTGTTTTAAACTTACCACCGCATAAAATTAAATTAGTATCGGCAATAGATTCGGCAAATGTAATTACATCAAAATTAATATCATTAACGCCATCATCTTGTTCGCTGTTTTTTCTTTTATATAAATATCTTTTATCCTCTGCTTTATAAGAACACACTCCAAATTCCTGAGTTGCAGCAATCGCATTTCCGCCATTCATTTCATATCATTCATCTTCATCTAAAACCAATTTTTGTTCTGTTGTTTCTTTATCAACGGTATCAAGAATTATTTTAGTTTGATTAAAATCACCATTAGGAATTGTTACATATACTAGAGTTCCTTCAGAGTATTTAATATTTATATTACTAGAATAAACTTCAATATCGCTATCTTGATATCTAGCTCTATATTTACCAATAGCTTCATCTTCTAATGATAAAATAGTCGCTTGAATAGTTTTATCATATCCAGCTTTATTAACAGCATTATCTACCATTGTTTCAATAGCATCAAGAATTTGATTTTCATAATTAACACTACTCATTGAAACATCTCTCCTTTTTTCTCAATTTTTATTCTTCCTTTAAGAATTATTAAAAGTATCTTAATAAAATTATTTATATTAGACCAAATAAAAATAACTCCTTTCATTTTAGAAAGGAGTTATTTATCCGTTTTAAAAATTATCTATTAGTTCAAATCCGTTGACTTGCGGCATTAACTAAATTATTTAATGCTTCTTCAATTTCCGCTGCATTGCGTACATTAGGGAATGTAGCATCAATATGAACATCTTGTTCTAATAAAGCTGCTCCAGAACCATTATTTGTATAACCGGGTGCACTAGCATTACTTAATCTAGCTAACATTTCAGTTCCAAGTGTTCCTGAAAGATTTCTCATAATAGAAACTGCATTTAACATATTTTTAGTATCAGTTTGATTTAATACTAATTCTTTTTGATGCAATATTGCAAGTCTTCCATCATTATTTCAATCTCCTGTATAACCACCTGTTGCATAAGCTTTTAATCCTAATGTTTGAGTAGTTGTTCTTAGTGGAGATTGATAACTATTTGACGATCCGCCTACTGCACTAAGTACCGCGGAAGCACCTTTTGTTACTGCCTCTGCAACAGAAGAAAGAACACTTTTTTTACTTCAATTTGCCGTAACTGTTTCTGATTTTTTAGGAGTGTAAGTATAAGATGATGTACGTCCAACAGTCATTCCTAGTGAAGGAACTCCTCAACCATTAAATTGATAACCTGAACGACTTGCATATGGAAGTGTAACTGAACTACCTTCTGTAACTTTTTTAGTTTCTTTTTTTCCATCATAATTATAATCTAGTGTAATTGTATAAGTTGTTTTTGCTTTGGTTCCACCACCAGAAGTTTTTCCTCCAGATCCACTACTACTACTTCCACCACTAGAGGATTTACCACTTGAACTAGAACTACTAGAACTACTTGATGCAGTAGCTTTTGCAGTTGTCGTAGCAGCTGCCTTAGCACTTGCTTCTGCCGCAGCATTTTGAGAAGTTCTTAATTTTTCAGACGCTTCATAGGCTTTTTGTTGCATTTCAAGTTCTTTAGAATAATAATTATAAGCTTCTTCAGCCGCCTTCTTAGCAGCTTCCGCTTCTTTCTTATGAGCTTCAATTAAATTTAATACTTTTTTATAACAATTATCAACAGCAGTAAGTTCTTTCCCGTATTCATCAATTAATTTTTGATTATCCTCAACTAATTTTTCTGTTTTAACAATTGCTTCATCTGTACCCTTTTTAACCGTTTCAAGAGTAATTCCAGAAGATTTTTCAAGAGCAACAATATCTTTATCATATTGCTCTTCAGCATCTTTCATTTTTACTCAGCCATCGTAAACAGCTCCGGCAAAACCTCCAGTATTATCTTTATTTTCTCCAGAAAAAGATTGAACCATACGATCAACAGCCTCAGTAAATGGAACTTCCATTCCATCAATATTAGTTGATCATGATGTATTCATTTGCTGACCAGTAGTATCTACAGTTGTTTTTACTAAACCAAGCTGTTCTTTAACTGAAGTCATTCCACCCTTACCATCAGAACCACTTGCAAAATATTGAACCATTTCAGCAATACCGGTTTCTCATGTTGGAATTAAACTAGTTAAAATAATTTCTTCTTCCGCATCAGTATATTTTTTAAATATATTAACACCACTTATTTCATCTGAACCATTTAATAATCTATCTATATCAGTTAATGCAGATTCATGTAAATTATATCTCGCAACTTGAAAATCATATTCATTACGCTCCATTAATTCATTATATTGTTCTTGAATTAATTTTTCTCTTTCTGCTCTTAATTCTGGATCATTAATCAATGCAGCGTCTGCCATTTTTTGTTGATATTCTTCTCAATCCGCATAAGCTTGATTTAATACTTCATTATATCTTTCTTTATCGAAATTATACAAACTATTATATAGATCTTCTAATTGTTCTCTTGCCCCATTAATTTCTTCTTCATTAGCTGTATATTGATAACGATAATTTCCTTGAGTATCTCTTCTTAAACGCATTTGAGATTTATTATTTCTTGCATCCTCAAGTGCCATTCTTGCCAATTCAATTTCATAAAGTTTATTAGCTCTATCAACTTGATATTGAGAAAGCTCATCTTGTTGTTTCAATGCAAGAATTTGTTGATCCATAATCTTTTTCAACTTTTGTTGATTTGCAACACTGCTGCTTTTATTAATTGCATCTGTATATTTCTTTTCCAGTTGTCTTATTGCATAAGTTCTATTTATAGTATCTAAATATCTATCAGCATTTTTATTAACTAAATCTCATTCGGTTTTTATATACTCTAAACCTTTACCACCAGTAATTTTATTATTTAATTCTTTAAATGCTGCTTGAACAGAATTCTTTAATGCGGCGGCCGCATCTTGTAAACTTTCTATAAATTTAGAACGAAGTTTATCAGTTGCCTCAATCCAATTATTAACAGCTTTATCATATTCTTCTGTTCCCGCTTCATAAGAATCCATTCTTTTGCGCCAGAATTCTTCTTCAAGTCTTAACATATTTAATTGTTGTTCATTATTTTCTTGTTGTTGTCTATAAAATTTTTCTAATTTCGCATAAGAATCTTCACCATAATATAATTGAATCATTTTCATATCATGATTAATTAAATTAGTAATAGTTTCATATTTTTTAATTTGCTCATCAAATTTTTCTTGAACACGATCTATTTCATTAAGAAGAGATTCATGCATTTCCTTACGGAGATCATCTAAATCTGTCATAGATTGCATCAATTGAGTATAATAATTTTTTAAATCCTCTAATGCTTGAGTTCTATTATCTCCATAAACATTAGCTTCTCCAGCATCCATCCTATAAAGTTCACCAAGAACTTCATTAACATGTTTTGATGCTATTTGTATATCTCCTCTATTATTATTATTGTAATAAGTTGAAAAATCTTGAAGTCTAGCTCGTGCATTACCAAGAATATCATTTTCATTTATTCCATCAATAATACGTTTTTTCCAAGCATTTCAATCTCTTGTTGCTTGATTCAAATCAAGTGTAACTGTGATTTCTAAATTAAATTTTTGAACATTTAACTCAATTTGTTTATCAATAGCATCTTGAATAGATTGTTGTAATTGTGGTATAAAGTCAGATACTAATTCATCATATCTATCTATATTAGTTTTAAATTTATCAAAATTTTTCTTAGCTGTTTCAACAGTTGTTTTATAATTTTCCTGTTGAGCTTTTGACATTTTATTATATTTATCAATTAAACTATTTACATAATTTTCTTGAGCCTTAATAGCCTCAGAATAATTACTAATAGTACCATCTGAATTAAATTTAACTCCTTGTGCAGCAAGTTTTTCCGCTAATTCTGCTTGTTCACCGTTAGCAATTTTTAATTTTTCAGTATAATTATCAATTTGTATATTTAACAATGACCATTGCTTAGTTAAATTTTCAATTAATTTACTACCAACTAATTTTTCTTGTTGAGATTGTACTTTTTTTAATGAATTATCAACTTTTGTAATTTGTGTATTAACTTTATGATATCTATCAATATCAGTTTCAACACGTTCCATCTTATCAGGTTTACTACTTGATCCACTACCAGATTTTTTACTAGAACTTGAAGACGGACTAAAATTAGTCTTGGCGGCAGCTCCTTTGGTTATTTTAGCTTCCTTGCCAAGAGTATAAAAATCACTAGTTAAATTTTCAACAGTTTCTTCCCATGAAAGACTACCATCAATTTGTTCTCCAGTATAAGGATTGGTTCCTGTTAAAGTGTGCCTTTGAGTTGTTTTAGAACCAGGAATAGTATTCTTTTTAACTTCAACAGGCTCAATATCATCAACTTCATATTTAATATGATTGGCGTCTAAGAATTTAATTAACTCATCATATGTCATATGTGCGTTAGAAATATATTCCCTAAATCTAGTAAAATTATCTCCTTTTATTAGATCATCTTCATTTAAGCTTGTAATACTTTTCTTTAAATCTTCAATAGCTTCATTGGTTAAAGTACTTGTTTTTAATACCTGAGCACGCCATTGATCTCACATATTATCAAGACTAAGTTTTTCTAATTCTTGATAAGCAGCCTCTGCTTCTTTTTTAGTTCCTGTAAATAATTTTTTAATATTGTTTAATACTTTTGGATCTTTTAATTGACTATTATTTAAAGTAATACCCATTTTTTCTAAGTCATCAATAATTTCCCCAACAGCATCAGCAACATCATAACTAATATCTTCGCCTTTTTTTAATGCCTTTGTATAAGCATTCCAAGCGTCTTTATTATCTTCAAATACTTTTCTTCCAGCATTATAATTTTTATTAAATTCATATGCTTGGGCAGCTGCACTTGCCGCAGATTTAGTATATTCTATTGTGCTTTTTGAAGCATTTTGCAATGCGGTATCATAAACTTTTAATGCATTTTTAGAAATACCTAATTGAGTAGCTTGATCTGCTATTTCTTCATTATATCGTTTTAAATCTTCTGCAGCTCTAACCTCTTCAGAAGATTGAGCTTTTAATTTTTCAAAATATTCATCGCTTAAATGCATAAATGAACTAAATGATCCACCTAATTCATCATAAGCAGCTTTTAAAGCATCAATTTCTTCAGGTCTCATTGATGAAAAATTATATTGATCTGATTGTCCAGTTGAAATTGCGATTGCAGCTTCTGTTACATAATCTTTAGAATCAGAGCCGAGTTTTCCAATTGCTTCAGTATTTTTAATTTTTTGAACATGTTTAAGAGTATTTTTTATTGATTCTTCAGTTTGTTGTCCTATTGATCAGCCTTGAATAGCCTCTCTATAACTAACATCTTCAATATTTACCTTGTTTCCATTTTCATTAGTTCATTCTTCTGATTTTTGGTTATAATTTCAACCTAATTTTTCTTTAGCATAATAAGCTTTTATTCCTTCTTCGTTGAAAGGATTCATTAATAATGGACTAACAAAAAGATTTTCATTCGGATTTGATTCAATAAATTTTATTATATTTTCTATAGCTTGATCTTCATATTTTTCAAAATCTGTATCTATATTTGCAAAATCAGCTTGTTTTCCTATATAGCTATTAATTAAAGATTGACCAGTTTTTGTAAGTGCTTGATATGTTTCCAATTGATTTTGAGATGCATACCCTTGAATTAATTGTGCGGCTAATTGCTGTTGTTGAGCAAGCATTTCCGCACTACGTTTATTATATTCAGCTCTAAATTTTCCAACCTCTTCAGTAATATCAGATTCTTTTTGAAAACCTCATACTGACATTTTTTCAGTTTGATTAGCTGTTCCGTTTAAAATTTTCTCTGCATCCGCGAGCATTACATTAGTTTTGCTAAATACTGCATTTGCAAATTCTTCTATATTTTGTCTTTGATAATATTTAGTTAAATCTAATTTTGCTAAAGTATTTGTAGCTTGAGCTCTAAAGGTTGCTTGTTGTTTAGATTGTAATGCATTTTTTAAAGAATCTTCATTTATAGAAATTAATCCACTAGAAACATCAATAGAATAATCTTGACCTGCAAGAAGTCCTAATGTATCGATTAAAGTTTGAGCTTTTTCATTTGCGGTGATAACCGCTTCATAAAACTCAACTGTACCTTCTTTTAATCCTTCAAGACCTTTTTTAGCATCTGTATAATCTGAAATTTTATCTTTTAAATCTTGATAAGCTTCAGTTGTTTTCTTAACTTCCTCGCCAGTTTCTGCAACTGCCTCTTTTAATTTTTCTTCCTCTGATTTACCAATAATTAATTTAGCTATTCATACTCCAAGAGCAACTGTTACAGCAGTAATACCAGCAACAACTGCAGCTCATCCCCATGATTTTTCTAGAAGATTTTTAATTGCTCTTTGAATATTTGCTTTAAGTTCTGCTGCTGCATATCTTAATGTAGCAAGAGCATTTTTATCTTTTAATGCGGCGGAAGCTGCTTCAAGTGTCAATCCAGTCTTTTCAGTAGCATTTTTTACCATTTGAGTAGCAACTCATTCTTTTAATAAAGCAACGCTACTAGGTAACATTTGTTTTAATTTAGATCAGCCATTAATTAAAATTGGAAGCGTGGCTGCGCTAACAGTTAAGGTTTGAGTAAATTTATCTCAAAAAGATAAATCATTATCTCCAAATCAAGTTTTTCCAATTCCAACTAAAGAAGATCCTGCAGAAACTAAAGTAGACATACCAGAAACAACATTAGAAATTTCTACAGCTCTTTCTTTTTGTCTCAATTGTTCTTTTTCTATGGCCATTTCCGCATCAAGCTGTTGTTGTTTCTTTTCTAATGTTTTATCATGTTCTGCATTTACACCCTCTAAACCTTGTTTTACTCGTTGCACTTGTCCAACTTGAACATTCTCTTGATATGCTTGCATTTCTAATATTCGTTCTTCTTCTTTATCAGTTATTAGCATGCCATTTTCTAATTTATTTATTTCTTCGAGAACTTTTTTTTGTTCAGATTCTCAAAAAGCTATTTCTTCTACAATTTCTAATCTTTCTTCTTCTGTAAGAGTATTATCATGTAATC
>Ga0310690_10002151_pt1 | contig 32798 bp, 44 predicted proteins | sample AusTroGonzalo_MG_2_FD_207661 | JGI IMG/M metagenome (GOLD analysis project Ga0310690, IMG submission 207661) | Bovine rumen microbial communities from tropical cattle in Woodstock, Queensland, Australia - Gonzalo_04 (v2) (version 2) | ecosystem: Host-associated > Mammals > Digestive system >...
CCGACCAGATATACCGCGAGAAGTGGGGCATCGCATTGATTTTGACGGACGGGTAGAGGTCGCAGAGGTTCGGCAACCAGCACGGGGTGTTGTTGTTCAAGGACAGCATATTCTCCGTATCGTCCGTAAGCGAGAGGTGTTCCGAGGAAGTGTCCTCCATCACCTCAAAGAAGACGAGGGTGTCCCGCTCGTCAATGTGTGCGTCCTCCGCTCCGTGGAACTGCACCTTCGCCCAATTATCGTGCATAGGGTAGGACGGGTTCGTCCAAGTCTTCGCCGCATCGAAGAAGTTGGGGAGGTCGAAGGTCTTCGTCTCGCTTCCTTTGTACAGGCTGTACTTGCCCCCGGCGAGGAAGATTGCGGGGATATCGTGTCCGTCCTTGACGAGGTCGCAGAAGAACGGCGAGGTCTCCATCACGGAGATGGCGTTGGAGAACACGATGTCCTCCGTCAGGTTCTTCTGCTCCGCGTCGAAGTCATACCCCGTGTTCACCCGGAACTGACCGAAGGGGCGGTTGTAGTTCGCCATATAGAAGTCCGCGTACTCGCCCACGGCATCGTTGCCGAAGAGATACCATTTCGCATCGAAGGAGAACGGCCTCTTGGTCATCTCCCGCCCCCTGTCGATCCTGTTGTTGATGTTGACCGTACTCCCGTTGTACAAGTCCTTGCGGAGGAAGATGTCAACCGTCTTCGTCTCCTTTGAGCAGACCATACCCATACCGAAGGTCTTGCAGAACGAAAGGAGGTATTCCGCTGGTGTCTTGCTACCCGAAAGGAGCATCGCCTTCGTGATGGTCGCACCCGTCCTGACATAGGACGAGGACTCCACGCGCACATCAACGGAACACGAAGGCATCGCGGGGTCGAAGAGGAAGCCGTTCGTGTAGTCAAGCTCGCCGACCTCCCACATCTTCCAACTCTGGTCTCCGGGGTTGAACGATGCCGAACCCCATACATAGGACTCACCGCTGAACTCCACCTTGTAGTAGGCCGCCCCGTCCGCTTGCGCGAACATCGGGAAGATGACATCGTTGCCGTTGGAGTCCACGAACCCGCCCGTTGACCCGTTGATATGGTCGAAGGTGAAGTCGGGTTGCGGGTAGTTGGAACTGATTGCCAACCCGTCGGTTGTGATGCGGTACACAGCCGTGGTGAGGACATTGTTGGAGGAATCGTAGAGGGTGATGGTGACAACGAGGTAGTTCACGATCCTTCCCATCGCATTGGCGAACCACAACTTGTAATTGAAGTTCGGGAGACCCGTCATTATGGCGTAGGGGTCAACATTGACGGTTATCTGCACATTGCCCGACCCGCCTCCCACGATGGGGAGGACGGTGTTGAGCGCGGACATCGTCTGCGTGTTCTCAACGGTGGACACATTGATGTTCAGGTCATTGAACATCGGGAGGGTCATCCATAGGTTGTTCCAATACGGGTTGAGGCTGTCGAAGAAGTCCTCGCTTTGGAAGTTGACCGTCCAGCCTCCGTTGTCATAGGCGTAGTCGGCGATGGCGATGAGGACTTCCGACATCTTGATGACGGGTTTCTGCAAGTAGGAGCGGTAGTCCTTCGCCTCGTTCCCGGTCACCTTCTCGTTGAGGGTGACGAGGGTGAAGCCGTTGGAGTTGGGGTAGTAGCCGTCATCCATATACTTCAGTCCCACATAGAACGGGGAGACCACGCACTTGTTCGCATCGAAGGGTGCCGGCGGGAGACCGCCGTAGGACGGCATAAAGTTGATGATGTCCCACTTCGCGGGTTTGGTGAGGTCAAGATTGAGCCTCGCCCACGCATCGAAGACCGTGTTGCGGTTGATGACGAAGTCAAGGGTCTCGCTGAAGGTCAGGTCGGCGAGGGACAACTTGTCCCCGTTGGAGTCATAGGAGAGGCCGTACAGGAACGAGCCGAGACCGCCGAACAAGGTGACCTTGTACTCCCGCTTCTTGCGGGTGGTGACAATCTCGTCCAACTTGAGGTAGCCGGATTCCAACACCTCCATCATCTCGTTGTAGATGACGAACTCCGTCTTCCGGCACGGATCGAAGTAAGGCCCTGTGTACGGAGTGCCGTACAGGGTGTTGCGGTCATTGCGGTAGATGTGGCCGAAAATCTCGTCATTGGTCGGCGTACCCTTGAGGGTAATCTGCCGGGAGAACGAGTTCTTCACGATGGTGGGGTTCGACAAGTCCTCCTGCGTGTAGTTCAGCAGAAGGAACGAGGCGTTGTCCAAGTCTGCCCGCTGGCCTTCGATATAGAGTTGCACCTTGTTCCTCATCGCCTGTATTGCTTTTGGGAGACGGCAACCTCAAACTGATAGTTGACCATCCCGTCCTGTCCGTTGTACTTCTTCACCTCATAGGCATCCGTCACGATGGTCACGGGGATGTACACCGAAGCCGAGGCGAGGTTGACCAGATACACATCCGGGGAGTCAAGGAGGTACGGCATCCTCGCGGACTCTTCGTTGGTGAGGAATCCCGTGGAAAGGGTGTACCTTTCCGTCAGCTCGTTTTGGAATGTCCATTCCTCCCGTGCGCCCGTCCCGTTGTTGTAGTCAGCGACGAAGGTGTCCTTCTCCCCGCTCCTGTTCTTTCTGCAACGCCCCTCAAGGACGAGGTGGTCATAGCCTCCGAACGGGTTCTTGTAGTAGAGGCAGAACTCCGGGCATCCCTTCACCACCTCATAGGTGGACGCACCGATGGTGACGGCCTTCAAGGTCTTGCTGGAATAGGTGGCGTAGGTGGGGCAACTGAACTCCACACGCCCCTTCCCGGCGGCACCCACGGCGTTGTAGAACGCGGAGAAATCCGTGGAGGTGATGACATTGAGGGAGACATTCTGCGTTGTACCGCCCCCGTAGTCCGCAACGGCGGTGATACCCGTGTTGGTATAGCGGGTCTGCACAATCTTCTGCCGTAGGTCGATCCGTCCCGTGATGGGGAAGGACATCCCGTCCGTGGAGGGGTCGAACCCCGTCACATAAGACCAATCGTCATTGAAGTCAACGGTCTCCACATCCGTCCAAGTAGACCCGTTGCTGGACTTCTGCACCTTGAACGAGATGGGGAATCGCCCGCCGGGAGCGGAGGTTTGGACGAGGTCGGGTACTTTCTGCGACATATAGTCCGCGCAGATGTCATTGATGCGGACATAGAGGTTGCCGGACGAGGCGGCTCTCACCGCCTTGCCCTGATAGATGGTGGTGTTGCTCACGCGGAGTCGGAAGTACTGCGTAGCGACCGAGCCGAGCGAGACGAACTTGTCTTTCCAAATGGGGACAGCCATAGTCTTTGTCTTTTGGGGGAAATATCAAAAAAGGGTCTCGCGTAATTGAGACCCTTCCGTTATCGTGTGAAGACGAGTGTGAGGTATTCGCCGATGTCTTTGGCGAGTGCCTCTTCTATCCTCGGCAGAAACTGCGGGACGAGCGCATCCCGCGTCTTGGCGAAGCCGTGCGTACCTTCGTCTCCCTCATCGTTTCGCTTGCGGGTGATGAGGAACGCCGACTGCCTCTGCAAGGACTCCAATGTCCGCTTGGACGGCTTGATGGTCTGCGGAGGACGGGGGATGACGGGTTTAATCTGCACCCAATTGAGGATGTACGGGAAGGACTTCCATCCGGGGTTGGGGAACTTGCCCGCCGGCTGGATGCCTTCCTCAAGGTACTTCCAATAGAAGTTCATCTTGAGCGATGCCGAGAAGGACTTGCCGTCAACCGTCACCACCGTTGAGATGGTGTCAATCAGCCTGTCCTTGCCGTACTTGGTGATGTGGTCATCCTCGCGGAGGGTCTGCTTGTAACCCTCCATCACCTTGTCCGCGAGCTGTTGCAACACGGCCTTCGTGTTCTTCAGCGAAAGTAGTTCTTCTGCCATATCAGTTCTTCTTCTTCCATTTCTCTATCTGCCTCTTCTGGTCTTCTGCCTTGTCAATGCAGTAGCAGATGACATTGAGGAACTCCACAGCGGACATCGTGAACACCTGATTCCAAGACACCCGCATCGTCTCGCTCACCGCATCTACATTGGAGACCCAACCCCACCGCTGATGGAAAGCAGAAGTTCCTCCATCCTCATCGTCAACTCCTTCCTCGTCTCCGGGTTCTTTATCCTCCTTATCATTCGACCCGAAGAGGACAGGGTACTGCGAACGGATCGTAGCCATCCCTTGAAAAAAAAAGCAAGCAGGGCGAGTGCCTCCGCAACCGACATCTCTTCCCGGAGCGCACGATGCACCTCCAGCACATCGTAGCCTTCGTTGTACTCGCACCCTCTCGGAACGAGCAGACAGGACAGCAATTCGACGGTCTTGGTCTCCCTCTCCTTCGCGAAGGTTTGGAAGTCTATGTACTGCGCCGCCGTAATCTTGCGGATGTCGGTGACGGGGATGAGGACGAACCCGCCGTATGGGTACGAACGGGCAACGCCGGGGATGAGGTTTTCGGGACACTCGCTTTCGATGAACTTCGCCTTCGCGCTGTACTCCGTGAACACGGGGAGCGGGAGGCGCATCACCTCGTCCTCGGTGAGTCCCGTCAGGATCGACAGGATGGCAACCTTTCGGTCAACCTCCGTCATCTCTTCGTTGCACAATGCGACTATTTCCTCATACTTGCCGATGGGGAGGTCGCGGTAGTTGTCAATAATGCCTTTTGCCATAGGTGGGTCTGCGTTTGAAACCGATTGTATAGTTGCCCGTGCGCCCGCTTGCCTCCAGCGCATCCAACGCAAGCATCGTGGAGATGCAGTTGTCATCGTGCAGACCGGGAGGGGCGTTGTAGGACACATTGTTTGTCTTGGGGTTGTAGGTCGCTTCGTAGGCCGCGAGCTGTGTCAGGAGTCCGCGGTCATCAAGGATGGAGATTGTCTTCTGCTCAAGTGCGACTTGCAGTTGGTTGACGAGGCGCACCTTCTCGGCGTTGGTGGTCACGAAGGGTTCGATGATGCGGGAGATGTCCCGCTTGCCCCGCTTGTCAAGTTCGTCCTTGAGCAATGCTATCATAGGTGTACCGATGGAGTTGGACTCCGCGGACACCGACCTGATTCTCTTGCCGTACAGGGCGAAGAGGTCGGCGAGGTATCTCGCCTGTTCAAAGGTGGACTTATCGTTGAAGTAATCAATGAACACCATCTTGCGGTTGGAGTCGAACGCCGTCACGGAGGTGTAGTCACCGCCGGCACCGCTTCCCCAATCTATTCCGACGAAGAGTTCCTGTCCGTCCCCGGCTGGGCCGATGCACTCCTTTAGGTTGGTGAACAGCACGGAGTCGCTCTCAAGGAACTCGCCGAGGTACTCGGTGGTGAACTGCGCCTTCGGCATCATCGTTCGGTATTGCTCCAACTTCTCCCGCGAAAGGAGGTGCGATGTGTCATACTCGTTGAAGTCCACGGATCGGATGAGCGGGTTGTTCCCCTCCATACCAGCGGAATAGTAGCGGTAGAAGAACCCCTGCTTGAGTTTGGGCGTGGATATCAGGAGGATGGGCGCACGATGCACATCGGTGGTCGGCTGGAGGATGTCGAAGATGTCATCCGGGATGAAGGCGCACTCGTCCACAACGAGGATGCCCGTGACCGTGAAGCCACGGAGGTTGTCCCGCTGTTCAGCGGACTTGAAGATGATGGACGAGCCGTTGATGAGTTCAAGTTCAAGGAGGGAGTCATTCTTGCGGGCGATTACGGGCGTGTGTTCAATCGCCTTGACGATTTCCTTGTACACCCGCCGTGCTTGGTCGAGTGTCGGTTCGACGAGACAGGACAAAGTACCTTTGTGGTTGATTGCCATCTCAAGGAGTGCGTTCTCTGCCATCGTGGTCTTCCCCACTTGTCGCTTGGACTTGACCACATAGATAACGCCGGAGCGGTACGCATCTCTCATCAAGGTGTGTACCGCCCGCTGGTGTTCATACGGGGTGTATCCAACGAAGGTGAGGGACTTCGCCATCACTCGCCTCCGAACTTGAAGTTGAGGTCGATCTCGCCGTTGAGGTCAACCTTCTGCGTCAGTTCGCCGAGGATGTCTGCCATCACGCGGAGGTCACCGGGCGAACCCTGTCCTTTGGTACGCAGTACGGTCTTCTTTGCGATGGTCACGATGGCGAGTTCTCCCGTGTCCGGGTCTTTCTCAAGGAGTGCGCGACGAAGGGCATCCGCGACGATGCGGTTCTGCACTTGCGCTTCCGAGGAACGGAGTTGCGCTTCCGTCGCAGAGCCGTCGCTGGAACGGAATCTCTTCCCCTCCTTGTTGCCCTTCGTGAATTGCCCCCTTTCGTTGCGTCCTTCCTTTGCCATTCTTTGTGCGTTTTTAGCCACTTTCTCGTCATAGATAGGACTTCATCCGTCCCATCTCCATTTCGATGTCCTTGAGCCGTTCTGCGTCTTCAGGTTCGGGGATGTAGATGCCCTGTTCAGCCGCCCATTTCTTGAAGCGGGTGATGGAATCCGTCATCTCTTCGGCGGTCAGGTCGCGGGATGAACGCAACACTTCCACCTTGCCGACATAGAAGTCATCAACTTCCTTCACGAAGATGCCTCGGTTCGCGAGTTTCTTGTAGTACTCCCTCTTGCAGAAGTCAAGGGTGACCCCCGTCTCCATTGCGACAGCACCGATGACCAGATGGAGGTATCGGTTCTGCCCGGCACTCCTTCCCGTCAGTTCTCGCAGTTCGACCACCGCCCCCTTGTCCAGCAGATTGGACGAGCGGGCGAGGAATTGCTTGCGGTGCAAGTCATTTGAGAGGTCATAGGTCATTCCGCTTCCTTCTTCTTGCGGGTGGTCTTTTTTGGTTTGGGTTCTTCGGCAACCGCCTTCTCCCTACGATCCTTTTCGGTGTAGTAGAGACCCGCGGCCTCAAGGACGAGGTTGCGGACACAGCCGGAACAGCCGAAGTTCGCCTTGTACTTGGGTCGGTGTTCGCGGATGGCGGTGAGCATCAACTGCAAGGCGTGTAGTCCGGGACTCGCGCAGTATACCCTGCGCCTGACCCGGTCGAAGGTGTCCTCATACTTTGCGAGGGCGGTGAACAATTCGTCAGTCATATTGCAATCTTTGTTTGAAGTCATTGTATTGTCTCAATGCGGTCTTGCCGTAGTATCCGTCCTGTATGGCTTCGACGGACTTAATCATTATCGTCACGGAGGAATGGTTTCGTAGCATCGCCCTGCCTATGGAGGCGCGGGTGTAGCCTTCCTCTGCCATCTGCTTTGCGACGAACCAGCGAATCATCACATCCTCCCGTCTGCGTGACATAGGGAGGGGCGAATACGATGCGCCGAGCGCGGATTCGGCGAAGGGGACGAGCATACGGAAGCGGATCGTTGCGTCCAATGTGCCGACCTCCTTCTCCACATCGGAAAGGATGCGTAGCGCAATCTCCTTCCGCTCGGCGAGGGTCATCTTCCTGACCTCGCGGACTATGCGTTCCTGCGTATCCATTCCAATATCTTCTCACGGATAAATATCAAAAGTTCGGAAATCGGCAACGAGAGGAACGCCATCAATGCGACATAGGCGAGGATTGGGAGGTTGAAGTTGCCCGTTGCGATTGCGTAGACGATACCGCTCCACCAAGTCATACACAGGGAACAGGAGAACGGCTTGAAGGATTTGACTTGGTGCTTCAGCCACCTTGACAATGCGTCCAGCCAAGAGTCGGTGAAGCCAGAGGTGTCCACTATGAACACCACGATGAGGGTGAGGAAAAGGAGGTCGGTGTATGGTCTCATTATTCAAGTTCGATTAGGATGCTCTCCAATATCTCGCCGACAAGGTCGAACCCCTGCATCAACCCGTCCTTCTTCCCCTGATAGTACGCCTTGTTCAACGGGGTTTGGTTTCCGTTGGAGAGGATGGTGTCAATTATGTCCACCCGCTTGAGGATAACCTTGCGGATGGCATCTTCTTTCGCTGTCATAGTTCGGTCGCTGTTGACGATGGCCCTTTTGCGTAGAATTGCTCGGAACAGGCGTGAACGAGGATGCGCCCCTTGCACGGAGCGATGTCGCAGGGCATCAGGACTGCGCCTCCCGCGTCAATCAGCACATCCGCTTCCGGGTCGAACTGATTGAGGATCGATATGAGTTTGTTCGCTTTCATTTCTCGCTGGTTTTAGAACTCGCCGTCCTTGTAGATTCTCCACACCACGAAGATGAAGAGAAGGACAAGAAGAACGATGGACATTATCTTCCCGTGTTTGATGAACCCCCACACGAATAGGTATAACGCCCCGAAGAGCATCAGGGCGATACCGATGGCTTTCATTAGTCGAATGATTTTCATTTCTTTTTCATTTGTAACTTGGCGTATTCCGACAGGATGACCCCCTTGATGCGCTTGACCTCGTTCCTCATCGTGGTGTGGCTGAAGCCGAGCCGCTGTCCCATCTTGCGGAAGGAGAGGCAGTCGGCGTAGATGAGGATGAGGGTCTTGTCAACCCGGTTGAGCCTCTTGTCAATGATGTACTTGAGGGCCGCCACCCGATCCGCATCCTCCGTGAAGATGGAGGGGTCGAACTTGTAGTCGGCCTCAATGTCCTTGAAGTCCCGGAATGCGTTCTCCGGCTTTCCCTCCATCTTGCTCATTGGTCGGAACGATAGAACTCCGCTATGTCAACCCTTTCCCTGTGGTTCTTCAGGATGTCATCTTCCTCATAGAGGGGGTGGAACCGGGCATCGAACTTGCGGAATAGTTTGTGGAACGGGGAGTTGGAACTCCTGTACTGATTGATGATTATCCGTGCGATGAAGAAGTTCATCTGGTTGTTGTCCCAAAGGTCTTGCAGTTTCTTCTCATCGTACTCAAGGAGGATGAGGTAGACCATCTGCGACAAGTCCTTGAGGTCATCGGCGAGGGGTTGCTTGGCGATGTTTTCGACCATCGTCTCCACACGGCGTTCCCGTGCGAGCTTCGCTATCATCTCCATCTTCTCCACGGTTATAAATATACTTTTGCCGATTATCGTCCGAAGACGAGCATAGCCGCATCCCTTCCGTGGTTGTTCGTGCGTCGGTCATACCCCGTGATTCCGCAGAACATCCTGTCGGTGAGTTTGGTCATACCCGGCTTGGGTGGTGTCTTGACATAGTCCACCTTGTAGGTCTCGCACCACTCTTGCCAAATGGCGCAGTCCCTTTTGACCGAACCGGCACCCATCGCCCGCCCCTTGAACTCCTTCAAGTCCTTCTCGCGGGGAATCCACTTGCGCTGGCGGGCATCCTCAAAGACAAGGAGGCCGATGCCCCTCTCTTCCTTGAGTTGGTGGAGGTATCGCATCGCTTCCACGATGCCGGAACAGCGGATGTCAAGGAGTTGGCGGGAGGACGAGTCCCAAACCGCCAATCCCGTGTGGACACCCGGATCGATGCCTACCATTATCATTTGCCCCTCCTTGCCGAGATGATTTCGTGCGCCAAGAAGCCTAACCCATAGGTGACGAGGATGGTCAGGCAGACACGGAAGGTGTGCCAAGAAGACCAGATGAGCGCGTAGACGGCAACCACAGCGGAGCAGATGGCGATGAGGTTGACGATTGTCTTGATGAACAGGGCGAGACCCAACTCGGTCTCCTTCTCGTTCTCTTCCATCACTTGCCCTCCTTCCCTTCAAGGTTGTACATCTTCGCGAGGCCACGGTCGGCGAACTCTTCCGCGAGGTTCACGATGTCAACATTCCCGTACCGCTCCGTGATGTCGGAATTGGACAGGAGGGCGAAGAGGCATCCGTGAAATAGTTGCTCCTTCTTCTGCGCGAGGAAGATCGACATCCTCTGCGCCTTCTCTTCTTGGGTGAGGGGTTTCGGTGCTGGATGCACCGGCTTCATTGATTTAGTCATAGTGTTTGGTGTTGTTTGAAAATGTAATATCGTCTCGGTGATGCCTCAAGTTTCACGGCGCGGATGGTGTCCGCTGTCCAATAGGCGATGAGGTTCGCCTCGTCAAGGATGTACCCGTGCTTCTTGAGGTAGTAGCGGGCAAGTATCTTCGCCCGTGGTTGCTGTGCGACCTTGAATCCCGTGCGCTGTGGTAGTCCGAAGTGACGGCGGGCCTTCTCTTCCCTGCGTATCCGCTCCCGCTTCTCCGTCCCCTTCGCCACGGCCTCCTTCCATCGTTCCCTGCCGATCCTGTCCCACGGCTTGTCACCCTTGCGGTATTGGTACTGAACGAGACAGGCGGGCAACTTCTTCCGGGGGCGGGTGTGTTCGTTGACGAGCCACCACCGCTTCGCGGCCTCTGCCGCACCCCGCTGGCATTGGAGGAAAAACTCCTTCGTCTTGGTGAGTCCCATCTCGCGGGCGAGTCGGTGGAGGGTTGTCTCGGAAATGCCGAGGCGTTCCGTTATCACCTTGTTCTTCGTGTCCGCGAAATGGGTCTCAAGCCAAGCGAGCTGTTCCGCTGACAGGACTATCTTGTTTGTGGGGTTCATCAGTCGAACGGAAGGTCTTCCTCTTCGGTCTGCGAGGATGCGGGGGCATCCGTGCGCCTGTCAAGGATTTGGATGTTCTCCACGGCCACCTCGGTGGTGTACCGCTTGTTGCCCTGCTGGTCTTGCCATTGGCGGGTCTTGAGTTTTCCGGCGATGAAGAGGTTCGCCCCCTTCCTGACGAGTTTCTCAATGATTTCTGCGGTCTTGTTCCACGCGACGATGTTGTGCCAATCGGTGTTGGATTGCTTCTCTCCGTTGCGGTCGGTGTACCGCTCGGTGGTTGCGAGTCGGAAGGATGCTACCTTCGAACCTCCCTGAACCTCGCGGACTTCGGGGTCATTACCCACATTGCCGATGAGTTGTACTTGATTTAAGTAAGCCATTGTGTTATTTGTTTGATATGGTTTGGATTGCTTGGAATATGCGGTACATCACTTGGGGGACGATTGCGTTTCCGTAGGCTTTGAGGGACTCGGTTCGCCATTGGGTTGTAGAAATGGTAAGGTTGTCCAAAGGAAAGGGAAGCCCATCATTTCCTCGGTGAACAGGGGAGACAGCCGGGAAGCAGGCCCATCTATTTTCGGGGATGAGTCCGGGGTCGGCAAAGAACCAGTCACGGCTAAATCGTTCAACTCGATCCCCCGCCCCTGCTCTATCTTCCTCTGCATCCTCTTCCCCGTTGGAGAACCCGGATTCTTCTCGTCCCGTGCCATCGGCGTGGGTAGCATCCCCACAACCATCTTCGCGACCTCTTCCTCCAAGTTCGCCTTGTTCCTCTTGGCGATTGCCGGGTTGTTCAAGTCCGTGTCCACCTTGTTCGCTCTCGGTGTCGGCAACATACCGCTTCCCGCCAACGCCGACAGGCTCGATCCCATCTGCGAATTCGGATTGTAGGTGTTGGTGTAGTTCGTTCCCTCCATCGCACTTGGTGTTGGAAGCAGACCTTCCACCGCCTTCTGCCGAAGCGAGTTGAACTTCTGCGGATACGCGGTCTTCCCCTCCTTCGCCCGTCTCTCCAAGCATTTCTGCTTCGCTTCCTCCGTCCAAGTTGTGTTGTAGTCGAACACATTCGGGGTCGGTAGTAGTCCACTCACCGCAAGGTCGGAAAGTTGAGGACTGAACGGGTTGTTCTTCGTTGTTTGAATCCGCTTGCCGTTCTCGTCCAGCCTGTGCGCCCCGCCCGTCGCACACTTCACTTGAGGTGTCGGCAGAAGACCTTGATGTGCGAGGTCGGAAAGACCCTGCGAGTGCGTTGTGTTCCCGTTCTTCGCTATCCGTCTCCCCGTCTCGTCTATCTCCGCATCCGGGTGCGGGTTGTCCTGTGCAGTCGGCGTGGGAAGGATGAGTCCCCGCTTCTCCACATACCCGTTCATTATCTCCTGTGCAAGACTCCCGCTGTTCCCGGACACGGGGTTCTTCTTCCCGTCTCCCGCCGTCCCGTCGAACTCCGAAGGAGTCTTCAACAAGCCTTTGAAGCGGGGATCGAACTTCACTTGCGTCTCCAGCGAGGTGTAGGTTGTCCCGTTCCTGTACCCGTTCTTCTCCTTGCGCTCCTTCATCTTCTCCGGCTCGTCCTTCATCTTCTCCGGCTCGTCCGTCATCTGCACCGAGGTCGGCGTTAGCATCAAAGGCAACGATAAAGACTCGGTCTCTTCGGTGGGGTGCGCCGACAGCCGCAGCCGGAACAAGCACCGGCTGGACGGAATATCCGAGATGCTCAAGGTCTCGGCAGATTCGTTCGATGGTGAAGGTTCGGTCAAGTTCGTATCGGTGAAGGTCATCACCTTCCGGGAATAGAGAGGAATCGCTTCCCAAGTCAGCACATACCCCTCCTTCCACCATAGTGGTGATTCCAGCAACATTTTCACCAATGACCCAAGTTGGCCTGACTTCGTCAATAGCGCGGAGCATCTCCGGCCAGAGATAGCGGTCATCGTCTCGCCCGCCTCGCTTTCCCGCGTAGGAAAAAGGCTGGCAGGGGAAGCCGCCCGTGAGGACATCAATCCGTCCTCTCCATTCTTTGAAACTTGTTTGCTTGATGTCTTCATAGGAAACTGAATTGGGAAACCAATACTCAAGGACAGCTCGTCCGAACGGGTTTATCTCGCAATGGAAGGCGTTTTCCCAGCCGAGCATAGAGGCGGCCACTTCAGGCCCGCCGATTCCGCTGAACAGGCTTGCGTGTACCATCAGTTGTCCTCCCGGTCAAGGTAGTACTCGCAGACGGAGACATTGCGCCCGTTTCGGTTCTGCACGGTTATCCGTCTGCGGTTCGGTGCGATGCCCGTCATCTTTTCGATGTCCTTGATGCGGGCAGAGAGACGGGTGATGCCCCACATCTTGATTGCTTGGAGCGAGGTGATGGTGTTGCCCGCAAGCATCCAATTGTAGACCGTCATCCTCTGCCGTTCAAATTCGATGGATTCGTCCACGGGATCGGAGACGGAGGGGACGGAGATGTTGGCGTTGTTCCTTCTCTTGAGAATGAACTCCACGCGGTTCAACTTGTTGATTACCTCGTTGCGCTTTCCGGCGGGGAGGTCATTGGTGGCCTTCCGCAGTTCGCGGAGGATGGCCGAAATGTTTTCGTTAGTCATAAGGCAGATTGATTAAAGGTTCGTGTCATCAAAGGAAATTGGCTGGTCGGTTACATCATCATAGCGCGAACGGGTTTGGTTCGTCTTGAGGATAATCTTGACATTCGACTCTCCGTGGCGGTTCTTGCGGACGAAGATGTTGAGGCCGTTGGTGACGGCATCCGTCTGCAACATCAGGACGATGTCCGCGTCCTGTTCGATTGAGCCGGAGTCACGGAGGTGGTAGAGCTGGGGTTCTTCGCTACCTTTGGCCGCATCGCGGTTCAGTTGGCAGAGAAGGAGGATGGGGATGCCGAGCCTCTTGGCGGTCACCTTCATCGTACCCGTGACCTCGGCTATCTGCTGGTACAGCGGGATGCGTCGGTCGGTGGGGTTGATGAGGCCGAGGTAGTCCACGATGGCGAGGTCGCACTTGCCCTGCCTGTGGAGGATCGTCATCCGGGAGATGATTTCGGAAAGGTCTCGCACCCTGTCATTGACGATGATGGGGAGGCTTCCCTTCTCCTTGACGGCTTGGTCGAAGTTGTTCCAATCCATCTGCCCGGAGAAGATTTCCCACACGGAGACCTTGTCGGTGGAATAGAGGATGCGATTGCCGAGTTCGTCGCGCATCATCTCAATGGAGAAGAAGACGGAGCGGTTGCCGAATTCGGAGGCGTTCTGCATCATCTGCAACGCCACGGCGGTCTTGCCCACGGAGGGGCGGGCCGCCATAACGATGAGTTGACCCCGCTTGAACCCGCCGTTGAGACAGGAGTCAAGGTTGGGGAAACCCGTTGCGACACACGGCATCTTGCCGTTCGCGTAGTCCTTCCTCCGCTGTTCGACATCCTCGGCAATCTCGTTGAAGATTTCGCCGATGGTGTATTCCATCTTGAGGGTGTCATCCTCGATCCCAGCCACGATGTCGGCGGCCCTTGCGTACAGCTCGCCCTCGGTCTCGCTCCCGTTGCTCAACTCAAGGAACTTGAGGGCGGCTGAATGGCATCTGCGTCTCGCGGACTCGGTGCGTAGTATGTTGATGTGACGGAGTGCCTCTTCAGGGGTAGTGCCGAAGCGGTCTGCCATCTGCATCTGCTGTGTCTTCCAAGCGGAATAGGATGTTGCCACATCCTTCGGTTGCTTGAACATCGCGGAATACCCCGGCGAGGGGTTGCCCGCGTTGAACTCTTCGACGATTGACTTCCATAGGTCGCGGAGCGACGGGTTGTTGAAGTAGGAAGGCTTGACGATTCCGACCGCCTGTGCGATGACATCGGAATCGGTGAGGCAATCGTCGATCACTTGCCATTCCAGCGACTCGGTATTGCGAGGCTGGAAGTCGGCGAGGGTGTATGTCTCGGTCTGCTTCATCGGTTGACTGAATAGTATTTCTTGGCTGGCTGGATGGCGGGGGTGGGAGTGAACGGAGCGGGAGACGAGGTGAATATCTGGTCTTTGTACTTCATCCAATTGTTGAGGATGTTGTTCTTCCAATTCTTCACAGGCTTGCCGTTCCCGGCAATCCAATCCCTGTTATCGTTGATTTCGACATAGTAGGAGGCGAAGCCGACGGGGTCTTTGAATCCCTTCTTGCGGACATAGTCCGCGACATCGTCAACGGAGGGCCTGCCCGTAGTAGTAGTTATATTTTTATTTTCTATATCTTTATTTTTCATATGTGCAGAATTTGCACACCCCCCCCGTGCAATTTTTGCACACCCCCCGTGCAATTTTTGCACACCCCCCTGTGCAGAATCTGCACACCCGTAGGCGGTGAAGGTCTGCCCGTCCTTCTCAAATGAGAATCGGTGAATCAGGCCCTTTTCGATGAGGGAGTTGAGCGCGGAGTCAATGGTACGGAGGGACGATACGCCACACCTCTCGCAGAGTTCCTTCCGCGTTCCGTAGTAGCATCCGTCCCCCTTTTGGGAATAGCCGTATATCACCGCGAAGAGGTTCAGTTCAGTACCCCGGAGACCGAGATCGAGCATTGATTGGGTGATAGTGTAGAACCACTCCTTCATACCATCGTCTCCTTATTCCTTCGTGTTGCGAGGCTTGTTGAAGCGAACGGTTGCCGTGGTCGCTGTGTAAAGCAGATTCGTCGCTCCGCTCTCCTTCAACGCCGTGGCGGTGGTCTTCAGCACAACATCAATGTAGTCGGGAAGACCCGCTTGGTGAGCGACCGAGGAAACCATATCCAAGTAGAGGCGGTCAACCTCGTCCGTGTTCACGGAGGACTTCTCGCTCAAGGTCTTGGTGAAGCCGTAGTAGTTCCCCTTGACCTTCTCCTGTCCCGTCAGGTACATAACCTCGGTAATCTTCTCCTTGATGAATGCGATGGTGTTCTCCGCTGACTTCATCCTTCTTTCGGCGGCGGCCTTCTCTGCCTTCCACATCTTAACCTCGTCCTCCTTCGCCTTCAGCCAGCGACCGAGGCTGTCGATCCCCTCGTTCTCAAGGAGGTGCTTCACCGCCTCCATCTCTTCCTCAAGGGCCTCGGTCTCCGGGGTGACCTCGCCCTCCCCCTCAATGTACAGGCGTTCCTGTTCTTCGGACAAGCGGGCGAGGGTTGCCAGCGCATCCTGAATGTCTTGGTACTGCATAGTTAGAAAGCGGGTTGGATGTTGTTGTTCAGTCGGTAGGTAGCGACATCGTGGTCGAACGCCTCCATCATATCCTCGTTCGCACCGACCGTGCGAACCCAAAAGTCACGCATCGTCTCGCCTGACTTGGTCGGCTGGTTCTTCGCGCTCCGTTCGATGACCGTGGCGTAGTACTTGCCTCCGGGGAGGTAGTCCTTCGGGTCGGCCTTCGTGGCGGGTTTCGACTCTTGCTTGGAGGGTGTCTTCTTGGCGGGTGCCGGCTTCGGATCGTTCGCCTTCTTGGTTTCGGATTCCTCGGCGGGGAGGTCTTCCCCTGCGTAGATGTACAGGCCGAGTCCGTGGCGGGCAACGGCTTTCGTTAGACTGCGCTGGATTGCCTTGTTCATATCGAACGAGGTGATGCGCTCCAGCGGGATGGAGTTGTTCCTGTTGTCCATCACGGGGAGGTACTCAATGTGTTCAAGACCGCAGATGGTCACGCCCGTCTTGACCCAAGCCGTCTTCCCGTCGGTGAAGTAGGGGATGCCACCCTCCCGTTCATAGATGGTGTAGAAGGCATCCGGGAAGTGTGTCTTCACCATCTGCCACGCCCACGCCCAAGAGAGGTAGGTGAGGCCGTTCTTCTGCTCCGTGTGTTCGTTGCAGTTGATGGCGTTCAAGGTCTCAAAGACCGATTTCTTTGTTTCTGCCATAGGGGTTGTGATTATTGGTTGTATTTCCTTTCGTAGTAGGCTTCCATCGCCTTGTCCTCTGCCTCAAGTTCCGCGACGGACTCCCAATACTCTTTCTCTTGAATCTCCCGCATATCGTCCGGGTCAAGTTCGTGGAGGTATCTCATCGTGCGCCCTCCAACTTCTTCGATGCCCACCCCGTCAACCCTGCGACCGCAAGGCAGACGAGTGTCCACCAAGTGAGTTCTCCGTTGAGACCTTCAACACATCCGGCAAAAACAGCGGTTACGCAGACCAAGCCGAGGATGTCACTTAATTTCTTCTTGCTCATAGTCTTGATTGTTTAGGCGGTGCGGGTGACCACACAGCGGTTCTTGGTTCGGTCATAGTTGACCGTGAACTTGCGCTTGTACTCGCCACCGAGCTGGGAGGCGTAGTTTCGGACGAGGGACAACTTGCCGTCCGTGTCGCGGACGATGAGGGTTGCGCCCACATCCATCTTCAAAAATTTGGATCGGAGTGATGTTTTCATATACTATTGGTGTTTGACATAAATCTCATCCGAAACCTTGTCACTCAAATCCTTGAGGATTGCCAACTTCTCCTTGATAGCCTTCTGCTTCTTGACATCCCTCCCGGCTTTCACGGTCTCAACCGCCATCCGTCCAGCCTCCGTCAGGATGGCGAACATCATAACCTCCAACTCCTTGCAAGTCAGGGCGAGATAGTGAAAATTAGTGTCCATTATTTGCGGTTTTAAATGTTAGTATGTAACTTTGCAGTATAGGTATATACCTACCCTGCGATGCAAATATAACTATATTTTTGGACATACCAAATTTTTCGTCTATTTTTTTGGACATAATAACTAAAAATCCGTCAAGATGATTCTCTACGAAAGACTGATATCCGTCTATAACGCCCTCCGGGACGGAGGCCGTGTACACTCGCAACACGATTTCGCCGTGCTGTTGGAGGCAAGCGACACAACCGTGTCGAAGGCATTGAAGCAGAACGATAAATACCTCACGCCGAGCCTCGTCAAGAGGGCCGAGGCGTTGCTCCTTCAAGAGCCGAAGGAGGAAGAGCTGACCGAGACCTCCGTCCTCGTCATCCCCTATGAGGCGAGGGGAGGCACTATCGGTGACTTCGTGCAGGGCGTACAGGAATATGACTGCGAGAAGGTGATTTCCCCCATTAGGGGCGCGGACTACGCGATGGAGGTCACGGGCGATTCGATGTCACCCGAATACCCTTCGGGTTCGCGCGTACTTATAAAGAAGGTTAGCGAGACATTCATACAATGGAACGAGACCTATGTGCTGGACACCCCGGACGGGGCGGTCATCAAGCGGGTGAGGAAGACCGATGACCCCGCCGTGATCGAGTGCGTCTCCGTCAACCCCGCGTATCAGTCATACACCATCCCGCGGGACTTCATCCGCGGATGGTACAAGGTGTTGATGGTGATGTCGCTCAAATAAAGAAGTGGCCACGATTCGCATCGTAGCCACAACAACAACCCTTAATCACAAATTCGGTTATGAAATCTGAATCACCGAAGAAAAATATACAATTGCCCGATAGTGTAAACCGGGAGGCTGACAGGCTGGAGGAAAGTCCCGAACTTATACTCCGTCTCGTTGACCTTATATTCTTCCTTGATGACAGGCCGGCTGTTCCGTCATAACAAAAGGGGGTTGCTTCACAGCGACCCCCTTCCCTTTAGCCATTGAAGATAACACTAAAACTTATGCTCGATTATGTAACCTTGACATTTATAAATATAATACCGCCGATTTTTGGAAATCTCCCCGTTCACTCCCAACAAAACATCGAAAGAACCCTTGCGTTCCCCGCGTTGATGTTCCCCCAATCCCGTTCGGCGTAGATGTCCGTGACCGGGAAGTCACCGATATGGCAGAGGCCCTCGTCCACCAACGCCTTCTCCACGCCCGCCTTCCTCGCCAATGTTGCCCAAGTCTTCCTCGCCGCACCGAAGGTGAACACCGGCACCCCCTCGTCCTCGCACCACCTCTTTAGTCCCTTGTTGACCTTCGCCGTGGCGTATCGATCCTTTCCCGCCATCCTGTGCAAGCGGGTCACAGCGGACAGCAATCTGCCGTAAATTTCTTTCGGCACTACCACCTTCATCTGCGCACCGTCTGCCCTGCGGTTGCGTGTCTTGCGTCTTCGGTACTCCCACACCATACCCTGCCGTAAGTTTTTTACGGACTTGAACTCATAGATGTCGGCGAGGTTCGCCCCCATCAAACCGAAGGAGCAGACGAACAAGTCCAGCGCGGTCTGCACGGTCGGAAGGGGATGCGAGCTGTCTATCACCCTCTGCATCGTCTCCACCGACAAAGGCTTCTGCCCGTGCGAATGGGGCGGTTTCATCAGCAACCTATGGAACGGCGAACGGGGTATCAGTATCTCCCCGCTGTCCTCATCGTTGTACCGCTCCTTCGCCTTCTCATAGATGTGCGACAACTTGGCCATATGGCGGGATTCCACCCCGTTCGGTATCCTCGCCCGCTTCGTGGGAGATACGCCCGATTTGGGGCATTTGTGCGCCTTCGTTGCCCTGTCAGTCCGTAGCCAAGAGAGGAAGCCGGATATGAGCGGGCGGGTGATGTCATTGATGTCGATCTCGTCCTTCTTGAGGTAGTCCGCGAAGGCGTGACAGGCGGTCACATACTGACCCCTCGCCTCCGGCCTCTTCTCACGGATGACCTCTTCGGCGAACCTGAAGAAGTCCAACTTGAAGGTGTAGAGGTTGTCCGCTGTCCGCATCTTCCTCACCACCCAATCCACATCCTTCCCGCAAAGCTCGGCATCCGTGTAGTCCGTCACCGCCTTCAGCATCCGGGAGGCGATGGTGTCTGCCTTCGTGAGGATGTCTTGGTTCTTTATCTTCAGGGAGCGGGTCAGGTCTCCCGGCTGGCACACGATGGAGGTGGGTATCCTACGCACCTCGCCCGCGAAGTACACGCGGATGTAGACCAGATAAGTGCCGTCCTTCCTCCTGTGGGAAGTGACAACGATTGGTTTCGCAGTAATCATCGGCTAAAGGTTTGGACAAAGATTGGACAAAAAAAGGAGGAATCAAACACGATTCCCCCTTGCAAATGCCGTTAGACGAATAGTTTTTTCATAGGTTAAGTTTTAGGTTAGAATTGCGGAGTGCGGCTGACGAGAGTCACCCGCACTCATTCTATATCCTCCGTGGAACGGCTTGCAATGCCGATTCCCCTGCTGATGCCGAATAAATTCTATGCCAAAGGCTGTGGCGTTTCGGACAACCAGCGGACAAAATCTGCGCTATTCGTCGCGGATGTAGCGGTCGAAGTTGGCGAGACAGGAATGCCCGGAACACTTGCGGAGTTCGTGGACATTCATCCCGCGGTCAACGCCGACCGTGATGGCTGTGCGACGGGCGGTGTGCGAGGAAATCATCTCCCACTTCGGCACATCGGTGGAGGTCATCACCCCGTCCTCAAACCCTTCCACCCTGACGGTCTCCGTGAAGCCTATGTCACGCATCAGTTCGTGGAGATGCCAATTGTAGTTCCCGATGCTGGCTGTGTAAGGGGCGGTGAACCCGTACTCGTCAAGAATCTTGTAGGTGGTCTTCGGTTCGATGCAGTAGCGGTCAATGTCAACCACGGCGAGGACTCCCGTCTTCTGCTGTGAGATGGAGAACTTGTTCCTCTCAAAGTTGGATGGGGTAATCCTGACCATATCGCTGTGTCGCTGGAAGAGGTTGCACGAAAGGACGAACATATCCCGCACCCGCCTCATCGTCGCTCGGTAGTCCTTCCTCCGATCCTTGTAGAACAGCTCGATGTCGAAGTAGGTGATGCGGGATACATCGTCCGCTGAAAGGGCGATTTCGGTGTTCTTCACCTTCGGGATGCAGTAGTCCGTGTAGGTGGGCGAGACGGGTGCGTTGTACTTGGCCGCCCAAGAGAGGATCGAGCGGAGTTGAGCGCACATCACATTGATGGTGGTGTCCTTCAGTCCGCGCTGTCGGCAGAACTGAATGAAGTAGCCGTAGAAGATGTCGGTCACTTGGATGGGGAACAGCACGGCATCGTACTTCGCCTCCATCTCGCGGAGGTTGTGGATGAGACCGCCGATGTTCTCCTTGTAGTGGGGATGGAACTTTGAGCGGGCGTTGGCGGCTGTGAAGATGACATCCAGCAGGGAGGCATCCTCAAGGTTCAGGACGAACGGATTGCGCCGGGACGCATCAAGGTAAATCTTGAACCCCGACATCTGGTCTGCGGTCGGTTGTGCCTCAAGAGGCACGGCAAGCGATAAGTTTGTCATAGAGCGACGGATGATTAAGTTGGACGGATGACCTTCAAATGAAAAGGAGGGCGAGTCATCCGTCTAACTCATAACCGCGGGTGTACGGGCCGCGATGCCCTCCTTGACAGCAAAGGTGGGGACAATAAATGTTACTTCCAAAAAAAGTTTTCCACAACCTCACAATCGTGGACGGCTGGAAACGAAAAGGGGGACGGATCGAGCCATCCCCCTTCTATCGTAAGTCAGTCAATTAGGGCCGAAAGTCAATACCTATTTTGATGCGACAGGAGGAATCCGCAGATACGGGTGGCGAGGTGTTGGAATCCCTTCCGGGGATGGGTTGCATCATCATCGTTGCAGAAGGCATGGTAATTGTATTTGTTCCACCCCATCGTTTCCAACATATTGCACACCGGGAGTGCGTTCTCCTTCGCCCGTGCCACGATTGCATCCGCATAATCGTAGAGGGTTAAGTGCAACGTGTTTTCGTGGCTTTCTGCGTAGTCGGAATCGTCCTCCCAATCGGAAGAAAATTTGCGGTAGCAGGGGGTATAGAAAAGCAACTGAACACCGGGGAAAGCGGTGCAGAAAATCTTTGCGATGTAGTTCACCGCCCCGTTTACATAGTACGGGTTGATGCTGTCCGTATCGCCCAAAGGTGCGTTGCCGTTCATATCGTTCGTTCCGGCAAAGATTGTGACCACATCCACCTCGGACATATCAAGGTCAGACAATGTTTCCACTATCTTCGCCCACGATGCATCCACCCCCGTAAATGCCGCCGCCGATTCCTGTAATGTCCAATCCCCGGAAACGAGCGATTCCACGATGCTCGGAACATCAAGCAATGCCCGTGCATCGCCATCGGTTGTCACGCTTGAAGGTTTCGTGGCACTCCTTCGTGCAAGGTGCGAGCCACCGAACGCACCCCGGATTACATTCGCACCGAGTTTGATTGCGGAATATTCCACGATTCCCATTCCGGCAAGTCCGTCTGCCGTGAATCCCGTGTACGGTAGTTGCGTGATGCTATCGCCCAACATAAGGACGGTTTTCCCGACCATCGAATTTCCCAACAGGGAAACCTCGTTATCGTAATCCCCGTACTTCGCCCTTATGTATTCGGTCTTGACACCCAACACCGCCCCGGAAATCGAATAGGTGTTTTGGAAAATGATGTTCACCGCCACCACGAAATCGGTAGGTGTCACATTGAACGATTGAGAGCCGCCCGCAGATTTGTTATACTGCGAAACGATGTCCCCTACCTGCGTGTTTGAAATTCGGTTGGAAAGAAGGTAGATGTGGGCGAGTTTTCCGACATTCGCCGCAGTTTCTTCCGACAGGTCAATCGTGAACTTGTATTCCGTTCTTGGAATCAGTGGTTTCTCAAAAATGAGATACCGATTATAGCCGGAAGTGACCGCCCCGGATACATCGTTCAATGTCGAATCCTGTGCGAGTTGTGCCTGTTTCACCACGCCGCCATCTTCGATGTCCGCCACCCTGTCGGCAAGACCTTTAATTGCATCCTTCGTGAGTTTTATCTCGTTGCTTGTACTCGGCTTTTGGTACATCAAATACGGATAAACGGACGGGTTCGGGGCAGTCCCTTTTCCCGTGTATGTTCCTACCGTGTTTGTCTGCCTCCAAAAATATAGATTCCCGTTTCCGTCCTCGGTGTTCCAATCCGTCCCGGTATTGTTCTTTGAAAATGCGAATCGTGTCCAATTAGCCGCACCCAAGATTAGTTCAAGTGTAAATGCATCGCCTTCTAAAAGAGGATTGGCGGCATAAGTAATGTCGGACACCAAAGCGGAAGTGTTCAATTCTACCTCGGCGGGGATTCCGTTCACATCGTCTTCAAGGTCTGCGACATCGCCCGAAATGTTGGTAATGTTCCCTTCTGCCGCCATCATTCTTGTCTGCAAATCTTCCACATCATCATCCAACCCTTCGCCCTTCGGGACATTCTTGTCCAACACGATGCTATTGCTTGCGTTCGGCTTTTGGTATGCGAGGTACGGATAGGTGGTCGGGTTTGGTGCAACATCGGTAGTGGTGTATCCGTTCGTGTTGTTGGTCTGCCGTAGGAAATAGAGGTCACCATTGTTGTTGAGGGTTGCCATATCGCTACCCGTATTTACCTTTGAGAACGCAAACCGTGTCCAATTAGCATTCACAAGATTCAAATACAAGGTAAAACTGTCCCCTTCAAGCAAGGGATTCGACACGAAAAAAATGGAACTACCTATCGAGCCGGTGACATTCAAGATGTTCTCCGTGTGTGCGGGCAACCCATCCACTATGGCCTCTAATTGACTGATTTCTCCTTCCAGCACAACGCCCTGCGCCGCGGACAAAGCCTGTGTCGCATCGTTCGTGGTGAGGTTGTTCACGATGGTGAACGGGTAGTCCACACTCGATCCCGTGTCACCCTGCGCTCCCTTCAGTCCCGTGAAGGCGAGGGTCAGCACCTGACCAGACAGCGACACCGCGCATTGCGGGGTGCCGGAGGTGTTGTCAACGGTCACCACCACGGAGGTCACGCCCGTCTCGCCCTTGAGGTTGGAGAAGTTGAACTGAAGGTTCTTCGCCGTGTTCGGCCCGCTCTCCTGAACGGAGACCGCGGGCGTACCCACATTCCCGTCAATCGTTGCGCCGATAGTGCCGAACCCAGCGGCGGCTCCGTCCTGTCCGGGGTTGCCCTTCATATTGCGGAAGTCGAAGGAGAGGATTCCGTTGTTGTAGGTCACATCAACGGCGGGAGTGCCGACATTCCCGTCAATGGTCGCACCGACGGAAGCGAAGCCTTCGTACATCGTCTCCTTGAACCAGCCGTCCGTCATATCGTAGCACAGCAGGGCAAGCTCGCCCGCCACGATGCTGACACCGCCGAAGTTCGTGTATGTGCCGACCTCCGAAGCGAAGTAGCAGACGGGTGCTTCAGGAGTCCCCGGATCGTCCGTGGGTTTGGCAACACCGCCGAGGGAATACCCCGCGCCGAGCTGTTGCACCATCGCCTTCAACACGCCGTTCAGCACCTGACCCGTAATGGCCTGTACGCCGTTCCTGTTGATGACGGCATCTATGAGGGTTATGAGTTCGTTGTAACTATTCATATCTTTCACTCTTTGATTCAAAATATCATTTTGAGCAATTTCGTAAACGCACCGCCGAGGGGTTTGCGGAATATCCAGCAGAGTGCGCCCGCAAGACCCGCGAGAAGCCACCAAAACGCCCGTATCTTGGCCTTCTGCGCCACGGACAACTCCTTCTCCACCTTGCGCTCCACGATGGTTGTATCGTGCCTCTCTCGCACTTGCAGAAGGGTGTCCACCCGGAAGCGGTCTCGGTATCTAATCCGCTCCACATACTTGAACACCGTGTCACCCTTCTCGCGGATGTACACGGAGTCCTTCTGCCAATATTTGACGGAATCGATCCTGACCACTTGCGTGGTATCGTGCTGGTACACGATGCGCTCCACCACCTTCGGCGAACACGATGCCGACAGGATGAGGACGGCGAGAATGACCGCTCTACGCATAGATGTCTATCGTGATTTCCTCACCCTCGTCATAGGCTTTCTTCATCTCCTTGTACAGGGCCTTGAAGGTGGCCTTCGACTCGGTGAGTTTCCCCACCTTCGTGTTCTTTCCGACAAGGATGCAACCCATCGTGTCCAGCGGGCCGTTGCTCCCTCCGGGGTGGATGAGGATGCCCTCAAAGCCGGGGACGGAAAGGAGTCTCGGCATCTTGCCCTGACACAATTGCCAATACCAAGCGACACCCGCATACTTCGGCGAGGTGACATTCATAGCCACGCCGTACTCCCCCGTGGGGATTGCCGTCTCGCCGTACACCTTCCTCGTCTTGATGACGAAGGAGGGGTCGGTCTGCTTCAGTCCGCGGTCACGATCCTCAAGGGTGTTGCAGAAGAAGACCCCGTCCACATAGAGACGGCCAATGGTGTAGGTCTCCTTCTTCCATCTGCGTTCAAGTTCAAGCCTCATCCTGTACCTCCTTCTCTTCGATTTCCTTTATGTAACGGCGGGTGTCGCTACGGAACTTCGTGAGTTCGTGGTTGAAGTACATCCCCACTCCGAAGACCGAAGCCGCATACACCATCGCCTCGCCCAAGACGGCGAGAACCGACCCGGACACCTCCCCCGTAGGAGGAACGCAGAATCCCGCGATGGTGAGACCCCAACCGGCCACGAATGCGATGATTGCCGTGACGAAGGCGGCTTTCTGCTTGTTGTCTTTCTTCGTTTCCATAACCTAATATATTTGTACCCCATTTATGGCGAAGTCATCGTTGAAGTCATCGTTGAAGTCCACGAAGGTGTCGGCGCATAGTCCGTTGACGGGGACTTCGATCCCAATCGTCACGAACACGCCCGCGCACTCGTCCAAGAACCGCTGGTTGAAGGTGGTGTATTGCCAATCCCCCACGGGGACTGCGCCCTGCTCGTCAAGGAGACGGAGGATGTTGTCAAGCACTTGGATGCCGACCGACTGAATCTCCACCTCGTTGGATTGGCTGGCGGTGAGCCTGTCAATGTAGAAGAAGGTGAAGTTGTAGGTATAGAACGAGCTGTCCGCATTCGTTGAGTGCGTACCCTGCGTCCAGCCGAAGACGGCGTACTTGGCATCCGGGAGGGAGTTCAAGCGGAAGATGTCATTGCGGACGATGGACTTGACGGGCGGCTGTCCTGACGAAACCACCTCTATGAGGCGTATGGTGTCGGTGAGTGTCATCGCTTCGTGCATTTGCATTTGTTACGCAACACCTTCCCGCGCGGGCCGCCGAGCCATAGACCGCAAGTGGCCGCCGAATAGAGGTTCGACTCTATCTTGTTACAGGCGCACTCGGTCAGTTCGGGGAAGTAGGAGCGGTTCTCCAACAGCCATTGCTGTAACTCAAGGGCGCAGAAGTCGGCCTTGCTCTGGTAGTAATACTGCATCTTGCCGATCTCGTCCTGTGTGGCCACTTGGAGGTTCTCGTCCGTGGACTTGGCAACACCGAAGTTGCCAATCTTGTAGGACACCTTGTTGGTGACTTCCACGATGGCGGTGTATGCGAGGTAGTACTGACAGCGGTCAACGAGGTCTTTGTACTGCGCGTTGTCCGGCTCGTTGAACTCGCCCGCGAGACCGATTGTCTTCAACTTGTTCAACAGGCACGAACCGAGGATGGACTTGAGCGACACCTCCTGTGCCTCGCGGATCGAGGGGAGGATGTACTTGCCCGCGATGTTGTCCGAAATGCTGGAAACCTCCTTCACGAAGGATTCGGATGTAAGTAAATACTCTGCCATAGTCTATTCTTCTTCAGCGGGTGCAACATAAGGGATGGCGAGAATCTCGGCCACGCTCTTGTCATCAAGACCGAATAGAACCTTGAGTGTACCCTTCTTCTGCTCGGTGGACAAGGTGGGACTCTGCACCACCTCCATCATCGCCTGTGTACCGCCCACGCCGAGCTGTGCGGCGAGGGTGGTGGCGGTGTCATTGTCACCGAGGGAGAACGGGGTAATCTTCAGGACATCCTTCGCCCCGTAAATCCTTTCGTAGGTCTCGGCTATCATCGCCTGAACGGGGTTGACAGCCGTTCGATTGTAGAGCCGGAAGGATTCCTCATATTGCTCGTTGGCGAAGCCGTTGCCCTCGGTAGGGATGCCGAAGAGGTTGGGGTTGGCCCTGAAGGCCGTGAAAATCTGCTGTCGGCTCGTCTCCGCGAGGGCCTTATACTTCTCGCCGAAGTCGGTGATGGCGGGTGTCTCAACGGTTGTAGCGGAGTCCTTGTTCTTGTTCCAAGAGAACATCACCCGCCCGGCGTTCGCACTCCCCGTGAACTTCTCGGTGAAGTCCTCTTCGATTTCCTCCTTCATCTGGTCAGTAGGCTGGCCGTTGTTAAAGTTGACAATCAAAGACGAGGTGAATCCGTTCGACAAGGAGTTGATATGATAGTCCACCACCATCCGCTCCATCTCGCAAGCCTTGACCGATGCGGCGTACACGGGCATAGGGTAGACTTGGGAGTGTGTGGTCTTCACATACAGCACGGACGAGGCGTTGCGGTTGCGCTCCTCGTCAGTCAGGGTGGCCCACCTCTCGGCGATGTCATAGCGGAAGGCGGGATACATCACCGCATCCTTCTTGCCCTTCTCTGCCCATTTCTCGCTGTACCAAAACACATCGCACTCCTTGTTCATCCGTAGGAAGCGGATGTCAAGGTAGTAGACCTCGGCAACACGCCCCGTAAAGTCGCGGATAATCTGCAAGGCGTAACCGCCGTATGTCTCATAGTCACGGGCAAGGTCTTCCACTTGCTCCGCGATGGTGTCCCCTCGCTGGTTCATCACGCCCGGCTTCCAATTCGGATGGAGAGGCACGATGCTGACATCGTCACCCACGATGAAGTCAACCGTTCCGTTGATGATGGAGCGGAGGGTGGGGACGGTCTTCGTCAGGTCAAGGAGGTAGTCCGGGTAGGCGTTGCCGTCACCCCACTCCACGAAATCCTTTCCGCGCACAACCGTCTCCTTCGGGGAGATGATGTTCTGCTCAAGGAACGGATCGAGGGCCGCGAATGCCACATTCGCCCGGATGCTATTGTCCTTCGTATTGCTCATATGTTATTGTTTTGTTGTATTGTCCGTCCTGTGTCGGTGCGTCAGCGACCACCATCACGCCCGTTGAGACTACGATTCCACCAGCGGTGAGGGTGTATTCGTACTCCCCGGAGGCGATGTCCTCCGGCAGGGTGATGCCGAGGTGGTAGCAGAGTCGGTGGACATTCAAGTCCAGCATCGCCACGGAAATGGGGATGTCCAACCCTACGGTACTCTTCGCCACGAAGCGCAATGCGCCCGTGATGTCCGTATCCTTCGGAATGAACACCGCCTGTGCGTCGGTTGTTTTATTCAAGTAAATCATCTCACGGACAAATATCATTTCGACGATTTTCGGAAAAACAAACACCCGCCTCGGTTCGGAGACGGGTGATGTCGGTTAGAAGGTGGAATAATGTCTATTCGGGGATAGTTCCCGTGAACGGCATAGGAAGCTCGTTGGACTCGTCGCGGAGGGTGACGGAATAGCCGTTACGATCCCCTCTTGCAGTTCCACTTTCCCCGCTTCCAGCATTGATGGTGAGCGGGTAGTCGTGACCCAAGTACCAGATATTCCCATTATTGTCCTCTACGAAGGCCGCAAGGAGTCCCTGCGCCATCGCAACAATCTCCAACCGCTTGCTTGTGGACATACGATTGAAGACCATAACGAGGTCGGTCTCCACATAGGAAGTGCCGTTCTCCGCGTTCACGGCGTAGTTGGAGGTCATCGAAGAAGTGTTGCGAGGGAACTCATACTTCTTGAACTTCTCCGAGTTGCTCATCGTGATGGCGGTAATCGCCCCGGAGGATTCGGTCAGGGAAGCCACATTGTCCCAATTCGCAAGCCACACGGCCTTGATGCCACCATTGCTACCGAGGCAATCGCGGGAGATGCCGGAGAGTGTTTGAGTGCAAGCCATATATCTTTGCGTTTTTTGGCGGTTAAACGAAGGAGGGACGGGGATTTCCCGCCCCTCCGGGTTTCAGTTCGCGAAGCGGTGAGGATTACTCGCCATCATCAGCCGCGGGAGCGGCGCACGGGCAAGCACCCATCGGGACGGGGGCATCGTCCATCGCACCGACGGCGATGTGTTCGGAGAAGTGGTAGGCAACACCGCTGTTCCACTTGACCTGATACTTGAACAGGCGGTCATCCTGACTCCACCAGAGGTCAACGGACTCGCTGTCATTCTCCATATCGCAACCATAGACGAGGTTGTCGGCGAATGTGCCAACGATGGCGTTGGTGCCGGCGAGGCCAGCGGTCTTGATGACGCGGACATCCGTGCCGGGGAGGACGAGTTCGTCAAGTTTGGCGTTGCCGAAATCGTAGTGGTAGTAGTTGAGGACAACGAGGTCATTCAGCAGGGCGCGGAAGATGGCGGGATCGACGAAGATGACACCACCTCTCTCAAGGGCCTCTTCGGTCATATTGAAGTAGACGGTCTTGACGGCGGTGTACGCATCGGTGACACCCGTGAGGGTCACGGCCACGGCGTTGGCATCGGCGGCGAGCTGGGTCAGGAAGCCGTCAATGAGGTCAGTACCGCTGGTGTCACCCTGCCAAATGAGGGTTTCGATGCCCTTGTTAATCTGGCCGATGAGGGTGTCAATGATGTACTGCTCGAACGGGAGTTCGTTCTCGGTGGCCTTGATGCGGACGAGATACTCGGCGTACTTGCCGAGCAGGGTCTCCGGGCAAATCTGCCCGTCCACCTTGATGGCGGCGGTTTCGATGAGTTTGTTGCCGAGGGCGATTTCGTCCTGTGCGTTGAAGCCACAGGAAGAGCCGTCCTGAAACACCGCGGTCAGCGCGAGGTAGTTGAGGTAGGCATCCTTCTTGATGCCGGTCTGCAAGCCGATACGGCCACGGGTGCCGGAGTTCGGGAGACCGAAGGAGGCGATGATGAGGTCACGGTTGGTCGCAACATAGTCGGCGAGGCCGGTGACGATGAAGTTGGTAACAGCAGGCATATTCCTAAAGTTTTAATGGTTTTCTGCGGGGAAATATCGTATCACGATAAGTCGGAAAATTTTATCTCCGGCTCATCAGTTCGGCGAGGCGGTCGAGACCCTTGTTCCCGGTCTTGACGGCCTTCTCGGTGTTCTTAACCTCTTCGTGGGCGGGTTTGGCGGCTGGCTGGCGGGAGAGTTCTTCCACCTTCGCCTTCAGCTCGTCCACCTCGGCGCGGAGTGCTTCGTTCTCCTTGCGGAGGTCTTCGATGACGGGGTCTTCGGCGGGTGCTTCCTCTTCGGGTGCGACCTCTGCCTCATCGTCACGGATTTCCGCGACCTTGCCGTCCACCACAACGATGACCTTCTTGTCCTCGGTGCGGTACTCGCCGTCCGGGGCGGGTTCTCCGTCCACGAAGACGGCATCGCCCTCCTTCAGGTCTTCCTCACCTTCCCAAGTCAGTTCACCCTTGTCGGTGTCCTTGCGTCCGAACTCGGAATCCACCTCGGCTTCCGAGTCTTTGATTTCACTCACCTTGCCGTCTGCGACAACGATGGTCTTCGCATCCGTGGTGATGTAGTCACCATCCTCGGCGTTGGAGCGGTTGCCCTCTTCGTCAAGGATGTACACTTCGTCCCCCGCCTTGAGGTCTTCCTCGCCGTCCCAAGAGAGGACACCGCGGTCGGTGGACACACTTCCGAAGGAGGCCAGCAACTTTGCAAGCCGTGCCTTGAATCGATCGATTTTGCTCATATCTTTTCCGTTAAGTATTGATTGAATCTTGTTGAACATCGCCTCAAACACCCCGTCGCACTCTTCGACCATCTCTTCCACCTCGGTCTTGCTTTCCTCCGGGACGAAGTCGAAAACGCCCTCAAGGGAGAACCCCCTGTATGTGCCATCCTTGACAGCCTCCCACACCTCGTCATTCACGATGTGAAACTCCGCGAATAAACTCCCGTCCGGGACATCGAACCCTGCGGGGTTCACGCCCTTCGCCTCGTCCTTGATGAACCATTGCACCATCTGCACACCTTCCACATCGGAAGAGTGCATAACATTGACATCGTTCTGCCTTGACTCGGCAAGGTACTTCTCGGCCATCTTTCGGATCGTGTCAGGCTTGTAGACCACATAGTACTCTCCGATGCGCTCGTCACGGCGGTAGATGGGGAAGTCTGCCCGCATCACTACGCCGAAGACCAGCCTCTTCTCATCGTCCTGTACGGCGTACATCTGCACGGGACGCTGTTCCTTGAACGCCACGAAGTCGGTCATCACCGCCGGTGCGTCAACGAGGGAGATTTTGAGCATTCCCGTTTCCTCGTCCGTGACGAGTGCGTCAAATACGGGAAATCCGTTTATGGTAACCATAGGGGTGTCTTTTTGTGGGGATATATCGTTTTTCGGTAATTCGGAAAATTTAGAAGGATGACTCGCCCTCCGTCACCTCCGCGAGGTTGCCCGCCGCCTCTATTTCGGACTGCACCACATAGACCTTTTGAGGCTTCGATGCGTTGTTCAACGCCTCTTCAGTCCTCGCCCCGTTGACCACGGTGGTGGTCGGCACGGCGTTGGTCAGGTTGGGAGCGGACACCACTCCAGCCGACCCCGTATCGGGTGCGCTGGTTGAAGGCGAGGAATCGCGGGACACATTCGTGGACTTAATCTTGTTGATGTTGGCGATGCCCGTGGCGATGACTGCGGCGGCGTTGATTGCGCCCACGATAGGGCCGGCGATAGGGCCTAATTGCTGGGCGGTGGCGAACGCCGTCACAGCACCCTGCAACATATTGATGGTGGCGGCGGCAATGCGGAGGTTCTTCACCCGCTTCTCTTCCTTCTCGGTCATCTCGCCGTTCGACTCATATGCGTCTGCCACGGCATCAAGGAGGTCAGCCGTCCCGGATGCGAAGGCTTGCATAGCCGCAATCTTGCGCTTGGCAGACTCTTCTGCGGCCTCCGCGAGGGCGGTTTGGTAGAACTCTTCCTCTTCTGCGGCCTTCCTCATCGCCTCGATCCCCGCGTCAATCTCTGCCTCCATCTCCCCGTTGAGGTCTTGGGTGACCTTCAGCATCTCGTCCGCGAATTGCTGTTCGGACTTCAGCCACTCCTTGTTCTCCTTTGAGAAGTCCACCTCCTTCGCGAGTGCCTTCTTCACCTCCTTGCCGAGAGCGGAGCCGGTGTCCTGTGCCTTCTTCTTGCGGGATGCCATACCCGAAAGCATCGTGTCGGCGGCTGTCTGCCCCGCCGAGAAGTTCTCCTTGAAAGACACGCCCTGCTTCATCTCCGCTCCGAACGCCCTCGCCGCATCGCCGATGCCCTTCACGCCCTGCTCCTTGAACACCTTGATGGCGGCCACGATTCCCTTGAATGGGGCGATGACGAATTGGAGGATGGCGTTGCCCACGCCCATCACGCCCTTGATGATGTTGTTCAGCAAGCCGGACGAGCCGAGGAATTTCGTGACCTCGTCAATGACCACGAACAGGGTGTCGGCAATCTTGTCCAGCAGACCCGCGAACACATCCGTGACAGGCTTGAGTGCGTCCATCAACTTCTTGATGCCCGCCATCGCCGTCTCGTTCTCCTTCAGTCCGTCGGCAATCTTGATGATAAGCGGGGCAAGGAGGCCGACCATTCCGATGATCGGCTGTTTGCCCATAATGTTGAGGGTCTCGCCGATGTCACCCAACTCCTTCCTCATCTTGCCGAAGGTGGGCGGGAAGTGCTTGAGGGTATCCGCGTACATTCCTACATTTCTGGAAAATACCCCCTGCATAGAGTCTAAATCCTTGAGAGCATCGTTCAAATTGGTTATCTCCTTCGCGAGGGTCATCCGCTTCGCGGCATCCTCCGTGGAACGGAACTCCCGCTTGAGGTCGGCCATCTGCTTGACGAGGGCGTTGTACGATGTACCCTGCTTCTGCACGGACTTGTTGAGTTCGTCCGTGGAAGCCTTCGTCCCGTGCATCGCATTCTTCAGGAGGTCTTGGAGGTCGGTGACCTTCTGCAACGCCTTGTTGTAGGACTCCGTGCCGATGACTTGCTCGTTGAGGGCATCCTTCGCCTTCTTGATTTCGTTCTTGAGGTCAACGAGGTTTTGTACCGCCCCCGCGGTTATGATGTCAACATTTACTTGGTCTGCCATAGCCTAAAGAGATGTGTAGTTGTTTTTGTCCTGTACCTTGACGAACTCGCACTTGGTAGGCCCGTCCGTGGTGAGGGAATGGTCAATGATGCGGTTCAACGCCCACAACGCCCCGTCGAACCAATAGAACTGACGGAGAAGTTCCTGTCCCACCTTCCACCCCCGTAGGTCTACATAGCAAGTCACCACGGCACTATCGTCATCGTAGCGGTCACCGATGTACTTGCTCCAATATTGGTCGAAGAGGTTCGACAGCACACCGATGGATACGCCGGGGATTTGCAGTTCCAGCGGGTCACCCCAATCCAACTGATAGTTGATGGTAGTACCCGACCAGATATAGCGGGAGAAGTGGGGCATCGCATTGATTTTGACGGACGGGTAGAGGTCGCAGAGGTTCGGCAACCAGCACGGGGTGTTGTTGTTCAAGGACAGCATATTCTCCGTATCGTCCGTAAGCGAGAGGTGTTCC
>Ga0310690_10002152_pt1 | contig 32776 bp, 20 predicted proteins | sample AusTroGonzalo_MG_2_FD_207661 | JGI IMG/M metagenome (GOLD analysis project Ga0310690, IMG submission 207661) | Bovine rumen microbial communities from tropical cattle in Woodstock, Queensland, Australia - Gonzalo_04 (v2) (version 2) | ecosystem: Host-associated > Mammals > Digestive system >...
AGTGCCAAAATACGTATCCGTGGTACCGCCTCCATCACCGGCAACAACGAGCCCCTGTGGGTGGTCGATGGTGTGCCCTTGCAGAAGAACATCCCGACAATGGGTAATATGTATATCCGTTCTGGCGACTTCTCCACCCTCTATGCCAACGGCGTGGCTGGTATTGCGCCGCAGAACATCGAGAGCATCACCGTGCTGAAGGATGCTGCCGCCGCTGCCATCTATGGTTCGCAGGCACAGTCGGGTGTTATTGTTATCACCACCAAGAAGGGACAGGCTGGCAATATCCATATCAACTACAGCGGCAATGTCACCGTGCAGACCTCGCCGTCGCGCGATGCCAACCTCATGAATAGTGAGGAAAAGCTGGCCTACGAGCAGAGCATCTGGGATGAGTTCTCGAAGAAGGGTTTCGAGAATGGCACGTGGTACCCGCGTATCGGTATTATTGGTCAGATACGTTCGGGCTACGGCAAGTTCAAGGGTATGACCACCGCCGAGCAGGATGCCTACATCGAGCAGCTGAAACAGACCAATACCGACTGGTTCGAGGAACTGTTCCGCAACACTCTCAGCACCAGCCACAATATCAGCCTCTCAGGTGGTACCGACAAGTTGACCTACTACGTCAGCGGGGGTATGCAGACCAACAAGGGTATCGTCAAGAAGACAGCGTCGGACGGCGCTAACTTTATGTCAAAGATTTCGGCTAATCCATCGAAGGCTATCTCTATGAACTTCGATGTCTCATACAGCTATTTGAAGAGTCAGTCGTTTGCCGAGTCTTCGATGTTCCATCCCTTTACTTACGCTTATTTCGCCAACCCCTACGAGAAAACTTACAACGAAGATGGCTCGTATGCGGCAGATAATACGTATTTCTCGTTGGACCAAACCAATGGAAGTCTGACCCATCTACTGCCGGAAGGTGGCGTCAACGTTATGCGCGAGATAGACAATACCGAGCAGATTGCCACCAGCTCGGCACTGACTCTGCGCGGTGACATTACCTGGCGTTTGGGTGAACACTTCCGACTCTATGGCTTGGCTTCCTATAGCTACACTGCCGACAACTCTGACAACGAGGTGGGACAGGATACCTACAATGCTTGGATGGACCGTCCGTTTGAGGGCAGCAATATGTTCTCGAAGCGCATCTACGGCAACATGACCCAGACCAGCAGCTATAACCGCAATTGGCAGATGCGTGGTCAGTTGAACTATGGCCAGACCTTCAACGACATTCACCGCATCAGTGCATTGGTAGGTGCTGAGGTGAATAGCAACTATGCCAAGAGCATCTTCCGAAAGGTTTATGGCTATGATCCCGTGACAGGTAATTTTTCGCTTCCACTGCTGGTGTCGTCGAAGGCTGATGGTTCATTCACTGATGCGGACATACAGAGTTACCAAAGCATCATGAACAGTCTGTCTGGACAGAGTCGCATAGAGAATGCTATGGCTTCGTTCTATGGTGCCTTGGACTACGTCTTGATGAACCGCTACGTGGCTAACTTCACTGCCCGCTCTGACGGCAGCAACAACTTCGGCTCCAAGGAACAGTTCAATATGACATGGAGCTTTGGACTGGCTTGGAACATGGACGAGGAACGCTGGATGCAGCGCATCCGTCACATCATCAGCCATGCCACTATCCGACTGTCAACGGGTGTCACTGGGGGTATTAACAAAAGTGTATACCCTGTGCTCATCATGAACTACTCGAGCCAGTTTCGTAGCAGCGACACTCAAGCCTACCGTATGGGCTACATCAACAACGCCCCTAACGAGCATCTGCGGTGGGAGCGTACACACGACTGGAATGGTAGCATTGACGTTGGATTCCTGAAGAACCGGCTGAATGCGACGATTTCGTTCTACCACCGCAAGGGTACCGACCTCGTAACTTCGGTGGCCGTGGTATCTACAACAGGCTATACCCGCCAGAGCTACAACACCTCGGAGCAGGTGAACCAGGGAGTGGAGCTGATGCTCAGCGGTACCCCCGTCAAGACTAAGGACTGGCGCTGGAGCCTCAGTGGCAACATCGCCTACAACCAGAACTACTTGACGAAGTATGAGTCACCTACGGGTTCGGTGTTCGGCGACATCTACGTGGACTATCCGTTGGGGAAGATTTTTACAGGCAAGTCGACGGGCATTGACGCAGAGACTGGCCTATATACGTTCGAGAAACGCAGTGACTACGATGAGTCAAATGCTTCCAGTTATACTAACTACCTCTTTTATATAGGTACGAGCAGCTATCCCTGGACGGGCGGCGCTTCTACCAGTCTGTCGTGGCGCAGCCTGTCGCTCAGTGTCAGCACATCCTTCTCGCTGGGTGCCAAGATTCTTAACCATATCAATCCGGTGAGTACCAGCTCGGGAGTACAGAGGTCTAGTTATAATACGTTCTATAACGACCGCTATGATGTCTATACAGCACATAATAATGTGGTGAAGGATGCTGCCTATCGCTGGACACCTGAAAACCCAGTTACCGATGGCTATCCTCGGTTGATAGATGCTCATGGTACTGCTCTCAACTTAGAGAGCCAGCAACTGCTCTCCACTGTCCAGAATGGCGTATTCTATGAGAACGGTTCTTACTGGAAAATCTCTTCAATGACCCTGATGTACAGCCTGCCCGACAAGCTCATCCACCGTTTTGGAGCTACGAGTTTAGGCTTCAACTTCACGGCAAACAATCTTTGGATCATTACGGCCTATAGTGGGTTGAACCCTGAAACGCCAGGGGCTGTCTACCCCATGAGCCGCAGCTTTAGTTTCGGACTTAATATTGGATTCTGATATGAAAAAGAATTGTATATATATATTGGTGATCACAGTACTGCTAACTGCCTGTGACAGCTTCCTCGATATCAAGCCCTACGACCGCACCATTCCTGAGTCGACCGATGACTTCTCTGCACTGGTTCACAATATCTGCAACGAGATGGATCAGGGGTCGGGCGATGCGGGTTTGGCTATAGGCGAATATGGTGAGACAGTTCTCTTGGAAGCCGATGCCGACAACATGGCCACCAATCTGACAGGAGGGACCGACCGGCTGCGTACCTATATTGGCGTGGATCTGTCAGCTAGGCAGAACCTTTATGGTAATCTGTACGAACTGATACGTAATTGTAACATCATTCTTGGCGAGTACGAAAATGGTCGCGATACCCGAGAAGGGCAAGACATCGTAGGTTTCGCTTATGCCATGCGCGGCGTCTGCTATTACCAGCTGCTGCGTATGTTCTGTGCGCCGCCACTGGCCGACGATGCCCAGTTGGGGGTGCCCATCGTCACTGAGTTCGATATGGAAGCTAAGCCTGTGCGCTCAACCATGCAGGAAACCATCGACCAGACGGAACGTGACCTGAAAACAGCCTTGGACTGTAATATCCAGAACGAGATGTATCGTTTTAGCAATGATGTCATTCATGGCTATTTAGCCCGTCTCTATCATTGGTGTGGACGTTGGAGTGAAGCTCGTCGCGAGGCTCAACTTGTGGTTAAGAACCACCCGTTGCTCTCTGGCGATGACTATGTGAAGATGATGCAGACACAATATGGTATCTCTGGAAACAAACTCTTGGTGAGCAACAGACTATCAGAATACCAGTTAGGGATATCAGCAGCCTCTACAGAATTGACAGAACGCCCGCTGAGTGCCGACTTTGCCACGCTCTTCAAAGAGGGCACCAACGACATCCGCCGCAAGGACAACCTCTTCTTCAACCGCAAGCGCAAGAATCGCAAGCTCATCTTCTCAGGTATGCGCTCAGCCGAGATGGCCCTGATAGCGATGGAGTGTGCCTACCACCTGAATATGCCTGACTCGGCACTGGCTGAGCTCAACGACTTCCGTCACCATCGCATTCTAACTGATGACTATGCCTACACCATGACAACCCTGCCTGAGGTTGATACTCAGACTCTTGTAAAGCAGGATGCTATGGGCAAACCCTTGACGCCACTTATTCAGGCCATCCTGCGTGAACGCCGCAAGGAACTCTACCTTGAGAACGGTGACCGCTGGTTCGAACTGAAGCGCAACGGCAGACCCGAATGGTGGGTAGCTGTCAACGGGAAGAAGTTCTGGACGCGCAAGTATATGTTCACCTGGCCCCTTAAACTGGACGATATACGCTTGCAACCAGGACTTATCCAGAATCCAGGCTACGAAGAAACGTTTTAGCGCTCACAAATATAAAGAATAAAAGATTATGAAGAAACTCGTATATATTGCAGTAGCAGCAATGGCTGTGATGATGACTACAGCCTGTAAGAACGTGGATGACGAACCAGCTCTGAACCAAGGCTACGACACCACCTTCCGTGTTCCTGATGCAGAGCCGATGACAGCTGAGGACAGCGCCGTCGTTGCTGCCCAGCAGGCCGAGTATGAATTGAATGCGAAATAGTCAAACAGTGAAATCGTAAATAGTCAAATAGTATTAACCCTTTAAAACAAAACTCTATGAAGAAAAAATTCTACTTATTGCTGCTTCTGCTGGCAACGGTTCTGACGACCAACGCCGCAGACGCAAAGTGGTGTCTCGTCGTAGAGAGCGCGGGTGGCGAAACCATCGCCATCGGTGCTGACCTGAAGCCCGTCATCAAGACCACGGCCGACGGCTACGAATTGAAGTACGGCGAGACCGTAACCGCCTTCACCTGGAGTGAGCTGAAGAAGGTTTCCATCAAGGAAACTGAGCCTACAACGGCTGTGGAGGAAGTATCTGTGAAGCCCGCCTTCCAAGTAACTCCCGGCGAAGTCGCTATACAGGGAGCAGAACCTGGCAGCGTGGCTCAAGTTTTCTCTGTAAGCGGACAGCTACTACAATCGGCCCGCGTTGCTGACAATGGCTCTGTGAGCCTCTCTACCCAGAACTTGCCTGCCGGACAGGTCTACATCATCAAAACAACCAAGTCAACATTTAAAATCGTAAAGAAATGAAAAAGATTATACTTTCCTGCGTAGCCCTCATGGCTACATTCTTCTGTGCCTCAACCGTCAGCGCACAGGGTATTAAAATTTACAAACAGGGTGGCGAGGTCATCGACATCCCAGCTGCCGAGCTCGACTACATCGAGGCTTACGATGCCGCTACCGCCGCTCCCTCGTTTGAAGGAACCTGGAAAATGAAAGAGCTCTTCACCACAGCCGCCTATATGACTGAAGAGAATTATGGTATGATAACCTTTGGTGAAGCATTCCCTGCTTTCGAAGCTGAAGACGAAATCACGTTCAAAGATGGAAAGATCATCCCCAACCTGAAGTCTAACTTGAAGAATTTCTTTATTGGTGAAGCTACCTACGAAGTGATTGACCCTGCCTATGAACTTCATCCCAAAAGCATTGCTGGGTATAGTGTCACCCTGACAGAGTTGAAGGTGAAGGGCGTGAACCGTAACTTCGACGCTAACAGTAAGAGCGAGGATGACGAGGCCTATATCGGTGTCCGTCTGGTAGAGGACGAAGATGCAGACGAGCCAGGCATCTATTATCTGGAAGTCTATCTCTTTGACTATAAGTCCACATCTTTCGCTCCAGAGTGGAACGACTATATGATGTACACCGACGAGAAACCTCAGGCAGCTTACAGCGGCATGCCTATCTTCTTCTCGATGGAAAAGAAGTAATCCCTCAAGGAGTAACAGCCATTCTTTGGAAGTTGGAAATCATTTGCTAACTCTGAGGCATGAAACGAATCGGAATTGGGATAGTGGCGCTACTGCTGATGGTAGGCTGCGCCACACAACAGGAACGGGCTGAGCAGCGGGCCAAGATGCGGCAGACTGTGGAAGCGGCCATCGTCTCCAGACAACTGCGTATTGACATTAAGTCGATGAATGCCATGCGCTATGGGTCGAAGATGGTGACGCCCGACTTCTACCTTGAACTGCGGGGCGACACGCTGCGCAGCTATCTGCCCTATCTCGGGCAGGTACGTCGTGCTACGATAGGCGGTCCGTCTGTCGGACTGAACTTCGAGGCTCCGATTCTGCAATATGCCGAGAGTAAACCCAAGGCAAATAAGACGCGAATTGAGTTGGACGTGAGGTCAGAGGAGGATGCCTACCATTATTTCATAGAAGTCTATGATACCGGTGAGGCGCTGATTCGTGTGAGGTCTCAGTATCGGGACCCCATCTCCTTCGACGGGTACCTCACTCCAGTTCCAGAGCGTTGAGCACTTGCTCGATAACCTTCGGGAAGTATTTCATTTCCAGCTGGTGCTCCTTCTCGGCAATGTCGTCGACGGTGTCGTCTGGAGTGATGGTACAGCGGTACTGAGCAATGATCTCACCGCTGTCGACAACAGGCGTGACCCAATGGACGGTCATGCCTGTTTCTGTTTCTCCAGCAGCCTTCACGGCCTCGTGTACATGGTGTCCCCACATGCCTTTGCCGCCGTATTTCGGCAGTAGGGCAGGGTGGAGGTTGACGATGCGGCGCGGGAATGTGTCGAGCAGGAACTGCGGGATGAGTGGCAGGAAGCCTGCCAACACGATGAACTGGATGTGGTATTGCTCCATGAGCGGCAGCATGACGTTGGCATCGTTGAGTTCCGGTTTGGTGACGACGGCGGTGGGCACGCCGAGCTGTTGGGCACGCTCCAAGGCCTTTGCGTCGGGCTTGTTGCTGACAACGAGGGCCACGTTGACGGTTTTTCCAGCAGGTGGAACCTGCCGGCACTTGGGGGAGGAGAAGTGGTGGATCAGGTTTTCGCAGTTGGTGCCGCTGCCTGATACGAAGATGGCTATGTTTATCATTGTTGATTTAGTTGTTCCAATAAGATTTCAATGAGCCTCGGCACGGCGTAGTTGTCGATGTCGGCCTCCTGTATCCACAGGTAGTCGGCTGGCAACGGCGGACGCTCGTCGGTCTCATAGAGGTAGAAGTCGGCGTAGAGAACGCGGTGGGTGAGGACGTGCTTGACGTTTTGGCACTGTAGTACAGCGCCGGACGGGACTTCTTCTGTGAGCCAGGGCTCCCATAGTCCCTGCCAGATGTCGCCGGCTTGGCGGCGGTGAATGGCAGTCATGCCCTTATACCTTATATAAATATAGGTGAGGCGGCGCTCCTTGACCTTCAGCTTGCGCAGCTTGACGGGCAGGTCGCTGGTGCGGCCTTCGCGGAAGGCGATGCAGGTCTCGGCAAGAGGACAGGTGTTGCAATGGGGCGACTGCGGCGTACATTGCATGGCGCCGAAGTCCATGATGGCCTGGTTATAGTCGGAGGCTTCGGACGCGGGCAACAGCTCCTGTGCCATTGCCGCGAAAACCTTCTTGCCCTCTGTGGTGTTAATTGGCGTGTCGATGCCGAAGTGGCGGGCCAATACGCGGTAGACGTTGCCGTCGACAACTGCTACGGGTAGTTCGAAAGCAAAGCTCCCGATGGCGGCAGCTGTGTAGTCGCCGACGCCTTTCAGGGCGCGGATGTCGTCGAATGTGGTGGGGAAACCATCAAGCTTGGTGATTTGGCGGGCGGCGGCATGTAGGTTGCGAGCCCGGCTGTAGTAGCCCAATCCCTGCCATTCGCGGAGCACTTCGTCCTCGGTGGCGTTGGCAAGGTCGGTCACCGTGGGCCAGCGGCGCATGAACCGAAGCCAGTAATCCCAGCCCTGCTTCACCTGAGTCTGCTGGAGGATAATCTCTGAGAGCCAGATGGCGTAAGGGTCGCGGGTCTGCCGCCAGGGCAGGTCGCGGCCATTTTCGCGGAACCAGTGGAGGAGGGTTTGAGGGAAGGAGGCCATTGGAGGAATGGGACTTATGGGGCTCATGGGACTTATGGGACTCATGGGGCTTATGAGAACTATAGTTTTCCCTGGTCGCCGAGATAGCTGTCCTTGAAACCTAAGAAGTAGAGCACGCCGTCGAGGCCGATGGTGTTGATGCTCTGCTTGGCGTTGGCTACGACGCGGGGTTTGGCGTGGAAGGCGATGCCGAGGCCGGCTTCGCTGATCATCGGCAGGTCGTTGGCGCCGTCGCCTACGGAAATGGTCTGGGCCAGGTTCACCTTCTCCACCTGTGCGATGAGCTTGAGTAGCTCTGCCTTTCGGTGGCCGTCGACGATTTCTCCGACGTAGCGGCCGGTGAGTTTACCGTTATCATCAATTTCTAATTCGTTGGCGTAGACGTAGTCGATGCCGTAGCGGCGTTGCAGGTATTCGCCGAAGTAGGTGAATCCACCGCTGAGAATGGCAATCTTATAGCCGCAGCGCTTGAGGATGGTCATCAGTCGGTCGACGCCCTCGGTGATGGGCAGGTGCTCGGCAATATCCTGCATGACGCTGACGTCGAGTCCCTTGAGCAGCGAGACACGGCGGGTAAAGCTCTCCTTGAAGTCAATCTCACCACGCATGGCACTCTCGGTAATGGCTCTCACCTGGTCGCCAACGCCGTTGCGCTCTGCCAGCTCGTCGATGCACTCGGTCTGGATAAGCGTGGAGTCCATATCGAAACAGATGAGGCGTCGCATGCGGCGGAACATGTCATCACGCTGGAACGAGAAGTCGATCTCCATCTCCGACGACAGCTTCATCAGCTGGCGCTGCATCTCTTGACGGTTTTGCGGCTCGCCGCGCAGCGAGAATTCGATGCAGGCACGGATATGCTTGGCAGGGTTCTTGATGCTCTTGCGGCCCGTCATGCGACGGATAGCATCGATATTAAAGCCCTGGTCGGCAATGACGCGCGTGGCAGCTTCTATCTGTCGGGCTTCCAGCTCACGACCCATGACCATCAGGATGTAGCGGTTCTTGCCCTGATGGCCCACCCAGTCCTCGTACTCATCGTCGCCGATGGGCGAGAAACCAATGTTCACCTGTAGCTCGGTAGCCTTGAACAGCAGTTCCTTCATCACCTGTCCGGAGTGGGTCTCATCCATGCGGATAAGGATGCCTAACGACAACGTGGAGTGGATGTCGGCCTGTCCGATATCGAGGATTTGTGCATCATACTTGGCCAGTATGCTCATGACAGCTGCCGTCAGTCCGGGGCGGTCCTGCCCTGTAATGCGGACGAGAATCTGCTCTTTTCTATTCGTTTGTTCCATACGTGTTATAGTTTGATGGGATAACTGATGACTAATTCGGTGAAGTCGGCCTTCGTCATGTGGGCATTCAAGCTGACGCCCAACGTCAGGTCGTGGAGCGAGGGCAGGGTGTAATAGAGTCCGATGCGCTCGTAGTAGGGCTTTTCTATGTCTTTGGCGCTGAAACCCATTTCGCGGTAGAGGTAATAGCCCAGGGTCATCTGGAGCGACGCATTGTGATAGAACACCGAGTGGCTGGCCGACACTCCGACCGACCAGGGGCTGTGGGCCACGTTGCGTCCGGCCCTTTCGTCAAGGTCTTTCACGTGGTCAGCATAGCTGCCGTAGAACAGGTCGGCGCTGATGCCCGATGCCCAGCGACGTGCCCAGCGGCGCATCAGCTTGGCGTGGAGCGAGTAGGCCATGTAGAAGGTGAAGTCCTCGGTACAGTAGTCAGGGTCGGATTTCGGCAACGCCTGCGTTCGGTGCCAGTCTTCGAGCAGGGTCTTGCCGCCGATGCCTAAGGATATATCTAAATAGGTGTACTTCTCAGCCGGGGGTCGTTTCCAAGCCTGCCGCCTGCTGACTGCCTCGTAATAGGGCGTATAGACAAGGCTCAGCGATGGTCCTAACGAATTGGCGCCCTTGTTGGGTCGGGCCAAAGCGCCGTTGCTGTGGTGGCAGAACTCCACGCCACCCTTGATGCCCCATTCCGGCACGGGGTGCCAAGTCAGGTGGAGTCCGGCGTTGAAGTAGATAAGGAACGCGGAGCCGATGAGCTCATTGTCGATATCGTCGGTTTTGTTGTAGTAGAGCGAGTTGTAGCCAATGCCGATGCCTAAGGTGTAGTCGGCCTCCCAGTGGCGGTTGCGGAAGAATGGTCTGGCGAAGTTGCCGTAGAGCGTCAGCGTGTTACCCAGATGTGAATAGTAGTCCTTGGTGCGTGGCTTTTGCAACGTCACGCGGTGGTTGTCGCCGTAGCGCAGGCCTACGGCTATGGTTGGGTAGCCGAAGTCGGCATCTATGGCTGAGCTGTCTGCCGGTACTGCCGAATGTGTGGCTTCCACGCTGACGGCGAAAGCCTCCTTGTCGTAGAGCCAGTCGCGCACCCACTCGTCAATCGGCAGCTGCCAGTTGGGGTGCAACTGCACGGCGGCGCCCCAGTGGTGCAGGGAATCCTTTCCGGCGGGCGAAGCGCCAGACACGGACGAGGCTATCAGCAGCCAGAGGGCGAGGGTGCAGCTTAGGCGGTAGTTCATGGGTTACTGTTCCGGGAATTGCTGATAGATGCGAAGCCCATAGTCGTTGGCTGCCGCGATGATATATTCAATGATGTCGCTGGTGTCGTGTTCGTAGTCCATGATGTCCTGTGCCCTGAGCCAGAACACGAACTCTATGCAGCAGCCGCTCTGGGTGGCCTCGGCCTGACGGGCCAGGATGTTTCTGTCGTGGAGAACGGCCGGGTGCTTGGCGAGCCATTCCTCGATATGGCGGCGGAAGCGGGTGACGTTGGTGGTTGTCTTGCCGTTGTCATCCTCCTCGGTGGTGATGCTGCGGAAGTCGACGTAGAGCTTGCGGCTCTGCTTACGACCCTCGCGCTGCTGCATGCCGAGCCAGTTCTTGAACGAGCCGTCGACGAGTGTCTGGGGCGTCAGCGTCACGATGGTGTTGTCGAAGTTGCGTACTCTTACCATTGTCAGCGTGATGTCCTCCACCGTGCCGTCGGCCTCAGTTGAGGGAACGGTAATCCAGTCACCGATATGCAACATGTCGTTCGACGTCAGTCGGATACCTGCCACCAGGCCCTTGATGGTGTCCTGGAAGGCCAGCATGAGGATGGCTGAGGCTGCACCGAGTCCTGTCAGCAGCACCGAGGGGTCTTTGCCGATGATGATGGCGATGACCACGATGGCTGCGATGAAGATGATGATAATCTTGAGCACGCTGCTGATGGTATAGAGATACTGCTGGCGTGCGGTTCGCGGCCCTTTCCCCAGCTTGTGCAGCGAGTTGATGATAACGATGATGGTGCGTACCGTCATGACTGTAATGTAGATAGCCGTCAGGCGGGCCAATACCTCGCGTACTGTCGGGTACTCGTAGAACGTCATGGGCAGCAGTACCCAGATGACGATGGCGGGCACGATGCTGCTTGCCGACAGCAACACTTCCTTGCTGAACACGATGTCGTCCCACTTGGCGTCTGTGCGGGCCGTCACTTTCTGCACCAGCGGTACAATCAGCTTGCGGCACAACAGTCCGGCGGCGGCTGACAGCAGGATGGCCACAATGACCATTGCTGCGTGAATGGCGTAGGGCGCTGCATTGGCAGGAATGCCACAGAGCGTCACCAATTCCTTTACGTAGTTTGCGATGATTTCCATATATTTCCTTCTTTGACTTCCAAAATATCCTCCAACCTCCTTCTGACTTCCTCTAACTTCCTCTAAATTCTTCTAACCTCCTCTAACTTCCTCTACTTCTCACACATTGCCCTGCAGACCCGATCCTGGAATCCGCGACCATCGGTCGTGCGCATGATACCTTGGTTGATGATACAGAAGGCCAGCCGGTGGCCGTTGGGAGCAGTACAGTAGCCAGCCAATGACGAGATGCCTGTCAGCGTGCCCGTCTTGGCCTGCACATTGCCGGCGGCAGGGCCGGGATACATGCGGCTTTTCAGCGTACCGTCCAATCCTGCAATGGGCAGCGACGGCAGCAGCAGGTCGTACACCTCCTTGTGTTGCCACGCATAGCGCAGCAGCCTCACTTCCAGTTCTGCCGACACGTAGTTGTAGAGCGACAGGCCCGACCCGTCGGCAACCTTATAGTCGCTGGGACGCAAGGCCACCTTCTGAATCATGCGCTTCACCTGATTGGCTGCCTGCTTGCCTGTGGCGGAGCGGCTACCAGCAGCTATCGCCAACTGGTAGAACAACGACTCGGCATAGAGGTTGTCGCTCTCCTTCATCATGGGCATCAGCACCTCGCCAATGCTGTGGCTGCGAGTGGTCACAAAGTTGCGACTGTTCTGGCCTCTGGGCCTTCTGCTATTGGAAAAATCCACCATGTCGATGATGACCACGCCGTCGCGCTGTAACTCACGAACCAGCTGTTCGGCGAAGTTGTCCTTGCGATCATAGAGTAGGGGCGTCAGCACGGGGTTGTCGTCGTCCCAGCACCAGCCTTCACCCAGCCGATCGTCGTCCTTGAACGACAGGTCGAGCACCACCTGGCCTCGAATGGTGTCGATGCCTTGATGGCGCAGTTTGTTGACGAAAGCTATCATGTCGCTGCGGTCGAACAACGGGTCCATGCCCCCCACGCAGCAGATGTCGCCGTAGAGGGTGCCGTTGCTGATGGTGCCCGAATAGTAGAGCGAGGTCTTCAACTGATAGTCGGCCCCCAGGGTTTCGATAGCCGTAATGGCTGTCAGCAGCTTCATGGTCGACGCCGGACGCAAGGTCTGACGGTGTCCATAGGTGTAGAGCGTATAGTCGTCGGTGAGGTCATAGACCATGAGTCCTAACTGCGACGTTTGTAACAGCGGATCCATCATAATGGTGTCTAACCGCGCTTTCAGTATCTGGGGCCACGTCAGGTTGTCGGCAGGAATGTCGACATAAGTGACGTCGTTTTGCGCTGCTGCTTTGGGCAGGCAGAAGCAAAGATAGAGTATAAGGATTTGAATTGTTCTCATTCTGCCTGCAAAGTTACGAAATATTTCCGAATTACCAAGGCCCGAAGGTCGGAATTCTGATTCTATTAATGGTAAGTGGCGTTGGGTGCCGTTTGACGTCGGGTTTTTGCTAACGGCTTGAATATTTGGAATATTGTTTACAAACCGACGCTCAAAACTCGCGTTGCGGAGGGGAACGGATTGTTGCCCACGGAATACGAAAGTTATGGGCCGTTAGCAACGCATTGATATTAAGAGTATTATGAAAAAGGGGTCTCGACGAACCCCCTGGAACGTGCCTGAAAACTCTATGAGTTGGCCCTTTAAACTGGTAGTTTCCCCGGACTAAACTCATAGTTTGCTCCGAGCAAACTCCTACTTTAGTCCGGGCAAACTTCCAGAGGCCTCCGATTTGTCAAATATTTTGCTTTGGGCAAACTTTTTCTATGATTTCTTCTTCCAGAATGCATGGTTCGGAGGAATGTTATTTTTGCCAATTATATTTACAAACTTCCATCATCGCCTGCAGAACCTTTTCTCTTTGAGAAACAGGAAAAACTGCCAATATGACGTTAAACTCACGTTAAAGAGCCGTTAACATTTCTCGGAGTCGGGAATTATTTGTACCTTTGCACTTTAAAAGCATAAGAATATGGTATACAAATACGATTTCCTCGTTATCGGAGCTGGTGTGGCGGGAATGAGCTATGCCCTGAAGGTGGCCCGTGAAGGCCGCAAGGTTTGCATGATTTGTAAGGCCAGCCTCGACGAGGCCAATACCTCGTTTGCACAGGGTGGCGTTGCCAGCGTTACCAACCTGGCAGTCGACGATTTCGACAAGCACATTGAGGACACGATGGTGGCTGGCGACTACATCAGCGACCGTCAGGCCGTGGAGCAGGTGGTGCGCAATGCCCCTGCCCAGATACAGGAGCTGGTGCAATGGGGCGTGAACTTCGACCGCAAGTCCGACGGCAGCTTCGACCTGCATCGTGAGGGTGGCCACTCAGAGTTCCGCATCCTGCATCATGCCGATGATACCGGGGCCGAGATACAGCGAGGGTTGATGGAGGCCGTTCGTGCCAATGAGAACATTACGGTGAAGGAGAACCACTTTGCCGTGGAGATCATCACCCAGCACCATCTGGGTGTTCGCGTCACACGGCGTTCGCCCCATATCCAGTGTTACGGTGCCTACGTGCTGAACCCCGACACCGAGAAGGTAGACACCTATCTGTCGAAAGTCACCGTGATGTGTACGGGTGGCTGCGGTGCTGTCTATCTGACCACGTCGAACCCCGTGATTGCTACGGGCGACGGCATCGCTATGGTCTATCGTGCCAAGGGAACCGTGGCCGACATGGAGTTCGTGCAGTTCCACCCAACGGTGCTGCACAACCCAAAGGAGACCCACCCCGCCTACCTCATTACCGAGGCTATGCGCGGCTATGGCGGCATCCTGAAACTGCCCAACGGTGAAACCTTCATGGAGAAATACGACGAGCGGCTGAGCCTGGCACCGCGTGACATCGTGGCCCGTGCCATCGATAAGGAGATGAAGATCCACGGTATCGACCACGTTTGCCTCGACGTCACCCACAAGGATGCGGCTGAGACCAAGAAGCATTTCCCCAATATCTACCAGAAATGTCTGTTGATGGGCGTTGACATCACCCAGGACTACATACCCGTTCGTCCTGCTGCCCACTATATGTGCGGCGGTATCAAGGTCGACCTGAACGGACAGTCCTCCATTGAACGTCTCTATGCCCTCGGCGAATGCTCATGTACCGGCCTGCACGGCGGCAACCGACTGGCCTCGAACTCGCTGATTGAGGCGGTGGTCTATGCCGATGCTGCCGCGAAGGACTCGCTGCAGCACGTCGACCTCTACGACTTCAATGAGCGTGTGCCCGAATGGAACGACGAGGGCACGATGACCAATGAGGAGAAGGTGCTCATCACCCAGTCGGTGAGAGAGGTCAATCAGATCATGGCCAACTACGTGGGTATCGTTCGCAGCGACCTGCGTCTGCACCGTGCCTGGGACCGTTTGGACATGCTCTACGAGGAGACGGAACGGCTCTTCAAGCGTGTCCGAGCCACTCGCGACATCTGCGAACTGCGCAACATGATCAACGTGGGCTATCTCATTACCCGCTGGGCATTGGAGCGCAAGGAGTGCCGAGGACTGCACTTCACCATAGATTACCCCGTGCATGCTTACGATAAAAAGTGAGGCAGCATCATATAATCAATGTCATATCGGAAACACTTAACCTTGTTTTTGGGATTTATCTGCCTGATGGTCTTTGCTGGCAATGTGCCTCAGGGCAGCGGTAACCGAAACATGCTACGAACGAATAAGCTTGACACGTTGAGGCTCATGGAGCGCTTCAACGTCAGGACTAATATGCTTGGCTGGCTGATGATGTCGCCAAACATTGGTGTGGAGATGACATTGGGCAGTCATAACTGGAACCGTTGGACCATCGGAGTGAGTGGACGCACCATGTGGACTACGACCACTCAGGTCTCTGTGCCCTATACCCGCCACTATTTGGACGAGGCACGGTTGGAGTTGCGCCGCTACTGGCACGGCAAGGGGCTGATGCGCTCCTGGTTCACGGGCCTGTATGGCAGCTATTCCAAGTTCGACCTGAAGTTAGGCGAGACGGGCTATTGGGGCAATGGATATATCGGCGGACTGACTTTTGGTACCATTGCGCCGCTCTATGGCTACCGCAACGGCAGCTCTCTCGACCTGGAATTCAGCGCTAATGCCGGCGTGGTGTGGGCCGATGTCGAGGAGTATGTCTGCGGCGATGGGCGGGAATACTACGTGGCAACCCGTTATAACGAGGGCAGGAGATTCCTATGGGACCCGCTGCCCTATGCCGTAGGCAATGACCTGCTGCGGGTGTCGCTGGTTTATCATTTCGGTCCCTCGGTAGCTGACCGCTATCGTCGGCGCATCACTATCGACGAAGACTTCCGCTACCTCCAGAATGAGCTGGCCCTGCAGCGCGACTCAACCCAGCAGGCACTCCGTCAGGAGAAGCAGCGTGAGAAGGACTCGCTGATGATGGTGGACTATGAGAAGCGGTTCGAGAAGCAGCGCTTGGAGCTGGAACGTAAGCACCTGCGTGACTCGTTGGAGCGGGTAAAGAGAAAGGCGATTGGGCAGACGGAAAAAGTTAAGAAATAGATGAAGCGGATACTACTGATAGCGATTGTCGGTTTACTGTTCGTGGGCCGTGCGTCGGCCCAGAAGCTGGCTGCGGGGATTGACCCCCTTTGGCTGGCTATGGGTGTGGTGAACGCCGGTGCCGAGCTGACCGTTGGCCGTTGCAGCACCTTAGGACTGTCAGTCACCGCTTTCCATCATCCTTGGGTCAACGACGAGGGGCAGGGTGTGGGGCTCCATCCGGAGCTGCGCTACTACCTGAGTGGTCGTTCTATGTACCACCTGTTTGTGGGCGTTTCAGGCCTCACGGGCACCTATTCCCTCCATTTCAACGATAAGCATTACGTCGGTAGTGCGGCAGGTCTCGGCCTGACCTTCGGCTATGTGTTGCCGATAAACCGCAGGTTCAACATTGACTTCCACTCAGGTTTCGGCGTCATTCATACCCAGGACCGCGAACGTGGACACGATAACCTCACGCTGCCTACAAAGGTTGGCGTCACCATTACCTATATATTGCAATGAGACAACGACTGGCATTCACCCTCCTCCTCCTGCTGTTTGCGCTGACGACAGTCACGGCTCAGGTGGTTCACATCACGGGAAATGTGATGCGTGAGATGCGTGGTCTCGAAGGCAAGAAGGAACGTGTGCCACTGAGTGTGCCCGTCTATGTGTTCGACAATGCAGCCGATGCCCGGCAGCAGGCCACCGAGTACCGCCGCCAGTCGATGCAGCAGGGCCAATACACCACGCTGAAGGCCGGCGATGTAGTGACACCCGACTACGAGGGACACTTCGAGGCTGACATAGCCCAGCGCGGCGCCTTGGTGGTCATCAGCGAGGGTGCCGTCATTGTGACGCCCATCGACAAGCGTCTGCACTATGACATACTCATCAATAGCGACAGCGCCGACGGTATCCTGCTGAAGAATACCGACGTGCTGGGCGAGAAGCGAGGCCTGAAGATACGTGAGCTGCCTGCCATCGACGACGGGCCGACCCTGCATTGGGATGTGACGTTGTCGCTGCCCGAAGGCTATGTGAACACCGATACGCGACTCATCCTACAGCCTGTAGTCGTGGACTGCCAGACGGAGGACACCATCCAGCACTTGGAGCCGCTGATAGGTGAGGGCAAACGCTACCACATGCTGCAGGAGCGCATGAAGAGCTATGACTACCAGCGCAACGACTCGCTGGCACCTTACTACATAGCGCAGTTGCCCCGCGACGGTTCCGTTCATTGGGAGAACACTTTCCCCAAGCCCGACCCTGACCGCAACTACAAGTGGCAGATGAGACTGCGTTTGGAGGACTACAGCCACGTCTATTACGAGGATGCCTCAAGGGAAGGCAGCTGCAACAGTCGCAAGCCCTGGAAGATGCTCGACGTGGGTATGGCCCGAAAGGAAATGACGCTGGACAGCCGGTTCTATGAGCCGTCTCGCGCTCAGCTGCATGAGGCAGCACGTGACCTGCAGCTCACCTTTGTCGTGGGCAAGGCCCAGCTGACTGACGACTCCATCAACACCTCCACCATCCAGCAGCTGGTACGCGAGTTGCAGTCCTATGGTCGGCAGCTCATCAACGTCCGCATTCAGGGAACGGCATCGCCCGACGGTAATGCAGCCCGCAATGCCGAGCTGGCCGTTCAGCGTGCCGCCAAGGCGCTGAGCATGATTAGTCCCTATACCCGTGGTGCCGGCATGCAGACAATGCCTGCCAAGGTCTACACCTGGAACGACGTTGCCGACTCGCTCATAGAACGCGGACAACGGCTTGAAGGCGAGGAGATGCGCCAATATGCCGAGACGGATAACCTGGCAGGCATACGCCGCATGATGGAAAGCAACCCCGTGGTGACTGAGATACTGAAGAATCAGCGCGTGATGAAGTGCTCCTACCTCATCCGCCAGAACAAGATACTGGAACCCGAAGAGGCGTTGTGGGTGTATCGCAACGATCCTTCCTACGCTGAAGGCGGGGACAACAAGTTCAGTAACGGCGACTATTATAACTTGTTGACGCAGATTCGCGACTCTGCCGAGCGGCGGCAGCTCGTGATGCGCATCTACCGCGAACTGAGTGTGCGCCAGGCTTCGCGATTCAGCCCCTTTGCCGCCTACATAGCCAACTGCGTGGCCTGTTACGCACTTGATGCCGACAGCACTAATACCGATATCCTGAAACCCTTCGTCGACCTGAAGTCTGGTCTGGAAGTGGAACGCCAGATATCCTTTGACAATGCTTACCGCTACATGGTAAACCGTCGTGAGATCGTGGCTAATCAGGCAGTTATGCTGTTCAAACAGATGAAATTGGGTGCAGCCGCCCACCTGGCTGATAAGCTGCCTAACACGGAGGAGTATCGTGATATTAAGATGTTCACCGACTTAGAGACGCTATTCTTCAAGGCTAATAAGACCCCGGAAGAGGAACAGCGCTCAGAGCAGGCTCTGCACTATGCCATGCAGATCAGTAAGGAAAACAAGGCTGTGCTCAGCTTCGAGCTGGCCCCTGAGCTGGGCTACGCCTATGAGCAAGTGGAGCCATTGGTCGATTCGCTGAGCGACAATAGTGCCAAGAAGTGGTACATCAAGGCTATGATTGCCGCCAATACTGCTGTGGCAAGTGAGGACGACTTCATGGAACTGGTCAACCGCTACGGCGTTGACGAGGCCCTGCGTATGCAGGAAAACCAGACGCCCGCCTTCTTGGGCTACCTGCAGGCCGCCTTCGACATCGACCCCACCATGCTGCGCCGGCTCTATGCCTCCGACGTTCACGTCAGCGACGAGCTACGCAAGAAGTACCCATACGACCCGAAGCAGGCTGACGCCTATCGGTTAAAATTGAAGGAATTGAAGAAATGAAGCATCACGTTTGGATATTGACCCTCGCATTCTTGTGCTGGTGCTGTGACCTCATGGCGCAGGACTGGGCTGTATCCGACTCGTTGATAGCCGACTCCATAGCCGTTGCCGACAGCTCTGACTACGAAATGCCGGCCCAGCGCAACTTCAATGCCCTGCGGTTCTCGCTCGATGGACCCCACCATTACATGGGTGACCGCATGCCTCATGGCCTTTATTTCTACGAGATTGGCGGAGGACGCATGGCCGTCAGCGACGACCATCACCACAACCCCGACCCCTTCTACCTGATGCACCTGCGCTTCGGCCGACAGTTCAACACCGTGAGCAGCCTGCGCGTTGGCATTACAGGCGGTTTGGGCTTCATTCCCCAGCCGGCCAAGAACACTTTCTATAACTCTATCAACGCCCGAGGCACCTTCCAGGCCGATTACCTTTACAGCATTACCAACCACCTGATGGGCTATCGTCCCGACCGCCTGCTCGAGGTGTCAGGATTCGTTGGAGCCGGCGTGGCTTATTCGCAGCTGTTCAAGAGTCCGATGGACGACTGGCTTAGCGAGTTCAACACACGGCGCTTCTCAGGATTCGTCCGCGGCGGATTCCAGCTGAAACTCTTTGCCGGCCCTCAGGCCGCGCTGGCTGTTGAGCCTTACGTCTATGCCTCCACGAGAGGTATCGACCTCGTGCGCTCCGAGCTTGAATTCTACGACTACCGCATGGGCTATGGCTTCGACATCTCGTTTATCCAATACCTGAGCCAACGTTTGTCCGACGAATCCAACGCAGGCACCTTCCATAAGAAGTTCAGCCGCCGCCAGCGTTACTTTGCTGGCGATGTGCCCGACGTGCTCCACCATCGGCCTTTGATTGTTGGTGTCCAAAACGGCTTCGGAGGCGTCAACGGCGAAGGCCGTACCTTCGACCACTCAGCAGGACTTTCCCAGGCCGTGTACTTGGGTTGGTGGATGTCGCCCTCCATTGGTATTCGTACGCAGTTTGGCACCGTCAACATCAAGTGGCAGGACTATTATTCGTCAACCCTGAAGAATTTTGCCGCCTATCGTACCGTCGGCTTCGACTTCATGCTCAATCCTTTAGGCTTCAGCCGTAGCGCTGGGTGGCAGGCACCAGCAGGTGTTACCGTGCTGGTGGGCTATGAAGGGGGCTATGCTTTCCGCGAGAAGGGGGTCAAGGGCTTTGCTGCCTTTGGCTATCGCGGCGGTCTCAACCTCTGGGTAAGGCTCGCCAATGGATTAAGGTTGACGGCAGAGCCCCAATATGCCATTCTGACTCATAAGAACGATAACCAGCGTGCCTCTATCGACTACATGACCCGCGTCAGCGTCGGCTTGGAAATGATGGTCGGCGGCGACCGTGAGCCCTCTCTGCCTAACGGCTCTTCCGCTGGGGAATCTATTACCAAGCCCTTCCCCATTGGCTATTTCATTGGTGGTGGCTTAGGCCGAAATTTCACCCCTCGTTTCTTCCAGGAAACCAGCCGCGAGCGCGACATTATCAAGAGCGGACTCGTCATTGCCGGCTATGAATATACCGATCTGCACGGTGTGCGCCTCTCAGGCGAGTACATGACCGATGTCTTCTATGACAGCCACATGGTGAAGGATCGTCAGAACCGTTATGTTCTTACCGCCGGCTACAGGCTTGCAGCCAGCAATCTGTTGAGGGGCATCAACCCCCACCGCCGCTGGAATGTCAGCGCCAATGCGGGGCCTGCCTGGGCCATCGGTGATGGTACCTCAGCTTTCGGACTCAATGGCGGTCTGCAGCTCGACTACCGTCTCGGCAAGCACTTCTCGGCATTCCTGGCACAGAACCTCTATTGGGTGCCGGGCGGACTCTTCGATAGCAACCAGACGACTGATACCGACCTCACCTGTTCCTTCAACCTCGGATTGATGTATCACTTTGAAAGCCTGGTGCAGCCTACCTTCCAGTTAGCACGAAACACGGCCAATGCCATAGGTGCAGCAGGTGTGGCAGTAGGACGTACGGCAGGTGCCGTAGGGCGTGCCGTTGGATCAGGGGCCACTGCTGTGGGAAATGCGGTGGCTGGCGTTGCCACTGGTCTGGTGCAGCAGAAGGGCAATCCCTTTATGATAGAATATGCTTTGGGCTATCAGCACATTATGCACATGCCTACTAAGGGTATTGATACATGGGAGCCCCAGATGCAAATAGGATTAGGGTGGTGGGCACTGCCTGCCTTCGGCATCCGGATGGGCGGCGACCTCATTCGCGGTTCGTCGAAAGAACAGGAGGTTAAGACCTCCAACGGTACCTTCACTCGCTACGACAAGCTTCGTCTATCGTACTTCTATGGTGACCTACTCATCAACCCCTTGGGCTTTGCTCCCTATTACAACTGGCAGTCGCCGGCAGGTGTCAACCTCATCGTTGGTCGCACGCTGTTCAACCTCTCCAGCAACAACATGGAGGAGAAATACTGGAACCATAGTTGGCGTCTCGGTACCCAGCTTTGGGCACGTATCGATCAAGGGCTGAGACTCACCGTAGAGCCTATGTTCTCACTCTTCGACTGCACCCCCCAGAGTGACGATCCTAATAACTATACCAGCGCAGACCATCGCGACATATTCTCGCTAAAAGTCGGCCTCACTATGTTGATGCAGGGTATTAACCGTCAACGCTTAAGGGACGATTCTCAGCGGGGGAATCGCTGGGGACAGGATGCGCAGCGCCATTCCCGCTGGTTCGTGGGTCTTGGCGGCGGCGTTCATTTCAACAAGGATGACTACCGTCTCGACGGTGGCGGCACCAATAGCAATGTGCAGCTTTTGGCCGGCTATCGTCTGTGGAGTAACACCGCCGTTAGACTCGGCGAAGAACTCACCTTCGACCATTTCGTTGATAACCGCAGTTACATTCTTACTTCAGGCCCGCGGGCCGGAACCATGAAATACGGCATGAGCATCAACACCTTCCGTTTCCTTTTCTCGTCGCTCACAGGGCAATATGACCTGATGGGGCTCTTTAACCCTTCGCCAAACCGACGCTGGGAGCTGAACTTCATTTTCGGCGGAACGTTATCGTATTATCTTAACGAGTCGAATACTGTGATTGGTGAGCAGGAATCCTACGAGGTGGTAGGTGGCCTTCGTAATAGCCCCATGAACTTTTGCACCACCTTAGGGGCAATGGTGGCCTATCGTCTTTCCGACCGTCTCTCTGCCTACCTCAACCACCATGTTTACATCTACAGTTTTGGTCAACCTCGGTGGTTACATTACACTTCACAGATATGGACTTCCTCGGGTCACATCAATACCTTCAACCTTGGATTGATGTACCACTTTTAAATCACCTCGCTGAGGCGGAGAGCGTATTGGTCCATGGGGTCGATGTCGAGAATCTTGTCGATGTAGCGGTGGGCGTTGTCGCGGTCTTTCTTCACGTAGTAATAGTAGGCCAGATATTTGTAGGCCTCGGTGAGCTGGGAGCCACCCTTTGACTCCGTCATCTCGATAACGCGCTGGTAGTAAGGCTTGGCCAGCCCCATGGTCGACTCGGGATCGAGGGCTACGTTGGTACGGGCCTGCCAGTAGCAGCCAAGATAGCTGTCGGGTCGCATACGGTCAACCTCGGCAAAGGTTTTGTCGGCCTGATGGAGGGCCTCGATTTTCTCGGGTGTCAGCTCCTCGGTGACCGACTTGTCGGTGCCCTGGGCATAGTAGAGGCGCCCTAATTCGTAGACCACGTAGGCGGTACGTTCTTCCTCGTCGAGCTTCGTCATGTAGGTCTTATAGTATTCCACGGCTTTGGAATACTGGCCAATGTTCTCATAGGCTTTGGAGATAGCAAGCACTACGTCGGGGCGGTCGCCACCGTCGAGTGTCAGGGCGCGGTTGAATTGCTCAATGCCTTCTTGATACTGTCCGTTGCCGTTGAGCACGTAGCCGTAGTAGATATAGTCCAGATAGCTGTAACCCTTGGCCTCGGTGCTGTCGGTCTCGTGGCGGTCGCTGTTCTTGAAGAAGTCGATAGAGGCCTGTAATGCCTGCTCATATTGCTTCAGTTCGGTATAGTTATACATCAGCAGACGGTTGAACACGAAGTCGCGGGGGCGGATGGTGCGGCCGTGAGTGACGACGTCGATTGACTTCTGGTAGTCGCGGGTGAGGTAGGCCGACATGGCATAGCTGACTAGTTCGTCACGCGCGAGGCTGTCCATCGGTATGGAGTCGTAGGCAGCTACGGCCTCCTTCACCTTGTTGCCGGTATACCAGGCGTGGGCAATGAGATGTTCCACGCGGCAGTCGTCGCGGTAGAGGCCCAACTGCTTGAGTTTGGCAACGGCGAGGTCGGGCTCCTTCTGCTGATGCATGCGGACATAGTGCATGTAGCCGGTGGAGTCGCGGGGATCGAAATAAATGGCACGGCCATAGTAGTAGTCGGCTTTCTCACGGTCGTTCTTGGCTAAGGCAATGTCGCCGGCCAGCGAGATGATGCTGGTGGTGATGCGTTTCTGCTGGAAGCCGAGGTCGTAGTAGTGCTCGGCGCCTGCAATGTCGCCCTGCTTCAGACAGGCCATGCCAAGCTTGGCGAGCTGGTCAGGATCTTTTGTCTCTTTGGCGATGGCAATGCTGCAGCAGAGAAGGCAGAGGAGGGAGAGTATGGCTGACTTCATTGTATTAACGTGTGAGTGAGAACTTGAGCGATAGTCCGAAGTCGCGCGTGGTCGTCGGGTAGCTGCTCGACGAAAGCAACGGCGTGTTCGTCTGACGGTCGTAGTAGAAGGTGAGGGTCATCAGGCGGCTCAGCGTGTAGTCGGCAGCAAACTTGATTTGTAGGGCCTGGTTGCCGCTGCTGGCCGAGGAAACGCCTGAGGCAATATCGCGCGTGATGGCAGCCTGAGAACGGTGCGACAGGTCGAGACGCAGGTTCAGGTCGTGGTTCACGCCGCTGGACTTGCTTTTCGTCGAATTGCTGTTCGACGACTTGTCGTTGTTGTTATTATTGGCATTGTTGCCCTTGCGGGTTTGTGCCTTCTTGACCTTGCGGGTCGTCTTTGCGCTGAAGAGGTTGAGCTTGAAGTTGCTGAGCTTGTAGCCCAAGCCGATGACCCAGTCGTTGGAGCGGCTTTCGTTGAGCTGGACGCTGGTCATCGAAAGGTTCAGCACACGGGTAGTGCGGTACTCCAGCTTGATGGTCATGTTGTTCTGCAACGTGACGTCCATACCTAACAGCGGCGAGAACTGCTCGTTGATGCTGACGGTAGAGATGTTGTACATGCTGGAGGGGGTCAGCGAACCGTCGGTGGCGCTGACGAATCCTAAGTCGCCCATGTATTCGAGCCACGAGCTATAGCTGGCATAGCTGCCGATGGCGAAAACTGACTTGTAGCCATGGTTGATGTTGACGCTCTTGAAACGGTCGGCGAACCATGGAATCTTGGAGAGTCCACTGTAGCGTACGGTCCAGTTGGGCAACATGCGCTTGAGGGCGGGGAAAAGGTCGAGTGAGCCGCCAGAACTGCTGGTATAGGCTGCGAGGAAGGCAGGCACCAGCACGTCGGAAGAGTACTGGTTGACAGGGTTCACCGACTTGGAGGCATCCTTGTAGAGTGACTGTACGCGGTCGCGGTAGGTGGGTATGAGAGAGCGGAACTCGTCGAAGGCTTTCGACTGGTAGCCGCTGTTGGCATCGCCCGTCGACTCGAAGGCCGACGACAGCGAGATGGTGGTCATGTTGAATGAACCGCTGCGTGTGGTGGGCGACCCCTCGTACATATATTGTACGCTCTGGGCCCGGTTAACGGTACGCGAGGCGTTGAGGTCAATCTTCAGGTCGCGGATAGGCTCGACGGTGGCCCTGACCTGCAGGTCCTCGACGGTAGACGAGGTGAACGGCGTAGCCACGGATTCGGTCATCAGCCAGTTGTTGTCGCGGGCCTTGTCAAGATAGCTTTCATCGGCAAATCCGAAGGCGAAGTCCAGACCAGGAGACATGACGTCACCCGTACGCTGACCTAACATGTCGCCGACATTAGGCATGAAGCCCGGTAGGGTCATGTTACGTTGGTTGCGGTAGCTGATGTTGATGGTACGCACCATCATGAGCAGACGGCTTGCCTGCTGGGCAGGCTCATACCACCACTGCTTGTCGAGCGGCTGTTTGGGCAGCACGCTGAGCTTGAGCTTCAGCGACGAGTCCTTCGAAGTGGAATCCTTGGCACGCAGTTTGGCAGCCAGGTCCTTGGGCAGGGTGACGGTGATGTTGTTCTCATCCTTCACCTTCCATTTCAGGGATACCTGTTTGCCATCCTGACCGCGGGCGGAGATGATGAGTCGCTTCGACTTCTTGCCATGCTGGATGGTAAGGGTGGTGTCGGCTGTCAGCGTGATTTCCTTTTGGAAGGTATTCTTGTTCTTGGGCAGTTCTTTCTCTTCTTTGGCGTCGTCCTTCTTCTCTTTGCTGTCCTTAGAGGTAGTCTTTGTCGTCTTAGTCTTCGTCTTCTTTTCGGGTGCCTTCTTGAAGCGCTCGTTCACCTTCTTGAGGAACGGAGAATGGTTATAGAGCGTTTCCAGGTTCAGCGTACCGTTCAGGTTCAGACTGCGGTTGCTGGTGATGGTGTTGCCTAAGGTGCGGCCGTCTTCCAGCTCAGTACCGCGTACCCAGGTGTAAGTGGCGTTGTAGCTCAAGTCGCTGTTCACCCAGTCGAGGATGGGCAGCTTGTTGAGCGGGAACTGGTAGGAGGCCGTGAAGCTCTGGTTATAGTCCAACGGCGTACCCATGTGCAGGATGCTCTGCTTCACCGAGTCTTTCCAGACGGCATAGAAGTCGGGATAGAGGTCCTTGTTGATAGGCACGTTCTCACGGTAAGGCTCCTCAATCTGCGCCCGTGTAGCCGACTGGAAGTTCATGTGGAGGTTCTTGGTGAGGTCCCACCGCAGTTGGAAGTCGCGGTTCCATAGCATCTGACTGTTGAAGTTGACGGGCAGATTGGGGTTCTCGGTATTCTCAAGGTCGCGCTCCTGTAGTTCATAGTAGCTGCGCGTCATCTCAGTGTTGAAGGCAATGGTCTGTGGCAGATAGTTCAGTCCGATGGCCTTGGGGAAGTTGAGCCACTTCGATTTGCCCTTTACCTGCTTGAACGGCTCCCAGGTTTTATAGACGGGCGAATAGCTGTAGTTCAAGCCGCCGCGCCATTGATCGTCATTCTCATAGATGGTGGTCTCGCCGCTGGTATGGCGGTGCATGTGGCTGTAGGAGAACGAGAAGTTACCTGGATCGTAGGGCATGGGGTGACGCTTCGACTTGATGCCGATGCGGGCGTTCGACAGTGAGAAGTTTCTGGTGAGGTTGCGGGTCACAGCAATCGACTCGATACTATCGCGCTCACGGTCGTTGACGGCTTCTAAGGCATCGTCGAGGTTCATGTCGGTGTCCAGCGGGTTGTACTTGGGACGTATCTCGTCCTTAGTAATGGAGTAGTAGACGGGAATGTTGACTTTGGCCTTGTCGGGGAAGAACTTGCCCAACTCAAGGTTGGCCGTGATGGAATAGGACTTCTGTGTCTCATTAGAGCGCTGCATAACGCTTTCCTCCAAGCCGCCGAATCCGTCGGTCATATAGTGGCCCGACATGTTGATGCTACCGAAATCGGACAGTTGCACGTTCAGGGCTCCCGATGCGGCCCAGCCGCCCTCATTGTTATAGTCTTTTAGGCGCAGTTCGTTGACCCACACCTCGCCCGACTTCTCCTGACTCGATAGGTTGCGTACACCGATGACCATCGTCTTCACCTCGCCAAGGCTGGGGTTACCCATCACGCTTATCTTGTTGTTGGGCTTGTCCTCGTCGTACAAGGAGAATACCTGATTGAAGGAAACACGGCCTTCGCTCTTGGCCTTGTTGCGCTCCTTCTTCAGACGGGTGAATACGCTGATGTCGACGTCGAGCATGTTTTCCGACGGCCATACCTTCGTACGGTCGCCTGCAGAGAGCCAGGAGTATTTGCCCTCAGGAGTAATCTTCAGAGGTATCTCGTACTCGTAGTAGTTGTTCTTGTAGTCGCTGCCCAAGCGGATGAAGACAGCCAGCTGGTCGTCCTTCAGGTTGGTGGTGTTGGGCAGCAGGTAGTTGGCATGGACGAACATCTGCAGGCGCTTGTACTGGCGCAGGTCGAAGTTCAGGTTCTTGTAGACGGCTTTCGACTCACCCTGACTTAGGTTGTGTACAGTCAGACAGAGGGCCTGTTCGTTGTTCTCGACGAGCTGAGGCTGGTTGGGGTCGGTTGCACGGCTGATGCCCGGGGGTAGGGTATAGGCCACTGGCTGGCGGTCGGTATTCTCCTCAATGTTGACGGCGCTCATCTCCATGGTTCCCGTTTCAGCACCGACTGCAGTCTGGAGGCTTTGCTTGTACTGTCGCCACTCGCCACGCACCAGGTCGAGGCTGCCGAAGCGGAGTACGATGGGGCGCTCAAAGCCCGTCATGTACATACGCATATAGCGGATGGAGGTGAAGTCATTGATGCTGCCTACACGATCCTTGCACTCAGCCAGAGGTATGCGGAACTGATACCAACGAACGGTCAGCGAGTCGCCATTACGCAGCTTTACCCAGCTGTCGCGGCGGTCGGTGATATAGCTGTCGGTGGAATTGCCGTTGTTGTAGGCCTGCAACACGTCGTCGCTGATGTGGACCTTGTACTGGAAGTAGCGCTCATATTCGTTGAGTGTGAAGTCCTGGTTGATATCCTCGACGTCGGGACCGCTCTTGTACGACGTGTCGTACGACTCTGTGCGGTTGTCGGTATCGGGAGAATTGCCTTGCGGATTGTTAATGCGCTTATAGCGGTCAAGGATACTGGTCTGGGCTGCGTCGAAGTCGGAACCGCGGTAGTAGTGGTAATCGTCGCCGGCAGGGTCTTGGCGCCATGCGTTGATGAGTGAGTCGTTATTGACGATTGTCGACACCTGGTCGAGCCACTCCTTGTAGGCACCATAGGTACGCTCCTCTTCATTGTTCAGACCATTCAGACCAACGTCCTGAAGTGCGCGTGAACCAGTGGTCGTGGCAAAGGCATAGGTCTGGGTGGCCTGCTCAGGAATCTTACCCCATTGGGTGAAACTGTAGGCTTTGGTGCCGTCGACGGGCATGCCGCTCTCGTAGAACTTCTTGCCGTCACGCAGCACATCTTCGCTGATTTCGCCCAAGTTGATATATAGGTCGCCCGAGTATTGCGATGCCGTGCCTGCCTGACGTTGGTAGATGAAGGGGTCCATGAGCCAGAACTCCACATATTCTATATTAGCCTGCTCAAAGTCGGTGGTCTCCAGCTTGCGCATCATGCCGCCCCACTTGCCGGCAGGGTTCATCAATGTACCGTCGCTGTTGAACTGGGTGGTCAGATTGTATGGGCCACGTTCCTGAGGATAGTAAGCCAGGTTCAGCACAGATAACGTTGATGTGGCACCGTTGTAGGTAGACTGGTCACGGTTGGGGTAGAGCTCCTTCACATAGACTTCGCGTACGCGATGGTCGGACAACTGTTCCATGTCGCTCTTGATGTGACCAGGCGTCAAACTGCTGGAACGACGGGTGAAAAGCGGGTCGACCGAGTACCAGGCCAGTAGGGCACGGTTGTAACTTGAGGTGACGCCTGTCTTGTCGTTATATCCCTCCATGCCTGTAGGTGCACTTGACAGTGACCACGACTTGGGGTCAATGACAGAAATGAGGTTCTTGGTGTTCTCAAAGTCGTCCAAATAGGAGGCATTATCCTGGGTGCCGCTAGCCCGTCCGGCTATCAGCTGGGCAAATTCACCCGTGAGCTTTATCTGCGAAGGCTGGCTGACGTGGAGGAAGGGAATCTTGTTGAGCATCTTCGTGAGCCATTGTGACTCCTGGCTCCAGTTGAGGTTCAGACCCCAGAGTGTGTTGTTGAGCGGCTCCTCGCCCATGACGACTTTCGACGTCAGGGCCTGCTCAGAAAGGTGCATCAACGTACCGCCCATGAGGAAGTTCTTCGAGAAGTCATATTCCCAGTTAATGCCGTACATCGTCTTGCGGTTCATGCCGTAGTCCGTGTTCGACTCGAAGCTGGCCTTGATGTCGGTCTGGGCATCCAAGAGGCTTTGGTTGATGATGGTCACCTCGCCTGCGGAGTAGTCGACGGTGTAGTCGGAGCCTTCGGTCAGCTCAACACCGCCCGCCGTCACCTTCACCGATCCTGACGGCACGTTCATGGCACCCAGCGAGATGACATTGGCGCTCGACCCCTTGAACTGACCTACCAGCAGGAACTTGTCTTTCTCAGCCGTCTGCTTGGCAATAGTCTTCGTTGAGTCGTACAATTGGTCAAAGACGTATTTGTCGGCAATCTCGCCCAGTCCGGCGGCTTCAATCTTTTTGCGGAGATAGTCGCCGAAGGGCTCGGCCGATGGCAGGAAAATGTGGCCGTTCTGAACAGTGTAGCCCTGTACAAAGTCGAACTGTCCATTGGCGTGGGGCTTCATGTTGTTGTCTAAACGGTCACAGCCTAATAGCTTCAGCAGCGTCTGCGACTTCAGCCGTTCGTCGGGCAGGTATGTCAGATAGACACCAGCTGTGTCGCTCTGGTATTTGATGTCGAGCTTGAAGCGCTCCCTCTCAACATTCGATGCTAAAAAGTAGACGTTTTTCATCATCAGGTCCCAGTTTCCTTGAGAGGGATTGTTCGACGTATTCTTCAGCGACTTCACGAACAGACATTTCTTGGTATCGGTCAGATCGCTGGCAAACTCACCTACCTGATAGGTACGGCCGCTATAGGTATACTCGAAGGCAACGGCCAGTACCTGGTCGGTTTGTAAGGTGTACTTCAGGGTGATGTAGCCCAAGGCATCGTTTACCGTGTATTCTGATGAAGACAGCAGGCGTGCCGAGGATAACTTTTCATAATCGATGCCGCCCTTGATGTAGCTAATACCCTCCAATGCCGTACTGACGGCGTCGATGCTACGTGAGGCTGAGTCGATACGGCTGATGAGGGTGGAGTATACGTTGTTGGCCTGATTGCCGGGGACGCTTTCGCCCGCCACGTTCCAGTTGGGGTTCGAAACGCGGTTGTTTTCACCCAAGTCGGTGAATGCTACGATATTACGCGTGTTTGAGGTGGTAGCAGTTTTGTTGGTTACCCAAACCTCAATGCGGTTAATCTTTACGCCAGAAGTCAGGTTGGGCAGCGTTGACATGGCTTTGTCGTAGGTGTCACGGAAGTAACGTGACAAGAAGAAGTGGCGGTTTTCCTCGTAGTCGGCAACATCAATCTCGAACGGGGTGGTTTGTGTGCCGCCCTTTGATGAGACGCTTTTTGAGGTCGACTTCTTCTGCGACACCACCGTCTGCAGCTTCAGTTTACCAAATTGCATGTCAGCTCGTATACCAAACAGGCTTGAGGCACCCTTTACCAGCGAGTTGTTGGTGGGGAACGAGACGTTACCTGCCTCCACCAGCTTGATAATCTCGTCTTCCTTGCCGTCGTATTTCAGCTTCAGGTTCTGCGTATCGAAATCGAAGGTAGCATCGGTGTTATAGTTAAAGTTGAAGTTCATCTTGTCGCCCACCTTTGCGTTGGCCGAGATGTTGATTTTCTCGTCGAAGTCAAAACTCGTGGTCTTGCGGTTACGGATAGGTAACGAGGGGTTGTCGATGTTCTTCATTGTGGCACCCAATTTCAGCTCTGCCGTTCCCTGAGTTTTTACACGTACGCCTCCAGGACCGAAGATCTTTTCGGCGGGGCCTAAATCGAAGTGCATGTCTGAGAACGAGAATTTCTCTTTGCCCTGAGAACGGAATGCCTCTTCGTTCTTCTTGCGGAAGAACTCGTCGCGACTGCGGCGTTCACTCCATTTCAGGTATTCCTGAGGCGTCATCAGTACAGGGGTATTCAGATAGGAATCGCCTATCTTCGAGCCGATGAAATAGAGATTCAACGAATCATTGTATTCGGCTTGCTGACGAATGTTGTCAGGGGTACGAAGGTCAAGGGCACTAGAGTCGAGGTCGGCTACCAGCACAGGGGCCGTTTTCTGGATGCGCCAACGGGCATGTAGCAGCGAGTCGGGAATGGTTTCATCCTCGACCTCCAGCTTTGGCTGTGCCTTTGGCACGGGCTTCTGCTGTGGACGACCATTATTTCCTGTCGTCTTATCATCCTGAGGCGGCACGGCCAAGGCTGTGATGCTCAGCAGGACTAAGATGATATACGCGACTCGCTTCAAGACTATTTAATCTGTTTGAGGGCTAATTTCACCACTTGCTCCACAGGCAACCTAGGCTGTTCCTGTAGAATCTGTACTACGACCTTCTGTGTCGGTGCTGGCGAGAAGCCTAACATCGTCAGAGCAGCTACTGCTTCGTCGCGTACAGCGTTATTGACGGGGGTTGCCATTGTGCCGCCAGCGGGTATCTCGTCGGCAATGCCCAAGGCAATAATCTTGTCTCTCAGGTCGACGATGATGCGTTGGGCCGTCATCTTGCCCACGCCTTTCACACTCTGAATCAGTTTGGCATTGCCTGTTGAAATGGCATTGCAGAGCTCGCTGACACTCATGCCCGACAGCATCATGCGTGCCGTGTTTGTACCCACACCACTGACAGTGATGAGCAGTTCAAACATCTCGCGCTCTTTTTTGCCTGCAAATCCGTAGAGCACATGGGCGTCTTCGCGGATAGCCTCGTAGACGTAGAGTTTCACGATGCCAGCCTTGCCACCTGCGCCTGAAGCAGCTTTGCCTTGAATGGCACTGTAGGTATTGAGCGAAATATTCAGGCCATAGCCCACTCCGGCTGCCTCGACCGTAGCCAATGCAGGCGTCAGCTCGGTCAGCTCGCCTTTAATGTATTCTATCATAACATCTTTTGTTGTATATATACAAAACAATAAACGGGCAAAGCGCCCGTTTATTGTGTTATTCCCACGAATACCTGCTTTTTTAGTAGGTCATCTTAGGCTCCAGTTCCTTTGCCTGGTCAATCATCTTCTGAACTTCGCTCACGGCAGGAACACGTCCGCAGATGTGCTTTTCAGCGTTAATCTCCTCCAATTTAGGCTGCAGGTTCTCAGCCACGCGATGGCGGAATTCCTTCACGGTGTCAACGCCAGCTGCCTCTAACAATTCAGCAAACTGAGGGCCTACGCCATTAATGCGGAACAGGTCAGCGTGGTTAGTCCACTTCAGAATCAGTTTCTCAGAGATGCCAGAAGCCTCGGCCAATTCCTTACGCCCCTTGGGGGCTGCGCACTTCTCTAACAGTTCACTTACTTTGTTGATGCCTGCGGCAATGAGTTTCTCGGCGTAAACGTCGCCTACTCCTTCGATGTCGATAATCTTGTAATCCATAGACTTTGAGTTTTTAGTGATTGATAAAAATGTCTTTCTAAGCGCAAAGATAGTCATTTTCGTGTGAATTCTGTAGCCCTTTAACTCCTTTTAACTCCTTTAACGCCTTTCACTCCTTTTATTGATATAACTTTGCACCCATAATGGTATACATTGATGACCGTCTCTATGATTTTGACCTTCCGTCGGCACTGCAGCAAATCAGTCTTCAGCGGCGGGAGCAGGCCTTGCGTTTTCGTCATGAGCAGGGACAGCGGGAATGTGTGTTGTCCTATCTGCTGCTGAAACGGGCCTTGCTTCAGGAGTATGGCATCGACGAGAATCCGTTGTTTGAATATGGAGAACATGGCAAACCTTCGATAGTGGGTCATCAAGACATTCATTTCAGTCTGAGTCATTGTCGGCAGGCTGTGGCCTGTGTGGTCAGCGATCATCCTGTGGGTATTGATATAGAAACGGTTCGTGCTTTCCGCGAGTCATTAGCTCGGTACGCCATGAATGACCAGGAATTAGCCCTGATTGCTTCTTCCTCCCGTCCGGATGTTGCTTTCATCCGGCTATGGACGCAGAAGGAGGCTCGTCTGAAAATGACGGGCGAGGGCATCTCCA
>Ga0310690_10002153_pt1 | contig 32757 bp, 45 predicted proteins | sample AusTroGonzalo_MG_2_FD_207661 | JGI IMG/M metagenome (GOLD analysis project Ga0310690, IMG submission 207661) | Bovine rumen microbial communities from tropical cattle in Woodstock, Queensland, Australia - Gonzalo_04 (v2) (version 2) | ecosystem: Host-associated > Mammals > Digestive system >...
GTACCTTTGCAGCGCTTTAAGACCAAAGCCTCTCAAAAGAGAGTTCGGAGAGATGGTAGAGTGGTCGATTACACCGGTCTTGAAAACCGGCGTGCCGAGAGGCACCGGGGGTTCGAATCCCTCTCTCTCCGCTCAATCAAATTGAAACCCGCTGAAAATCAGCGGGTTTTGTTTTGCTCAAACAAAAGGGTACCCCCAAAGGGTACCCCAAAATATTTAAGATTATTTAATACTGGATATTGATGATTGACCGATTTTCAGTCAATAGATAGCAAAGTTTCCCTACATAATAATGGATTGTGAACGTGAGGTTCTTCACCATTTCCCTTAGTTGCTCCATGTACCAACTTTTATCTTAAACTACCATGCGTCTGAGCCATCACCTTCTTCATTGCTATAGGTGAAGTCTTGCTCCACGTCATTTACCCGGACACTTCTAACACCACTACCAGCAAGTATTGTTTGTGCCTGAATCTGAAATGCTCTCGTTGTAGGTTTGATATATTCCTTTTTCATTTTACAACCTTTTTACCGTTAACAATATAGATACCTTGGGGCAGTTCATCTAGACTATTTCCGACGTACTGACCACTCATAATATAGACTTTCTCATTGCCAGACTGGGTATCTATCATTATGCCGTCGATACCAGTAACTGAGCCTTGATCCTCTCCGTCAACACAAAATCTCATGGCTTTTGCTTGGGCTACATTGTTAGGTCTGAAATATGCCCTATATGGCTTAATAGTTCCTGTGCTTGACAATCTCTTGATTACATTGCCAGTTGCTATATAGTAGCAGCCTTCAACCATTGGTGTAACAGATTCGAATGTTCCACAGAAACTATAAGACCCACCGTCAACCTCACTAGCTACAACCTCACTGCTACACAGAGCACCTCCAAATTGCTGAATTGCGCTTGGTGATTTTACTAGGAATGGTGTTCCGGCAGATATAATACTTTTTGTCGTTGTAAAGTTCAATATTCCATCTGTTGCGGATGAAAACAGGGCATATATAGTACCGTTAGCCCCATAACTTGCGTTCCAATTAAAAGGTAAAACAACTGTGGCCCATTGACCAGCAGGGATATTTCTTATAACCTTACATGACCGATTAACCTCTAATGAAGAATAGGTATATGGAGTATCATCATCTAAGACGACAATTACACTAGCCTCACAAGGAACCGATACCATGTACCTAATACCATTCTCTTCTCTACCCACTATTCCTTCAGAATACGTTGGATTATAAGGAGTGTAATCACCAGCGCCATAATATCCTAAGACATCTTCAAAGATAGTTCTCTTAGTCATTCTGAAACGGACGCGTTGACTTTCATAATTGCCTAATTCAGATTCGTCAATCTCAACAGCATCAAAACTCCCATATTCATCTTCTGGAACGCTACCATCTGTATAAGGAGAAACTAATTCTGTTACGCCTGTTGCCCTTGAAACGATTCCATACAAGTTGCCATGTAAGACTTCTCCAGGAAATGCCCAAGGTATATAATATGTTCCAGTCTTATACAATCTCATTCCACTAGTACTGTCTTTTATATACTGGATCGTACCATTTTCTCCACTTTCCACTAGCGTAAATTTATCAGAGGTGACTTTTACCAATGTCCCTTCAGGCTGTAATCTGGCCTCTGCAAGACTTGCTACTGTAACCTCTTCTAGTCCGGCATAGGGGTGATCTGCTGTGACTTTGAAGTTTTTGATGTAGATAGTACAAGCATCCGTAGCAATATCACAGTTGAAGTTAAGGGAAAGGTTTGTTGTTCCATACGTTTTAATATAATCGTCAAGTTGCATTTCAAAAGTATGAAACTCGCCATCTGCATTCTGACTAAATATGTTATAGAGATCATTTTCAGTTGACTCGCTACCAATTACATTGAATTTGAAAGTATAAATACCAGAAACGGTATTCACCGAATAGTCAAACGAAACTTTGAAATTTGAATATAATTGTTTTTCGATACTGATTCTTTGGCCAAAATCACACATAATATTTCTTCCGTTGTCATTGTGTATTTTGAGAGCTCTCGCAGTTTCATCATACACTACAACTTTACTTGCTGTTAGACCTTGCATTTCTCCCAACCAATCTTCTTGACTGATGCTATTAGCAAAAGAACCAAGTCCATCAGCAAAGGTTTCTTCCAATAGTACGACATTACCTCCTTGAACATTATTGGAAAGTAATGCTAATAGTACCAAAATTAACAATCTTGCTTTTTTCATAAAAGACTAATTTTTTGTTGTTATTATGATTTTTGGCTGCAAAGGTACTGCTATTAAACAATCCCTTAAAATCACATAGTTTGTGAAAGTCTAGGTTATATTATATATGTAAGCCCCGTAAGGTTATCCTCTTTGAACTCGCAAGACCAATTCGGAGCATAATGTCTAACCAAGTCCTGCCGAAAGGTGGGATGATAACGTATTATGCCCTATGAGAAAAGATGTTCAAAGAGTTAAGGATGAAGTGAAGAAGTTGGTAAGGTGGTTAAGATCTGAAGGCGTGAGTGAAGAAGAAATACACTCACTCGTCTCACCATCACAACCAATAAGTCGTTTGGTAATCACATCAAACTTTCGTATCATGCTGCCTGACTACAACCAGGAGATAAAGATGCAGCCTATACACAAGGCCGTCTATCTCCTGTTCCTAAAACACCCTGAAGGAATACGTTTCAAAGAACTGCCAGACTATCAAGAAGAACTAAGCTCAATATACTGGCAAATGAAAACGGACACTCAGGTTAAGCGGAAAATAGAAAGGAGCCTCGATGACCTGACAAATCCGCTCAAATACTCAATCAGCGAAAAGTGTACCAGAATATATGAGACGTTTGTGAAAGCAGTAGGTGTTGAAGCCGCTAAAGTCTATGCTATACAGGGGAAACGAGGTGAAGCACGGAGGATAGGGCTTGATAGGAACTTAGTGGAATGGGAACAAAAAGAAAGTCCACCAGATTAGTGATGGACTTATTTATTATTAGTAATCATAGCTTGGAGCCTCGTCATAACTTGCTTGTTGCTCTTGATTGAACTTTTGAAAATTTGCCAAATCCATGTAGTTGATGAAAACGTGATAATAAGTATCTCCAGCTGTTGAGACTTGCCCTACTTCAATAAGACCGAACTTCTTTCCGTCTTTGTTGATTGGAGCGAGGTAATCGTTCCTCATGTTATAAGACATTTCCGTATTCATGGTGAAATTAACTCCATATTTTCTTGAAACGCCTCTTCTAATAGCATCACATTTGTTGTCTGCATCGTACTCATTATAAGTCTGTAGATACTCTACATAAACCATATATACAGTATTGGTCTTAGACGTTGTGTAAAGTCCGATTCGAACATTTTCTCCATTGAACTTTCCTTCCCATACATTGTGACCACCCATTACAGTTTTTCTAAATCCTTTTCTGGATAGTTGATTGCCAAAAGCCGCTTCTGTTCCGTTAATAGGAATACCCATGAAACTAAAATGGCAACTTGATTGTTGGTTCTCAGAGGCACCCTCATTTCCAGAAAATTGCAATTTGACTTGCACTTTACTTTCGCTACCAATCTTTGTGTAATTCCCTGATAGGTTCTTTTTGGAATTATCAAGAGAAACCTCGAAAATACCTACAATATCCGTATTTGACCATTGATGAATAGTGTATTGACCGAGAATGTAATAGCCATCAATCTTGATATGATTTTTGCCTTTAGCAGGATAATAACACCATCCTGTTACCTCATCATTTGGCTTATGATTAAGGCAAAGAACGACGTTTCGACTTCCAACAGTGCCTTTGAAAATTCTTCCTTGGGCATTTACCAACTGAGGAAATAAAAGTAATAACGCTATGATAAAATTCTTCATATCAATTCTATTCTTCAATATATTTATTCGATGAACCGTATTTCGCAAAGTATGCCGTCGTACAACCTTTTGGAACATAAATAGTACAGTTTTGAGGAAGTATATCTCCTGATGGTGGAACTTGTGACTTAAAATGATATTCACTGAAATCGCTATATTTTAGGTATTTAACGGAAGCTGGAACATAACAGACAGCTCCTTTACTACCTACTCTTACGTCAATATTCGGAACGCCATTTGGGAGATATACAGCTTGAATGTTGGGGCAGTCTGTGAAGAAAAAAGTCCAACTATCACTATATTTTGAGCTAAAATTACATTTACTTAAATCAACTACTTTAATTCCGGTTCTGGTAAAACTTCCTGGCCGATTATCGCCAGAATTGTCATACAGCCCAATAGACTTCAATGTACTAGGGAACTTAACTTCGGCCAGATTAGGACAGAAGGAAAATGAGGCAAAGTCCATTCTCTTAACATATTTCGGCAGAATGACTTTCTTTAGTTGAGTACATTTGTAACACACATAACGCCCTATTTCTGAGCATCTTGTCGGGAAAACTATTTCTTCCAAACAAGGCATTCTCCCAAAAGCGTAGTTAGGTATCACACAAGCATCATCGGATTTGGTTTCCTTGCCTGCTTGCTCTACAAGTTTGGTAAAGAGTTTTGTATATACATAGTCATTTGTTGACATATTATAATCATTGTACTTCATATTAGCAGCAACACCCATAGCCTTGACAAGCCCGACGAATGCTTCTTGTTGATCTCTTTGTTTCTTTAATTCTTCTGGAGAATATAAGGTGTAGCAATTAGAAAGATCTAACTTTTTAAGACCTTTACACTGTTCAGTAATGACTTTAAGGTCTGTTTCATACAGAATACCAGTAATCGTAAGCGAATCAATATATTGGAGTTTATCAATAGGTATAACTGACAACAATGTGCCAGGCTTTTTAAGTTGAACTGACAAATTTCCCCACTTTAATTTTTCTTCCTGAATCCGTTTTCTTTTTTCTTCCTGTACCCTTAAACGCTCTTCTTCTTCTTTTAAACGCTCTTCTTCTTCTTTTTTTATTCTAGTCACTTGGGCTATTGCCTGTTGATGGCCATTATTTGCTGCTTTTCTAACCAATATTTTCCTAAAAGGGAATCACCAGTAACTTGTGTCTTTGCCATAAGGAAATCGTTTAAAGATATAACACTTGTTATTTGGTGGTTTAATGATTTATATCCGTTTTCTGTAAAGAACGCATCCACTTCTGACTTCGTTATATTTCCATTTGAATACTGCTCTTTAATGCCCGAAATTAACACGCTTAACACTTGGTTAGATGTGCTGTTTGGCTCTGTTGTGATGGTTCTCTTGCCTTCCAATAATGCCATGCCCAATTTATATTGAGCTTCAGCTATTCCTTTCTCTGCCGCTTCTTTGTAATATTGCCATGCCTTTTCTGAATTTTCTCCAGATACTTGTCTTTCTTCATACATTTTCCCGATGTAATAAAGTGAGATGGCATCGCCTGAATTAGCAGCTTTATTGAGCCATTCGAGTGCTTCTTCCTTATCAACTTCTATTCCATTACCAGCATAGTAACAGATGCCCAAATCTCTTTGAGCTACTATATCCCCGTTTTTGGCGGATTTCTTTAATTCCTTGCTATAAGTTTGAGCCGCCGATGAAAGTGACACCAGCATCAGGAAGAATACGATAAAATATTTTTTCATACAGTTTTCTGTTTAGGTCTTACCCCTTTAATTGCCAGCCAAACCCAAACAGGCAAACTGTTAATACTCTCGTTCTGTAATATATACGAAAAGTGTGGGTCTCTTACATCACTCATCCCACACGTCTAGGTCTCGCATTACCTCTCTAGTCAGGACAAGCAATGCGAACACCCACACCGAATATGATTGTTTCTGTCACACCGATATATAGTATAACGATGCCACAGCCCAGTATCATACCCAGAGTGGTGTCACAATTGCCTTTTTGACTATAGATTCAGCCATTGTTGACCTTACCTCATCTAAGTTGCGAGTTTAGACGTGTGTCAAATCAGCGTAGTAACACCAATCAGTATATATGCTTTCTGCCTATCCATACAAACGGTAGTGCAGTCTGCGACTGCAAAAGTAAGAATAAAAAGTCAAATAACGTTCATTTTGCCCTGAAAATACAGTAAATAAAGGCATTTTTAACTCCATTTTGCTCATTTGTGGTCTTTTGAGCAAAGAAAAAGAAAAGCGTATCGTTATTGATACGCCTCTCCTTTGGAATGTTAGCACCATTCAGTCCAGTAGCTATCACCATTGCCGTCATCGTAAAGTTCCAGAAATTCCTCTCTGGTCATTTCCTTGCTCATACATTCGTCGGAACAGTAGTATGAAGCACCATTTTCGATGCAATAGCCTTCAGTCATAGCCCTGCCACACACGCTGCAACACCTGACATGATCTAAGTCCAATTCATCTACAAGCTCACCTACGTTAGAGTGCTTGATAACGAAATCGGTCATCATCTGTCTTTTGTCATCTTCTGCCACCTTGTCGAGCAGTTGATGGTAATAGTCCTCCAAACCATCTGATTTAAGGACATCGTTTCTCAGGACTTCTTGGGCATATTCTTCATCTGTAATTTCAAACCCAATCTTCCTAATCTTTGTTTCTTCGCCAAAGGCTATATAGGAGCAGTTCGATAAGTGGAACTGGTATATGTCCTCCAGCGTACTGAGGAATACAGAAAAATCATCGTATTGCTTCATTTCCTGCAATTCATCTTCTGTAAATTTAATCATTACGACCTCTCCTTTCTGACAATCGAGGAGGGTCACGGATTTAATGTTTTCACTCATAATCGTTTTTGTCTTTAAGCGGCCACGGATCTACCAACAGCACCCACGTTATGATAGTCACCGCAACTCGCAACATGATACTTGTTGATTTTTTCATTTTCTGCTGATTTTATGATTCACAAATCTTGAACTCATGGAACGAATAGAATATATCTTCGTCCTCATGTTCTTCTTCGTAGTCATCCAATGCTTTTTCAATGGCTTCTACAGTTGCTCCCACCTTATGCCCAACAATATCAGATACACTTTCCGCTGCTTCTTCGATTGTTTCGTAGTATAGCGGTTCTTCGTAGTTGTCGAGCAAATAGCGGTCAGGGAAGTAGTCGCCATTTGTGTCATTGGTATAAAACACATCACACCCAGGTTCTTCTTCACGAAAATAAACCTTGATGGATGGGAACTTCTTTTCAATGCACTCCCTAAAGCCCTCCTGCTCACACCAAGCAGTATTTTGGCAGATAGTCAGCACATTGCCGTCCAGTTCGTAGTAGTATATTGACCCTCTACATCTTAACTTCTCCCAATCTTCACCGAGAGCGTCGATAATGTTTCCGAGCCACAGAGTACCAAAGCCATTTTTGATACGAGACGTTTTTCTCTTATCATTTGACTTGATGGTCTTGTAAAGCGACCTTACTTCCTTCAGATCGCCTACACATTTGTATGTAGTATCACACCAATTTGGCATAAACTTGTTTTTTTGAAAGTTAATAATCTGATATTTTCTCACTTCTCACAAGGTGAATCTTCTCTGCCATCGGATTCTGTCGCTTAACTTTTCCGTAGGCAGACTGAGGATTTCTTGCATTCACATTCACATTGGCACGGACACCATGAATTGTTATGGTAAAATGGTATCGTATCATGCTATCGGAGTGAAATAAGTGAGGTGATTAAAGTTCGTTGAGTAGGGCGAGGTGGTTATCATCTTGAAGCCGTTGCCGAACTTCCCTCTGTATTTCTCCACTCGCCAATGCTTTCTACCAGATAGTCCCTTTCCTACACTCGTATGGTGCGGAAGGAAACCGTGATTGATAAGCTGCACTATCTTAGCACGTTGTTCTCCACTAAAGATGAATGCTTGTGCCACAGGATTAGGGTTGAGCGTTCTGATGATAGCCCCTCCCTGGTTCTTGATGTTTTCAGTTGTCTTTTTCATTGTCTATAAACTTTTTCTTGATACGTTGAACTGTGCTTATGCCGACACCGCAACTGGTGGCGATCATCCGAATGGGATAGCCTTTTCTTAGCTGCTTGATGACGGCTGCATATTCTTCTTGAAATTTCTCTTCGGACTTCTTGTAGCCTTCCTTACGGCCAACCTTACCGCCTTTGGCTATGAACTGAGCCTTACCTGAGTTGAGCCTGAATTTGATGTTTTCACGCTCCATTTCGGCACAAGTTCCCAGAACGGCAATGAATATGGTCAAAAAGGGATGCTCTTTGCCGTCCGAATTGAAAATGCTTAGTTGCTCTTTCTGGAAATACACATTGAGGTGATTTTCCTTGCAGAGCTTTACGTTAGAGAGTACATCATCAACATTCCTTCCCAGACGTGATAATTCTGAGAGAAGTAGAACGCTGACATGATTTGAGATACAGTATTGCAGGCACTCTGTCAGAATGGGTCTTTCCTGAGTTTTCTTCGCGCCTGAAATATGTTCTTCGTAAGTTTTCACGACTTTGAGAGATTTTTCTTTCGCTAAGATTTCCAAGTCTCTTATTTGTCGGCTTGTGTCCTGTCTGTCACTGACTGAGGACACTCTCGCATAAATCACTGCTGTTTCATTCATTTAATTCTTTGTTTTAATTGAACACTAAAAGATGTGCTCAGAATGGGTCATATGCTATTATTTGAACACAAAACGGATTGAACACATTTTCTTCATAGGATATACGAAAAATGGGGAATATGCAGGATTTTTTTTCTCACATACTCCCCACCTCCGTCAAAAGTAGGATTATCACACGGCTATTCTTTCTGATCTGATGCCGGTTATTGAGCAAACCGATTTTTCAGATATTGAGCCGTGCTTCACAGCGTCATCTATTGTAGGAACGAGCCTGCTTAATATCAGTCGCTCACACACAATTTGATTTTTCTGTTTGTCATCAGGTATGATAGTCACTTTGAACAAATCCACCTGCATCATGTACTGGATATGTACCCAAGCTGCTTTGACGTGAAAGGCTGTGCCATTCTCAATCGTCTTAACGCTGCTAAAGTCCAATCCCCACGAAAACGGCTGAAAGGAACGTTGCAGAGCATTGTTCCAGATGTGCTTTGCCGTTTTCTCGTTGGTAATTTCTTTTTCTGCCATAGTCTAATAGAAACTTAGGTGAAGGTAGTCAATGTCAGGATCACCATTGTTAAGATAGTATTCCATCATTTCGATTACCTCGTCAGTTGTACTTGCCAAATCATCTACAGCCCCTTTGATTTCGTCTCTTTCATCTTCATCTTCGAGGTCATACAGATGCTTTAACTTATCAATCGCTTTTTGCCATTCATCTTTCTGGACTTCAAAATCGCTATCGTACTCGTCGCCTGTGTATTCCACTTTGAGAGTCGAAAGCAAATTATGAAATTCCTCACTTTTATATGAGAAGGCATCGCCAAGGGCATACTCTACTTTGTACACTCTGGCTACATGAAGTCTATATCCCATTTTCTAATTGATTTTGAATTTTGGATTTTACTTCTTTGTTCTCGCAATGATAGACAATTATACAATCGTCATCTTCTTGCCAGTCCACCTTGTCAACGGTTCCACCATTTTCAATGATAATTGATTTGTAGTGGTCGATGTCGCCTTGGTGTTCCACTTCGCAGGTAATGAATATTCCTCGTACCATTGTTCTACGGTATATAGGTGTTATTCACAACTGTCTTATAGTGCCTGTACCCATTAGCATCAGCTTCAGGGATTCGCACCTTTCGCCATACCAAGCCCCACCAAGCATCATCTTTCGGGTTGGGCTTGTCGTTCATAAGCATATCAACTGTTGCCTTATGCAAAGGAAAACAATATGTCAATGCTCGCCGTTTGCTACCCTCACTGAGACTATCCCAGTATTTGAGGGTCATCTTTTTTGTTTTCGCCATTTCTTATTTGGTTATTACTTGTTTAACTTGATCGAAGTAGCACCAGTGATGATTGCTGAGTGTTATTGTACCATTGCTATGTTGGTCAATGTCGCAGCTATTCACACTGTTGCCGTACTTTTCACCAATCCTGCAAATCTCGATATTCACCACGATTGCAGTTTTCTGAGAGCCGTTATAAGGTACATAAAGCACCTCGTCACCTATCTTCACTTGTTTCATGCCGCTTGCTGTGTTAGTTTTGCAGCATATTTGGTAAAGACATATTCAAGTAGGATGGCCTTTGCTACATTTGCTTTGGCCTCCAAGTCGTAGATGAAATAATAGGTTCGTGGATTCCCATAATAATCGCTTCTTGTTATTTCACCTCGATAGTTTCCGCGTGCAAAGAACTCGTCAAAATCTTCGCATATAGTTGAATCTGTCGAGCTAAATTGGCAGTACAGGTCTATGTAGAGCTTATTCTTGATTAGATCCACACATTCCACATTAGAGTTCCATGCGTTACCATTGCGCCGTTCATAGGCGATACGCATTTCTTTGTCTCTGGTTCTACCCATCTTACGGCCTGCCTCTTTTACGATGCGTTTAACCGTTGCTTTGTTGATAGATAGCAACTCATCCTTCGTAAGAGCATTGATAGTATCAATTTTCTTTTGGGGCTGAGTTCTTGAAAAGATAAATTCGTTGATGTTCATTTTCTTGTTATTTATTTGGTTCTACATTACATTCATCATACAGGCGGTAGGCTTCTTCCATTCCGCAACCTAATTTTGCGTTGATGACAGCCATTGCCGTGTATTTCATCTTATATGTGCTTTTGATACGTCTGATATGTTCTTTGGCAGTCGCATCAAGTCGCTTTGAGTTCTCTACAGCCATGCTTCTTCTAATACAGTTTCTTCCATTTCCTCATACTTACGGAGTTCTCCGTTCTGCAAGCGTGAGTACCATTCTTTGTTAACTAAATAGCTTCCACAGTCCAGACCGTCGCCCATGATGAAGGTGCAATAGTCTGTGTAGTTCTCATAACAGCAGAGTTCCTGGCTCTCAGGCCAAGACACCACAACAAAACTGTCCTGATCCTCGTCGTTGTTGACTAATCGGACATCGTTTATTTTGTGGCAGTCGTTTTCGTTCTTGATTAAGCAGTCGGGAATAATGTTATTTGTCACCCAACGCTCCGTATCGTCTTGCAGTTCATCCCAAGGGGCTTGCACTACAATGTCGATAGTTTTTCTGATGTGATAATTTCTTGTTTGCATAATCGTTTATTTTCTGATAAAGTATTCTATGCCGGAATGGATAAGTATGTAATATTGCTTATTCCTACAACACTGTCCTTCCCAGGGATTGTAGAAGTTCAGGCAAAGTGCCTCGTACAACTGAGGCAAATGCTTCTTAATCTTGTTTACCAGCCATTTGTAATTGATTGGCTTCGTATGCTTCATCTTCTGCTCCCATTCAGCAAGCGTGATCTGGCAGCAAGTACACTCCAGTTCCATGCTCAGATAAAGGGCAAATAGATGTCATCGAGTATGCCACTTTCCACCATCTTCTTAGCGGCTTCGTGGCTTCCCTCATTTCTGAGGTCATATCCATAATCGTCACTTCCCATCACACGGATAGTAGCGACCATCGTTCTAGTCAGTTCCTGTTGCAACGTCCTATGCTGTAAGGCTACTGACATAGCAAACTTTTTAGGATTCCAGCCCATCGTATTCATTGCATCAGTCAGGGCTTCTGCCGCTTTATATTCACGGCTTTCTTTCAGTTGTGCTAATTCTTGAAAACTCATATTTTCTTGTATTTAATTGTAAGTGATTAAAAGAAAAGAGGGAAAACCGCAACTAGTACGATTCCCCCTCCTCGGTAGGATAGTGATAGGCATTTTGTCTCTGCCTACACCGTTATCATCAGACTGCCAGCCACCTGAGAAATTTTCTCATAAGGGCTAAAGTCCATATCGGGATGATCCGCCTTGAACAAAGAGCTATTGAAAGATGCCCTTGTCGATGGCAATTTTCGGGTCAGGCGCATTGTATTTGTCGCCCAAGTCCGAATGTCGAGAGATTCCATTTTGCTAAGGATATTGGCTTTGATGGTTGCCAGTCTTTCCTCAACAGATGTTTTTGTTTCCATCAACTCACGGATTTCTGCCTCCTGTGAGCTAATATCATCTGGAATTTCAAAGGGGTTTTTGAACTGCTCCCCTCTGAGGTCGGTATCAAGTAGTTCCTGACATATTTCGGCAGGCACTCTACTTACAAAGATAATGTTGGCTATATGGTCAAACTCACCTGATTTGGTTTCTCTGTTTCGAAGGTGAATTATAAACAATCGCCTAACCTTGCATTTACACTGATTTTCTAGGAGCATGGCCATTATTGAAAGTTGCCATTTGGCCTTCTCCAATTTGTCAGAAGTCATAACGCCATAGGTCTTGATGTCACCAATATCAAAAGTGTCATCCGAAATACGGTACACTTTATCAATTTTTGTAGCCCAGTCTTTCTTGTCTGTCACACAATATTCTGAGCATTCATGTGTCAGTTCGTTATCTTTGCAGATTTGGATATAGTCGGCAACCTCAACAGTGCCGTCGTTAGTCCAATTCATATCAAAATCTTCACAGCTTTTATGTACGTCTGTTCCATATTGAGCTGCTGCATCTAGTACATCTTTGGGTATTCCCTCAAATTCAGTTGGGAAAAACTGCCTCTGTAGCATCCCTGTTATACCAGACAGATACTTGTCGCCAAGAAGATAGGTGTGTTCATCCTCATTGAAGATAACTCCACTATCTTTCAGTTCGATTCTTTTTGTTTTTGCCATTGCTTATGCTGCTTGTTTAAGTTGAAGTTTCCTCTCAGTAAAGAGTTGCTTTATAGATGGATTACCCTCTACCTCATTTTGATGCTGAAGATATAGGTCAAGAAGTGCGTCCGTACTAGTCGCGCTGTTGATGGCGTTCTTGATAGGAGCAAAGCGATCTACAGGCTGAGTTGGCTGCGGTGTTGGTGCAGGGATAGTCTTTGCCCGTCTGGTAGTAGTAGGCTTTGGTGTAGCCTGTGTAGTCTGATTGTGATACTGATTGGTGTCAGCATCCTTCGTGTCATCAATAGCAAACAAAGCGTTCATCGCATATTTGCGTGCATAGGAAGATGCCGCCCCTGTGATTTGAGCAGCGTCCATGCCAGTTTTGGTTGCCGAGTGTTCCGCTTCGGCAGTAATGCTAATGTTCTCCCCTTTAGTGTTGAAGAAATAAAGGGTTGTCTGTAAGAAAGTGCGTCCGCAATGTTCTACTACCTGATCAGAAAATCTGATCCCACATGAATGCTCTTTGAGTAAAGGCTTGATTGCAGCCTCGATGTCCTCTAATGAGCGATAGTTGTACTTCCCATAGTTGTTGTATTGACCTTTGGGAGCATCCAGTCTTTGCTGAATGTCAATAAGTGATTTTAATAAATCTTCCATGATTCTTTAATTTTTTGTTGTTATTAAATTGGTTGTTTGCAAAAAAGAAGGAAAGCGAACTGCCACTTTTTTACAGTAGCAATTCGCCTCCTCAGCGAACATTTGAGGTTGTTGTGCCTCGCTGTTCTATGTTCCTTTATGACAGGAACCACGCATATTCCTGGCTCTCGCCATTCAATGCCTTTCCCAGACCAAATACAAGGTCGGTGCAGTTCTGATTTCTCTCCAGCCAACGGTCGATGTACGTCTGTTTGACGGCTTCGTTACAAAGCTGAAGGAATTGCCAAAGTGTGATAGTGTCGCTTCCATCTTCTTTCTTGAAGTTGGGATTTTCCACATATCCACGAACTACGGCGTTTACTGCCTGGTCGCCCAATGTTATGTTAGGGAGACCGAGTTCTGTCTTTGTGGTAGTCGGCAATGCCTGATAAAGCCTCAGACGGCCAACTGCCTTGCAGAATTGTTCTTCGGAAATACTGGTGTTCACCAGTGCTTCGAGAGTTCTCAGGTTGTCATCCTTCACAGGATTAAAACCGTTGAAAAGTTCGAGTGCGTGCTCCTTGATGTCGGAAGTTGTCAAGCACTCCAAGTTACCTGTGAATCCATCACAAGTAAGCATGAGGTTACTGCAAACTCTTACCTGCCAGCCCACGAAAATTTTGAACTTCATCGGGCTTTGACGGCCATATAGTTTGTCCTCATTGTAAGCTCTTACGCCACCGATACAGAGGTGTACCGTTTGGCCATTGATGGAACGAGACAGTGCAGCAACGTGGCATACAAACGCCATACGCTGATAATAGACTGTCTTTTCTTCGTCCGTCAGTTCGCTTGCTTTCTTATGCAGAGCAGAGGGTACACGGCCATTTACTTGATGGCTAACCCTAATCTCTACAGGGGTAAGATCCCCAAATACATTCTTGCCAGCCTCTAAAACGCTCTCGATAAAGCTCTGATTGGCTATCGTGAGAGAGTTGTCAGCGAAGGTTGGCACAATACATTTCTCAGAGAGTTCTTCCAGCGTGATAGCAGAAGTATTGCTCTCAATGAAATTCGGGTGGTTGTTCGGATCGATTTCTTCGTCCATTATTACCACGGCTTCCTCTACGTCATCAGCAGGGATGACAAGGGGGGATGACACAGTACCCTCAATGGGTTCAATGGTCATCGTTTTGGTTTGTTTCGTTTTCTTTGTCATATTATTCTTAATTGGTTAAAATTGTTGTTTACTATGCTACGGCGGTTTGGCTTTGTGTATCTTAGCCCATAACGCCATTGCTTTTTTTATTACCTTTATCAGGGCTACCGCCCCTTCAAGTAGAATCTGAAGTGCCTCAATCTTGTCATTGCTGTTCATTTATTATTGTTTCATGGGCACTCTCAGTTTCAGGAGCAACCTCTTCTTTGGGGTCACTCGTAGGTTCTGTAGCACTAGCCTCTTCGGTAGTGCCACCATGTTTTTGAGTGAGGTGTGGCTTGATATAGTCGTTGAATAGTTTGACCAGACACACAACGGTCTGAATAATAACTAGGACATCGCCGATGAACCTCACGTGTTTAAATACTTGTTTCATGTTCTTTGTTTTGCATTAAATTGTTATTACTAAAATTGTTAATTATCTCATACATATATAAGGCTTTGAAAATAGTCTCAGGGAAGAAAAAAATAGGGTAAAACTCACCATCTTTTGATGAATTTTATCCTGAGTTGAGCAATCCTATGTAAGTCGCTAACCTATAACTAAAGTATAGATCCCTCCACAAAGAATTATACGCTCGGTATGACAAATCCAGTTGGTTCTTCACCAAAAGGACTTAACTGTCATACATAATTGTTACGGACGTTTTTTCTACAATAGGGTTCGCTCCCCTATACGTCCAATAACGCTCTCTTTCTTTCTCGTATATAAGGCTCTGGCTGGTTTTATAGACGGCGTTTTTTGTGTGATTAAACTATAACCAATATGTAAGCAAAAACAATGAAATAGGGTCATTGGTCACAGGTTTGGTCACAGACGTAACTATCGGAAATTTGACGGAGTTAGGTGATTTTTATGGTAAGTGTAACCAAAAAGAGAGACACCCCACATTGTGTGTTGTATGGGGGGTGTTAATTATTGGTCACAGACACGCAGAAAGGAAATCTTGTTCGATTTTTGTGCGTTTTTCTAAATAGGCTATAATAAGTAGTAGTAATGTCAATTACTACTTATACGGAAATGAAGGGGAGGACATCAATAACAGATGCCCTCTTATCTTCAAAAATTCCAGTTGAATTGAGGTAATTGCCAAGGGGTACATTCTCCAAGGCTTCCTATTATCGGATTCACTGGCTTATCCCATTCACATACAACAACATTTTCCAATATGTTCAAATCGGGCATTTTGAACTCTGGAATCGGTGTCTGTATGGAGGGATGGTCAAATTCAGGTTTTTCTTGATAATATCGACTAATCCATTCATGTAAGGTGCTTGTAGACATTATCAGTCCATTTCCTTTCAAAACTTCAAGGTTCTCTCTTACTGTCAACGAAGGATTGTAAAGTTTCTGAAATAAGGCTATTTTCTCCTGTTTCTCATATTTCTTATTCTTCCGTTGCAGCCTGAGAGAAACTTGTCCCGGTTGGGTTTCAATACCACGTTCACTACAATAGTTATACAACGTGGCCAAACAAACATCAGTAATTATAAGACTGTTTTCTTTTATTGATTTGCTTCTGTCATAGACCAAATCCAATTCATGCCAACGGACTTCTTTTGCCGTAAAGTTTATCAATGCAGGTGTTGTGTACATGCCTGGCTTAAAGATAAACTTTGGTCTATGCACATCCCAGTACTTGATATAGGAATCACAGATAGCCAACAGTTGCTCCGTTGTCATATTCATGGCATTTACAACCTTTCTCTTCAATGTATCAAGCGTTATTATGCCATCGCTATTATCAAAGAAACGGTTGTAGTCCACATACAGGTTGAACAGTAGGGTATCAGCGTCCATGTCAGGGAACATCAGCCTCCGTAAGAAAGCATTGAAACTTAACTTTCGACGGCGTTTCTGACCGTCCACCTGTTTCTCACGATAGAACCATAACTGAAGGTAGCCTGGTTCTGTAAGTTGGTAAGTTTCATTTATCCACTCGTCACGTTCAATCCTGTACTTATACTGGTATTGCCAGGAATAATAGTGCATGAAGTCTTGGTAACTCATCGTTGCCATATCATTCAGCATGACTTCGTTAAACGACACCTGATTGCTATTTGCTACAGGAACCTGAATGGAAATTCCATAGTCGATTTTAGGGAAGTCAGTAATCGAATAGATTAAGTCCGTCTCATAGGTTTCATTATTCCCCCAGACCCCATTCATATACTGGCTTATCCTTGTACCACAATCATCTTCCATAGGTTCGGCAGTATCAATCACAATGCAATCAGTAATGGCTTGCGATACATATTGCAGTTCTTCTTTTCCAAGAATCCTATCAAATACATAAACCATTCTGAATCGACGTGAGGTTATGCCATGTTTCAACAGGCTGTCTGAATAGGACATATATACACAGGTCGGTTTGTATCTCAACTGTGCAAGATACTCTGGAACTGTTGTGTACTTCGTTTTATCAATGTCTATAAAGACAGCCTGGGACCCTTTAAAGAACTGATCGGCCTTCATGCAGAGTTTCATTCCACCTTTATGTTTCCCCATTTTGTATTCAGGATCGGTAAGGTGGTTGCCAGTAGAGAAACTTACCCAGTATTGCTTATTAGGGTCATAATCAAATAAATTGCAGAAGGTGTGTCCGCTTGTCGCTAATGATAGGAACTGCGGAACTGTCACGTCCTGCTCAAAAAATGCCATTTTCTCTTTCTGAACGGCATCTGCTCCAGCCCTGCTTAAACAAGCTGTTGCATCAGTCTTTTTCTCGTAGTAGTCAAAACTAACGTTTGTCTTGAACTTAAAATTCTTGTCTGCTATCATAGACGGCTATGTTTTTAAGGTTATTTTCAGATAATAATATCTGTTGGGTCATAGGTCGTAATAAACGTGAACAACCCTGCTCTTAAAGCTCGGTCGTAGTTATAATGACCCATTTTAGTTTTAGCGGCTTTTCTATTCTCAAACACCTCGCCTGTAGGTGTGTAAATACAACGTGTATTCATATAAATTCAAGATTTTAATTGTTATACATCAGTAAGGGTTGATGCTTCTGGTGGAAGCAAAATCTATGGTTTCAGACCAAACCCCTCCAAATTCTTATAAGTGATGAATAAAACACAAAACAAAAAGTTCAATGAATTCAAATATTTTAAAGAACCAATTAAGCTTTATGCAGTTTTCAGGACAAGCCTTTGCTTACGGGAATACGAAAATTCCCCGTTCAACATTGATTGTAAATCTGACTTCTGCTGAAAACTGCCCTAGTAAGAAGCGGGAGTTGTGTCAAGTTGTAGGATGTTGTTATGCTCTTAAATGCGAGCGAATATATTCAAATTACAAGCACAAAAATCTTGTAATGCAGCATTGGTTGAATACAGCTTCAACAGAGGATATAATTACACTAATGAGTGCATACATTGATTATGCTCCCGAAACAATAAACCTCATCAGGCTAGATGAAGCTGGTGATTTTACATGCCAGAATCAAATTAGGCAGTGGAATAAAATCGCAAAATTCTTTTGGGAAAGTCGGGGGATAAGAACTTACACATATACAGCTAGGACAGATCTTGACTTTAGCGAAGCACCATATATAATAGTGAATGGCTCATTGCCAGGCATACTGGGAGCAGCAAGAGTATATAAGTGTATTCCTCCCCAAATATTTGATAACATTCAACTGAATAAAGGGGAATATAAATGCCCTGGAGATTGTCATAAATGTAATGTTTGTTCCTCAATCAACTTTAGAGGAACCATTTATAGCAGACAACATTAGAAGGTGACATTAGCTTAGGAAGTTCGTAAAAAACTTCTATAAGTGAGTTGCGTACTTCAATAATATAGAGAGAATGTAGTGTAAAAGCTACGTTCTCTTTTTTTTCAAATCGTCCAAAGCGTTTCAGTTGCCTTATAAGTTTTACTCACATTAACGCTATTGGTTATCGTCTTTTGCCAAACAGGTTTGAAATCCCCTGGCATTTGGTATTCACTCACAAAAACGGCATGACCATTCCGTTTCATCTGTCTTGTCCAGTCATAGAACTGCCCATAGTCAAAGTCGCGTGCGGTGGAATAGGTGGAAGTGCCTTTGTATGGAGGGTCTAGGTAAATGAGCGAGGCAGGGGGAATGATCATCTTATCATAGCTTCCGCACTGCCATTCAACCCCTTTTAGCTCACCTATCTGTTTGCTGATGTTTCTGATGTTCTCGGCTATATAGTCTCTTCCCTTGCAGGAATGCCCCGAATATCCACCATCGTAAAACCTACCGTTCCGACTTGCCATGAATCCTACCCAACCAACAGTAGCATCATCATAACGCCCATCTTCTATGTGCCAGGTCTTGCGTACAACATCATAAAGCGACTTGGGGATATGGGTTGGAGGTTGCCAGTTGGTTGTTGTCAGTCTCTCCCACATAGCCACCAGATAGCGATTATTGTCATTAGCTATTCGCCTATAGACTTGGGGAACATGCTGAACGACTGAACAACCGCCACAGAAACAATCGACGAAACTCATACCGGGCTGCATCGACTGCAACATTATCGGTAGAATTTCGTCAACTATCCTTCGTTTGCTTCCAAGGTATTTCATATAGCTGTAAACCATGCTTCTGCTTTACGGCAATAGCTGTTGTGCTCTATGCTATACTTCACAGAGCCAACATTACAGTCACATTCTTTCGAAGCATCAAGCATCGTTGGGAAGATCCTTGTAGTTTTGTCCTTAAAAGTAGCCTTCACCTTAGTTCCTCTTGCTTGTTGAGCCGCTTTCATGTTAACCTTGGCTTCATCTGACATCTTCTGTCCTTTCCAATAGCCACCGCCATTCTGCTTGACCCAGTTCTTCGCACCTTCAGTAGCAGCTTTTGGCTCGATTCCTTTAAGCCTTTCGCTTTGAGCCGTTTTCTGCTCTTCCGTGCGTTTCTTTCCTTTGTTACCCTCAGAAATCTTTTGTTTTTCTTCATCCGACTTCTTCCTGTTTTTGCTTTTCTCACCAATCTTCTTTTTGGATTCATCTGTATGGTGAAAACCTTTTTTCTTCCGTGTCGCATTGCGACGTTGATTTTCTTCATCACTCAACTTCATGCCTGTGCGTCCTGTACCACCAGTGTTCCCATTGAAGCCATTCTCTATAGAATTATTTTCTTTGATGAAATATGATTCTCTTGATTCCAATAGTTCTACGAGTTTATCAATATCTTCATCGTAATGTCTTTCTAGCACTTCGTACTTCCAGTTATCAATTCCGTATTGCTTCCTTGCATCGGCTATTTTGGAACCGCCATAAGGGTTGTTCTTCTGTTTCCATTTGGATCGCCTTGTCGCTTCCTCTGGAGTACAACCTATATACATTTTACCATTCATTTGTTCATTGGGTATGGTCAGCGTGTATTTGTAAACAATACCTTCCCATCCCTTGCCATCCACCCATGTAAGGTGGTTTTTGTCGTATTTTCTTTTATTTCCGACAAGTGTTTTTCCATTCATAATTGATTTAGTTTATAACAAAAAAAGGCGGCTAACAACGAGTGTCAACCGTCTTTCCTTTTTCTGTTCCGTAGATGTTTACTCAAATGTGCAATAATGCTTCACCCAATACTTTCCTTTATCAGTAAAGCAGATGGATGACGTATGACTGAGCCTAAAGAAAACATCATTGTCTTTCGTTATTTTCCTGAAATAGTCCTGTATTCTATTAGCGACACAATTATATGGCTCTTTCCTGTTGGATATTCCCGACATATAACTGTTGTAGCCAATGAAATTATCTATCCTTTCATTCTCATCATCTACAAGCTCTGGGTACTGTTCACAGAAACATTCATACCAGTTGCATCTTATGTATTTTTCATGTGAGTCAAAACCAAGTTCCTTTATCCAAGGTTTATCCATGAGGCAATAAGGTATTCCATCTTCCTCATATAGTCTGCAATCTGCTACATCCGATAAATAATTTGCGAGTTTTAGCAGGTCAACATTCTGTTTCTTGGCCTCCTTATAATAGGGTAGCAAAGAATCAAGCCACTTAGGTAGGAATACTTCAAGAGCATCCATAAACCTTGGCGATAACCTCTCTGCTATCGGGAGGTCACATAAAATAATTTTTTCAGTCATTTTGTCTTATTTGATGTTATTGTTAGCGTTACGCCCTGTTTTCTTAAAGCCGTAACAAGTCCTTGATATGCCTCTATTCTACGGCGATTTCTCGGACAGATAGTTAAGAGGTCTTGTAGTGTTATCTCAATAGCCATTCCTGGCTTCAATTCACCATAAGTTGTTTTGAGGCTTTCAATATCAGCATCATACTTTGAAATAGTAGGTGTTGATACGCTGTTTTTCTTAACAGGTGCAGCGACTACCTTTTCTTCATCATGCTCATTCTCCAAGTCCTTCCTGGAATTGAAGTCGAAGAGCGAACTAAACAAATTTCTAAGCATATTCTGTACCTTATAATGTGGTTTTCCGTGAATGAAGTCCGTACATTTTTCGCAATCTGGAGTATGCGGCAATGTCTTTCCCGAATACTTTTCCATTCACAGCAACAGTTTCTTTTGCATACTTAACAATAGATGCTATGTCATAGCATTCAATTAGTTCCTTGTATGCTGCCTCTACACTCTCGTCATCAGAAAACCCATATTCAATATCATAGTGATACACATAGTATGCTTCCAACTTTGCAGACCACAGGATAAATGAATTATCTATTAGGAGTGTTGACATTATCCCATCGACATCTACAGTCAGGGCAAAATCAATCTCTTCTTTTGTCATATCTCCAATTTCCTGAAGGTACAGCAAGTCAATAACCTTCCCAAACACAAACTTGGGAAAGGTCTCGTCATCGAGGACTGCAAACGTTCCACTTTCATACGATCCTGCCATTGCTCTAAAAGCGTTATCAGGGTTATCATACTTTTCAAGCGTACACCAAACGGAATCCTCTTTACTCTTTTGATACAGCCTTTGTGTTAGGGTAGGCTTAGACCCTTTCATTTCGTTATTCATAATCAAATTCTTTTTAATCGGGCATTCTCCAGATACACAACTAATCCAGAGAATGTGTTTTCCATAAGTAAAGGTTTCAAGTTCTCAGACACGCATTTTAACATGATAAATCGCCTTTTTAGACTATTTTCCCCATTCTGATTTTTGCGTTTTTGCCACAATTTTCACAAGCAAGTAATTAAATAACGGATGAAGGGCATATCAACAAAAATGGCTCACCTTTGATTTAGATAAGCCACTTCTGCTAGTATCCTGTTATATTTTCTTATGTGCGCTGAGAACTATCCATATCTTGTTGTTCTATCTCCGATAGTTCCTTCTTTCTCTTTTTTATAAGTCTATTTATGGTGCATCTGTCACGACCAAACATTTCTGCTATCTCTGTCTCGTTATGTCCAGCTTCCTTTAATTCAATGAATCTGTCTATCACTTCATCTGGAATCTTAGATCCAGGTCCGCTTTTGGATAGATCCTTGAGCAATTCTTTTAGCTCTTCGTCGTGTGAAGATGTACTTACACATGGTTGATTATTAGCAGTGAATATTCTCGTGTGACCATCCTTATACGGTAGGACATCTTTCTCGTTCATTAGCGCAACCTTTGTATATGACAATGTTGGGGTAGAGTTGCGTTTCAAGAGTGTCACTTTGTCAGGCTCTGGTGTATCACGGCTATGAAACACTTTAAGAAGAATATGACCTTTATATCGTGTTCTTCCGACACCCAATAATGAAGGAGAGAAGTTGCCTAAGTTAGCGGAACCCGACAGGTCATTGGTTGATAGGGGCTTGTCCTTTGTGTCTAAGACATTAGTGTGAGCTACAAGGATAAACGTCACATATATGCCTCTTTGTTCGCATTTTGCTTGAATATTCTCAATTCGCTTCCACATTCTATTAACGACATCTGGCTGTGTAAACCCTGTTCCACATTTTGTTATGTTGTCAATGATAATGGTCGCATCTTCTTTCAAATTCTCTTCTGATACCTGAATCTCCACGTCATCTAGCCATTGGTCGGCAGTAAAGAAATTACAGTGACTCCATTTCAGTTTTTCTGGAATAGGTGATTTCCCATAGCGTCTTTTCATCTGCCTTTCTTTCATTTCGTTATCATAATATAGGACAATCTGAGGGGGAAGTGGGGTTACATCATCAGAAGGAAGAATGTCACAGACTTCACCTTTTGCAATAGAATAGGCAACTTGCATTGTCAACGTTGACTTGCCTACGCCTTTCTGACCAAATACGACAAGGATACCGCCTTTGATTAACATGTCGCCAGCCAAATTAACTACGTTCTCATCTGTGTTGTTAATTGTTTCCTGTAGAGACGGCATTTTCTCATACTTATCAATTTCAGAGGCTTCTCTATCATCGAAGGTGGTAACATTACCATTCTGTGAAGAGGAAGAGGCAAATGATTTCCTATGTTCACGCCCTTCTCCCTGGTCTCGGCTATCAAGATAGAGATAGATAGGCCAAAATACACTTGCGGCTGTTGCGCAAACTAATGATTCACGGCCATGATTCTTGCGCATCATAAAACCGAAAGCACCAGTAGTAAAAACAGTTGCTATGATGCCAACAGTGCCTTTAACAGACATATACCTATTACTGAGATTCAAACTCACAATAGGCTTTATTTTTGAGATAATTCTATACATTATTTCCGCTTTTCAATAGGTGGTAACCTAAGAATTTTAATGGTTGTTCCTATAACAGGAATTACCCATGTAAAGCAGAAGAGTTCAACTTTACGTGTTGTTGTCATACACTTAATTGCTAATGCTCGGCATAACTATTATTGTTTTGAATTTTTATACCCAAAGCGATTGCCGCCTTTACGCTTTTTCTGCACATTCAGTAGGTCAAGGGCAAGGTCTGCATCAATTACGATAATCTTACCCTGCTGACTAATAGCAGCGTCGATGGCTCCGCTTTTCTTCACCCTTGCACTCGTTGAGAGTGAGCACCCCAACAAATCGCTTAGTCCTTGAAGGCCATACACGTAATGTTTCTTAACGTTCTTTTCCACGGGTTCATTTTGGCTTGCCAAACCTAAACCTTCAGCAAGCGCCTCTATAAACTCTTCGAGAGTCGTGTTCAGTAATAATTTATTTTGCACCATTATCAGATAGAATTTGTTATCTGGTTGCAAAATTATAGCTAATAATTGAAACGGCTCCAAGAACGTGAAGTGTAGAACACCCACTTCCAAATTCAGGGCAAAAAAAGATGTCTGGACTTATCCAGACACCATATTAATTGTTAATAATCTCGTTTTCGATCCTAAAAAAAATGTCGTGCAAATCCTTTATCGCTCTATTGCTATCGTAAAAGTTAACGTTGCTTAGATTTGCAGAAAGGGTCTTACGATTGACTTCAAACTCTTTGGCGAACCATTTGTTTGATATTCTTTTGAGCTGTTTTTTATTATTGATTATGCCATAATGATGATGGGTCAAAATCGCAAAAATCATTTGATAGTATGTGTTGCGCAGCGTCTTTTCTGATTTGTAATTGGTTTTAGCCTTTATCTCTAATTCATAGGCTGCACAACGTTGTTTTATCCTCGAAACGAGTTCCTGAGTTAGCTCATTTTCTCTCAGGTATGAGAATCTTGCGTTTAGACCTCTTTTTTCAAAAAAATCTCCGAAGAACTCACTCATTCCTATTGGAGAGAGGGACTTGTCCTCTGGAAAATACTTCTCCAAACTCGACATTAAAATGTCTCGATCGCTCACGCGAGGTAGTCATCACAACTTTCTTTTTCTATACAGTTTTGAAAACCTACTCGCAAATGGCTTTTACTTCATAAGCTACTTTTTAAATGATTACTATTTACAAAACTCTTTCGACCAGTATTAACACCCCTAGTCAGGACTTCTATATTTGATGATGTGCTCATCATGGCTGCAAAAATACAAAAAGTTCCCGACACTTACGCATCGGGAACACACAAAATGCTTTTTCTTAACCAAATTTAGACGACAGACTTGATATAGCTTAGAATATCCACTAGTTTTTGTTCGTTCACATTGTCTAATAATGCTATTATTTGTGATCGGTATTGACTACGGTTCCATTTCTCCATTTCTAAAGCCTGCGTTTCTGTGGCGGTTTCTATATATGGCTTCATTGTGTTGTACCCCTTGTGACCAGTACATTTCATCACGACTTGCGCAGGAATACCCATCGCTAGGCTACAGGAAACGAAGGTGCGTCGTGCATCGTGGCAAGATATGATGTCACAGAATTGGTGCTGTTCCTCCTTGCGCTCTGTACCGATAAAATATGTATCAACAATGGTGCGGTCTATGCCAGCGGCTTTAGCAGCATCTTTAATAGCATCATTGAGTTTTTGATTACTCGGCACGTCGAACACATGACCATCGGCGGTTTCCTTACCCTCATACCTATATAATATATTGATAGCACCTTCGGTCAGCGGAATGGATATTCGGTCGCTGGTCTTTTGGGTCATCATTTCAATTCTATTACCTGAAATATGTCCTGTTTTGAGGTTGCTAAGGTCTGAATAGCGTAGAGAGGTAAATGCCATGAAACACCACAAGTCGCGTGCTCGTGTCAGTCGTTCGTCGTTGTTGGGGAATTGAAATGTTGAGAAATTCAGCAACTCGTCATAATGTAAGAACGTAACTGTGCGGCGCATTACTTTTAGGTTCGTCGAGAAACTTAGAACAGCATCGGGTATGCTATATCCTTCCTGTTGGTTAATCCACCGTAAAAAGCACTTTAGCATTGTTGTTTGCTTGTTAATAGTGCGATTTTTATAACCATTCGCAACATACCAATCTCGAAGTTTATACATTGCATCCGCAGTAATCTTGTCAGGTGTTATACGAGGATTAGAGGCTGTTAAGTGATGGTATGCTTGCACATATTTCTCCTTACAGTCATCATCCCAATTCTTTTCTCGCCCACAAGTACGCAGAAACTCTTCGAACAGTTGAGCAAGTGTTTTCTTTCGCGTGACCTTGCTTTCTATAACCTCCTCAATCCGACCAAGATTACGATTTACCATATCTTTCAGTTCTTGTGTCGTTGGAACTATGTTCCGCAATGAAAAGGTTTCCATACTGGTTTCGATTTCTTGTCTGAACTCAGATATACGCTCGTTTATTTCAGAAGAGGTAAAGGTCATCTTACGAATATGGTGCGTAGTACCTTTCTTGGCTTTCTGTGTATCATCATCCCACTTGTCAGGTTCTGCATACGCCCCTGTGATGAAAGTGGTCTCACACTTTTTTGAGTTCCACCTTACACGCACAGCCACTTTGTTAGTGTCAGGCTTAATGAAAGCGCGAATTGAAAATTTTATTCTAATCATTCTTTTATATCAATTATTATACTTATCTTTGCAATACAAATCAGCAAAAAGCCTTCCTTTTTAGGCTTTTGTTGTGCAAAGTTAATAAGAAAAAGGGGAACCCCCAAAGGGTACCCCCATAGTTGACAATATAAAGAATGACTTGACATTAAGAGAATGTCGAATTAGTCAAAAATAGCTGAAACACAGATAGTTGGATGTTAGATAAAATCAAGCCTTCTCATCACGAACTTTCCTCTCTCTCCGCAAAAGGACAGCCTGATGGGTTGTTCTTTTTTGTTTCCAAAGGGTTCTTGCCCGCAGGGGTAGGCACGTTATGATGACCGACGAGGCACGTTATGATGGCCGACACAGCACGTTATGTCGGGCAATTAGGCACGTTATGTTTGCAAACGATGCATCTTTGTTTCCTAATCTTTTCATCTTTCAACTTTATTTCGTACCTTTGCAGCATGAAGATAGAAATAGACCAAGGTTCGGGCTTCTGCTTTGGTGTGACACGTGCCATCGGCAAAGCGGAAGAGGAGCTCGCTAATGAGGAACAGCTCTATTGCTTGGGCGACATCGTACACAACGGCAAGGAGTGTGACCGCCTACAGCAGATGGGGCTCGTGACCATCAACCACCAGCAGATGAAGGACATCCACAATGCCAAGGTGCTCCTGCGTGCTCATGGTGAACCACCATCGACGTATGCTTTGGCTCGCGAACATGCCATCAACCTGATTGATGCCACCTGTCCTGTCGTGCTTCACCTGCAAGAGCGCATCAAGAAGGAATATGATGCCGACACAGAGCATAAGAAGCAGATTGTCATCTTCGGCAAGAATGGTCATGCAGAAGTCATCGGCCTTGTGGGACAAACAGAGGAGACGGCCATCATCATTGAATCGGAAGAAGAGGTCAGGAAGCTGGACTTCAGTCGTGACATCTGCCTCTATTCCCAGACAACCATGCCCCTTGACGGCTTCCGCAAGATTGTCGATTACATCAAGCAACACATCAGCCCAGAAGCAACCTTTATCTACTACGACACCATTTGCCGACAGGTGGCAAACCGTATGCCCAACATCCGCAACTTTGCCCTCAAGCATGATGTGGTGCTTTTTGTCTGTGGCAAGAAGAGCAGCAATGGGCGTGTCCTCTTCAACGAATGCAAAGAGGCAAACCCACGTTCCTACATGATAGACACAGCCAGCGAGATTGATGTCCGCTGGCTGCAAGGCTGTGAGTCAATAGGTATTTGTGGTGCCACAAGCACCCCGAAGTGGCTAATGGAGGAGTGCAAAGTAAGAATCGAGCAGTTGCTTGGCGGCCAAGAAACGGAATAAGTAGGAGTTTTTATCTGCCGAAAAACGGAATAAGTCATAAAAAAGAACATTAGAAAAACAGAATAAGTCATCTTTTCCTTGCAAAAATGAAGGAGATATTGTAATTTTGTGCCGATATCTAATGCTCTGATTATGCTTGAACGTAAATTCACGCCATTTCTTGAACACTTCCTCATGGAAGAGTCCAATAAGATTCTGCTCGTAAACGGAGCCAGGCAGATAGGCAAGTCTTATCTCATCCGTTATGTCGGGCAGAAGCTGTTCCTGCATTTTGTTGAAATCAATCTCAAGGAGGATGCAGAAGGCGACAGGGTATTTGCTGACGTCCATACGACAGGCGACCTCTATATGCGGTTGAGCAATTACTATTCAGAGCCTTTAGGTGACAAGACAGATACATTGGTGTTTCTGGATGAGATTCAAAGCTATCCCCATTTGATAACGATGCTGAAATTCCTCAATCAGGAGGCTCGGTATCGGTTTATCGCAAGTGGTTCCCAATTGGGCATTGCCCTGTCCGAAACACCATCTGTGCCGCTTGGAAGCATAACTGTTAAGCAGATGTATCCTCTTGACTTTGAAGAATTTCTTTGGGCCACAGGCATTGGCAAGGAATGGATAGAAAACATACGAGAGAGTTTCATTCACGAAAAAGCCTTAGATGAGAGTACACATAATATCCTGCTGAAGCGGTTCCAATACTACCTGCTCATTGGAGGACTGCCCGAAGCAGTAAATAATTATCTGGCAGACAGGAACATGGTTCGTGTCAGGCAGACACATAGGGATATACATGACCTATATCGTATTGATGCCTCGCAATATGACGAGGAGCACAAGCTGAAGATTCGCAAAATATACGACCTCATCCCCAGCAATTTGGAAAACAAGAAGAAACGTGTCGTATATAAGGATATTGAAGGCAAGAGAGGAAAAACCTTTGCCGATTATGCCGATGAGTTTGAATATCTGACCAATTCGGGCGTTGCCTTAGAAGTGTCGGCCATCAGCAATCCACACTTCCCTCTTGCAGAGTCGGAGCAAAAACGACTTGTGAAGCTATATCTCAATGATGTGGGCCTGCTTACCAACCTCCTCTATGAATTGAACGTGAATGCCGTATTGCAAGACATCAAGAGCATCAACCTTGGTACGGTTTACGAATCTGCTGTCGCACAGGAGCTTGCAGCACACGGTTTCAAACTACATTATTATGACAACAAGAAAAAGGGCGAGGTAGACTTCCTGATAGATGACCATGATGGTTTGACGGTTCTTCCGCTGGAGATAAAATCCGGAAAAGACTATACCGAGCATAGTGCTCTCACTAAGTTCCTTGAAACGCCTGATTACGGCATCAATCGTGCAATAGTCTTTTCAAATGAGCGAAAGGTATTTAAGAAAAAAGGTGTAACCTATCTCCCCATCTATTATTGTATGTTCCTTCAGGCAGGACATTGCGATGAGTCTGTAATACTGCCAGAACTGGAATCTGTTTGACACAAAAAAAGAGAAGGACACCGCAAGTTGTGATGTCCTTCTCCTTTACATTGGTGTTTATTCCTTGCACCCCAAAGTGGCTAATGGAGGAGTGCAAAGTAAGAATCGAGCAGTTGCTTGGCGGCTACGAATGAGGTTCTTTCTCCTTGGAGAACGCCTTGCTCTGCGGCTTGGAGCATGTCTGAGATGGTGGGATTGTTATAGAAGTTGCCCATCAGGTGCTCGTTGATGGTCTCGTACATCCAGTACTTTGCCTGCTCTGCACGACGGTATTCAAAGTAGCCGTTCTTCTTCACGAAGTCGAAATAGCTATAGACCATATCCCAAACCTCCTTGATGCCATAGCCATAGAAGCCGCTGTAGGTCAGCACTTTTGGTGCCCAGCCGCTTTCTGGCAAGGGGAAGAGGTGGAGGGCATTGCGGAAGTGTGTGGCCGCAAGCTGGCACTTATCGACATTGTTGCCATCGCACTTGTTGATGATGATGCCATCAGCCATTTCCATGATGCCGCGCTTGATGCCCTGAAGTTCATCGCCTGTACCTGCAAGCTGGATGAGGAGGAAGAAATCGACCATCGAGTGGCAGGCTGTCTCGCTTTGCCCCACACCGACTGTCTCCACAAAGATTTTGTCGAAACCTGCTGCTTCGCAAAGGATGATGGTCTCTCTTGTCTTACGGGCAACACCTCCAAGACTGCCTGCTGAGGGACTGGGACGGATGAAGGAATCGGGATGTACGCTGAGCTTCTCCATGCGTGTCTTGTCGCCCAGGATGCTTCCCTTTGTGCGCTCACTGCTGGGGTCTATGGCAAGGACAGCCAGACGGCCTCCATATTCCTTGAGGACATGTATGCCGAACTCATCTATGCTCGTACTCTTGCCTGCACCTGGAACACCACTGATGCCGACACGGACACTCTTGCCAGAGTATGGCAGACACTTCTCTATGACCTCCTGTGCCATAGCCTGACGTTCAGGGACAGTGCTCTCTACCAGCGTCACAGCCTGTCCGAGGATGGTGATGTCGCCTTTGAGGATGCCCTCCACATAGTCACCTGCTGAGAGACGACGCCTCACAAAACGCTGGCGGTTGAGGTGAGGATTGATGGAGGAAACTGGCCCTACACCGCTGTTGACGGTCAAGCCTGCATATTTGGGGTTATTCTCGGGATGGTCCATCTCGCATTTACCATTTAATCATTTACCAATTACTTTACATCCACATTGATGTATTGTTTTGCTTGTTCAGGAGCGTTGGTGATGAGCATGACACGCATACGGCCCTTGCTCTTGTTGAGGTAGTGGGCTGCAACGCTTATCTTTAGTTTTGTACTCTTTCCAGGACGTATTGTGCTGTCGGCAATCCTGACGCTGATGGCTCTGTTGAAGACCTGCACCTGATGTATCTTCAGGTCGCTCTTGCCTGTGTTCGTCAGGATGATGGTGTGGCTCAGTTCCTTCTTGCCGTTCATCTCTCCCAAATCCACCGACGACTCACTGAGGCTCAGCTCTGGTGCCTTTTCCCAGTTGCCTTTGTCGTCAAAGTTTGGCAGAAGGATTGTCGAGACGAGAATCTCATTGCTCTCACCAATCTTGTCGCCCATATAACGGGAGAGGTAGATGCTGGTTTGGGTGAGTCCGAGGTGATTCAGCTTCTCGCTGTTGAGGGTGAGATGTATTGTGCCGACCTTGCCCGCAGGGATGTCCTCTGGCTCGCATTTGGCAGACAGATAGGGAGGCAGATGCATCAGTTCTGGACGATAGGCAGTGCGGTCAGCATTCAGCACTCGCAACTCTGCTGTAGGATGGTCGCCCTTGTTCACATCCTCAAACTCCACAGTATTCGTCATCAGCCTCACATTGCCAAGGTCAATGGGGAAGTCGTCGCTGTAGTCCTGCTTCTCAGTCACTACCGTACCCTGTATGGCAATGTAAACAGGTGTTTCTGAGGCATTTGTCAGCACCTCAACCTCTTTGTAGAAGAAGCCCAGCATCTTGGCATCGAAGGTCAGGAGAATGTCTCCCCTTGCACCTGCGGCAACAGGCATCTTGGGGAAAGAGACATCAAGGCAGCCGCAGGACGGCTTCACCTCATGGATGAGCAGAGGCTTGTCGCCCTTGTTCGTAAAGCCAAGACGGAACTGCTTGGGCACTTGGAACTCCACCTCGCCTACCTTCTTTATGTCTGTGTCGGGCACAAAGCGAGGCTGAGCCCAAGCCACTGAAAGATTGGCGAAAAGAAAGAGCAGAGCTATATGTCGTTTCATTGTCAATTACGTTTTCCGTGCAAATTTACAAAATAATTATGAATTATGGGTAATGAATACTGAATTAATTCGTACCTTTGCGGAGAAAATGTTCAATGTTCAACACACTTCGGTCAATGAAAAAGCTACTTTTGCTTCTCTTCTCCGCACTTCTCATTACGCTCTTCAGCACCTGCTCGTTCCTCTATCCGCTCAATCCCTGGGACGATGCCAATGTCTATATGACCATCGGCAATGCCATGCTCAGCGGCAGGGAGCTCTATGTTGACATCTTCGACCACAAGGGCCCTGTGCTCTTCTTCATGCACGAGGCAGCTGCCATGCTTTCACGCAGCAGTTTCCTTGGCATCTACATCGTGGAGATTGTCTGCTGCTACTTCTATCTCCTCTATTCGCTCAGGACGATGCGGCTCTTCTCCTCCAACCGTTCCTTCACCCTCTTGCTCACCTGTCTTCTGGGCGTGGTGACCTATTCCTCAGATTTCTTCTCCTATGGCGACAGCGTTGAGGAGTTCTCGCTCCCTATCTTTGCCCACTGCCTCTACCACATGTTGCGCTTCGCAAAGGACTATAAGGTGCCGCATCCCTGCCAGTCAGTGGCTATGGGCATAGGTCTTGCCTTGCTGTTCTGGATGAAGTTCAACCTCATGTTCTTCTATGCTGGCGGATTGTTGGCACTGGCCTTCATAGCATGGAAACACGAGCAGTTCAAGGAGTTCTGGATGGTCATCCTCTGGGCTTTGGGAGGCGTAGTGGTTGTGACGGCCCTTGTGCTGTCCTACTTCATTGCGCATGGCACACTGGATGCCCTTTGGGATGCCTACTTCATGGTCAACATCTTCCACTACAATGGTGTGGCAGCCAATGGCGAACCCGACACATGGTGGTTCCCGCTTGTGAAGCTTGGCATCTGGGCAGTACTGATGTTGCCCATCTTCTTCCTCCGTGTCCGCTGGGAGGTGAAGACACTGCTTGCAGGAGCCTATGGCGTACTGGTCTTCTCCTTTGCAACAATGACGGTGCAGTTCTACTACTTCATGACGCTCTTCACCTTCTTCCCCCTGCTTGTTTCCCTTCCTCACAGAAGGCTCGGCTCTCAGTCTCCCCAGAAGAAGGTCGGTGTGGCTCTGGCGATTATGTCTCTTATCACCTTTGACGTCAGCACTAACTGGAACCTTGTCACCCTGCTGAACGGCACCTTCCCCCGTTGTGTCCTTGAAATGGCAGACATCATCAATCGCGGTGACAGCAAGGACAGCGAGGTACTCACATTCAGCTCCTACGACACAGGTATCTATCAGCATACCAACCACTTGCCGCCCAACAAGAACTTCTTCCTGTCGAGCATCCTCGACCCCGACATCAAGGCAGAACAAGCCGAGATGGTGGCTTCAGGCAGGATAAAGTACCTTGTGCGTGAGATAGGAGCCGTCAACACCTGCCATGAGTACTACGATGTCCCTGTCCCCCAGAACTATCACCTCATCTACGACAAGGAAGAGCTGTTCCGCTACCGTTTCATCTGGACCCCCCTCAATTATCTCTGGAACCTCACCTGGCCGCGCCCACTGTTGCAACACATCATGGAGCCAGTCACAGTCAACCAGCGTATGCAGATTTACGAAAGAAGGCCCTAATTCAGTGTGAGCCCTCTTCGCCCCATGTGCCCCCCTCCTCTTCGTCCTGTGTGAGCCTCTTCAGAGGCTCATCATTTCAACACAAAACGAGAAGGAGGAGCACGCCCTCATTGTCGTCCTCCTCCCTCTTTGACTGTAAATCTCTCGAAGTGTCTGAGTTAC